>WNFT01003815.1_pt1 | contig 13185 bp, 10 predicted proteins | sample 5400191 | NCBI WGS metagenome assembly WNFT01 (sample SAMN13153359, study PRJNA577476) | soil metagenome | isolation source: 80 cm saprolite under Madrone tree | place: USA:California | collected 2016-06-14
CATCTCGCAGGAACCCGCCCAGCTCGTCCCCGAGACACACCGTAAGGAGGTTTCTATGTGGGGTAAGAAGAACACAGATGAGATGAGTCCATTGGATGCGACAGCGGAGCACGAGACGGCGTGGCTAGGGTCGAGCCTGCAGGTGAAAGGCGAAATCACCGGCACCGAGGATCTGCTGATCGACGGGGCGGTCGAAGGACTGATTCATCTGGATGAGCGGAAGCTGACGGTGGGAGAGACGGCTAAGGTAACGGCGGACGTCAACGCGCGCGACGTGGTGGTATACGGCTACCTGAAAGGAAACGTGCGTGCGAAGGGGCGGATCGAGATCAAGAAGGACGGTGCGATCATCGGGAATTTGACGACGGCGCAGATCATGATCGAAGACGGCGCGGGCTTCAAAGGTACGATCGAAATCGACCGGAGTGTGGCGGAGCAGGCGGAGAAGAATGTCGCCTCGCGGGCGGCGGCGGCTGGCGCGGGGTCGAAAGGCATTTAACGATTCAGAATGACAGGCCGCGATCAACCAGCTGCGTTCAATGCGGAAGTGTGAGAAAGGAAAAACTAGAAACTAGAAGGCAGAAACTAGAAAGCGGAAGTCGGAAACTAGAAAGAAAGTCAAAATGCCCACCGTTCATCTCGCGAGAGCAGCGCGATGGTGCGGAGATGCACACCCCGCAAGGATGCCACCGGGTCGGGACAGGTGGGGCACCCCTTGCGGAAGAAAAAGTCGTCCTGCTCGGGTGCGTCCCGTAAAGCTATTCGGGATGCCGCGACTGGGTCGGGGTAAACGCCCGACGCAAATTAGGGATTAGGTTTGCTCTTTGTAGACCCAAGCGCCGCAAACGGAGGCGATGAGCACGCCGACAAGCAAAATGAGACTGATAGTGAGTGTGAGGCGCCCCGGGGCCACGTTGGCGGCGATGCTGTTTGCGTCTGGAATCGCGTAGGCGAAGAACCAGTAAGCAATCCCAGCAAGGGCGGCAGTCTTAGGTCCCCCTCCAAGACGAGGCCGAGCTACGGCGTACAGCCAAACCACGCCAATTCCCGCCACGAAGGTGGAAACGATGAAAAAGGGAATGGCGCCAGGACGCATTTGACGGCCGAGGACTTTCATGTACGCGTCCCATTGGGAGGCAAACACGACGCCATTTAAGACATATTCGAAGATGTTTAAGATGAGGCCAGCAAGCAAGCCACCGAGAATCACGCGTGCTAAGTTGATTTTTCCCATCGGAATCCTCCGCGAGCAATCGCCAGAAGGTCGTCAATCGAAAGGGGCCGAAGGAACGGTAGCAGGGAGGGTACGAGGTGCGCACGGCACGAGTCAAGAGGAAAACTAGAAGACAGAAACTGGAGGACGGAAACTAGAAACTAGAAAAAGGGAGATGGCGAAGGGTAACGTTGGGCGCTCCCAAGACACAACTCTGCTAAAGAGTTATGTTCTTTGCATTTGCTCGCTGGGCCAGAGCCTGGAACATCGGGAGGGAGCAGCCATGGCTTTCTTCACTAGTTTTACCAGGGGTCTCTATCCGGGTGAAGTCGTCCTTCTCATCCTGGGTATTGTCCTCTTCGTGGTGCTGGTGATTGCCTTCTTCTACCAACTCACGCACCAGCGGAGCTTGGCGGCGCTGCTAGGCTTCTTCATCCCCGTGGTGATGATCGGCTATCCCACCATAACGTCGATTCAATACGAGAATGGCGTGCTTACTGTGCAGAAAACCACAGAGCGAGTGCTAGACAATCCGGCCGACCCGCAGTCTCGACAGGCCCTCGAAGAGAAGGTCCAACAAATTGCCTCGCGGGCCTCCAGTAGTCCGCCGGATGCGGTGACCCTGGCGAAGGCCCAGTTCGCCCTCGGGCATGAACAAGAAGCCGAGCAAAATCTGCAGAAAGCTCTGGAGGCCAAAGCCGACCTTCCCGAGGCTCTCCAGCTAAAACAGAAAATCGAGATTGCTCGGAATCTTCAGAGCCTCGCCGCCAAAGTAGAGCAAGAGCCCGCCAACCAGGAGGCCCGCACCGATCTTCAGAAAAACATCGCCGCGGCGGCGCAGCTAAAGTGGGCCAACCCCAATGCCGTCACCTCGCTCGCCCGCGCGCAGACGGCTCTCGGCGACCATGCCGCGGCCCTCAAAACAATCGACAAAGCCGTGGCCATTGACCCCAAGTCTGCCCCCGTACAAAAACTCAGGCAAACCATCCTGCTCAACGCCACTCCCCACTAAATCAGGGCGGCAGGCGTTCAGGCCAGAGGACGGCCAGCAGCAGGCCGATGACAATTCCAATCGACACTTCGACGAAACGGTGGGCGGCGACAATCCAAGGCGATTGCGTGTGCGCGACGAGCATCACGATGGCTAGCGTGATGCCGGCGAAACGGAACGCGCTGCGGTCGAGATGAAGGGCGGCGGTACAGACACCAAGCAAGAAAATTGCGACGCCGAAAATGTAGAAATGGGGACCGAAATGGCTGGCGATCAGGCCGCCGGCTACGGCGCCAAGGGCTGTTCCGATGAAGCGGAAGCTGGAGACGGAGAGCGCGGCGCCGAGAGAGGATTGCAGAACGATCATGGTGGTGATGGCGGCCCAATGGGATTCCGGGAGTTTGCAGATGCGGGTCACGAGGAGGGCCACAGTGGCGCCGACGGCGGTGCGGGCGGCGTGTTCCAAAGATTGGCGGTCTAGGCGGACCGGAGTTGTGGCGACGAGCTGGGTCATCGTTTGGGTCATGGGGGACTCCTAAAGGGGCATTGTAGCGTTGTAGGCGAGAATCGAAATTAGAAACTAGAAAGCAGAAATTTGAAAATGGAAAAGCGAAGAGGGGACGGACTCGGACCGCGTGGGGATAAATTCCGTCCGCCCCTACACAAAGCAAAGGGAAGGGTGGCTAGACGGGGGCGCTTTCTCCCAAGAGTCCTGGTTCGCGCCCAACTGCTGCGGGTACGGGCTTAGCCTGCGCCGGGCGAGGGCGACGAAGTTCCTGCCATTGCAGGACGATGTCGGCGAAAAGAACGGCGAAGACGAGGCAAGTCCAGACGACGGTTTCGATGGCGGCCGGTCCTAAGCGTTCCCAGCCGCTAACGCCAAGGATCGCGCGCCCTTCGAGAAAGACCAGTGCAACGGCAAAGCTGCGGGTCATCCACTGGCGGTGCTGCCGGACTTTTCCCTTGAGAATGAACGCGAAGGCGATGCCGGTGGTGAGCATCCACAAGGTCGCGTCGGCGGCGGCGGCGACGCTAAAGGAACGCGTACCGCCCATGCGTTCCTCGAAGTGCTGGATATAGAAGCCCAAGGGAGCGGCGACGAACACGCCGGCAACATAGAAGCGTCCGATAACGCGATGGAACTTGGTGAAGCGCTGGCGGAGGCGATCAGAAAACTGCATGGGGCCGAGCAAGAGGGCGCATGTGCCCAACACGCCGTGCGGTAAAAGCCACCACTTGAAAGTTCGGATGTGCAGCCATTCGGGATCCTTGGCGTCAATAAGGAAATGTTCGTTATGACGGAGAACATAAGCGAGCATCAGGCCGATGAATCCAAATACAAAATACTTCGAGCGCGGCCACGCGAAGCGCGCGGCCACCAACGGGCGGGTAGACAATTTTGGCTCCTAGACAAGGTGGGAACTGGGGACAGCATACGCTGAACGGGCATGCCCGCACGCGAAAATCGAAAGACCCTGCCAGCACGGCATGGGCACTTTCTTCTGGACATGGTGTCCAATTTCTTGAAGTGCGTTCGCTCGCAGGCGGATGGCGCGGAAACCAACTTACCTAAAAGAATGCAAGAAAAGACAAACGAATCGTTCTAGCAGGGAGCGCAAGAAAGTCGCAGGGGCGCCGACGAAGCTAGCTTGAAGGAGTCGGACCATGAGAATTTCAGACGTAGAGGTGCGCCCGGACAACCTCAGATTGTTGTGGATCGCGGCCCTGGCGGCGGTGGCAGGCATCGTTATTTTATTGATGGAGCCGTTCCAAACAGCGGACGGCAAGACGGCAGTGGTGACGTATTCGCGCGGCGGCCTGCATGTGTCGATTCCTTACCATGCGGTGCACGCAGGGGACGGAAGGTTGACGGTGGAAGTGTTGGACCCGGAAGACAACGTTCTGGGGCACGCGGAAACGCAAGCGGCAATTGGCCAAGGATATGGGCGCTGGCAGGAGGACATCCGGCTGGACAAGGCGCTGCGCGTCGATGACTTGGTGTGGCACCGCGTACGGTACAGGTACGTATATGACGGTGGGAACGCGGCGGCGCTGGAAGGGACAGAATCGATCTCGCGGATCTTGCGCACACCGGTAGTGCACATCCTGGGGCAGCAAGCGTACTTAAGCGGAGGTCCAGCGGCAGTGCGAGTGATCGTGACGGATTCCAAGAACGAGGTGATTGCCGGAGCCGGGACGGTGCGCATTGAGCTGGCGGTGGGCGAGCAGAAGGCGCGTGTCCTATTTATTGGGCGGCTGAATCACCGAGGGACGGCGGAGGCGCAATTCCGATTTCCAGCCGGTCTAACTGGAAGCCACCAACTGCGATACCTGGTGGACACGCCGATCGGGTCGACGGAATTCACGCAAGCGGTACGACTGGAAGACAAAGTTTCGATCCTGTTGACGACGGAAAAACCCATTTACCAGCCGAACCAGACGATACATGTGCGGGCGCTGGCGCTGGACCGGTCGAATCACGAAGCGGCAGCCAATCGGAAGCTGACGTTTGAAGTGGAAGATTCGCGTGGGAACAAGGTGTTCAAGAAAGCGACGGAGACCGACAGGTTTGGAATTGCGTCGGCAGAATTTGCGCTGGCTGATGAAGTAAACCTGGGAACGTATCACCTGCGCGCGTCGATGGGTGAAGCCGAGGCGCCGACAAACACGGCGGAGATTGCACTGAACGTCGAACGATATGTGCTGCCGAAATTCAAGGTGGCCGTGGAGTTCACAGGAAACGGGAAGAAAACGAAACGGGGCTACCGGCCAGGCGATCACGTGAAGGGAAGGGTGCGAGCAAATTACTTTTTTGGGAAGCCGGCGGATGGAGCGGAAATCAGCGTGAGGGCTTCCAGCATGGACGTGGCGGTATTTGAGGTTGAATCCGTGCAAGGGAAGACGGATCGCGATGGGAGTTATGAATTCGACCTGAAGCTGCCGGCGTATTTTGCGGGGCGGCCGCTAAGCCAGGGAGCTGCGCGGGTGTTGATTGAGGCCACGGTGAAGGATTCGGCGGGACATGCGGAGAGCCGCGGAGAAGCGATCACCGTAAGCGAAACCCCGCTGCAGGTCACTGCGGTTCCGGAAGGGGGCACGCTCATCCCCGGGCTGGAGAACCAGGTTTTCCTGCTCACTTCGTATCCGGATGGAACGCCAGCGCGAACGGAACTGACGATCCACGCGGCGGACAACGCCGAGCAACGCGCGGCGACGGACGATGGCGGAGTGGCGGTGATTCGAATTAAGGCCGGCGTAGGAACGCAAACGCTCAGTGTGGAAGCAACGGACAAGGAAGGGAACCGCGCGTCAAGCAGCGTGCCGCTGCAAACGCGAGGCGGGCGGGATCAGATTCTTCTGCGCACGGAACGCGCCGTTTACCGGGCGGGAGAGGCCATGAGGCTGAAAGTTTTTTGCACCGTGAAGCGAGGCACGGCTTACGTAGATATCGTCAAGGAAGGGCAGACGATTTTGACGCGCGACCTGAACATCGAAAATGGGCAGGCGGAATTGACACTGGCGGCCACGCCGGAATTGGCGGGAACGGTGGACTTCAACGCCTATCTGTTTGGGCGAGATGCGCGTCCGGTGGGTGATCACCGGCTGGTGTTTGTGCAGCCGGCGGATGAACTGAAGATTGAGGCTTCGGCGAATGCCGCCGGGTACAAACCGGGCGGCGAGGCACGCATCCGCTTCCGCGTAACGAACGCGAAAGGACAGGGCGTGAGCGCGGCGCTGGGCTTGCAGGTCGTGGATGAAGCCGTGTTTGCGCTGGCGGAAAAGCGACCAGGATTCGCGAAAGTTTTCTTTTACCTGGAGCAGGAAGTACTGAAGCCGCGCTACGAGATTCACTCGATCGGCATGCCGGAGGTGGTTGCGCCAGTGAAAGAATCTGACGTGGAACAGCACGACCGCGCAGCACGCGCGTTGTTTTCTGCAACAGAAATAGTGAGGGCGAACAAGTTCGAGACGGAGTTCGGGCGGACAGTGCCACAAACAAAATACGGCGAGTACGCGCAACGGTACCAGACGCGGTTCCTGGCGCAGGTGCGCGGACTATCGGAACGTCTCAGCCATGCGTATGCAGAAAGCGCTGACCGTGGTGACTTGATCAAGACCGTGGAGGGCATGACGCACGACAACGCAGCGGGGCTTCGCGATGCGTGGGATACGAATTTGCGAGTGGAACACGCGGCGTGGGATCCGAATAAGACGCATTACTTGGTGCGCAGCGCGGGTCCCGACAAACAGTTTGGGACGGGCGACGATTTGTGGACCTATGTGGAAGTGCGGCAGCGGAAAATCGTAGGGCATGCGAATTCGGGCCCCAGCACGATTGGGGTGAACATCGAGCACGAGCGCGGTTCATTCAATGAGCGCGCGGAGATTATCGGAACAGCGGTGGACCAGTGGGGCGGAGCGCTGGAAGGGGCTTCTGTGGAACTGCGCTCGATTTTAAGTGGAAAGATACGCAGGGCGACTGTGGGCGCCGATGGGCAGTTCCGGCTGGGAGGTGTCCCGGCGGGTGATTACCAGATCAGAATTTCTTGGGATTCCGGGAGCGTTTCGAGCAGGCTGGAACTGGACCCGCGCGACCGTGCGATCCTTTCCGTCTTGCTGCGGCAGGAACACTCGGGAACGGTCGTAGCGGTGAGCGACACAGGGAAGATGGTGGCGGATTTCAAAGTTGGATTTGGAATGGGTGGTGGTGTTGCGGGCGGGGTCATGGGTGGAGTCGCCGGGGGCGCGGGTAACGCACCATTGCGGCGCGGATTTGATGCTCTCGCCATGGCGATGCCGCCTGCGGCTCCTAAGGCAATGCCTGCCATGAATGAAATGGTCGTGGTGACCGGCGCGGATGTTGCGGTGATGACTACGAACACAGCGACGCTGGTGAAAGAAAAGGATGATGGGGGGGCGGCGGCTCCGCGCGTGCGCTCGTATTTTCCGGAGGCGTTGTACATCAATCCGGAAATCATTACGGACAAGGATGGCATCGCGAGCATCACGATTCCGCTGGCGGACTCGATTACGACGTGGCGGATGGCAATGATGGCTTCGACAACGCACGGGGCGCTGGGAAGCGGCACTTCAAGCATCAAAGTGTTCCAGGATTTCTTCGTGGACCTGGATTTGCCGGTGACACTGACGCAAGGCGACCGGGTTTCGATCCCCGTGGCGGTTTATAACTATTCCGGTGCGGCCGGTGACGTGAACCTGCAACTGCAAGCCGACGATTGGTTTTCGCTCGTGGACGACGTCGCGGAGAAGAACGTCACCGTGGAATCCGCGTGCGTGGGCGGGTCGCAGTTCACTGTGGAAGCAAAGCGCATTGGGAAATTCAAACTGACGCTAGGCGCGCGAATGAAAGGCGGAGCAAATCGCGCGGACATCGTGGTACGCGAAATTGAAGTGATCCCCAACGGGCGCGAGCAGAGCGTGGTGTTTAACGGACGGCTAGAAACCACGGCGCAGCATGAGGTGTCTTTCCCGGCGGAGTCCATTCCCGAAGCGAGCAAAATTTTCGTGAGGCTGTATCCCGGACCGCTGAGCCAGGTCATCGAAGGAATGGATAGCCTATTGCGCATGCCGTTCGGGTGTTTCGAGCAGACTTCCTCGAGCACGTACCCGAATGTGCTGGCGCTCGATTACATGAAACGGACGAAAAAGCTGACTCCGGAAGTGCATGCCAAAGCGGAAGGATTCATTGCCAACGGGTATCAACGGCTGCTGACGTTTGAAGTTTCAAGCGGCGGCTTTTCATGGTTCGGAAATGCGCCTGCAAACAAAATCCTGACGGCGTACGGGCTGATGGAATTCAGCGACATGTCCAAAGTCCATGACGTGGACCCAAAGCTGATCGCGCGAACGCAGCAATGGCTTGCCGGACAGCAGCAGGCTGATGGGAGCTGGAAGCCCGACACGTCGTTTATCAATGAGGGTGCGACAAACCGGTACAACCAAGACGTGTTACGGATTACGGCGTACCTCGCCTGGGCGCTGGAGAACACTGGCTACCAGGGGCCAGCGGTGGAGAAGGCCCGGCAATTTATTGAGAATCACATCAGCGCGAAGGCCGACGCGTACACGCTGGCGGTGCAGGCGAACTTCGCGGCGGACTATGCGAAAGACCGGGACTTCACGCGGCAGGCCATGCAATTGCTGCTGGATGCGCGCACGGAGAAAGACGAGCAAGCGTGGTGGAGCGCGGATGAAACGGCCGTATATGCCACGGGCACCAGCGCGAGCGTGGAGACGACCGGACTGGCGGCGCAAGCGCTGCTGAAATGGGGCAATGCTTCGGGCACGGCACGGAAGGCGATGACGTACATCGCGGCTAAGAAAGATGCTTCTGGCGCGTGGGGGACAACCCAAGCGACCATCATGGCGTTGCGAGCGCTGCTGCTGGCGACGGAGAAAGACGCAGTGGACGTTCGCGGCACGCTGCAAGTTGTGCTGAACGGCAAGACAGAGGAAAAACTTGTGTTGACGCCAGAGAACAACGATCTGCTGCATCAATTTGTATTCAAGGATGTCGATGCGAAGGGCGGCAACACGGTGGAGATGCGGTTTGCGGGAAAGGGCGGACTGGCGTACCAGGTGGTGGGGCAGTATTTTCTGCCATGGGATAAAAAGCCGGAGCAGGAGGCTCTTTCGATCGATGTGGCTTACGATCGCACGCATCTGATGCAAGACGACATCGCCACGGCAACCGCTAGCATCAAAAACAATTTGCCGAAGGCCGCGAATATGGTGATGGTGGACCTGGGGATTCCGCCGGGGTTTGACTTGCTGAGCGAAGACTTGCAGGAGTACCACGAGAAAAGTGCGGGGCAGAAAAGCGGGCGGCTGGAGAAGTTCAGCTTGACGGCCACGCAAGCCATTCTGTATTTCGATTCGTTTGCGCCAGGCGACATGGTGACGCTGAAGTTTCGGTTGCGCGCGAAGTATCCGATTCGGGCGCGGACGTTCCGGTCACGCGTGTATGAATACTACGATCCTGAAGTAAGTGCAGTGGCGCGGCCGGTGCAGGTTGAAGTCAAGCAGCAATAGGGGAAACACGCCGGGCAGCACGTTCGTCCTGTTGGAAGCGCATCCAGAATTACTTGGGAGTGGTGACGAGTTTGGCGACCGGGGAAACGGCGCGTTGCTCGGCGCGTCTTTCTTGTTCGACGTGCTGCGTGCAATCGGCAATTTCGTCGTCAAGCGCCTTGATTTCCCGAGCGAGGGAAATGTTTTGAGGGTCTCTTGAGTAGACTGCGAATAGCGAGTTTCTTTTGGTTTTCAAATCGTCGCGTTTTTTCTTCCAAACACCGGCAGTGGCAACCATGGGTTTAACCTCGGGAGTAGTGTGCGCTCTTTTATCGTTTGCCGATAGGGGCGCGAAACAGTGTGCCTAGATTTGTACGGTAGTGGTTTCCGTCCGCAGTGATACGGGATTTGATGGAGAAGTGCACAGCTTGAAGGCTGCGCTACCAGAGCTAAAGCAGGCCCGGTAGAAACGAGCGTACAACGTTAGACGGTGTGCCCGAAAGAGAAAGGCAGGGCGTCCGCCGCGGCGAACGCCCTTCAGAAAAGGAAGCTAGGAGCGGAAAAGGACGGATTCGCGCTGGAACATTTTTATGGCGATGAAGAGGGCGGCGGCGGCGTAGACGCAGGTGGATGAAAAGATGATGGCGATGAAGTTCCAATGATAGGTGCCAGTAACGAGTTCCTTACAGAGGAGGCTGGCGTTCAGGATGGGGACGAGCGCGAGTTTGGACGTGAGATCGATGGGAAGCATAGCTGCGACAGCCGGAATGATGACGACGAACATGAGAGGAGTGACGTAACTCTGAGCCTCTTTATAGCTCTTAGCGAAGAGCGCAATGGTCATTAACGCCGCCGAAAAAAGAACCGCGAGGGGGAGAACCATGATGAACACGGAAATCACCGTGGCGAGGCCAATGCGAAGCTGCAGTTGACCAGCGTCGCTGCCAGCCTTATCAAAAGCGTGGAGATGCCCGAGCACAGCGAAGGAAACTCCCATGGATGTGACGGAAAGCGCCGCCGTAACGAGCGAAGTGGTGAGCACGAGAAAGAATTTTCCCAGAACCAAGTGCATGCGGGAGATGGGACTGGAAAGGATGGTTTCCATGGTACCGCGTTCTTTTTCGCCGGCGGTGAGATCCATGGCGGGATACATGCCGCCGGTCAGGCAGAGCAGAATGACCATGTAACCTATGACGCCGCCGAAAGCGGCGCCGCCGACCTTTTCGGGGGGAGCGACGTTCTCTTGTTTTACTTCAAAAGGCTTGAGAACCGTGTCCGGCACATTTTTGGCGATGAGACGCGCCTTAACGACGGAGTCGCGATAGTCCTTTAAGTACGTTTCAATCTTGTCGGTTGCAATCTCGGACTTCATCTCTCCCTGGTACTTCAGGATGGTGACCGTATCTGGTTTTCCTTCAGTGACATCAGCCTGGAAGCCGGGAGGAATTTCGATGGCGGCCCGAACTTCCTTATTGATGATCTGATCTTTCCAGTTGGGCGTCTCGGGAACAAGCTCAATCTTGTCGAGCTTGTTCAGTCCGGCGACTAAATCGGGCGAATCCTGGCCGCCGCGAAGCATGACCTTGGGAACTTCTTCTTTGGCCTTGCCAACGAGAGAGGCGATGGCGGCGCCAAGACCGGCGGTGAGGACAGGAAAAAGAACAAGGGGGACGATGAGGGTAGAGATGAGCGTGCGGCGGTCGCGGAGAGCTTCGGTCAATTCCTTGCGATAGACGATAGCGACGTTGCGCAGGGACATGTCAGTTGGCCTCCTCGGCGACGTAGTGGGGTGTGACGACTTTGACGAAAATTTCCTCGAGGTCTTGCTCGGCGAATTGGTCACGAAGCTGGGTGAGGTTGCCTTCGGCGAGGAGCTTGCCGTTTTGGATGATGCCGATGACGTCGCAGAGCTTTTCGACTTCGCTCATGATGTGGGTGGAAAAGATGACGGTTTTGCCGTTGTTGCGGCATTCGCGGATGAACGCAGTGATGGTGCGAGCGGTCATGATGTCGAGGCCGTTAGTGGGTTCGTCGAAGATCATCACGGGCGGGTCATGAACGAGAGTCCGGGCGATGGAGGTTTTCTGCTTCATGCCGGTGGAGAGCTTGTCACAACGGCGGTCGCGAAAGCCATTCATGTCCAGGCGATTGAAAATGTCGTCGACACGCTTTTTCAGAGTGGCTTCGTCTAAACCGTTGAGGCGGCCAAAATACTCGACCATTTCTTGTGAAGTGAGGCGCGGATAGAGCGCGGTAGCTGTGGAGAGGAAGCCGACGTTGGCGCGAACTTTTTCTGGCTGCTCGACGACGTCGTGGCCGCAAACGATGGCCGTACCGTCGGTGGGCTCGAGGATGGTAGCGAGCATGCGAAGAGTCGTGGTCTTTCCGGCGCCGTTGGCCCCTAGGAGGCCATAAATCTTGCCGGGTTGGCAAGTGAAGCTGACGTTGTCGACGGCGCGGATTTCACCGCGCTTCTTGTCCTGGAAACGCTTGGACAGGGCACAAGCTTCAATCATCGAAGGACCCCTTAATGGGAATTCGTAAAACAGGGCACAGAGCTTCACAGTGTACTACGCGGCCCGCGGGGAAATGTTACGGTTCAGCCTTTGTGGCAATTGGGGCACTGCTTGGCATCAAACCTGTCGGGAGTAACGCGGAACATGTTATTGCACTGGATGCAGACGCGGTGAATGACAGGACTAATGACGGCGCCGGGCCGGATGAGCTTGTTCAAGCCACCCGCAGGGGGAGCGGCGGTTTTCTCAGCGCTGTTCTCAATGGACATGGGCGAATTGTAGCACGACGAGGTCTTCCGGCCATAACGGGTGGGCGGCATCCCAGGAATGCAAGAGAGGCATCATTTAAGAATGAGGGATGGGCCGATCCGGCGAAGGGGTCAAGAGAGAGCAGGGCATAGAATAAACAACGCCCGCAAGGAATCTAGAGAAAGCCGCGCTGCTCTTGTTAGAATGAAGTCCTTGGCGCCTTCCTGACAGGGGTCAAGCAAGCCACGGACAAGTAAGGGAAACACTGGGCCCGAGGGATGTGTTCTTGCGTCTCGTTAGGTGCGGAGTGCGGGACGACGCAGGATAGGAAAATATGGATCGCAGGCTGCGAAATCGAATTTTGCTCTATCTGGTGCTAGCGGGAGTGCTGGCGTACGCGGGGATCAGATTCAGCGGGCGAAAGCCGGTGCCGAAGATTTCGGCCGTGACCCCAATGCGGGAAAACCTGATCTCGTCGATCAGCAGCAATGGAAAGGTGGAGCCCATTTCACCTTACGTGATACGGGCACAACTGGATACATTTGTGGAGAAGGTGTGCGCGACAGAGGGACAGACGGTCAAGAAAGGCCAATTGATCCTGGAATTGGATGTAAAGGATGCAGCGGCGCGGCTCTCCGAAGCCAAGAGTAAGCTCCTCAAGGCGGAAGACGATTTGCTCGCGGCCAAGGCCGGCGGGAGACCGGACGATGCGGCCAGAGTTGCCGTGGCGAGCCTGGCAAAAGTGCAAGCGGAGCGCGACCGGCTGCAGAAGAATCACGAAGTGCTGCAGCGGCTGATTGGGCAGCAAGCGGCTACTCAGGAGGAACTCGCTGCGAACGACCTGGCCTTGACGAAAGCGCAATCGGAGGTGACGCGACTGGCGGCGGCGAAACAGGAATTTGAACGAAGCTTGAAACTGGACACGGACCAGGCGGCGCTACACGTGCAACAGATTCAAAACGAAGTCGCCGCGCTAGCTGAAAAAGTGCGCCAAGGTCGGATCACCGCGCCGGCGGATGGAACGCTCTACTCGTTGCCGGTGAAAGCGGGAGATTACGTCAAGCTCGGAGATCTTCTCGCAGAAATGGCGGACCTGCACAAGGTTCGCGTGCGGGCATTCATCGATGAGCCGGAACTCGGCGCGCTGGAAGTGAACGAGCCGGTGAAGATTACCTGGGATGCGT
>WNFT01003816.1_pt1 | contig 13185 bp, 11 predicted proteins | sample 5400191 | NCBI WGS metagenome assembly WNFT01 (sample SAMN13153359, study PRJNA577476) | soil metagenome | isolation source: 80 cm saprolite under Madrone tree | place: USA:California | collected 2016-06-14
TGGCGCCCAGGTAGTTCGACCGGCCCAGGCTGAACTGGGTCCGCGCGACGTAGAAGTCCTTGCGCTCACCGAGGAAGGGATTCGGATCGCCCTCGAGCTGGTGTCCCGGGCCCTGGTCCCCCGCCGCCAGGAAGGCGAACCCCAGGCGGCCTGCCGTGCCCGTGGTCTTGCCCCCCCACAGGGGATCCACGATGTTCCGGGTGTTCACGGCCGTGCGCATGACCGCGTCGCCCCCCACTCCGGCCAGCTCGAAGGTGCCCATCCCCTCCATGAAGAAGGGGCGCTTCTCGGAGAAGAAGAGCGGATAGCGCTGGTTGACCTCCACCTGGAAGGCGTCGCTCTCCACCTGGCTGAAGTCGGGGTTGACCGTCCCTTCGACGGTGGCCGAGGAGGTCACGCCGTACTTCACGGAGAGCCCGGCGTCGGGACGGGAGTCGGCGGGACCGAAGGCGTCGGGGGTGGTCCGGGTCTCCCGGCGCGAGTAGGTGACGCTCGGGATCACCTCCAGGGTGAGGGGCCGCTTCAGGTCGTGGAGGACCATCATCGCGTGGCGCTGGATGAAGCTCTGGCCCGCGGGGACCTCGGGCCAGGAGACGGACATGCCGAGCCGGCTCACCCGCCGCCAGAACAGCACCCCCATGCGCACCTCCGCTCCGCTCACGAAGCGGATGCTGGTGAGGGGAAGGCGCATCTCCACGTCGTAGCCCTGCTCCGTGCGGCGGCCCGCGCTGTCCCAGACCCAGTCGGGGGCGGTGTTCTCCCCCGCGCTGGGCGTGGTCAGGATGTCCCCTTGAACGCCGGCGGGGTTGATGAACATGTCGTACGAGCTCTGGCCGTTGCCCACGGAGTCGAGGCTCAGGCCCACCCAATCGTCGTTCCACATCTGGTCGCGGCGGCTCATCGTGCTGCGCACCTTGTCGGGCTCGGGGTCCAGGCAGCGGAACGCGAAATAGATGTAGCGGTCGTCGTAGGTGGCGTGCACCTCGGTCCGCTGCGGAAGCTTTTCGCCGTTCAGCGGGTTGTAGGTGATCCAATCGCTGAGGGCGAGGGGCGGGCTCTGCCAGGCCTCGTCGTCGAGGACGCCGTCGATCACCGGGGGCTTGGGCGCGCGGGAGAGCTCGAGCCGTGCCCGCTCCGCGCCCTCGCCGGACACGGCCGCGATCAGGAACAGCGCGGGGACGAGGACGCGGGTCCGCATTTCGCCGATGAGACGCGCGAGAGGGGCGTTTGGTTCTGTTTTGAGCGTGTCCAAGCGATTGGAGGCGGCCGGATTCTTCGCTAGTCCAGCTCTCCCTCCACGAACCAGGCTTCGCGCAGCCGGTCGCGGAAGATGCGGTACACGCCGCCCGCAAGGAGGGCTACGTCCCACTCCTCGCGGCTCCAGGCCACGTCCCACCAGTCGCCGGAGGCGCGCCAGGGTCCGGCATGGTCGACCACCGCGCCGCGAACCCCGGCCGCGGCCACGAAAGCCGGCGCGCCGTCGCGCAGCGCCACCCGCGCCGGCCGCGGCGGGCGGAAGGCGCGGAGTGCCACCCGCGGCGAGCCGGGGGCAGGGGCCCGGGGCGTGACGGGTCCGGGCGCGAACGTTCCCACCGCGAACGCGCCCGGCCGGTGGGTGTCGAGGAGCGCGGCCGCGCCGCCCCGGCCGGCGGCGGTCCACGAATGAAGACGCGCCATGGTCTCCGCCAGACGCTCCGGCGAGGGCTGGGCCGGGTCGAGGAGCGAGAACTGGACCGAGCGGGCGGGGGTCGGCTCCGCGCGCACCGTGATCGCCTGGACCGCGTCCCGCGGCGGGTGCGCCTCGAGGTCGAGCAGGACGAGGGTGCGCCAGGTGCGCGGCTCCCCCGAGGGCGCGGCCGGCCTCAGCGCCCGCCGGTGCGTGGAGCCGTCCACGAGGCCGAGGTCGACGGTCAAGGTGGCCGCGCGGCGGCCGCGGGCCACGAGGCCCGCGCAGAGCGGCTCCAGGACCCGGGCGAGCAGGAAGGAGAGCGGCTCCAGGCCGTCCACCGGCCAGTCCAGCTCCAGGGCCATCTCGAACGCGACCGGCGCCGCGGTGGGGACGAAGAGCCCGTCGTCCTCGCCACGGGCGAGCCCGAGGAGGCGCGGGCCGTCGGGCCCGAGGCGCTCGGCGAGGCCCGCCACGGGGAGGCGCGCCAGGTCGCTGATCGTCCGCAGCCCCCAGCGCGCGAAGAGCTCGCTCCGCTCGAGGTCGAGGTCGAGGAGGGCGAGGGGCAGCGGGGCGAGCGCCTCGGCCTCCTTGCCCGGGGAGACGATGGTCAGGCCGGGCCGGCCACGCGCGAGGACGAGCGCGGTCGCGCGCGACCAGGCGAGGGCCACCTGCGCCTCGATCTGCCGGCCCTGCGCGGCCACGAAGATCGCCTGGCCGAGGGCCTGGGGGGTGGGCCAGACCCGGCCGAGGCCGAAGAGGTCGAGCAGCACGGGCGTCGGTCCCCGGGCCTCGACCCGGGGGGTGAACTCACGGGCCAGGTCGAGGAGCGCGCTCGGTGAAGGGAGGGACCGGGGGGAGTGGAGGCCGCCGTACATGGCTCTCTCGCGAGAACGCTTTCAAGCAAGGGTCCGGAGCAGGAGGTCGGCGCGGCGCAGGACGTGGCGGCCCGCCGTCGCCCGGGCGCGGAGGCCGGAGAGCAGGCGGCCGGGACCGGAGGCACCCGACCAGCGCGGCCCGGCGGGGGCGAGGGCGAGGGAGACGCCGCCGGGGCCGCAGGCCACGTGCCGGTCGGCGAGCAGCACGAGCGCCGTCGGCGCATCCTCCACCGTCCGCTGCAAGCGGATCCAGATGGCGCCGGGGAGGCGGCGCTCGGCCTCCGGTACGCCCGCGAGATCGAGCACGACCGTCTCGAACAGGCCGGAGCCCGCGAGCGGCCCCACCGCGGCGACCGCCTCGGCCAGGCCCTTCTGCCCGCGCAGCCAGAGCAGGCGCGCGAGGTCCACCCCCGCGGCCGCGGCCGATGAAGGGTCGAGCCGGTCGTCGGGATCGACGAAAGCGGCCAGCGCACCCCCGCCGGTCGAGCGAGCGAGCAGGGCCAGCACGAGCCCGGTGCGGCCCGACGAGGCGGGGCCGTGGACCTCGGAGAGCTGGCCGCGCGGGAAGCCGCCGAAGAGCATGGCGTCGATCGTGGCCACCCCCGTGGGCAGCGGCCGCCCCCGGCGGTCCTCTCCCCGGAGCGGCGGGGCGCCGGCCGAGAGGCGCCGGGCCTTGAGCAGGTCTTCGAGGGCGGACTTGACGGTGGCCGCGGCTGACATTCGCTTTTTCTTCGCCCAAGGATGCCCCGCGGGAAGACGTCCGTCAAGGGGGGGGGCTAGTCGCGCTTCCGGGCCCCCGGCTTGAGCCGGCCCTCTGCGTCCAGGTAGTCGCGCCAGGAGCGCTTCGGCTTCCAGCCGAGCATCCGCATCGCCTTGGCGCTCGAGATCCCGGAGGCGTCCTCGCGGTCCACGGGGCGTATCGCGATCTTGTCGCCGTAGTACTTGCGCACGGTCTCCACGAACGGGCGGCCGCCCACGTTGTCGGGGGAGGCGATATAGAAGACCTCGTGGCCGGGGAGGCCGGACTCCGCGGCCAGGACGATGGCGTCCGCCAGGTCGTAGACGTCGATGTAGCTCCAGAGGTTCGCGCTCAGCACCGCGGCGTCGCGGACCTGCGGTCCGAGGTTGCGCTCGTAGTTGCCCTCGTGATGCACCCAGCAGGGCCGGATGGTGACGCACCGGATGTCCGAACGCCGGACCGCGGCGTCCATGAGCAGCTCGCCGAAGTACTTCGAAAGGGCGTAGGGGTCCTGGGGCTGGATGGGGTGGCTCTCGTCCACGGGAACGTAATCGGGGAGGAAGGGCCGCTCGGGAAAGAAGAACCCGGGCACGGTCTCGCTGGAGATATTGACGAAGCGCGAGACCCCGAGGCGGATCGCCGCTTCCAGGGTGTTGAACGTCGACATGATGTTGTTCTGGAAAACGGTCGCGGGAACGTTGTGGGTCGGGTCCGGAATCGCGGCCGCGTGGACGACCGCGTTCATTCCGCGCACGACGGCGAACGCGTCCCCGGGATTCGTGAGGTCGGCCTGGAGGTAGGCCGGCTCGCCGGGCGCCGGCCGCTCGAAGACGCCCCGCATGAGGTCGGTGCACGTGACCTCGTGGCCGGCCTCGACGAGGGCCCGGGCGGTCGCCGTGCCCACCTTTCCCCGCGCTCCCGTGACGAGGACTCTCATGGGGGCATCCTCTCACGGAGGCGTGACCTCGGCCAGGAGCAGCTCGAGCGGCGCACGCAGGTTCGCGGCCAGGCGCCGGTGGCCCTCGGCCGTGGGGTGCAGGCCGTCGGCGTAATTGAGCGAAGGCTGGCCCGCCACTCCCTCGAGGAGGAAGGGCACCAGGGGGACGCGGAACTCGGCGGCCAGACGCGGATAGATCGCGCCGAAGCCTCGCGCGTGCTCCCCGCCGAACCGGGGCGGGATGCGGAAGCCGCACAGGAGCACGCGCACGCGGGCCGCCTGTGCGAGGGTGAGGATCTGGCGCAAGCCGCGCTCGGTGGTCTCCGGAGGCAGGCCGCGCAGGCCGTCGTTGATCCCGAGGGCCACCACCAGCACGTCCGGCCGGCGCCGAAGGAGCGCGGGCAGGCGCTTCAGGCCCTGGGCCACGGTGTCGCCGCTGACCCCGGCGTTGATCACGCGCAGGGGCCGGCCCTTCTGGCGCAGCTCGCGCTGCACCTGCGCGGGGTAGGCCTGCGACTCCGGCAGCCTCCAGCCCGAGGTCAGGCTGTCCCCCAGGAAGGCCACGAGGGGACCGCGCCTGGTGCAGCCGTGCACCAGGGCCAGCGCGAGGCCGACCAGACCCAGGACCCGTGGGAGACGCATCGACGCGGGTCAGTCCATCCGGAACACGATCTTGCCGAAGTGGCCCTGGCCCGCCAGGTGCTCGAGGGCGGCGCGCGCTTCCGCGAACGGGAAGGCGCGGTCCACCACCGGGCGGAGCCGATGCAAGGCGATCGCGCGGTTCATGGCCTCGAAGGTCTCGCGGCTCCCCACCATCACCCCCTGCACCCGGATGTTCTGCATGAGGATCGGCGTCAGGCTCACATCGGTGGTGGAGCCGGCCAGGATGCCGATCAGGCTGATCCGGCCCGCCACCCGCACGGCGCGCACGGACCGGGCGAATGTTCCCCCTCCTCCCACCTCCAGCACGTGGTCGACTCCCACCCCGTCCGTCAGCTCCCGCGCCTTCTTCTCCCAGTCGGGGGTGGCCTTGTAGTTGATCGTCTCCGCCGCGCCCAGGGCGCGGGCCCGCTCGAGCTTCTGGTCGCTGCTCGAGGTGACGATGACCCGCGCCCCCGCCATGCGGGCGAACTGGAGGGCGAAGATCGAGACGCCGCCGGTGCCGAGCACGAGCAGGGTCTCCCCGGCCCGCAGGCCGCCCTGCTCGACGAGCGCGCTCCAGGCGGTGACCGCGGCGCAGGGCAGGGTGGCTGCCTCCTCGTCGGTGAGGTGGGCGGGAACGTGCACGAGACCGTCCTCGTGGAGGACCACGTGGTCGGCCAGCATCCCGTCGAGCGGGCCCCCGAGGGTGGAGAGCAGGCCGGCCTTGGTGGGCGGGCCGGCCAGCCACTTCTGGGCGAAGATCCCGGCCACGCGGTCGCCCGCCTTGACCCGCGTGACGCCTTCACCGACCCGGAGCACCTCGCCCACTCCGTCCGAGAGCGGGACGAGGGGCAGCGGCTGCTTCGGGTTGTAGAGGCCGCGGACCATCAGGAGGTCGCGGAAGTTGAGCGACGCCGCCTTGACGCGGACGAGGGCCTGACCGGGCCGGGGAGCGGGATCGGGACGCTCTGTGAGGGTGAGCGCCTCCAGGCCAAAGGTCCCACGGATCTCGAACGCCTTCATTCATCGACCCCCCCTCCTATCCTCCCCCACGTAGGGGGAGGGAACGCTGTTCCTCGTACGGCTCCGCTCTTTCATCGACCCCCGTCAGGTGCCGCACCATGAGGGGCAGATTCTACGACTTCCCTTCTCGATCGGGGGTCGGCCATGCTAGGCTATGCCATCCCCGAGGCCCCGGGTTCCGCTCCCGGGCCCTCCGCCCGGGACCAAGGATGGGTCCGGGCTGGGGGCGCGTTTCCCGCGATCCCCCGCAGGAGGAAGTTTGGCCACAAATTCGCAAGACGAGCAAAGACTCGCCCTCTTCATCGACTTCGAGAACATCGCCATCGGCGTCCGCGACGCCCACTACCGCAAGTTCGACATCAACCTCGTGCTGGAGCGCCTGCTCGACAAGGGGAAGCTCCTCAGCAAGAAGGCCTACGCCGACTGGAGCCGCTACTCGGACTACAAGCGCGCCTTCCACGAGGCGGCGATCGAGCTGATCGAGGTTCCCCAGAAGTCCGTCGGCGGCAAGAACTCGGCGGACATCCGGCTGGTCGTGGACGCGATGGACATGTCGTTCCAGAAGGAGCACATCAACTCCTTCGTGGTGGCCTCGGGGGACTCCGACTTCTCCCCCCTGGTGAGCAAGCTCAAGGAGAACAACAAGTACGTGATCGGCCTCGGGGTCAAGAACTCGACCTCGGACCTCCTCATCGAGAACTGCGACGAGTTCATCTTCTACGAGGACCTAGTGCGGGTGCAGCAGCGCCCCCTCCCCGTGATCTCCAACGCTCCGGAGAAGCTGCAGGAGTGCTTCGGTCTCCTCGTCGACTCCATCCTCGCCCTCCAGCGGGAGAACAAGGACACCCTCTGGGGCTCCATGGTCAAGGAGACCATGAAGCGGAAGAAGCCCTCCTTCAACGAGACCTACTACGGCTTCCGCACGTTCTCCCACCTGCTCGAGGATGCCCAGCGGCGGGGGATCGTGGTCCTGCGGCGCGACCAGCGCTCGGGCAGCTACATCGTCGAGGACCTGGGCTCGGCGTCCACCCAGGCGATGGCGAGCCGTACGGAATCGGCGCCCGCTCCCGCGGCGGTCGCCACCGCGGGCGCGGCTTCCGCCCCTCCGGCCGCCTCTGCCGCGGGCGCCCCCGCTTCCGAGGCGGAATCATCCGAGGGAGCGAACGGCTCGCGGGGTCGGAGGCGGCGCGGGCGTGGCCGGGGGCGCGGGCGCGGCCCGGCCGCCCTCGCGCCGGGAGCCTACGTGGATCCGCACGCGCCCGCCGGGTCGATGGACGACTCGGACGACGACGGCGACGACGAGGGCGACGACGCGCTGCACGCGGAGGAGCCGGAACATTCCGCGGGGACTCCCGTCCCCGAGCCCGCCCGCCCCGCGGCCCCCGGGGGCGAAGGCCCCGCGGGCGAGAAGCACGCCTTCTCGCTCTTCTCCTGGCTCCGTCGGGACACCGGCGGCGCGGGGGAGGAGCCGGGACGGCCGGAGGAAAAGCCTCACGCGGGCGGCCCCCACGGAGGGGAACGCCGGGAGGATTAGCCGGGGGGCAGGCTGAGGACCAGCCAGTCCTCGAGGCCGGGGACGTTCTGCACGGTCAGGGATCCCCCGTGCAGCTCCGCGATGCGCTGCGCGAGGCTGAGGCCCATCCCCCAGTGGCCCCCCGAGGCGGGAGGCCCGGCGGCCGCGGTCGCTCCCACGCTGATCAGGACGCGGCCCGCGGCCGCTTCGGCCCGGACCTCCACGGGCGCCGCCCCTCGCGCGGGGCCCCGCACGTGCTCCACGAGGACCCGGATGGCCACGCGCAGGAGCGCGGAGTCTCCCGACACGTTCTCCGCCCCGGCGTCGATGCGCACCGCGACCTCGGCCGGGGGCAGGTCGGACAGGAGGTCCTCCACCAGCACCGCTTCGCGCTCGATCTCTCCGCGGCTGAAGCCGAGCAGCGACCGGCCCGAGGAGAGGGCGGTGGAGAGGGAAGGCGCGAGCCGGGCGAACTGCTCGAGGAACCAGGGCGGGGCGTCCGGGCGCCCCCGCATCTCTCCAAGGCGGTCGCGCACGTCCATGAGCGCGCTCACCACGTCCTCCAGGCCGCGCAGGGAGGCGGTCCCCGTGAGGGCCAGCTCGAGCGCGCGCTCCGCGCCCTTCACCTTCTCGAGGGTCGCCGAGAGCTCGAGACCGGCCGAGAGAGCACGCGCGATCTCCCCCAGGTGGGCCAGAGTGTCGGGGACGGGGCGGGCCGCGTCGGCGGTGTAATAGAGCGTGACCAGCCCCTGCAGGCCACCCGGGGTCCGGAACTGGACCACCAGCGCCACCGCGAAGGACACCTCTCCCTGGTCGAGCGCGGCCCCGAGATCCAGGTTGTCCGCCCCGAAGAGCAGGGTGGGCTTGGGCTCGCGGGCCGCATTCTCGAGGACGTAACGCATGGCGCTGGTCGAAGCCAGCACGGGATCCTGCGGGACCCCGAGCAGGGCCGCTGCCCGTGGCGGCCGACCCGGCTGGGGGACCCAGAACGACGCGTGGGACACGCCGGCGATGGCGGCCATCCGGGCGAGCACGCCCTCGAGGGTGGAGGCGAGCGGCTTGCCGGCCAGGATGTCCTGGGCGGCCAGCAAGGTCTTCTGCAGGTCGTCGAGGCGCTTGCGCACGAGATCGCGCTCGTCGCGCAGATCGGTCAGGGCAGCCCCCAGCTGGGCCGAGGCTTCCGCATAGGACTCGACGAGGGTCTCGTTGGCGCGGGCATCGGGGCCGGCCGAGGCGCCGCGGGCCACCTCTTCGCTCTGGGGCGCCACGCGGACGACCGTGCGCACCGGCGCGACCGCGGGGGGGGCCGGGGGAGGCGAGGGGACCGGCGGAGCGGGCGGCGGCGGCGGAGCCGCCACGTGCGGGGCCGGCGGGGGTACGGGCGCCGCGACCGGGAGGACCACGAAGGGCTCGTCGACGGGGGGCACGGGTGCGGGCGCGACGGGAGGCGCGGGAGGGCTCGGCGGCCGGGCGGTGAAGGGGGGCGTGCTCGTGGGCGGAACCGCCGCGGGAGGAGGGGGCGGGGGAGAGGGACGAGGAGGAGGAACGGTCGGCGGGACCGGCGGTCGTACCAGGCCGCTCAGGCTCGTTGAGCCGAACATCCCGGCCACCGCCTGGTCCGTCCATTGCTTGGCGGGCAGGCCCTCCTTGACGTCCAGGATGGAGTAGCGACGCGCCAGGTCCTGCACGGTGCGCATGAGGATCGCGGCGAAGGTCTCGAGCACGCCCTCCCCCCGCACGGCCACCGCGGGGATGGCTTCGACCCTGCGCCCGTTGAGAGCGCGGTCCATGATCTCGGGCTCCATGACCTGGGGGAGGTCGCGCTTGTTGTACTGAAACACGAGGGGCATGGCGCTCGGATCCAGGTGGTGGGTCAGGAGGTTCTGGGTCATCTCGCGGTAGCTCTGGATGTTCTCTTCCCAGCGGTCCACCGCGGAGTTCGCCACGAACACCAGGGAGTCCGCTCCCTTCAAGACCAGACGGCGGGTGGCGGCATACATGGCCTGGCCGGGCACCGCCAGGATCTGCAGGCGCAGGTCGAAGCCGCGGAAGCCGGGGGTCTTGAGGGGGAGCAGGTCGAAGAGGATCGTGCGGTCCTGGGCGGAGTTGATCGAGATCATCTCGCCGCGGCGGGCGGCGAGCGCATGCTGGTGGAGGATCTGCAGGTTCGTGGTCTTACCGCCTACGGCGGGACCGTAGTAGACGATCTTGACCTTGATGGTCCGGTCGCGATGGTTCAGCTCGACCATGACACGCGGTTCAGGTGGAGGGCTCTTCTCCGGCCGACGTCACCCGCGGCGGGAGCGCCGCCCGTTCCGAGAGCGAGCGGCCGGCCGCCGGCCTCGGCTCGCCTTGCGACCGCGGCCCCGGGCCGCTCCGCCCTTCTTGCGGCGCAGCGCGATGAGCCGTGCCCGACTGCCGCCGCGCGGTATGGTCCGCCCGGTCTCCCAGCCGAATATCGAGCCGGGGCTCACCCGGAGCAGCTTGGCGAACTCCAGCCGGGTCATGTGCAGGCCGTCGCGGAGGGCGCGAATGACCCGCGGGGCGACGCGGGGGCCGGCGGAGGGCCGGCGGATCCGGGCGCGGAGGGACTGGGCGGAGAGCCGGTCGCTCAGCCGACGGAGGCCTCGCTCCAGGCTGGCGAGGGCGCGACGCGAGCCCCGGGACCCCAGGCGGAGGGACTTCACTTGCTTCTTCATGCGGGCGAGAGGACGGAGCGCGCGGGCGACCTCCGCCTTGGCGAGCCGGCGGATCTCGTGTCTCAGGGTGGCAGCGAGGGTAGGCATCGGTTCGAGAGCCTCCAATCGGGCTTCGGGCGGCCGCAAGGCCGGAGTGATTTGAACGCGGACAGGCTACCGCGTTCCGTAGAGCAACTCAAACCGCGCGTCGGCCGCGCGGTGCGTGAGATTCACAGAGGGTGATTGAGAACGCCCCGCGACGGAAAAGGTGCCGCTGGTAGCGCTACGGGGAATCGAACCCTGGTTTGATGGCTGAGAAGAATTTCGGAGCATGTTTCAGGAGGTTTCACCGCGTCTCACCTTGATCGATAACTCACTGAACGAACACATCATAGTGGCAGAGCCCCGTTTCACGATGGAGCATCCGGTTCCACGTTGTTCCTGTCTTGACTTGTCCCCGGCTTGTCCCCATGCTGCGCGATCATATCAGCAAGCGGAGGAGGTTCGTGCCGGTTGCAAGGTTGGACGCGCGAAACGTAAGGACGCTGCCCGCCACCGAGAGTGCGACGAGGACCGATTACACCGACGAGCTGCTGCCGGGCTTCGTCCTCCGAGTGTCGCCGAGTGGAGCAAGGACCTTCGGGGTTCGCTACTACTTCGGGGGCAGGGTGAGGCGGTTCACGCTCGGGGACGTGTGCGTGATGGGCCTCGCCCAGGCCCGCGACGAAGCGCGCCGGATCCTGGCCCAAGTGGCAATGGGAGGCGATCCCCAAAGCGAGAAGGTCGCGGCTCGCAAGCGGCGCGAGGGAGCGCTGTCCTTCGGGGACCTTGGTCAGCGTTTCATGAAGGACAACGAAGCGCGCCTCCGGCCGAACACGCGCCGCCAGTGGGCCGGCATCCTCGCGCGTGAGATCAAGCCCGCCATAGGGAGCCTGGCCCCCCAGGACGTCACCCGGGGTCACGTGCGTGACTTCGTGAGGAAGATCGCGCAAGACAGGCCGTTCATGGCAAACCGCACGTTCGAGCTGGTTCGGCGCATCTTCACCTGGGCGGTGGGCGAGGACCTTGTCCCGGCGTCGCCGTGCGTAGGCCTCCAAAAGCCGGCCGAGGAGAGGCCGCGAGAGCGCACCCTCTCCTCCGACGAGATCAGGGCCGTCTGGGCCGCCCTCGAGGCGGAGGGAAGGATCGGCGATGCGGTTCGGCTCGGTTTCTATACCGGGGCGCGCGTCAGCGAGATCCTCGGGCTGCCCTTCTCGGAGATCGACCTTCTTGCCCGCCTCTGGACGGTCGCACCCGAGCGGTCGAAGAATGGAGACGCGCACCCGATCGCCCTTTCCCCCGGAGCGGTGTCCGTGCTTGAGCGCCTGAAGGCTACGGCCGCGGGGGAGCCGTACGTCTTTCCGAGCCCGAGTCCGGGAGTAGGAGCGGTGCGCTCCATTCAGCGGTGCATGTGGCGAATCACCACGCATTCGGGTGTCACGTTCCGATTCCACGACATCCGGCGAACCGTGGCCACCGGGCTCGCGTCCCTGGGCACGCCCGACCACGTCATCGACGCGGTGCTGGGCCACACCCCCCAGAAGTTGAAGCGGACCTATAACCGCTATCAGCCGGTCCGAGAGATGCACGTGGCCCTCGCAGCCTGGTCCACCGAATTGGAGCGCGTCGTCGATGGAAGGACAGGTCGCGGCGACGTCGTGGTGTTCGCAAGGGCCAATAGCTAGTTTGAGCCTCAGGCCTTGGACGGCTTCGGTTTGATGTACTCGATCGGGTAGGCAAAGGCGTTCGGCATGGCGGCGATCTCGTCGAAGGCCTGCGCCAGCTCGCCATCCGTCATCACTCGGTAGTGCTTCTGCGGCCAGCACACGAGGCCACGAAAGCGACGGCCCTCCCTCATCCACCGAATCGCGATCGCCTCCAGCGGTCGATCGTTGGTAACGAAGACCCGGTCGTGCTCAGCCGCGTAAGCGAAGAGCGCCTCGTCGTCCGCGTTCGAAGGGAGGAGCTCCACTGCGCGCAGGACGTCCCACCCCGCCCGCCGCAGGGTCTCCACCAGCGCGTCATGGACGTGAATATCAGTGAGGAGCGGGAAACGCCCCGCCACTACTTCGCGGGACGTCGAGCCTGGTGCTCGGCCTTCGCCCGCTCGTGCTCCTCTTCCCAGCGGTCATCTTCGGCGAAGGAGGCCTCGATTTCCTCGCGGTGGTCGTAGTAGTAGGCGAGGGCCGCGTGGACCTGCGCGAGCGTGAGCGGGACGGCGAAGACGTGGAGCATGTCCTCAGGCCTCTTGCCCTCCCGTTGTAGCTCCACGATGTCCATCACCCGGATGCGGGTGTTGTCGACGCAAGCTTTGCCACCACAGACCTTCGGGTCCTTGGTGATGTGCGGGTAGGCGATCTTCGCCGCAGTGGCCATGCTGTGACCCATTCTACTCCTCGTCGGCTGCCTCACAAGCACCGCCACCTCCGTCATCGTCCGTTTCTTCGATACCAGCGCCCACGGCGAGGGGCCTCCTCACACCTAGATCGATCGCGTCCAACGTCTTACGTGGCCTGGGCCCAAGTTGGGCCCATCGTAAGTGCGCGTCAGCGCACGACGCATTGCCTCCTTAGAGGCGTGACGTGTCGCTGACCACGCAGCAGCGTGGTCAGCGGGTCCAAAATGGCCGTTGCCGTCGCGGCCAGGCACGGTGGCGGGGGCGGATAGAGACACTCGATCGAGGGCCGCACTGGAAGGCGGTCCAGACGTCGAGGAGGGCGCCAGGCGGGCGGCCAGGGCGACCTCAGGGACGAGCTTCAGACGCCGATCGCGGACGGTCCGGAGACGGTCGGCGAGCGCGAAAAGGACGTCGGCCGGGTGCCGTTCCGGGCTCGAAGATCCCGCGTCGAGGAGGGATCTGTGCCGCGTGGGAGCGAGGCCAGTAGGGCCGAGCGACTTCCCTGGGGGTTGCTTCGAGGCGTTCCAGCAGCGGGGCCTCCGCATTACGGGACGGCGTCCCGGCAGGGTCTACGGCCTCACTCCACGCACGAATCAGGACGAGGGCATCCAGCGGCCGGTTCTCAAGAATGAGAAAGGCCATTCTCATAGTTGAGAGGAGTGACAACCACCA
>WNFT01003817.1_pt1 | contig 13184 bp, 14 predicted proteins | sample 5400191 | NCBI WGS metagenome assembly WNFT01 (sample SAMN13153359, study PRJNA577476) | soil metagenome | isolation source: 80 cm saprolite under Madrone tree | place: USA:California | collected 2016-06-14
ATGGCTGGGGCAAGCCCAGCCACTACTAGAGACGGCCACGAGGTTGGTACCTCATACAGCCTTTGCGTGGTATAGTAGTGGCTGGGCTTGCCCCAGCCATGCTCAGCACCTTGTGCTCAATGCAAAAAAATGAACCGCACCCCTGGTTCCCCCAGGGGTGCGGCTCACTTCTTCAGCTACTGTTTCTCTCCCTTTGGTGCGAGGGTTGCCAAGGGGAGATAGAGCGTCTCGAAAAAGGATCGAGTCGCCTGTGTAACGGCGTCGTTTATTGCTTGGGGAGCCTGGCGTTGGGCAACCGTCGCCGCAACCGTGCGCAATGGCCGTTCTCCCGCTGGTTGGGCGATGACGTGTGCTACCGCGTCAGCCACCTCCTGGGGATCGGGGGCGTAGCAGATCGATTCTCTGCATAAAATGCTGTCCCGAACGCCTCGAGAGCGGTCTGGTAGAGGGCAAAACGCTCGCCGTCTGCCGATTTGCAGAGATGGTGGTCGGATAGGTCCCAGGCTCAATCATGGCGGCGTCGATGCCAAGGGGAGCAAGTTCATAGCGATACGATTCGGTGAGCCCCTCCAGGGCAAATTTCGTCGCTCCATAGAGGCCAAGAAAAGGAAAGGCCAGCCGTCCAGCAATGGACCCGATTTGCAGCAGCAAACCACTGCCTTGCTTACGCATCTGTGGCAGAACCGCACGGTTCACCCGCGAGACGTTGGTCGCAAATTGCTGTTGGACTTGCTCAAGGGTGAATGCTTCGAGCGGACCACTGTACGATACCCCGGCATTGTTGACCACCACATCAAGGCGATCGGTCGCCCCGATAATCGCTTTGATGGCCTGTTCCACGGAAGCATCATCTGTGACATCGATCTCGACGAGGTGCAAGGCAAGCTGTTCTCGTTGCGCGAGCGCGCGGAGTTCTTCTGCCGCAGGGGCATTCTTTCCTGTCGCTGCACGCATGCCCGCGAAAACATGGTATCCCTGACGCGCCAGGGTTTCAACAGTCAGACGGCCAAAGCCACTGGTACTCCCAGTGACAAGAATTGTTTGCTCCATTCTTACCCATCCTTTCTTTCCCGCTGAGGCACAACAGCCACGGGACGTATCGGTGAGCCGGTCGCGCCTTGTATTTTGAGTGGCAGGCAGACAAAAAGAAATTTATAGACCTGGTCCCTGGCCAGGTCTTCGAGAAAGAGATTTTCCATGATGTAAATGCCGTGACGAACCAGCACGATAAGGTGACCAGGCAAGGAGACGCCCAGGTCAGGGTCAACGCGACCATCCGTATCCCAACTCATATGATCCGCACCAACTGCCCTGACATGCTGATCGGCAAGCCATTGTGAGGCATCGGCGCGTACGCCACCGCTGACCAGATACCCGGACGGATCATGCCATCGTGCTCCGTTGCCCGTACGTACCAGAGCAACATCTCCCTCGTGAAGTATCACATGCTGATGCAGGCAGACGGCTTCTAAATCCTGGCGGGAGACTGGCTGGTCGGCTTTGATTCAATGGACACCACGGTACCCCTCGACTCAGGAGTGGTGCGATGGTCTCTGCACCCAACCTGGTAAATCCGGTCGGGGTTTGTATGCGGAAGGTCACTTTTTCCCCGCCATGCAGGCAGAGATCCTCGGCGACATGACAGAGCGCGTCAATATGGGTACCAGCGTGATCAGTTGTCGCAATGAAGCCGGACGCAGCCGTTCGAGGGTCCCCTGTTCCCTCTTCATGACGACGATGTAACGTGTAGGTAAATCCTGGCACAAGGAGAGGAAGAAGCGGAGCCTCAGAGGAGCGTGGTTGCTCCAGATCATACACCTGTGTATGAGAGAAGAGATCAAAAAAACGTTCGTTGTCCATACAAGAAATCTCTCTTCTACCGAATGCTCGGTGCTTGCGCTGCTTCACCTCAGCACTGCTGAGATGAAGCAGCGAGAAGGGTGTGTCAGCAGTAGCAACATTCGGGATAATTTATACGGTCAAGTTCATCCGAGTGGTGTGCTCTGGTTCGATGACAATCACCAGACGCTCTTCTCCTGGTTGGTACCAAGGCATCTAGTGTTAGATTGCCGTACGTCCGCCATCGGCAGCGATAATGGCGCCAGTGATATAACTCGCACGCGGCGAGACGAGAAAGCCGACGACCTCGGCAATTTCCTCAACGTTTGCCACACGGTTGAGTGGGGTCGTGCTCCCAAGTGCTTCGATACGCTCTGGTGCCGCGCCGCCGGTGTAGACCGGGCCAGGAGCAATGGCGTTGACTCGCACACCGCTGGGACTGAACTCTGCAGCCCAGGAACGAGTCATCGACGAGAGAGCAGCCTTCGTCGCTCCGTAGGCTGCGCCACCCGCGAGCCCAATCTGGCCAGCCATGCTGCTGAGGTTGATGATGCTGCCTTTGCCCCTGACCACCATTGCCGGCGCAAATGCGGCAACGAGGAAGTATGCAGCGCGGACGTTGCTGGCGAACAAGGCATCAAACGTGTCGATGTTGAGTTCCTCAGTTGCACCAAACCAGGAGAAGCCGGCGTTGTTGACCAGGATGTCAATGTCGCCAACCTCTTCGACCAGGTGCTGAAGGTCAGTCGGGTTGCTAAGATCAGCTGCGACGAAGCGTGCCTGACCGCCCGCTGCGGTGATCGCTTCGACTGTCTCGTTGCCGCGTGCAGCGTTGCGGCCGTGAATGACGACTTCGGCTCCGTCGCGAGCCAGTTGGAGGGCGATTGCGCGGCCAATGCCGGATGTTGCACCGGTCACGAGCGCTTTTTGGCCCTGAAGACTATGGTATTGAGTGCTAGACATCTATTGCTCCCTTCGTGTCGTGAGAGCGACACGCCTCTCTCTTGTTTGCTCATCAGCAATGGACTTGCCCTTTTGCAGAGCATCCTCGTCGTCTGCCTCCAAATCTGCTATCATAGACGCAGAGAAGAGAGATGGTAGACCGTCGCCTGACGTTGTTTCTATACCACCTCAGCGAGTACTGACCCTTGGAAGGCAAGACCCAACAGACATCAGTATACTGGTGATGTTGGGGGAAGTCACTAGTCATGAGATGGCATCTGCACCTGTCATTACCTGGCATGACGTGGCTCTGATAGGCCAAGAGAAAGGAAGACTGATCGTGAAAAGATTCTCCTATGGTGAGCGAGACTACGCCTTCGGCCAGCTGATGTTGACGCTGCGGACACACATCAAGCTGACGCAAGCAGAACTGGCTGAGCGGCTTCAGGTCTCCCGACAAACAGTGGGGGAATGGGAGGCCGGGAGCAGTTACCCCAAAGCCGACCACCTCAAACACTTCATTGCTCTCGGGGTGCAGCAGCAAGCCTTTGCGACCGGACGCGAGGTCGAGGAGATCCGTGCGCTCTGGCATGCGGCACACCAGAAAGTGCTCATCGATGAATCGTGGCTGCAAGAGATGCTCAGCGAAAAGTCACACCCGCTTCCACCCACGGCAGATAGGTCGCGTGAGCAGAATGTGCGTGAGCCGGTCCAGGGACCACGGGTCGATTGGGGTGATGCGCTGGATGTGTCAAGCTTCTATGGGCGTGAACAAGAGTTGGCACAGCTCTCACAGTGGGTCGTTGAGGAGCGTTGCCGGGTTGTGAGCGTCCTGGGTATCGGTGGGATTGGCAAGTCAGCACTCACAGTGAACTTGATGCATCACATGGCCGGGCACTTTCAGGTTGTCATCTGGCGTTCGCTCCGTGATGCTCCTTCTTGTGAGTCACTGCTAGATGAGTGCCTCCAGGTGCTTGCTCCTCAGACACTGCGCCATGTATCTATGAGTCTTGAACGACGTCTCAGCCTCCTTCTAGATTGTATGCGCAACACTCGTGTCTTACTCGTATTAGATAATCTTGAGACACTCCTGGAGGAAGGCCAGAATACGGGTCACATACGTCCTGGTTATGAGGGATACACCCAGTTGCTACGTCGCATCGCTGAGACCGAGCATCAGAGCTGCCTGTTACTCACCAGCCGCGAGAAACCGATCGATCTGGTGGCCCTCGAAGGGAGTCGTGCTGCGGTGCGATCTTTGCGCCTTGCCTGGCTGGATCTCAATGCCTGTCAACACTTGTTGGCAGAGAAAGATGTGGTGGGTGGCAATACTGAACGAATCCAGCTGATCGAAGCGTACGCAAGCAATCCTCTGGCCTTGAAAATCGTCGCGCAGACTATTGTGGAGGTCTTTGGTGGCGAGATCGCGCTTTTCTTGGAGCTGGGCGAGATAATCTTTGGGGGTGTACGAGAACTGCTTCGTGAGCAATATGCCCGCCTCGCGGACCTGGAACAGACGATACTCCGCTGGTTGGCAATCATGCGCGAGCCGGTGTCCCTGAACGAGCTGCGCACAGTCCTGGTGGCACCCAGGTCTGCGGGCGAGCTTCTGGAAGCCCTCGATGGGCTATTGCGGCGCAGCTTCATCGAACAGGGACGATATGCAGGGACCTTTACGCTGCAATCGGTGGTTCTCGAGTATGTGACCTCTCAGCTTGTCATAGAGGGGAGCCGGGAACTGGAGCAAGGCCAGCTTGCCCTCCTCCTCCAACATGGGCTTTCCCAGGCTGGTGCCAGGGACTATGTGCGGCAAACGCAGGAACGGCTGCTGTTGACGCCCCTGCTCGCACGCTTGCAACAGATCCCAGAGAAGCACGCCACTGTGGAGGCGCACCTCTGCTTTCTGCTTGATCAGCTACGCACATGGACGGAGTACGCACAGGGGTATGGGCCAGCCAACCTCGTCATGCTCTTGCGTGTACTTCGTGGCAATCTGCGTGGCCTTGATTTGTCACATCTTTCGTTGCGTCACCTCTATCTGCAAGACGTCGAGATGCAGGACGCGAGCCTTGCCGGGGCCACGCTCCAGGGCAGCATCTTTTCGGAAGCCTTTGACGGTATGTCAGCCATTGCGATAAGTCGCAGCGGGCAATATTGGGCTGCGGGCAGCGAACGTGGGGATGCATGGATATGGGATGAGGAGGGCCAGGTCTTGCACCGGATGTGGCGGGCCCATATGGACAGAATTCGCACGCTCTCGTTCAGCCCAGATGGACACAGCCTGGTCACGGGAAGCTGGGATAACTCGATCAAGCTCTGGGATGTTGCCAGCGGTGCCTTGCTCTGGTCCGACTGGCGGGCGAGCAATCTTGCCAGCGCCGCCTTTGCTCCCGATGGACGGTTCCTGGCCACCAGTGGGGGAAAGGATGCGACCATTCATCTCTGGGATCTCCACAGTGGCACGTGTCTTCAGACGCTCACGCAAACGTACCCGGTATCCGCACTCGTCTGGAGTCCAGATGGACACCTCCTGGCCAGCGGCAACGCCGATGGGAGCATTTGCATCTGGGAACAGCCCTGGACCCAGTCGGTCACCCGTGTTCAGACCCATTCAGGACATGCAAGTTGGGTGATGGGACTGGCCTTTTCTCCTGACGGTGCCCTTCTGGCCAGTGCGAGCTGGGACACCACGGTCAAGCTGTGGGAGATACCCAGCGGGCGCTTGCGCCTGACGCTAGCAGAACATACGGATCAGGTGAACCGCGTGGCCTGGAGTAAAGATGGGCAGACGCTGGTCAGTTGCAGTCGTGACCAGACCATTCGGGTTTGGGATGTGGCCCAAGGAAGCGGACGCTCGGTGTTGCTGGGACATACGGCCGATGTCTTCGGCCTGGCTTTTACGCCGGACAATCGTATCCTGCTCAGTGGCAGTGATGATGGTACGCTACGTCAGTGGGAGATAGCGAGTGGACGGTGTACGCGCGTCATGCATGGGAACGTATCATCCCTCTTTGACATTCATTGGAGTCCGGACGGGACACAGCTGGTGAGTGGAGGCACAGATGGGCTGATCACGGTGTGGGATGTCTCCCACGGCAAAACGCTCAAAGTTCTACGTGGTCACCGCTGGAGCGTCTCCGGGGTGGGCTGGAGTCCCGATGGGAGCCTGCTCGCCAGTAGCGGATGGGATGCCTCAATCAGGCTGTGGAACCTGACCACCGAAACCTCTATTCAGATTCCACAGCATATCGACGATCCTGACACGATTTTCTTCAGTCTGGCGTGGAGTCCCAGCGGACAACATCTGGCGGGTGGAACCTTTGCCAGCGGTGTGCTGGTGTGGGATCTGACAACACAGACTGAGCGATGGGTTGGACGTCAGCTCCCAATCGGTATCCGGCACATTGCCTGGAGCCCAGATAGCACCCGGTTAGTTGGCACAGGAGATGGAAACGCCGTGTATATCTGGGACGCCCTGGATGGCACCCTTCTGCAGCAGCTCCCGGGACATCAAGGCATCGCCACCTGTATTGCGTGGAGTGTCGACGGAACCAGAATAGCCACTGGTGGCCGCACCCAGAAGCAAGGATCGCTCTTGGTGTGGGATGTAGAGAGTGGAGAGTGCATCCTTGCGCATGAGGAGCAGGAGGAAGGTATTTCGGCAATGGCCTGGGGGGCGAGTGAAGATGAGCTCATCAGTGGAGATAGCAAGGGGAAGCTTTCCTGGTGGGATATACCCAGCGGCAAATGTGTACGGGTGTGCGAAGCACATCAAGGGAAGATTCAATCGCTCAAGAGAAGCCCAGATGGGTGTTGGCTGGCAAGTTGTGGGGATGATGGAGCTATCAGGCTCTGGAATGTGTCTGATGGTGAGCATGTGCAAACGATGCGACGAGACCGTCCCTACGAGCGCCTCAATATCACCGGGATCAGAGGGCTCTCCAAGGCGCAAAAAGAAACATTGCATGTTTTGGGAGCACGGGAAGATAGCCCTTTGTGAGATGCTCAACACGCTGCCGATGAGACAGGAAAAATACTAGCTTGATTTGCGGGTGAGAGGCCATCGCAGTATATCCGAAGATTTCCCTGTTTCACAAAAGCGGGGCAGGCTTACATGTCAGGCAATGACAGGTGAACATGCCACCTGATGACTAGTGCTTTCTCAAGGCTCCCCCAGTATACTTATCCAAGAGATCCCACTCAAGCGAGTCAATGTCTCTCTCAGGTGGGAGAGAGGCAGCAAGGAGACGAGAGATGATCGATAGCAACGCTCCATCTGGAGCACAAGAGTTATTCGACGGCGAGTACGAACCCAGCCCCATTGAGCGTATCCGCAACCAGGTGTTCTTCCCCTGGTTCTCCTGTGTCACCCGACGAACGGCAAGCAGACGGGCTGCCCTGGATTTCATCAGCAATTTCTGGAGTGTGTGGACTGCTCTTGTATCGCCACGCTGTTCGGCTCGAAAGATGCGCTTTTGTATGCGGTAGATATGCTGCTCGAACGTGCGCCAGGGCAGCTTGTTCCAACTCTCACTCTCAGGATGGGGCGGAAGTTTCCGCTTGGTCCTGGGTGCCTTCGTATCTGCCATACGACTCGCTCCTCTTTCTTCTCCGTTCTCGTGCCGAGGTCAGCATCTCCTCTTTCTCCTTGATGCCCGCTTCACGGATTGATGACCAGTCGCTGCCGTGGGGCCTTGCTTTTCCGCGTTCACCTCGCGGGGAAGGAATTGCACCTTCCGTCAGATCATCAGTTGTCAAAGTCCTTGCGAACCTTGCCAGCCGTCCTCTCGGCGTCGAGTTTAGGCTGAACGGGTCGCACGTAAATGACAAAATTCGGTGTCGTACTTTTGGTACTGCTCCATGTCATATGGTTTGCATGGTTCCGCCTGGCAATCTGCCATGGACGACGGAGGACAAGTGAAGAAGCACGACCCCGCATGTTGGAATTTACACCTGGGGTCATCTCTCACCCCCTTGACTTCGAACCCTTTCTTCACTATACTATCTTTTGTAAGCAAGATTGTTAACAAATTTGCTTACAGAGCGAGTGACCATAAAGTAGAGAGAAGTAGCCAATTGAACCTTGCCTATGCTTTTCAATGATACATCTTTGCCTCTATCTTTGGTGAACGTCTGGAGCGCAAGTACTGGCTGCCCATTGGAGCCGTAATCACGCTTCTTGGTGGCATATTGATCGCAATATCAGCGCCAGCCCGGCCGCACGAGATCCCCTGGGGACATTTCATTGGGGCGCTCATCCTGTTTTTCGGCTTTAATATGTGGGTGCCCATGACCTATGCCTGGTCGGCCGAGAACTTCCCGACACGAGCACGGGTGACGGGTTTTGGCATCGTCGATGGCGTGGGCCACGTAGGAGGAGGCCTGGGCTTAGTGGCCATTGCCCCGCTCCTGCCAAGGATTGGGCCGCTCCTCTCGTTCGTGCTGATGCTGTTGCATGCCTTTGCCCAGAATCAATCGCCTTATCTGCAACGCCGCTGCTATTGACGCAAGATCGCTTTGGCCGCGTTCCACGTGTCTACATTGAAACCCTGCAAGATCGTCGAGTACAACGGGAGCTTCAGAAAAAAATGTACACAGCTCAACCCTGTCAAAAAATTTTTTCGTTGACAGCGGGCCACTCGCCATTTTTCTCCGTACCAGAGGAGTTCGTGGCTATCCTTACCAGCTCCGAGGTTTTGAGAGACTGTGTGGAAAGGTGGCAACGAGATGAAAGAGAGGAGTAGCAATGAACAGGCAGAGTCATCCTCGTCCTTCTGCACGGGCCCGCGAACTCGTGCGTGGAGCCTATGACTTACACGTGCACACGAGTCCTGATATCATGCCAAGAAGTGCGTCCGACCTTGAGCTTGCCCATCGTTGTCGGCAATGGGGACTGGCCGGTTTCGTGATCAAGTCCCATTATGTCCCGACCGCAGAACGAGCGGCTCTTGTTCGCTCTCTTGTGCCAGACGTTGATGTGCTGGGAGCTCTTGTCCTCAACTCCGCCGTCGGTGGCATGAATACCATGGCCGTTGAGATCGCAGCACGAGCAGGGGCCCGCATCGTCTGGCTGCCGACCGTTGACGCCGTCAACGAAATGACGGAACAGTCCTCCCTTCCTCCTGGGGCGAAACGACCGCAATGGGCACGCTTACAACAGGAGCTGCGCGCTCAAGGCGTCAAGAGCGAACCGGTTCGGGTCGTCAATGAGCAGCACCAGGTGCTTCCAGAGGTACGAAGCGTGCTCCGCTCTATCGCGACCCATGATCTCGTCCTGGCAACAGGGCACCTGGATCGTGATGAGATTTTCGCTGTCGTCGAGGCTGCGCTCGGGGAGGGGGTGCGGCAGATCATCGTAACCCATCCGGACTATCCGGCAGAGAACTTGTCGGCCGAGGACCAGGCTGCCCTTGCTGGGCGTGGAGCGTTCCTCGAACGTTGCTTTACGACGCCCTACACCGGAAAAATCTCCTGGGAGCAGATGTGCGCCAACATCCGAGCGAGCGGTCCCCAACACTCGTTCCTCTCGACTGACCTGGGCCAGCCCACCAATCCTCCCATTGAGGATGGCCTCGCACTGATGGCCGATCAGCTCTTAGCGGCAGCCTTTTCGGAAGAAGAGATTTCTACCATGGCCGTCACCAACACCGTACGGCTTGCAAGGGGAGAGAAAAGCAATGAGTGAACTCCGTGATAGAGAAAAGGCACGCACGTTGCTCGTCATCGGCGCCCATTCGGCTGACTTTGTCTGGCGGGCCGGAGGTGCAATCGCTGTTGTTACTTCCAATGGAGGGAAAGCTACCGTGCTTGCGCTTACCTATGGAGAGCGTGGCGAATCAGGCGAACTGTGGAAAGAACCGGGACAAACCGTTGAAAATGTGAAGCGCATCCGCCACGCAGAAGCCGTGCGCGCTGCCGAAGCGCTGGGGGCAAGCTTCCAGTGCCTGGATTTGGGCGACTACCCCCTCCACATCAGCACCGAGGCTTTAGAGCGCTTGACCGATCTCATTCGTGAGACAGCGCCAGATGTCATCGTGACCCATACCGAGCGAGACCCCTTCAATCCAGATCATCCGCTGGCCTCTGCGGCGACCCAACGGGCACGCCTGCTGGCCAGTGGAGCCGGTGTGGCAAGCGGCTTTGCCACCATTGCGCCTCCTGAACTCTTCTGGTTCGAGCCGCATCAGCCGGAACTCTGTGGCTTCGTCCCGACGACCTTCGTGGACATTACGGCGGTGTTTCCACAGAAACAGCGAGCCATGGAAGCGATGGCGGCCCAGCAGTACCTGCGCCAGTATTATACGGAGCAGGCGGAACACCGGGCCAATCATGCTCGTCGTGTCTCGGGAAGGAAAGATATTCGCTACGCTGAAGCTTTTCAGCGTGTTCTCCCACAGGTGGTAGCAACGCTATGAACACTCTTGACGTGAAGCAATTTGCCGACTACGGGGTAGCAACCGTCTATGAGGCCGCAGGACGCGTAGGACTGATCGACGTGCCACTGATTCAGCTGATCCCCGGAAGTAGAGTAGCAGGGCCTGCCCGCACCGTCCGCTGTGGGCAAGGCGACAACTTGATGGTGCATGCCGTGCTCGACCAGGTCCAACCCGGTGAGGTCCTGGTGCTGACCATGCCCGAATCCGAGCCAGTGGCGCTGGTCGGGGAACTGCTGGCCACCCAGGCATCGGTCCACCAGGTGGCGGCCCTCCTCATCGATGCGTCTGTACGCGATTGCGAAGAGTTGCAGTCCCTTGGCTTGCCCATCTGGACCCGCTGGATCCGTGTGCGAGGAGCAACCAAAACCAAAGTAGGAACCATCAACGAACCGGTGGTCATGGGCGGGGCAACCATCGCCCCTGGTGACATCGTGCTCCTGGACGCGGATGGAGCCGTGGTGGTCAACGCCCAGCAAGCAGCGCACGTTTTGGAGGCCGCGCAGGCGCGGCAGATGCGTGAAGCCGAGTTCAGAAAGAAGCTGGAGGCGGGAGCCTTGTCTTATGACCTGCATGGTTTGAGAACGCTTGTGGAGAGGTCACAGGATGCGTGGGACTGATCAATGTGCCACTCTATCTTGATTTCTCCCGCTGCTTTGACTATTTATCGTTGTAGCCTATCCAGGAACACGAACTACGAAAGGATGCTATTCTATGAATGACGTACAAGAACCAATCCTTGATGTTGCTCATCTTGGACATGTTGAGTTGCTCACTCCCAAGCCCGAAGAAAGTTTGTGGTTTTTTCGGGACGTGCTCAGCATGCAGGAAACTGCACGAGAGGGGCAGTCTGTCTACTTGCGAGGCTGGGGAGACTATGAACGCTACTCCCTCAAGCTCACTGAGGCGAAACAGGCCGGACTGGGTCACACAGCTTTTCGTGCCATGAGTCCACAGGCGCTAGAGCGGCGCGTCAAGGCTCTTGAGGCAAGTGGGCAAGGACGAGGCTGGATTGACGGTGATGTGGGACATGGCCGGGCGTACCAATTTACTGATCCCGATGGACACCTTCTGGAACTCTACTACGAGTCAGAGAAATACCGGGCCCCTGAAGCCTTACGCCCCGCGCTCAAAAATCAGCCGCAACGCACTCCCGATCACGGGGTCGGCGTGCGGCGTCTTGATCACATCAATTTCCTTGCTCGCAGCCCCGTAGAGAATCGAACCTTTATGCAGGAGCGGTTAGGGGCGAGATTAACGGAGCATATTGTTTTCGAGGACGGAACAGAGATGGGTGTCTGGCTGACCTTTACCAATAAGGCTTATGATGTGGTCTATACGCGTGATGAGACCGGGTCAACTGGTCGACTGCATCATATCGCCTACTGGGTCGATAATCGCGAAGATGTGCTGCGTGCGGCCGACATTTACCTGGAAAACGGCGTCTGGATTGAATTTGCTCCAGGCAAACACGCGATTGCCCAGGGCTTCTTTCTCTATACGCATGAACCAGGAGGCACCCGAATCGAGATTGCTACAGGCAGCTACCTCATCTTCGATCCCGATTGGGAGCCGGTTGTCTGGACGCAGGCAGATCGTGCAAAAGGACAAGCCTGGGGGACACCGACGGTCGCCAGCTTTCATACATACGGCACTCCTGTCGTCGCGCCAGAAGGCCCGATCATCTAGACGATGGAGGCGACTTTGTCGGTGTACCGGTCAAGCTGGGGGCGGAGGGCTTGGAGCAGATCATTGAAATCGAGCTGGACCAAAATGAACGTGCGCTGCTTCAGAAGTCGGCTGACGCGGTGAAAGAGCTTGTGGGAGTGATGGGAATTTAATGGGGCAATAATTGTAGCGAGATGCAATGCATTACACCTCGCTACAATTATTGCCTGCTTATGTGGTAGAATTGGCTGAACCACATTACCAGGGCGGTAAAGGGGGGGATATGCAAACTATCAATGAGCTTTTTGCAACTTCTGTAAAAAAGTACAGCAATCATCCTGCACTGTTAGAGTCGGTTGAAGGCCTATGGTACGCCTGTCATTGAGACGACACAGACGGTGCTCTCTGCGGAAGAGGAGGCTGTTCGTTAAAAAAAAGATATACTCAGAGAGAAAGGCGTACAAAGAAGGAAGAAAACAGCATGGCAATAACTGATGAGGAATGCTATAAGCAATTGCGGGAGGCTATTCTGCGCCGAGAGTTTCAGCCCAATGAGCGGCTGATTGAAATGGACCTGGCTCAGTCTCTCGGTGCCGGCCGTGCCGCCATCCGTACTGCCCTGGCTCGATTAGAACAGGAGGGACTCGTCCAGCGAGAACGCTATCGAGGTGCACGTGTGCGCCTGGTCTCTGAAACAGAGGCGGTTGAGATCCTCGAAGCACGAGCGGCACTAGAGAGCCTGGCGATGCGCCACGCGGCACTGAATGCCACCGCGGACGATATTGCTACCTTACGCACGCTACTGGACGAGTTAGCGCAACTTCTGGAAGGAGGTGACCTCTTAGACTATTCCGATGTGAATGCGCGTCTCCACCAGCAACTGCTGCGCATCGCCAATCACGCGACCGTTTCGCGCTTGCTTGACATGCTTAAGTCACAAAACGTGCGTTTCCAGTTCCGTACTATTCTTGTTCCCGGTCGGCCACAACAGTCTTATCAAGAACATGCCGCTATTGTTGAGGCAGTGGCTGCTCACGATCCTGACCGTGCGGAGGAGGCAATGCGCTATCACCTCTCGCTTGTGGCTGATGCACTTAAAGCAACGAACAGGCGAACACCGGTCGCGCCTTGCATTTTGAGTGGCAAACTTTATTGAACGCTAGAGATGTACGAGCAAGAGATCAGGGTCTATTTTGGTCACGTAGGCCGAGTTTGCCACAATGATGGTGTTACCGCTTAAGGCAACTGAGGTCGGATTGGACAGACCGTCTGCCGCAGTCAGCACAATGGGGTGTGTCCCAT
>WNFT01003819.1_pt1 | contig 13183 bp, 9 predicted proteins | sample 5400191 | NCBI WGS metagenome assembly WNFT01 (sample SAMN13153359, study PRJNA577476) | soil metagenome | isolation source: 80 cm saprolite under Madrone tree | place: USA:California | collected 2016-06-14
CTTGCTCATCCTTCTCCGTGCGTGCATCCAGGAGCAGTTGCATGGCTTGCCGTGTGAAGTCCCGGTCTTTCGCATAGTCCACCGCGAAGTTCGCCAGCACCGCCAGCGTGTACGCGTCAGCTTTCGCGCTCATATGACTTTCGATAAATTGCCGCGCCTTTTCCACCGCCGGCCCCTGGTAGCCAGTGTTCTCCAGCGCCCAGGCGAGGTACGCGGTAATCCGCAACACGTCTTTGTTGTACCGGTTTGTCGCACCCTCATTGATAAACGACGCGTCCGGCTTCCAACTCCCATCCGCCTGCTGCTGTCCGGCAAGCCATTGCTGCGTTCGCGCGATCAGCTTTGGGTCCACGTCATGGACTTTGGACATATCGCTGAATTCCATCAAGCCATACGCCGTCAGGATTTTGTTCGACGGCGCGTTGCCAAACCACGAAAAGCCGCCGCTTGGAACTTCAAAAGTCAGCAGCCGTTGATACCCGTTGGCAATGAATCCTTCCGCTTTGGCATGTACTTCCGGAGTCAGCTTTTTCGTCCGCTTCATGTAATCGAGCGCCAGCACATTCGGGTACGTGCTTGAGGAAGTCTGTTCGAAGCACCCGTACGGCATGCGCAAGAGGCTATCCATTCCTTCGATGACCTGGCTCAGCGGCCCGGGATACAGCCTCATGAAAATCTTGCTCGCTTCGGGAATGGACTCCGCCGGGAAAGCCACCGCATGCTGCGCCGTCGTTTCCAGCCGTCCGTTAAACACCACGCTCTGTTCACGGCCGTTGGGGATCACCTCAATTTCCCGCACTACGATGTCCGCTCGATTTGCTCCGCCTTTCATCCGCGCGCCCAGCGTCAGCTTGAATTTCCCGATGCGCTTTGCTTCCAGCGTGAACTGCGCCCCGCCCACCCGCGCGGATTCCACGGTGACGTTTTTCTCCGTAACGTCGTCCACGAGCGAAAACCAATCGTCGGCTTGCAGTTGCAGGTTCACGTCCCCGGCCGCGCCGGAATAGTTGTATACCGCTACGGGGATCGAGACGCGGTCGCCCTGCGTCAGTGTCACCGGCAGATCCAGGTCCACGAAGAAATCCTGGAACACTTTGATGCTGGAGGTGCCGCTGCCCAGCGCACCGCGCGTTGTAGAAGCCATCATCGACATCCGCCACGTCGTAATCGAGTCCGCCAGCGGAATAGTGATGCTCGCGATGCCGTCCTTGTCCGTAATGATTTCCGGATTGATGTACAACGCCTCCGGAAAATACGAGCGCGCCCGCGGAGCCGTCCCAGCTTCGTCCTTCTCTTTCGCCAGCGTCGCACTGTTCCTCAATGCATCGTTGGCGCCGGTCACCTCAACCATCTGGGCCATAGGAAGGGCTAGTCGGGCATGAGGAGCCGGCGGCGCCATCCCTACAGCTTGAAAGTTGCGGGCTTCGAGGGGCATCCCCGCAGCATCACCTACAACTCCACCCATAACCCCGCCCGCAACGCCGCCAGCCATTCCAAATCCAACCTTGAAATCCGCCACCATTCTTCCCGTATCACTGACCGCTACGATTGCTTCCGAATGTTCCTGTCGCAGCAAGACGGAAAGGATCGCGCGATCGCGCGGCTCAAGTTCCACTCGCTTCAATACACTTCCTGAGCCGTTGAAGACAGCGATCTCGTAATCCGCCGGCGGCAGGTCTCCCAGCCGGAATCGCCCATCGGCATCCACATTGGTCCGGCGTATTTTCGCGCTCAGAACGGATCGCAGTTGCACCACCGCCCCTTCCAGGGCCCCGCCCCACTGGTCCACGGCGGTTCCGCTGATCTCCGCGCGCCCATTGAACGCACCGCGGTCGTGCTCGATGTTCACACCGATCGTGCTGGGGCCCGAATTCGCATGCCCCACGATTTTCCGCCGCCGCACTTCCACATAGGTCCACAAATCGTCGCCCGTCCCAAACTGTTTGTCGGGACCCGCGCTGCGCACCAAGTAATGCGTCTTATTCGGATCCCACGCCGCGTGTTCCACTCGCAAATTCGTATCCCACGCATCCCGAAGCCCCGCTGCGTTGTCGTGCGTCATGCCCTCCACGGTCTTGATCAAGTCCCCGTGTTCGGCGCTGTCCGCATACGCGTGGCTGAGACGTTCCGATAGTCCGCGCACCTGCGCCAGGAACCGCGTCTGGTACCGTTGTGCGTACTCGCCGTATTTCGTTTGTGGCACCGTCCGCCCGAACTCCGTCTCGAACTTGTTCGCCGTCACCATCTCCGTGGCAGAGAATAGCGCGCGCGCCGCGCGGTCGTGCTGTTCCGCTTGAGATTCTTCCACCGGCGCAACCACTTCCGGCATGCCAATCGAATGAATTTCATACCGCGGCTTCAATACCTCCTGCTCCAGGTAAAAGAAAACCTTCGCAAAGCCCGGCTGCTTTTCCGCCAACGCAAACACGGCTTCATCCACGACCTGCAAGCCCAGCGCCGCGCTCACTCCTTGCCCTTTCGCGTTTGTTACGCGGAAGCGGACCCGCGCCTCGCCGCCCGGTTTGTAGACTGCGGCATTCGCCGACGCCTCAATCTTCAGTTCATCCGCGGGCTGCACAAACACCAGCCGGTGATCTCCCACCGGACGTGCATCTCGCCCAAACAGATACGCGTTGAAGTCCACCGTTCCCGCCAATTCCGGGGTTGCCGCCACTGTCAATTCCGCCTGCCCATTTTCGATGTCCAGGTCGCGCGTCAAAATCGTCTGCCCTTCCTTGACGATATCTACGTAAGCCGTGCCTCGCTTCACGGTGGAAAAAACTTTCAGCCTTATGGCCTCTCCCGCTCGGTAAACAGCGCGCTCCGTGCGCAGAAGAATCTGATCCTGCCCGCCTCGCGTTTGCAGCGGCACGCCGCTCGACGCGCGGTTCCCTTCCTTATCCGTTGCTTCCACTGTGAGGTTTTGCGTTCCTGCGCCCGCTTTAATTCGAATCACTGCCACTCCGCCGTCGTCCGTCGACGCGCGTTGCTCGGCGTTGTCCGCCGCGTGGATTGTCAATTCCGTTCGCGCTGGCGTTCCATCCGGATACGAAGTGAGCAGAAACACCTGGTTCTCCAAACCGGGGATGAGCGTGCCGCCTTCCGGAATTGCGGTGACCAGCAGTGGCGTTTCACTCACGGTGATCGGCTCTCCGTGGCTCTCCGCATGCCCGGCCGAATCCTTCACCGTAGCCTCAATCAACACCCGCGCAGCTCCCTGGCTCAGCGGCCGCCCCGCAAAGTACACCGGCAGCTTCAGGTCGAATTCATAACTTCCGTCGCGATCGGTCTTCCCTTGCAGGGATCCAACTTCAAACACCGCCACGTCCATGCTCGAAGCCTTCACGCTGATTTCCGCTCCATCCACCGGCTTCCCAAAAAAGTAATTTGCTCGCACGGTTCCTTTCACGTGATCGCCCGGCCTGTAGCCCCGTTTCGTTTTCTTCCCGTTTCCCGTAAACTCCACCGCTAGCTTGAATTTCGGCAGAACGTATCGTTCGACGTTCAGCGCGATCTCCGCCGTGTTTGTAGGCGCCTCAGCTTCGCCCATCAGCGCGCGCAGGTGATACGTTCCCAGGTTCACTTCATCCGCCAGCGCGAACTCCGCCGACGCGATTCCAAACTTGTCGGTCTCCGTCGCCTTCTTGAACACCTTGTTCCCGCGCGAATCTTCCACTTCAAACGTCAGCTTCCGATTGGCTGCCGCTTCGTGATTCGACCGGTCCAGCGCCAGCGCCCGCACATGTATCGTCTGGCTGGGTTGATAAATGGGTTTTTCCGTCGTCAACAGGATCGAAACTTTATCTTCCAGCCGCACTCCTTGCGTGAATTCCGTCGACCCGATCGGCGTCTCCACCACGTATCGCAATTGATGGCTTCCCGTTAGACCGGCGGGAAAGCGGAATTGCGCCTCCGCCGTCCCTCGGTGGTTCAGCCGCCCAGTAAATAGGACACGCGGTTTCTGCTCGCCAACCACAAGCTCAATGCGCACCGTCCCGGCTCCAGTGATCGGTTCGTTCTTGGAATCCGTCACGATCACTCGCACCGCCGCTGGACCTCCGCTCAAATACGCTTGCTGCCCCAGGATGTGTACTACCGGTGTACGCAAGATCTGCGAGATCGATTCGGTTCCCTCGATCGCTGTGGCTTTCCCGCCGTCATATTCATATCGATACCGCACGCGGTGCCACACCAAGTCATCGACGCCCAGCGCCTTGTCCAGCCGGATGTCCTCCTGCCAGCGCCCATATCCCTCCCCTATAGCCGCTTGCGTTTCCGCGCGCCCCAGAACCTTGTCCTCCGGATCCAGCACTTCCACCGTCAGCTTTCCGCCTCCCGCACGCTCTGCGTGGTAAGGAATTGATACATGGAGGACGCCGCGCGAATACGTCACCACCGCCGTCTTGCCGTCCGCTGTTTGGAAGGGCTGCACCAGCAGCAAAATGGTGCCTGCCACCGCCGCCAGGGCTGCAATCCAGAACAATCTGAGGCTGCCCGGGCGCACCTCTACCTCTGAAATTCTCATGGTCCGACTCCTTCAAGCTAGCTTCGTCGGCGCCCCTGCGACTTTCTTGCGCTCCCTGCTAGAACGATTCGCTTGTCTTTTCTTGCACTCTTTTAGGTAAGTTGGTTTCCGCGCCATCCGCCTGCGAGCGAACGCACTTCAAGAAATTGGACACCATGTCCAGAAGAAAGTGCCCAAAGCCGTGCTGCCAAGGGTCTAACGATTTTCGTGTGCGGGCATGCCCGTTCAGTGTATGCTGTCCCCAGTTCCCACCTTGTCCAGGAGCCAAAATTGTCTACCAGCCCGTTGGTGGCCGCGCGCTTCGCGTGGCCGCGCTCGAAGTATCTTGTATTTGGATTCATCAGCCTGATGGTCGCTTACGTTCTCCGTCATAACGAGCATTTCCTTATTGACGCCAAGGATCCCGAATGGCTGCACATCCGAACTTTCAAGTGGTGGCTTCTCCCGCACGGCTTGATGGGCGCCTGCGCCCTCTTGCTCGGCCCCATGCAGTTTTCTGACCGTCTCCGCCAGCGCTTCACCAAGTTCCATCGCGTCGTCGGACGCTTCTAGGTCGCCGGCGTGTTCGTCGCCGCTCCCCTCGGCTTCTACATCCAATACTTCGAGGTGCACACGGGCGGCGCTCGTTCCTTCAGCGCCGCTGCCGCCACCGACGCGCTCTTGTGGATGCTCACCACCGGTATCGCCTTCGCGTTCATTCTCAATGGAAAAGTCCAGCAGCACCGTCAGTGGATGACCCGCAGCTTCGCAGTCGCCATCGTCTTTCTCGAAGTGCGCGTAGTCCTGGGCGTCACCGGATTGGGAAAGGTTGCCAACGGTGCCTTCGATGAAACCGTCGTGTGGGCTTGCGTTGCCTTCTCCCTCCTTTTCGCCGATATCGCCCTGCAGTGGCAGGAGCTTCGCCGCCCCCGCCCCGCTCCTGCTAAGCCCGCGCCCTCAACGGTAGTCCGCGAACCCGGACTCCTGGGAGAAACCTCGCCCGTCTAGCCATTTTGTCCCTTTGTAGGGGCGCAGCACCGCTGCGCCTTCCTCTCTATCGTTCTTTTTCCTATTTGAGTCTGCCTCTAGCCACACTCCGAGGCGATCCTTATGCCCGTGCCGCGTGAGCGCTTGCAACGCCTCCCGAATCAATTCATCCCGTGGCGCACCGTCCAGGGCTGCGCGCGCGAGGCCTCGTTGACGCGATTCTTTTTGCGCTGTTTTGCGCCAAATCCTCATTATTGATTCGCCTCGAAAACGCGGAACTCTCGTTCCGTCCACGCGGGCCTCGCCCGACGCGCAACAAGAGATTCGGACCCCTCTCGCATTGGCATATGCATTGGTATGTCCATCGGGAAATGTCAGTTTGTCTTGATGAATCAATCACTTAGACGAAAGGATCGACGGTGAGAAATTCCATGCCGAAACTTTGCACGTGCTTCTTCCCAGAATGGGCCGCGGCGGACGAGCGAAGCGTGACTTGTGACATGACTCCACGATCTATGACCAGCCAGAGGATTAGTGATTCCAGGAGTCAGGACTGAAGGCACCACAGAAATAGAAAAACGCGTCGGTTTGTGGGTCAGTTTGCAAGTTGGCGCCGATACGACCAGAACTCATGTTAGCTTCCCAGAATCGCGTTTGAGTGTAAATGGCGATGGTACGCCAGTCGCGACCAATCTGGTGACGGAACCCCCGCCTTTATCCTATGTTGCCCGATTCGCTACTGCGGGACTTGATAGGGGAACTCCCAAAGTATCTGATTAACTCGACGCTCTTGTTTTCCCTTCGCTGCCTTAGACGCCGTGTCACTCTTCTGGGAAGTCCCACTCGGACCAGCGTTGTTGCTTGGAGCGTCGTCGAGCCAAATGAACACGTGACCCTCGTCCTTTAGATCTCGTTCGAGCAGGCCGCCGTTCCACGACATAACTACGCTACCCTGATCTGTTCCCCAGCTTACTGGGAATGGCCTGCCATTGAGCCGCTCCAACTCACTGTACGATGTTCCCAGCGAGATATCGTGGACGGCGTGCCAACGACTCGTTTTGCCAGAAATCGTTACTCGGCTGGGGTTTGCTTTCTTGTAATGATCTTGCCAGAGGATCTCGATTGTATGCTTCGGATCATTCGGAAATAGCACCGTTCCCGCCTCCGTGTCGCCCTCGCCTACGTCCACGTCCCGATCTATAACATTCTCGGCCCCGTACAATCGCACCAAGTCTTCGCGGGTTGTGCGGGCATTGATCGATCCCTTTTCCCCATTGGTCAGGATCAGCCAAGGATCTGCCTGCGCTTGCACCGAAGGCAGGCCCGGTAGCACCACGAGAATCGCAGCTAACCAAAAAAGAAGATATGTGTTGTGCATGGAAGCTGTATTTCGGTTCATGAAAGACTTGTGACCTCTTTTCGAGTTTACTGCTGTGATTCTCCCAGAAAGCCCTATCACAAGAGTAATTATTTTCGAGACGAGGAAATGGTGCCTGGTGGACCGGGTAATTGTTGAAAACAGGCGTTAACACTCATGGAGAATTGCACCGGGCCAGAAGTCCAGTTGGGGGAAGTCACACTGCCGTGGATTTATCCTCTTCGTACGAATTTCCGCCATTAACGAGTTCTCCGCCGAGACCAGCCCATCTGATCATCTTGGGTCAACAACCGCGAGCGCCGGTTCTCCATACGACGCCACATAGAGCTGCCCGCTATTCGGGTCTACCACAAGGGCGTAAGGATTCCTTCCGGCATTGAGCGTCTTTAGAACACTGTTTCGAGCACCGTCGATCACCGTAACGTCATCGCTATGCGTGTTGGCGACATACACCCGATTTGTTTTCGGGTCCACTGCGACCGCCTGGGGACGCTGTCCCACCTTCACCGTCGCGATCACTGCGCGTCTTGCACCGTCAATCACAGTTACGGTGTCATCGCCGTGATTCGCGACGTATGCCGTGTTGGTCACAGGATTGATGGCAACCGCACAAGGAATCGCACCCGTCGGAACCGTCATAGCAAGGCCAGAAACCTCATCCACCATGACCAGCTCCGAGCTTCCGGATCGCGTCACGTAAAGTGTGCCGGTCGTTTCACTCAATGCCATACCCCAAACATGTATGCCCACTGGAATCTTGCCGACAACAGAAGGCATCCTGTTCAGCACAATCAGATTCGTGTCCTCGTAGCCCAGCAGGTATACCTTGTCCAACCTTGAATCCACTGCGATTGCATCCGCGGAGCCGGCCTTCACTGTGCTTGTAGAATTTGTCGCGCCGTCGATCACCGTGATTAGGTTGCTGAATGTATTCGATACATAGATCCTGTTTGTGGCCGAATTGACCGCTACAACATAAGGGCGCGGTCCCACACTCAGAGTCGCAAGTACCGAATCGTTCTTCCCATCGATCACACTTACTGAGCCACCTTCGGAATTGGCAACATAAATTCTGTCCGTTACCGCATTCACGGCGATTGCGATCGGCCCCGCCCCCACGCGTACGCTCGACATGGATTCTGTTTGCGGATCAAAGACCGACACAACGTTGCGGCTTGTTTCGACGGCATAGACTTTTCCCGTTTCTGGATTCAGTGCAACAGCCCTGCTGCTGATCAGCGCGGTCGAGGGCTCTTCTGTCTGCGCGTGCGCCAGGGTTGTAACAGCAACGCAAGCGAAAAGCGCTAGGATCACGCCAATGGATCCTGCAGTCGCGCGTCTCGGGCATCGCGAGAACCAAGGAGAAAAAAGAGAGGCACGGAAGCAGTTTCGGTTTGTCCTATCCACGGAGTGTGGGAACCTCCAGAAGCACTATACGACGATCGTTTGTCAAGCACCGCCTCGCGATGGCATTATTTTTTGCGAAGAAGTCCTGGAAACACGAGGAGGCAAATCTCTGGGAGGACCAACTTAAGAAGCATGCACGCATTTTCTATCCCTGTTGAGTCTCGTCGGAAGAGGAGAATGATGCCATTGTCATGCTGCGAAAGTCTTCCTCCTGGATGGATTTGCCGTCGCGGCGCTCTCGTGATTTTGTTGCTGGTCTGCGGAAGCGCGGTGCTGGCTCAAGGTCAGCAGCCCAAGTTTAGGGTCATCGCCCTCGCTGAAGAGAACAGCATTCACAGGCCTTTTGTAGATGCAGCCAAAGTCTGGCTTGAGAAAGAAGCGATTGCCGGCAACTTTTCGATGGACTACATCCACAACACGGAAAAGATCGACGATGCATTTCTTTCTCGGTACCAGCTCTTCATTCAACTGGACTATCCGCCGTACGCCTGGACACCGACCGCAGTATCTGCATTCCAGAAGTACATCGAGGAAGGCAAAGGAGGATGGATCGGATTTCATCATGCGACGCTGTTGGGGGAGTTTGATGGATACCCGATGTGGAAATGGTTCTCCGATTTCATGGGGAGCATTCGCTACAAGAACTACATCGCTTCGTTCGTGACAGCAAAGGTCAACGCAGAAGATCAAAAGCATCCTGTGATGCGGGGCCTCGGCGGTTCCTTCGAAATCGAACGAGAAGAGTGGTACACCTACGACAAATCACCGCGGCCAAACGTGCATGTTTTGGCCAGCGTGGACGAAAAAACCTACCTGCCTGACAGCCCGCTGAAAATGGGTGACCATCCTGTTGTCTGGAGCAATGAGCATGTCAAGGCCAGAAACGTCTACATCTTCATGGGGCATCGCGCCGAACATTTTCAAAATCAGGCTTTCACAACACTCTTTCGCAATTCCATCTTATGGGTAGCCAATCCATGATTCGTTCTCTTCTTACTCTTCTCCTCGGTGCGGTGGCAGTTCTTTTGCCTTCTGTGTCTCTCGCACAGCAGGCCTCCTTTCGCGTCCTGGCGTTCTACACCGCAAAGGGCGAGCCGGACCATATCGCATTTGCGGAGCAAGCACTGCCCTTCTTCGCGGAACTCGCCAAGAGAAACAATTTTCACTTTGAATCGACAACGCGATGGGAAAACTTGAATGCCGAAAAGTTAAAGGACTTCCAGCTGGTTCTGTGGATCAATGATTTTCCGACAAAAGCGGAGCAGCGCACGGCGTTCCAAGACTATATGAAACACGGCGGCGCCTGGCTTGGCTTTCATGTGTCTGCTTACAACGATGAGAGCACGCGCTGGCCCTGGTTCGTTGACTTTCTCGGTGGTGGCGTCTTTTACGGCAACAATTGGCCTCCACTTCCCGCGAAGCTCATCGTAGACGACCGCTCCCACCCGGTGACACATCACCTACCCGACACGTTCACGTCGCCGGCAAACGAGTGGTACATCTGGAAGCCCAGCCCACGCCTAAATAAGCACGTAAAAGTGCTGCTCACGCTCGATCCAAAGAACTATCCGATAGGGCTCAAAGACACCCTCATCGGCGGTGATCTTCCCGTAGTGTGGACGAATACGCGCTACCGGATGATCTACATGAACATGGGCCATGGGGACAAAATTTTCGCTAGCAGCGAGCAGAATAAACTATTCGAAGATGCAATTCTGTGGCTCGGAACTCGCAAATAACCGTCGCGTGCGTTGGCTTCGATCGGTCGGCACATGGGGGCACCGAACTCACTTTTGCTCGTGAGCTGGCATCGTTATCCCGAAGTTCGGTTGTGGGAAGTTGCAGCTCCAGCGACGTTTGCGACCGATTCCGGTTGGATGACGGGGCACATGGAAACTAGCCTACAACCGGGACGCGATGTTCAAGGACAGCTGAAGTGAAACAAAATCTTCCGCCGGACTGCTGGAAACAATTCGCCAACGGCCAACGGCTTTACTGCTCGGCTTGTTCCATGTGGTACTGCTTCAGCTTGCGGTACAAAGTGGTCTTTCCAATGCCGAGCATGCGCGCCGCGGAAAGCTTGTCGCCTCCCGTCTCGCGGAGAGTGCGAAGTATGGCGCGCCGCTCCAGCTCCTCGAGAGGCAGGATTTCATCTTTTTCCGGAACCCTTTCGGTGGATGGGTACTGAAGATTGGAAGGCAGATCTGCGACGGAGAGGATCGGCCCGGACCCCAGAGCGACGGCGCGCTCGATGGCGTTTTCCAGTTCACGCACGTTGCCCGGCCAGTCGTAAGCGATCAAGCGGCGCATGGCGTCTTCGGAGATGGTGCCCACCGGGCCCCGAGGATCGGAGAACTTCTCGAGAAAGGCGGTCACCAGAATGGGGATATCGCTCTTGCGGTCGCGCAGTGGCGGCAGCTTGATCTGCACCACGTTTAAGCGGAAATACAGATCTTGCCGGAAAGAACCAGAGCGAATGGCTGCGTCCAGGTCCCGGTTGGTGGCGGCGATGATGCGCACGTTAATGTGCCGGCGTTCGGTCGAACCCACTGGTTTGACCTCGCGCTCTTGCAGCGCGCGCAAGAGTTTGGCCTGCAGGTCCACAGGCATATCACCGATCTCGTCGAGAAAAAGGGTGCCGCCCTGTGCGGCTTCGAGCAAACCCTGCTTGGCCTGCATGGCCCCGGTGAAGGCGCCTTTGACATAGCCGAAGAGCTCGGATTCAATCAACGTGGGTACCAGCGCGGAACAGTCCACTGGAGCGAAAGGCCGGTCTTTGCGCGGCCCGGAAAAGTGAATGCTGCGCGCCACTAATTCCTTTCCAGTTCCGCTTTCGCCCAAGATCAGCACGGGATACTCATGCTGGCTTACTTTCTCGATCATTTTATAGACGCGCTGCATTTTCATGGAAACGCCGATTAGCCCGCCGAACCCGGGACGCGTCCGCAACTGCTCGCGCAGCAGACGATTTTCCTGCTGAAGTTCCACGGCGCGCGCCACGCGTTCGAGCCGCGAGCGCAACTCTTCGATGCGGAATGGTTTAGTCACGTAGTCCACCGCACCCATACGGGTGACCTCCAGTGCCGACTCGATCGTTCCGTATTGCGTCAGCACTACAACGGCGACTTCCGGATGCCGGTCGTGCACGTGTTTCAACAGTTCCACTCCGTTTGATTGCTGCAGCTTTAAATCCGTCAGCACAATGTCCACAGCCGAATGTTCCAGGACCTCCAGCGCCTCTTTGGCGGTCGCTACGGCGACGGCCTTCATCCCACATTGCTCCGAAACCGTGGCGCAGGTCTCGCGGATGGACTGCTCGTCATCCACGATGAGAAGATTCATCGGAACAACCTCGCGGCGGACCGCCGCTTCTTCACCCATCGCAGGAATCATGAACGCCTCCGGTTGCGGGCTTTGTCTGCATCTTGCGTTCCATTTCAGGAACACGAAGCAACCTTAGTTATTTACCATTACATTAGTTAAATTTCTATTTTCTAGCAAGTCCCATTTTGGGTTTCAGTCCCGGTTTGCCCTCCCTTCCTGTTCTGATTCGGGAATGGACAGTATAGGATGGCTGCCACAAGCGCACTCCCAAGCCAAACGGGCTCATCAAGATTCTCAAAGAGCTCGTCGGGTTGATCTCGTAAAGTTTTTAATTCCTCCCGGGAGTTACGAGTCACTCTCGGCGAGGATGGGCTGGCATTACTGGCTGACCACTAAGGTTTGGCCTTTTTCGCCGGTGCTGGAGTGGCCGCTTTCTTCTTGGGTGTCTCGCCACTGCCTCTGCTGAGCAAAGTCAAGGCATCCTTGGAGCTAAAGGGGAAGCGACGAACGGATTGTTCCCCGGTGGTACTCAGAGTGACGTCGACGCGTCGGTTGTTGGCCAGGCGCACCGTGAGCAGGTTCTTCAGAATCTTCTGCTTTTCCGCCGCGCTCAGGTCCGGATCCGCTTCGACCATGCCCTTGACCTCCTCGGAGGTCATGTTCTTCTCAAAGCCGAAGGCCTGGGTCTGCAGGTGATCCGCGGGGACACCTTTTTCAACGAGATAGCTCTTGGTGCGCTCTACGCGGCGCTCGGAGAGTTTCACGTTGTAGTCCTTGGCACCGCGAACGTCCGCGTGACCCTGGAGAATCAAGTGAGCGTCCGGTTTGTACTTCAGATACTGCTGGAAGTCGCTCGCCAGTGTATCGAGCGTCGCAGCCTGGCTTGGGGCCAAGCCACCACTGGGCTTCGCCACCGTCGGTTGCGCCGTCGGGAAGTAAATGCTGTGCAATGCCAGCTTGGCTTCCAGTTGCTTGATTTGCGGTGGCTCCTTCACGTCCACATTGCCGGAAGCATCAGCGCTGGCGCCGCGGCCGTCATTCACGGTGCACTTCACGCTGTAGCTCCCGGGCTGGAGACCTGTCGAATCAAACTGCACATTGGGACCGCTGCCCACGATCTTTCCGCCCGTCGACGTGTAGCTGTAGGTCAGCGGATCGTTGTCCGGGTCACTGCCGTTGCAAGTGACGCCGGTATGCTCGCCCGGCAGAATGGGGCTGCGCTCGATGGAGAGTGTGGCCGTCGGCGGATGATTGGGCTTTTCATCCACTTTGATGTCCGCGGCGCAAGACGCCGACCCGCCCTTACCGTCATCCACCTTCACGTTCACGGTGTAGGAGCCAACAGCCACGCCGGTTGAATTCCAGCGCGCTTCCGGGCCGGTGCCTTCTACCGCGCCGCCCGTCGCCGTGTAACTGTAGGTCAAGGGATCGTTGTCCGGATCGCTGGCCGTCACGTGTACCGCCACGCTGTCGCCCGAACCCGCAAAAATCGAAACCGGACTCACCGAGCACGCCGCGACCGGCGGATGATTCGGCGACGGTGGTGGTGCCTGATTGGGGATGCCCCAGCGATAGACAAATCC
>WNFT01003820.1_pt1 | contig 13182 bp, 10 predicted proteins | sample 5400191 | NCBI WGS metagenome assembly WNFT01 (sample SAMN13153359, study PRJNA577476) | soil metagenome | isolation source: 80 cm saprolite under Madrone tree | place: USA:California | collected 2016-06-14
CGTCGAGGTCGTTACAGGCTAGGCACCGTGATGTTGAGCGGATCGCATGGGCTCGGGGGGATGGGAAGCGTCAAGGCAACGAAGAAGCAGTTGCCTTGACGCTGTCCATCCCCCCGAGCCCTTCGCGCTGGGCCAGTCAACATCCCTGTACCGCCCGGCGTCGTACTGTTTATCGATTCGAGCGCTCGTCTGGGAGGGTAAGAAGCCTCAAGGCAACTGCTTCTTCGTTGCCTTGAGGGTTCTTACCCTCCCGGGCGAGAACTACAGCTACCCAGCCCTGTGCCGAATACCGGTGCGCTTCAGTCGTCCATCAAGAAGCTGCGCAGCTGCTCGCTGCGGCTGGGGTGCCGCAACTTGCGCAGCGCCTTGGCTTCGATTTGCCGGATCCGTTCGCGGGTCACGTCGAACTGCTTGCCCACCTCTTCGAGGGTGTGATCCGTATTCATGTCGATGCCGAACCGCATGCGCAGAACTTTTGCCTCGCGCGGCGTGAGCTGCGCCAGTACCGAGTGCGTGGTTTCACGCAGGGACTCCGTGGTCGCCGAATCGATCGGTGAAGAGACCGACGTATCCTCGATGAAGTCGCCCAAGTGCGAATCCTCGTCGTCGCCGATCGGCGTCTCCATGGAGATCGGCTCTTTGGCGATCTTGAGGACCTTGCGTACCTTGTCCTCGGGCATTTCCATGCGCACCGCCAGTTCTTCCGGCGTGGGTTCGCGGCCCATTTCCTGGAGCATCTGCCGGGAGATGCGATTCAGCTTGTTGATCGTTTCGATCATGTGCACCGGAATACGGATGGTGCGGGCTTGGTCGGCAATCGAGCGCGTGATGGCCTGGCGAATCCACCAGGTCGCATACGTCGAGAACTTGTAACCGCGCCGATATTCGAACTTGTCGACGGCTTTCATCAAACCGATGTTGCCTTCCTGGATCAGATCCAGGAACTGCAGTCCGCGATTGGTATATTTCTTGGCGATCGAAATCACCAGGCGCAGGTTGGCTTCGACCATTTCCTTCTTGGCGCGCCGCGCCTTGGCCTCGCCGATCGAGACCTCGCGGTTGATTTCCTTGATCTCGCTGATCAGCACATGGAACAGGCCTTCGAGGTCCTTCAGCTTGTTCTGGCGGCGCTCCACCTCATCCTTGAATTTGGCGAGCGGCGCCGAATAGCGCTTCTTGGCCTTGATGTGCTTGTCGAGCCAACGCGTGCTGGTCTCGTTCTTCGGAAACGTGGAAATGAAATCCTTGCGCGGCATGCCGGCCTGCTTGATGCAAAGGAACATGATCTCCTTTTCGAGCAGGCGCACTTCGGTCACGTGCTGGCGCAGATTGTCGATCAATTGATCGAACATCTTCGGCGAGAGCTTCAATTCCATCAGCTCGCCGCAGATCTTCTTGCGGATCTTCAAGGTCTTGGGATCTTTGGAGCCCAGCTTGTCGAGCGCGTTCAGGAACTGATGATGGATCTTGGCAATGGAGCTGAAGCGCTTCGCGGCTTCTTCAGGATCCGGGCCGGTGTCGATGACTTCTTCGTCTTCATCGCCCTCGGTCTCGTCATCGTCGTTGGCGGCCTCTTCGCGCTCCAGCGCCATCATCTTCGGATTTTGCGGCTGCGCGATTTCATCCGGGGCGTTGGGGTCCACGAAGCCGACGATGACGTCGACGAGACGCATCTGGCCGGCCTTGACGGTTTCGTAATGCCGCAACAGCAAATCGTAGGTGCCCGGGTAGCTGCCGAGCGCGATCTTGACCGCTTCCAAGCCTTCTTCGATGCGCTTCGCGATGCGAATCTCGCCTTCGCGCGTCAGCAATTCAACCGTCCCCATTTCGCGCATGTACATGCGCACGGGATCGGTGGTGCGTCCGAATTCCGCATCGAGATTGGCGAGCGCCGCGGTGGCTTCTTCGACCGCTTCTTCGTCGGGGGCCGCAGTGGCGTCGGTCAACAGCAAAGACTCGGCGTCCGGTGCCTTTTCGTACACCGGAATACCCATGTCGTTGATCATGTTGACGATGTCTTCGATCTGTTCCGGATCGACGATTTCGCTCGGTAGATGATCGTTGACTTCAGCGTAGGTGAGGTAGCCCTGCTCCTTGCCGCGCGCAATCAATAATTTCAGTTGCGACTGACGCTCGTCCGCGATTTGAGTCGCTGTGCCTGCTGGCGCTTTTTTGATCAAGTGGACGCCTCGTTGAGAGATCTGGACATTTAAAAATGCAAGCCGACAAGTATACGATTCTGGGCATTCCGTAGCCACCGATTCTGGCGACTCCGTAGCAGCCGGTACTTGCGGCGGAGGGGCGCGCTCAGGAGCGGCCCTTCGACTTGAGAAGTAAGCTTAATTCGGCCTTTTCGTCGTAATTCAAGCCCATTTCCTCCGCTTTTCGCAATAATTCGTCCATTCTGCGACCCGGACCGTATTCCTCGAGCAGCTTTTCGACCGCCATTTGCAGCTCTTTAGCGGCCGCTTCCGGCGCCGCCACCAGGGGTTCGGCCATGGCAAGCTCTGCCAGGCGGTCATATTCCGGAAGATCCCGCCAGCGCTCGAGCAGCATGGCCGTGCTAGGGTTGGACGCCGCTGCTGCTTGTGCCAGCAGATCCTTGAGCACTCCAACACCGGGTTTATCGACGCCCCTGAGCGCCTCAGGGTCCCTGACCGCGGCCGCCGCCGTCGGGTGGTGCAGGACCAGGGTGATGGCCTGAGTCAGCAAATTGCCGCGCCCGACACTCATCCGACCGCGGCCCTTACGGGAGGGTTCCGGTGGATCTGCGGACCGGCGCGCACCGTCGCCCGCCATGAACGACTTCTTGAGGGCCGCCGCCGGCATGCTGACTTGCACCGCGAGGCGGTCCGCCAGCATTTCGCGATAAATACCCTCGGGCATGCGCGCGAACAGGGGCGCCGCCAGCGCTTTGAGCTTGGCGCGGCCGTCGATGTGGTTGAGGTCCACTTCGGCCATCAGGTGTTGGATCAGATATTCGGACAAGGGAAGGGCGGTGTTCAACCGGTTCTCGAAAGCTTCCGGGCCTTCTTCCGCGACCAGCGTGTCGGGGTCGTGGCCCTCGGGCAAGAACATGAATTTGAGCTCTCGCCCATCGCGCGCCAGGGGCAGGGAATTCTCCAGGGCCCGCCAGGCGGCCTGTCGACCGGCGCGATCGCCGTCGAAGCAAAATACGACCTCGCTGGTCAATTTGAAGATCTTGTTGAGATGCTCCTGAGTGGTTGCGGTGCCGAGAGTGGCCACGGAATAGGTAATCCCGGCTTGATGCAGGCGCACCACGTCCATGTAGCCTTCGACGACCATCAAGCGCTTGAAATCCGTGCGCGCCTGCCGCGCTTCGTACAATCCGTAGAGTTCACGTCCCTTGTGGAATAGCGGCGTTTCCGGGGAGTTCAAATATTTGGGCTCGCCCTGATCGATGATTCTGCCGCCGAAACCGATGACCCGTCCGCGCGAATCGCGGATGGGAAACATCAACCGGTCGCGGAAACGGTCGTAAAAGCCGGCCGCGCGTTCGCCGCCCTGGGTGTCGCGCTCGATGATCATGCCAAGCTGGAGAAGTTGACGCCGGTCCTCTTCCTGCGCCCCGAAACGGTTGAGCAGGGCGTCCCAGGAATTGGGGGCGTAACCTAAGGCGAAACGCGCACCGGTGGCAGCGTCGATTCCGCGCGCGCCGGCATACCTTTGCGCGCGCGCATTGTCCGCCAAGTTCTGCTCGAAAAAGCGCGCGATGCGCGCCATCACGTCGTGCAGGTCGGCGCTGTCGGGATCGCGGGGCCCCATTGCCTCGCGCGGCAACTCGAGCCCTGCGCGTTGCGCCAAGTCCGCTACCGTATCGAGAAATCCCAGCTTTTCGTACTGCATGAGGAACCCGACAACCGTGCCGTGTGCCCCACAACCGAAGCAGTGATAGAACTGCTTGTCGGGACTCACCCAGAACGAGGGTGATTTTTCGTTGTGAAACGGACAGCAGGCCTTGAATTCCCGCCCGGACTTCTTGAGGGGTACGCGTGCGCCGATGATCTCGACGATGTCGGACCGCGCGACAATCTCGTCGATGAACGCCTGTGGAATGCGGCCGGCCATGGACCGCCTGCGATCAACCGCTTAAGCGGGCTTTGATTTTCGCGCCGACGGCCGCCATGTCGGCACGGCCCTGCGCCTTGCCCTTGATGAGGCCCATGACCCTGCCCATGTCTTTGACGCTGGCTGCGCCGGTCGCCCGGATGGCCTCGCTGATCAGGGCGTCGACCTCGGCATCGCTCAATTGGGAGGGCAGGTAGCCCTGCAGCAGCGTGATTTCCGCCGCCTCCTTATCGACCAGATCCTGCCGATTGCCGGCTTGGAACTGCACCAGCGACTCTTTGCGCTGTTTGATCATTTTATCGAGAACGCTCAAGACCTGGGCGTCGTCGAGGGTGATTCGTTCGTCGACTTCGCGCTGCTTGATGGCAGCCGTGATCATGCGGATCAGCCCCAGCCGCTCCTTCTCGCCGGAGCGCATCGCCGCCTTCATGTCATCCGTAATTCGTTCTTTGAGAGACATCCTTACGCGGCATCAACCCTTAGTAGGAGGGCCGAGGCGGAGCAGCCGGCGGGGCGCTGGAGGGGGCGCCGCCCGTCCCGCGCATATTCTCCCGCGAGAGGCGCTTCAAATGCCGTTTTACCGCAGCGGCCTTTTTTCGCTTACGCTCTTGGGTAGGCTTCTCGTAGAATTCACGTCGCCGAAGCTCGGTGAGGACGCCCGCCTTTTCACAGGCACGCTTGAAGCGGCGCAAGGCGGCGTCAAAATACTCATTCTCGCGAACACGAACGCTGGGCATTCAAACCTCAAATGTATGGCGCGGCCGCCGGCATTCGGCGACAGGGGGGCGCATTCTAAGGTGCGCTCCGGTAAAAGGCAAAGGCTGCGCTCGGGCTTCAGGCCCTTAGGACCCGTCGACAGGCGGTTTGGCTGGGTTTCATTTGATTTGGCGGAGATTTATGCGAATTAGTCGGGGTTTTGCCCGAATCGGCCGGGTTGTATGCGTGTAGTCGGGATTGAGACCTCGTGCGACGAAACGGCGGTTGCCGTCTACGACGCCGATTTGGGCTTGCTGTCCCACCGGCTGTACAGCCAGGTCGCGATGCACCAAGCCTACGGCGGCGTCGTGCCTGAGCTCGCCTCCCGGGACCATGTTCGCCGGCTTTTGCCCCTGTTCCGGGAGGCGCTGGCCGACGCCAAATCCGATCGGGAGTCGATCGACGGAATTGCCTATACCGCGGGCCCCGGTCTCATCGGCGCCTTATTGGTCGGAGCGGGCTTTGCCGCCAGCCTGAGTCTGGCCTGGGGCAAGCCCGGCGTGGGTATACACCACTTGGAAGGACACCTCCTCGCCCCCCTGCTGGAGCCCAATCCGCCCGCCTTCCCGTTTCTGGCGTTGCTGGTCTCTGGCGGCCATACCCAGCTCGTGGATGTGGAGGGGCTCGGTCAGTACCGGATTTTGGGCGAAACATTGGACGATGCCGCCGGCGAGGCGTTCGACAAGACCGCGAAGCTTCTCGGCCTGCCTTATCCCGGCGGCGCGGCATTGGCGAAGCTGGCCGAGACCGGGCGCAGCGATCGCTTCGTGTTCCCGCGGCCCATGCTCGACCGGCCGGGCCTCGATTTCAGTTTCAGTGGCTTGAAGACCGCTGCCCTAGTAGCCTTGCGGGGCCGCGTTTTGGACGACGCGATCCGAGCAGACGTCGCGCGCGGTTTCCAAGAAGCAGTGGTCGAGACCCTGGCCGAGAAATGCCGCCGCGCGCTCGAGTTCACGGGCCATCGGCGTTTGGTGATCGCGGGCGGGGTCGGCGCGAATCGCCGGCTGCGCGAGCGGCTGGCGGAGGTCGTGCTGGCGGCCTCCGCGGAACTGTATTTTCCGCGCGCCGAGTTCTGCACCGACAACGGGGCAATGATCGCGCTGGCGGGGTGTATGCGATTGACGGCCCTTGCCGGTGAGCCCGGCATGGCCGGCAGGGGCCGCATGATCAGCGCGCGGGCGAATTGGGAGCTGGGGGATAGTGGAGAGGGAGTCGCCGGCAACGGGGGTTAAGACGCTTTGATGGACAAAATTTTCATACACGCGCTCAAGACCGAGGCGATCATCGGCATTTTCGATTGGGAACGGCAGGTCAAACAGACCGTCATCGTCGATATCGAAATCAGCGCCGACATCCGCAAGGCCGCCCTGTCCGATTCCATCGGCGACACGCTCAACTACAAGAAGGTCGCGAAGCGCGTGCTGGCCTTTGTCGAAGCATCCCAGTTTCATTTGGTGGAAACCCTGGCCGAGCACATCGCCATGCTCCTCCTGGAAGACTTCGGCATTGCCTGGGTGCGCCTATCGTTGAGCAAACCGGGTGCCATCCGCAGCTCGCGCGATGTGGGGGTGCTGCTCGAGCGAGACCGCAGCGATCTGGAGACGTGGCGGGCGCGTTCAGCGGGCGTCAAGCCCTGAGCTCCTCAATCGAAACGCAACTGAACCCAAGCGCACCGTCACATGCCGCAACCCATTCTTCTCGATCGATCCCTTTCGTGGCGGCAAGTAGGCGATGTCGCCGAAGGCGCGCAGCTCGCGCTGTCGGACGATGCGCAGCAGCGAATCCGCGCCGCGCGCACGCGGGTGGAAGCCGTCGTCCGCAAGGGCATTCGTGCTTACGGAGTGAATACCGGCGTGGGCGCGCTGTGCGACGCGGTGGTGGACGAATCCAAACAGGCGCAACTGTCGCGAAATATCGTGATGAGCCATGCCGTCGGCGTCGGGCCCCCACTCGCGGCGCCAGAGGTGCGCGCCATCATGGCCGCGGCCATCAACAATTTTGCGCACGGCTTTTCCGGCCTTCGACTGGAGGTGGTGAACCAGCTGTTGGCGCTCCTCGCCCATGATTGCGTACCGGAGGTGCCGGCCCTGGGATCGGTGGGGTATCTCACGCATATGGCGCACATTGCGCTGGTGCTGATCGGCGACGGCAGGGCGCTGTCGCGCGGCCGGTCGATCAGCGGCGCCGAGGCGCTGCAGTCGACGCACCTCGAGCCTTTGGTCTTGGGGGCCAAGGAGGGCTTGAGTCTCGTCAACGGAACTCCCTGCGCGACGGGTCTGTCGGCGGTCGCCCTGATGAGAACGCGGCGCTTGCTCGACTGGGCCGACGTGACCGCCGCCATGACATTCGAGAATCTGCAAGGTCAAGCCGCCGCATTCGATGCGGAGGCCTTGGAGCTGCGCGTGTCCGCGGGAGTGCGCGAAGTCGGCGAGCGATTGCGCACGCTGCTCCGCGGCAGCGCCATTCTTCGGCAGAGCGCCGGCCTGCGAACCCAGGACCCCTTGAGCCTACGGGCGGTGCCGCAGGTGCATGGCGCCGCGCGCGATCTGTTCGCCCACGTGGCCCAAGTCGTGGACGATGAGTTGGCCTCGGTGACGGACAACCCCGTGGTCGTCGGCACACCGGAGGAGCCTCGCGCACTGTCCGGTGCCAACGCGGTGGGCGCCGCGCTCGGCCTCAACATGGATTCGCTTGGAATCGCTGTTGCGGAAATCGCGGCCATGTCGGAGCGGCGCATGGACCGTTTGGTGAATCCACTGGTGAGCAATTTGCCCGCCTTTCTGGCCACCGACGAGGGCTCGGGTTCGGGCTTCATGATCGCGCAATACACCGCCGTTTCACTGGCCGCCGACAATCGCCGACTTGCGGCGCCGGCGAGCTTGGATGGCGGAGTCACGTCCGGGCTGCAGGAGGATCATCTCAGCCATGCGACGCCGGCGGCGCTCAAGCTGCTCAAGATCATCGACAACGCCGAGATCATCCTTGCCATCGAATTGCTGGCGGCGACGCAGGCTTACGAGCTGCGGCGAGATTCTCTCTCCCGCGCGGCGCGAACCGACGCCGTTTATCGGAGGGTGCGCGCCCTGATCCCTCAATTCAGGGACGATCGCCCCTTGAGCGGCGACATTCAGCGCGCCCGAGCGCTGCTCAAAGCACCGCCCTTCGCGGAACCCTAAACACTGCGGCCGCCGTCGACGGCGATGATTTGACCGGTGATGTACGGCGCATCTTTCGCCAAGAACAGGGCGGTGCGCGCGATGTCCTGCGGGGTGCCGTGCCGCTTGAGCGCGGTCTTGTCGATGATTTCCCGTTTCAGTTCCTCGTCCATGTCGCCCTCGGGCCAGAGCACCGGCCCCGGCGCGATGCCGTTGACGCGGACTTCCGGACCGAGCTCGCGCGCCAGCGCCCGGGTCAACATCGCAAGTCCCGCCTTGGCCGTGCTGTATACCGGGTGCGCCTTCAGCGGGCGCAAGGCATGGATATCGATCATGTTGATGATGAGTCCGCGCTGCTTGGCCAAGCTGGGCGCGGCCGCTTGCGAAAGGAACAGCGGTGCTTTCAGATTGCTGCCCATGAGGTCGTCCCACTGCGGAAGCGTGATTTGACCGACCGGCGTCGGGTAAAAACTCGAGGCATTGTTGATTAGAATATCGAGGCGCCCATATTCCAGCAGGGTGGCGGCCACCAGTTCTTCCGGGGCCTCCGCGGTCGACAGATGCGCCGAGTGAATCGCCGCGGAATGGGGACGCACTTGATTGAACTGGTCAGCCAACGCGATCGCGGCGGCGGCAGAGGAGCGATAATGAATGAGTATGTTCGCCCCGGCCGCGTGCAGGGTGCGCGCGATCTCGGCGCCGACCCGGCGCGCCCCGCCGGTAATCAGCACGACCTGGTCCCGCAACGAAGAATTCTCGATACTGGGTTTCATGACCTCACAACGATACCGTAATGCCTGCGCAGCGTGAAATCGCGCTGAACGACCCGCAGGCGCGGCAATACGCGCTCATGCACGCGTATCTGACCGAACAAATCGCCGCGTCGGCGGGCTGGCTCTCTTTCGAGCGATTCATGGATATGGCGCTGTACGCGCCGGGCCTGGGCTACTACAGCGCGGGTGCGCACAAGCTGGGCGAGGGCGGCGACTTCACGACCGCGCCCGAAGTCTCGCCCCTGTTCGGCGCGTGCGTGGCACGGCAGTGCGCCGAGATCTTGAGCGCGCTCGGAAAAGGACAGATTCTGGAAATAGGCGCCGGAAGCGGGCGCCTGGCGGCGGATGTCCTGTTGCGCCTCGAGACTCTCGGAGAGCTGCCCGATCGTTATTGCATTCTCGAGATCAGTGCGGACTTGCGCGAACGTCAGCGCCGCCACGTCGAACGGCATTTGCCGCCGCGCTTGCAGGAGCTCGTCCACTGGCTCGATCAGCCGCCCGAGCAATCATTCGACGGCCTCATCCTCGCCAATGAGGTGCTGGATGCTCTGCCGGTGACGCGGTTTCGCTGGCACCACGACCGCGTGGAAGAACTCGGCGTCGTGATCGACGGGCCCCGATTCGCCTGGGAGGCGCGGTCGGCAAGCCCGGCGGTGACCGAGGCGTGTCGGCGGCTGGCGAAGGCCGGCGGCGCCTGGGACGATGGCTATGAGTCGGAATATTGCCCCCGCCTCACCGACTGGACCATGAGCGTGACACGGTCGTTGCGCGCCGGTGCGGCGCTCTGGTTCGACTACGGTCTGCCCCGATCGCAGTATTACTTGCCGGAGCGCCGCGAAGGCACCTTGCTGAGCCATTTCCGGCAGCGCGCGCACGGCGATCCGTTGCTCTATCCCGGGCTGCAGGACATCACGGCGTGGGTGGACTACACCCTGCTCGCGGAAGGCTCCCGCGCGGCCGGTTTCACGCTATCGGGCTTCACGACGCAGAGTTTTTTCCTCGCGGGCCTCCGGGTGGACCACGAAATGCAAATCATGGCCGCCGGTGATGACGCTCGATTTGCACGCTTGGCCAATCAAGCGCGACAGCTGATGTTGCCGGGCGAAATGGGAGAGCGCTTCAAGGCCATGGCGTGGCTGCGGGGCTTGGATCTGCCCCTGGCCGGCTTTGCCTTGCAGGACTTGCGCCACACGTTGTGATTACCAACGAGCGGGCGGGCGTCGCGTCTGGATACGATGCGGTCGCAATATCGCAAGCCTTGACCACACTGCCGACTTAACATGCAGCGTGATCGGGCCGCAAAACGTAGGAGTTGCGGCTCGCAAATCAGCAGAGGAAGAGGTTCGATAATAATTAAGAAGACTCGAGTGCCGGATAATGAACTACTGAGAGGGATGAACCGTGAATTCAAAATTGTCCTATGCGATAGCCGTCATTCTCAGCGGATCATCCGCCGGCCTCGCGAACGCCGCTCCGGCGTCCGAGGCCGAATCCAGCTCCGACATGATTACAGAAATCACGGTCACCGCGCAGCGGCGCTCGGAGAACGCGCAGGACGTGCCGATCTCGATTCAGGCAATGACGGCGGAGACGCTCCAGCAGTTGAACGTGTCGACGTTCGACGACTACATCAAGTTTCTGCCGAACGTTACGACGGCGAACAACGGGCCGGGCCAGAACGAGGTTTTCATGCGCGGCCTGAGCGCTGGTTCACAGCCCAGCCAGGGCAGCGCTTCGACGGGCTTGTGGCCGAACGTCGCGATTTACTTGGATAATCAATCCGGCCAGCTCCCGAATCGCAACCTCGACGTCTATGCCGCCGATCTAAATCGCATCGAGGTCCTGGAGGGACCGCAGGGGACGCTGTTCGGTGCAGGTGCCGAGGCGGGCGTGATCCGCTACATCACGAACGAACCGAAGCTCGACGTGACCGAGGCGAACGTCAAAGCCGGCTACGGAGTGACGGCTCACGGCGATCCGAATACCGACCTGACGGCGGTATTGAATCTCCCGCTGATCGCCGACACCATGGCCGTGCGCGCGGTGATCTACAACGACAGACGCGGCGGCTACATCGACAACGTGCCGGCGACGTTCACGCGCAAGGACACCGACATCGGCATCCACTATGGCGGCTATGCAACGGGGTGCTCTGTCGGTACTCCGGTGGGCGGCCAGTGTGCAACGGGCACTCCAACGGCCTACGGTGTACCGCCCGGCAGCCCGGCCATCAATAACAACAGCCTGGTTGGAAGAGCCATCAACCCCGTTACGTACCAGGGAATACGGGTAGAGGCTCTGTACAAGTTCAACGAGGACTGGAACGCACTGATCACGCAGTCGTACCAGGATCTGAACTCGCAGGGTGTGTTCTACCAGCAGCCCAATGCCTCCGATGGCGCGCCGCTCCACCCGCTCGAAGTCACGCTGTTCAACCCTTCCTACGACAAGGACAAGTTCGAGAGCACCGCGTGGACGGTGAATGGCAAGTTGGGCTATTTGAAGGCGGTCTATACCGGCGGCTACCTCGTGCGGAATGTCCAGCAGGTCGGCGACTACACGAATTACGCGCGCGGCGTATACGCCGAATACTATCAGTGCTACGGCCCGAGCGCGGGCCTCCCGTCAACCTGCTTCTCGCCGAGTGCCGCTTGGCACTCGGCGGAACGCAACACCCACCAGCAACACGAATTCCGCGTAAGCACGCCGGACGAGTGGCGTGTGCGCGCCATCGCGGGCGCGTTTTGGGAGGCCAACAAACTATTCGATCAGACCGGCTGGGACTACAAGACGGTTCCTTCGTGTACGTCGAACGGGGCGCCGGGCACGCCGGGCAATACCGGCTGTTTCACGAACATAGGCACGGCGCCCGGGACGACCGTCGTGAATCCCGGTGTTCAGGGCCCCAATACCTCCTTCTATCAGGACACCGTGCGCGAAACCAAGCAGACGGCTTTCTTTGCATCCGTCGACGTCGACCTGATTCCGAAGGTCTTGACGCTCACGGCGGGCACGCGTCATTTCCGGTTCGACAACTCCTCGGCGGGCAGCGTCACCGGCAGTTTCGGCTGCTTCGAGCAGGGCGCGCCGGCCACTGGATGCATCGCACCGGCGTACAACCTCAACGCACAGAATCTGCGCGACACCGAGTCCGGCTACAAGAGCCGTGGGAACCTGACCTGGCACATCACACCGGATGTCATGGTGTATTACACGTACTCACAGGGCTTTCGCCCGGGCGGCTTCAACCAGAACGGCGGTACGCAGCATGCTTTCGGCCCGGATGCGGTGCAGCAGTACTTGATCCCCAGCTCGTACCAATCCGACAAGTTGACGAACAATGAAATTGGCTGGAAGACGGAATTTCTCAACCATCGCCTGCAATGGAACGGGGCCGTGTACCGGGAGAACTGGGATAACGTTCAGGTCGCATTCTTCGATCCCGGCTTAGTCGGCAACATTTTCTACAATACCAACGGCCAGAACTTCCTCATCAAGGGTATCGAGACGTCGCTGGTGGCCCGGGTGATCAACGGGCTGACGTTGCAGGGTGCGGCAGCGTGGAACAACAGCAGGCAAACGAACTCGCCGGCGCTGATCGACAACAATCCCCAAAGTGCGAACTTCGGCAAGCCGATCACGCAGAACTGCGACAGCACCGGTGCCAATTGCGCGCCGATCACCAACCCGTTCGGTCCGATCGGTTCCCCGAGCGCCAATGCGCCGCCGATTCAGTTCAGCCTGCGCGCCCGCTACGAGTGGACCGTCGCCGGATACACCCCGTTCGTTCAATTCGACGCCACCCACAGCGGCCATTCATTCACGCAGGCGGGTTCGAATCCTACGATCGCCCAAGCCGGAGCCGTCTCTACCGGCAGGTTGCGGTTCGAGAATCCCGCCCACACGACCTACGACGCGTCATTCGGTGTCGCGAAAGACGCCTGGTACGCGACCGTGTACGGTGAGAACCTCGGCAATTCGAACGTCAGTACGTTCATCAGCACCGATCAATTCATCGTCGCGCAGACGCCCCTGCGGCCGCGCATCCTCGGTGCGTCGTTCGGGTACAAATTTTGAGGAAGTAATTCGGTTGCGCCGAACGTGCGCCGGTTCTCCGCGGCGTAAGCCAACGGTATCTTCGCGTGCCTGGGACGGTGTCCTTGGCGCCGCGAAATCATTGGGGCCGATGAAGGGCTTGCCGGCGAGCGCGAAATCTCATCATGTTTTGCCGTCCGCCGAACCCGGCCCCGCGCTCGCCGCGCCGGTCCCGGACTGTTCGCGCAATTCCGCGATCGCGCGCACACGCCGCTGATGGAGGCGCTTGGCGATCTCCGGTCCGGCGTACGCCGCGACGTCCTCCGGCGTGGGTTTGATGGCCGCGGCGGCGTCGCGCGCCGCCTGTAGATAGC
>WNFT01009355.1_pt1 | contig 13182 bp, 13 predicted proteins | sample 5400191 | NCBI WGS metagenome assembly WNFT01 (sample SAMN13153359, study PRJNA577476) | soil metagenome | isolation source: 80 cm saprolite under Madrone tree | place: USA:California | collected 2016-06-14
CGATGCCGTGAAACAAAAAATCAGAGGTTTGCAAGCATGAACAGTTCGAGTGGCAAACTGTAATCGACCCGATTCCGGCATTGTTCGTCCGTGCGCTGCCGGATGGCTCCTTGAATTTGGCTGCGGCTCATGGCCGACATCACGAAAATCGATACATCCATTCAAAGTTCTCGACATCCCGCATGGTTGGCGACCACTTAGGGTCATTGCGTCCCGCAACGCCCTAGGTTCTTCGTGGAGCACCCATAGGTATCGTGGATGCTGCTCATCGGTGTCCTCGTATGGGGTTGGTTTGGGTACCACAGCATGCCACAGCGGAAGGATCCCGACATTCCGGTCCGGGTCGCAGTGGCCTTCTGCGCTTGGCCGGGCGCCACAACGCAGCAAGTCGAGCAGTTTGTCACTCGTGCAATCGAGGATCCAGTTGCCCAGAACAAGACGATTCATCCCGGTACAGCCTCAGACTACGGAGTTCGCTCCGTCTCCCTCCCGGGTGCCGCCTACGTGTACGTCCAGCTCGCCGAGAACGTCGCCGACGTCAAGAGGCAATATCCAATCTGTCCGATCTAAGAGGAAATACAAGAACCCGTTGTGCCGGTCGCGATCGTCTATTCCTTCCCTCACTCCATTTCCCCCGCAACGATGCTCGATGCAACACAACTGTTCGAGCAACAGGCAGAAGACGAGGGCATCCTGCGCGCGCCGCAGGTAATTTCAGGCAGTGGTTTTATTGCCGTGGATGGTATTTCGGATAAAGATGACCCGAGCATCCACCAGTTCGTGGAGGCATTTTTTGAGAAGCAATTGCAGCGATCCGATTTACCTCCCGACGGCTGGGCGCCGATCATCATCCGTGATCTTCGTGACGTTCGGACCAAGCTGACTGATGTCACAGGAGACAAGTATAGCTACGCCGATCTGGAGCCAAGCGGATCGCGGCCTTTCTCACCGTAAGCCGGGTCAGGGTGGCTCGGTAGTATCTGCCTGTTTCTGCTTGAGTCCAAAGCATTTCGTGGCCGCTCGAAGGCGCAGGAGATGCTCTTCCGGCTTTTAACCGGGAGCTCTGTTGAACAGTTGCGTTGCAGCTAGAAGCTCTCCAACTCAGAACAGCAGGAAGCGGACAGACCGCCCTACCTGCTATTCTTCAATCGAGAACGAATGTCTGCCGCGACGTTCTCAGCACTACCGAACACAACCTTGTACTGAAAATGATCAGGATTGCCTACCGCCATCCGCAGGAACGTGTGCCAGTCCTGGATTGCGATGGTCCTCTTCCGCGCCTTGAGGATTTGACAAAGCTCAGTACTTGGCCACGATATCCACTCCACGATATTGCTGAAATGACGACCGGACCGTTCTGCGTAGGCCAGCGCAGTAGCGGCCGGGTCGGGGTCATTTGGATTGCGGGGGCGATATTTGACCGCGACATCCAGATCCCCCAATTTTTCATTTGCGCCGAGAAAACTCCCGAACACGACAACAGCCTCAATAGTGAGGAGTTTGTTAGGGTCGCAATTGTATTGCTCAGCCCGTGCAAGCAATCCGATCAGGGCGTTCTCTGCCATCTGCCGACTAACTTTGCCAGCCGCGGAGGCACGAACCAGTTCCTCTCCTTTGTCCGTGAAGGTATACAGGCCTTTCTCGGGTGGTTTAATGTAGCCTTGAATCTCCAACTCCGTGGCCAGAGCTAGTGCGGATTCCTTGTCCAACGATAGCTGCTCCTGCAGCCGCGTCAACTCGAAGGAATGTTGATGCCAAGACACGAGGTGGCGAAAGAAGCTGCGGACTTTTTTGATCGGAATTCCTGAGATCGTGTCGGTGTTTCTAATTTGTAGCGTCATGCTGACTTTGTGTCTGGGGGGCTCACAATGCCGGGGTTCTGGCTGGTCTGAACAATTCTACCGGGGCCACCGTTGTCAGAGCGACATCAAGCAGTGTCAACGTTCTGATTGGCGCGCGATGGTGGCGGCTACTCGGCCACTCAGTTCATTTGCATTAGCATTGGCAGGAGCGTGACGTAAACGTGACGTGTGGACCATTGCAAGACCCTATTTATCTCCACAAAACTGAACTATGTTTTTCTTGTACGTGCTTGTAAATCAGTCATTCACATTGTCTTTCGGGTCCGATCCGTCGGACTCAAAATCCGCCGAGGTTTACCCCTCCTGGGGGTTCAACTCCTCCTCCCAGCGCCACAAATAAACCTTGGCCATTTTTAGTATTGGCCGCTGCTCCTCCTGTGCCGGCGTGCCCAAGCCGGCGTGCTATTCGCGTGCTGTTTACGTGATTACGAGTGCTTTTCGGGGACTTAGGTGTCATCCGTGGTCCTGCATGTTGTTGAATCGACGTTTTCACGCGGATTCGAGTCCTACCTGAGGAGCCATTCTTTTGTTAAGTTTACGGATGCCATCGATTTCTCCTGTAGTGCAAAATGGTGTAAAACTCCGGAGGATTTTCCGTTTGATCGCATTTTGCGAAGTTCGAAGATTGCTTCCGTACGTTCGTCGATGGCCTTGCGTACACTCTCGGGAATGTGTGGTCCATGTAGACTTCCGCGGTCCTCTTAAATGCTTGTGATGCAGGATGGGTGGAGTTCAAGACTAAATCGCAGGAGGGTAACGGGAACAGCGCATATCGAGGACCGCTTGGATCGAGAATGCCCGCATTATGGTCCATGTTAAGCAGCCCAGTTTTGCATCTTCAGACCACGCACTCGCCGGAATTCCCTTTCGTTGTTTGTGACCAGGGTCAATCTCGATGCTAGGGCATGGGCGGCGATCCAGAGATCGTTGTTTCCAATCATCTCGCCCTTCGCTTCCAGTTCGGCACGAATCGTTCCGTATGCCTGAGCCGCCGTTTCCGGCAAAGAAACCGCAGGCAAGAAGTTGGAGAGTTCACGCAGCCGCTCAAGCGCCGCCATTCGCTGCTGGCTCTTCGCGGCTCCGTAGAGCAGTTCCCCATAGGTAATGACCGAGAGCACGGCTTCTCCTGGACGGAGCTTCCGGAATCGGCGCAAAATCTCATCCGGTCTCTTTTGGCGGATGTAAATGCAGATATTCGTGTCCAATAGATAGCGAGGCTCCATTACAGCCCCTCGCGTTTCTGCGGCTGGTCCTCTTCTCGGCCAGTCAATTCAAGATCATCTGGCAAGCCAGCCAGCAGATCGAAAGCGCGAACCATGGTGCCGTCCTTCTCCCGCAGCACAATCTCATCGCCTCGACGAAAGATCTCTACTTCCTTACTCTTCAGGCGGAATTGTTTCGGCAACCGGACCGCCTGGCTATTGCCAGATCGAAACACACGCGCGGACGCCATGCAGCACCCCCTCAATGATGTATATACGCAGAGTATACACATAAACTGTATTGGTGTCTCCACCTACGTTTGCTACTCGCAAGCGGGATCTCGCGCTGAGAGGGTACGGGTCCTGAGATCCAGCTGTTAACCGGAGGGTTGTAGGTTCGAGTATCGACGGCTATGTCCACTATTCCGACCTGAACCATCAAATGGTGAGTTGCTTAAGGGCGAGTCGATCTTGCAACCTGCCATTAATTGGGCTACAAGTGCTACAGGCAGCGTCTTCGACGTCGTTAGAGATGTTGTAATCGTTAGAGATGTTGTAAGCAGGCGTTCATCAACGATCGGGGCGACCAGCCCGCACATTTCGTCGTTATCGAGTCTCGGTGCCTGAAAATCCCCTCTTCCTACCCTCCCGCAAGAATTTTAGCCATTTGCGCTTTCTCAACGGAGCGGTGGGAACAAAGTGACTGCCGCCGGCTCTAACGGTAGGTAGGAGAGGCAAACATGGAGATCGCCTGGGGTACGCTTTCGCTAGGCAGTCGAAAATGGCTGAAAACTGAATCTGAATTGGCTGTGATTCGGGCATTCTGTAGTCAACGCCCGTGTTCCATGAGGGATTGCCGCCGGCGCGGAATTCGAGTTCGGCGCGAAGCGCGAAGAGGAAAGGAAAATCCACGTTGGACGCCCAAAGAAACTGGTTAACCTCTCGAGTGGCGTAATCCTTCGCAGCGGGCTCGGGCGAGGCTGGATCGAACCATCCCGGAGTATCTCCGAGCGCGGCTGAAAGTGCGAACCGCGCTTTTCCCTGGGGCGTGGCTTGGGCCGAAGCCAACAGGCTCTCCGCCAATGCGAGATTGGTGTTCGGGTCGGTGATGTTGACTAGTTGCAACGAGGTGCCCGGAAGCCAACAGCGTCTTGAAGGCAAACTCGGAATCGAGCGCCTGGTTCCAGAAACCTACACCGCCCGAAAGCACGCCGCACATGGGCAGCGCAGCGTCAAAGCGGTCAGGAAATCGCTGGATGAGGCCGGCAGTGATGATTCCGCCCAGCGAGTGACCCCACGCGATCGTACGGCTCGGCGTGCCAACCAGCGCCCCAAGAGTGTCCAGAACCGCAATTTGGTCCGGCAGCGCCTCCTGAATCGCCCAGCCCGTGTGGGCATAGGAAGATCCAGCCAAGGCAAATCCGTTGCTAAGCAGGAAGGCGCCCGTAGCCGGATCGCCCACATCTTGTGCGGGATCCTGCGCACCTGGAATTACGTAGCCGTGACTGTAAAGCAGGAGGGTTCCATTCCAGGGGGAAGGCACCTCGATAATAAAAGTTGCTCCATCCGGCAGAGTCCCCGTGTAAGTGGTAACGGAGGCAACAGCAGTTGCGGGGAGGGAAAGCAGCACAAGGATTACTGCAAAGATGGAGAACGCACATTTTGTCAGGCACATGGAGGGAGACCCCACGTTGAATGCGGAATTCCTTTTTGAGATCGAAGACGGCAGCAGATTGTCCACGCGATTCGACTGCTGTCGACACTTTTGGAGTTAGCACGATTTTCATCTGGAATGCTCCCGACGCTCTGTCGTCTGCGCTAGTACTGCGCAAATTGCTCGATTCATAGTTTTGTTTTCCTGCGGCCGCGAGCCCGCTGCTGGCCCGATGAACTCAGTCCCAAACATAGCGCTCATTTGCAAGCAGGCGGCTGGCAATATTCCGCCGCCGGGTGATTGCATCAGCAGGGTCGAAATTGGCAAGGGTACGCAAAACTGACATGTTCCGACGCAAAGCATCACCCTCGAGGCAGGCACCGAAAACGTTCCTGCAGGAGATCTCGACTCGATTCATCGCTTCACGCAAGAAAACGGCGCACACATCGGCGGCATTCTCGCCTCTAACAGAATCCCCGAATTTGCGACTTCGAAGCAGGGTCGATTCCATCGCCAGGACTTCCATCATGATGTCGGAAATGCTCATCAGGACCTCTTGCTGCTGTTGCAACTCCGTCCGGTATCTTTGATTTGCAATCCCGATGCATACCAGCGCAATTTGTTTCGCGTTCTGCACCAGCCGCATCTCTTCATTCCTGTCCCCATGTTCCATTGGTTTCGTGAACTCCCCGTTGAGGACCGCCTGAACGGCGGGGAGCAGCGCCAGTTGACCCCGGGCAGCACGTTTCAGCAGCATCCCCGGTATGAGCAGGCGGTTGATTTCGTTCGTGCCCTCGAAGAGACGATTGACGCGAGAGTCGCGATAGGCGCGCTCGACCAGATAGTCTTGATGGTAACCATAGCCCCCGTGGATCTGCACTCCTTCATCGACGACGTAGTCCAGCATTTCAGAGGCATAGACTTTAATCATCGAGCACTCGGCGGCGTACTCCTCAACCGCTTTGAGTTCCGTTCGTGAGGCATTGGACTTGTCCTGGGGAGCCGCTCTGAGCTGACTTTCGATTAGTCCCACCACTCGCCACACCATTGATTCCACGACGTAAATGCGAATGGCCATCTCCGCCAGCTTGTGCTGGATGGCGCCGAATTCCGCGATGGCCGAACCGAATGCCTTGCGCTCTTTGGCATATTTCAGGCTGACCGCAAGCACATTCTTGGCAGCACCGAGTGAGCCCGGGCCGAGCTTCAGCCGCCCCAGGTTCAGGATGTTGAAGGCGATGATGTGTCCCCGGCCGATCTCACCCAACACGTTTTCGGCCGGCACCCGAACGTTATCGAAATACACGGCCGTGGTGGAGCTTCCTTTCATCCCCATCTTGTGTTCTTCCGCTCCACTACTCACACCGGGAGAACTGCGCTCCACCAGGAATGCCGTGAAGAGTTTTCCTCCCACCTTGGCGAATACGGTAAACAGATCGGCCGCACCGCCATTGGTGATCCACATCTTCTGTCCGTTCAGGACGTAGTGCTTGCCGTCTGGACTTAGGTCAGCTCGGGTACGGATGGCGAGCGCATCCGATCCTGCCAGCGGCTCGGTCAATGCATAGGCCGCCAGGATCTCGGCCTTCGCCAGCCGTGGCAGATACCTCTGTTTCTGTTCCTCGGTTCCAAAGAAGAGAATCGGCAGCGTGCCGATGCCAGTGTGCGCCGAGTGCCAGGACCCATAGGAACCATCTCGTCCCAGATGCTCACCCACGATCATGACGGAAGCCAAATCCATTTCCATTCCGCCGAATCGTTCAGGAATCGTCACTGCGGTGAGTCCGAGGTCAGCCGACTTGCGTAACACGTTGAGCGCGACGCCGGGTTGTTGCTGGCGGATGGCCTCGAGATGGGGTTCGACATCGTTCGCCCAGAATTCATCGACCGTCCGAGCGATGGCACGGTGCTCTTGGCTCAGATTTTCCGCGGTGAAAACTTCTTCTGGCGAGAAGTCTTCGATAAGAAATGCCCCACCGCTTGTCTTGGAAGACGTTGCTGCCGCTGTTGTCATCGTTCCACCCCAGTGACGACTCGGTTGGATCCTCGTGAAGGCAGTTGCGGGTATGACTTGCGGGGGCCACATCGTGGAAGCGATGGGACCGCACATTCGCCATCCTCGAAAATTGTGTTAGTCTATATCATCTGTTAGTAGATAACGTCAAGTCGAAAGCGCGGAGGGAAGCCCGCGTTAACTTGGCTTCCTCAGTTCCCGGAGCGGCTTGGTGTTCTGTCTGTAACGGATCGCCGACGGAATGTTAGAGTAACGGATCATGCTGCGGCGCACGACATCGTGCCCCCGAACGAGTTCAGGAGATAATTGAGACTATGGCCCCTGCCACCGCTGCCAGATCACGCGTAAGGACGCAAAGTCGACCAAGCTTAACGAGGCAGAAGAAGGCAGCGCCCGCGCACCAGACACTGGGACTTCGCGAACGAAAGAAGGCACGACTACGGGAGCAGATCGTCGAGACCGCCCTTAGACTGTTCCGCAAGCATGGGTACGAGAATACCAGGATCGACGATATCGTTAACATTCTCGAGATCAGCCAGCCTACCTTTTTCCGGTATTTTCCCAGTAAAGATGCGGTTCTGCGTGACGTCGGCAAGCGCGGTTTCGCGTGTATCGTTGAACATCTCAAGTCGGAACTCTCCAGCGAAGCGGACACGGCAGCACGTTTGCGACACTTATATCGCGCCTTGGCGCGCGAGGTGGAAGCGGACCGTCGGCTCTGGGAGGCGGTGGTTCTGTCGGGAGCAATGGATCCCGTGCGTTCTCCGGAAATGCGCGGACCCGAAGGAATTGCGGTCGGCTTACTGCGGGAGATTCTCGCCCAGGGCCAACGACGTGGGGAGATCACGCGCGTCTTTCCGGTCCTTCATCTCGCCGAATTCATGGAGGGACTCTATCAGACCGTAGTTCGGCAATGGGCGGTGGATCTCACCGGTCCTCATAAACTTGGGGAACGCGTCGATAGTGCTGTGGAGTTTTTCTTGCGCGGCGTCCAGCCCTGACAATTCATATACCGTCCACTCTGTTGTCCTTCCCCGGAAACGTGAGGCGAAATGCATGAAGGCTGCTGTCCTGCATGAATTCAAGAAGCCGCTCGCGATAGAAGAAGTCGGCCAACCGCAGCCCGGAACTGGCGATGTCCTGATACGCGTAGAAGCCTGTGGTGTCTGCCATTCCGATGTGCACGTCACCGACGGGGACTGGGCGCAGTTCGCCAAAATCGTTAAGACACCATTGATCCCCGGCCACGAGATTGCCGGGGTTGTGGTCGAAAAAGGTGCGGCGGTGCAGGATCTGCAAATCGGCGACCGCGTCGGAATACCTTGGATTCACTGGACCTGCGGCGAATGCGAGTTCTGCCGCGAAGGAAATGAAAACCTCTGCCGGCGGCAAAAGATTACCGGAGTCAACGTCGATGGTGGCTATGCCGAATTCGTCAAGGCGCCGGCAAGCCATGTGCTCACGATTCCCGACAGTCTTTCTTCAATCCAAGCTGGCCCCCTTTTCTGTGCAGGCGTTACTGTTTACCGTGCCCTCAAGCACGCCAACATTCTGCCCGGGCAGCGCTTGGCGGTCTTCGGTATCGGCGGCCTTGGACACCTCGCTCTGCAGTTCGGGCAGGCGCTGGGAGCAGAAGTCGTGGCAGTCGACATCTCCGAGGAAAAGCTAACGCTTGCCCGATCGCTGGGTGCTTCTACAACAATCAATGCTGGGGACAAGGATGCGATCAAGGAACTGCGCAATAGAGGCGGAGTTCACCGGTCGTTGGTGACATCGGCAGCGCGAGCATCCTATGACACGGCGTTCTATTGCCTGCGGCCCACGGGTACCCTCCTGGTGGTGGGCCTGCCGGCTGATCCGATATGTTTTCCCCCTATCTTGATGGCCGCCGGAGAAATCCGTATCCAGGCTTCCACCGTCGGAACCCGACAGGACTTGCGGGAGGTTCTGGCAATGGCTGCTGCCGGCAAAGTGCGTTGCCAGGTAGCAGCGCGCCCGCTTGCCGACGCGAACGAGGCCTTGAATGAACTTCGTCGCGGCGAGGTTTCCGGCCGCCTTGTTCTCAATCTCACCTGAGGGTGCCAGTGCGAAGGCCCGGAGGAGCCTATCCAGGCTCTCTGTGGGCGCACCAGTCGTGCCGCCTGATCCCACCTTGCCACGTCTTTCCCCGTGGCTGACTTTCCATCTTGACGTTAGTAACTATTATGTGATACTCACTCTCACAATCTTGGGGGCCGTGGAGTTCTTTAGATTTTCCATCGCCTCCTTGCCGCAAGAGAGATAGGCCTCTCAAGCACTCAGTGGCGATCCGAGGTCGTCAGGGTAGCAGGAGTGCCCGAGGAACTGACCGGCAGATGGATTTACTCGGAATTACTCCGGCGATGTCCCACGTATCCAAAAGGAGAATCCTATGAGGTCACTGGCATGCGGTCTTGTGTGCTTCCTGTTCGCAACCTTGATGGCTAATGCGCAGGGCGTCGGTACGTCGGGAGAAATCACTGGAACGGTGACGGACCCTTCCGGGGCGGTTTTGCAGAAGGCAATCGTCAACGTGGTCGATACACAGACCGGCCTGAAGCGCACGGTAGTGACGAACAGCACAGGTCAATTTCGGGCACCAGGGCTGTCGCCGGCAACTTACGACGTCAGCGCGGAGCTGCTGGGCTTTGCGACGGAGATTCGTAGAGGCGTCACTGTCGCCATCGGGCAGACTGTCATCTCTGATTTCAACATGAAGCCGTCGCAAGTCGCGACAGTTGTCGAGGTAACGGACCAGCCGCCCGTGGTGGAAACGGAACGAGGGAGCCAAGCGGATCGAATCACACAGGAGTACATCACAAACCTGCCCATTGACCGGCGCGATTACCTCACGTTCACGTTGCTCGCGCCGGGTGTCTCGGATTCCACCAGGCTGGCAGGGGATCAGGATTTCAGAGTCAAGCAAACACCGCAAAGCGGGCTGTCGTTCTACGGTAGCAATGGCAGAGGAAACAGCATCACGGTGGATGGGGGTGAGACCTCCGGCGATAGCGGAGGCCAGCGCCTTACGTTAAGCCAGGACGCAGTGCAGGAGTTTCAGATCAACCGCAGCAACTACGCCGCAGATTTGGGATCAGCCACAGGCGCCTCCATCAATATTGTGACCAAGTCCGGGACCAACAATGTTCATGGCAGCCTGTATGGATTTTTCCGCAACGATGCAATGGACGCGCAAAATCCGTTTTCGTTCAGCCAGGCATTGCATGCCGGCCAGACCTTCAATCCGGACAATCCTGACCTCCTGGGTTCTCCGGTCAAGGATAGTTTGAGTCGTCAGCAATTCGGTGGAATGCTGGGTTTCCCGATCAGGAAGGATAAGACATTTCTGTTTGTGGCTTTCGAAGGTTTGCGACAGAATGCGCAGAACGCGGTTCCTCTGCTAACGAATACCAATATTTTTCGCCCGACGGCCGCCCAGGATGCCATTATTGCCAGCCTGGCGAGTTCATCGGCGCCGAGTGTGATTTGTTTCACCGGCGTATCTCTGCCGCCGTCTGTTTGCGCTTTTGCTCTCCAGAGCATTCTGACGCTGAACCCAAATCCCGGTCCGAACCCGTTTGTGTCGCCCACCCAGGCCGCGCTGAATGGTTTCCTACTAAACCAGTTTGAAACTGAGGGTGGTCTGTTTCCTTTTACTAGCCGCCAATACCAAGCGTCGGGCCGCATGGATCATCACTTTAATGTGAACAACGAGCTTTCTGTGACCTACAGATATGGGCACGATTTGGAGGAGTCGCCGGACGTAAATTCTCTGACCGCTTTTTCGGCGGGTAGTTCGAACCATTCCTACGACAATAATCTGCAGGCTACCTGGTACCGCCAGATCACTCCGAATACGCAGAACGAAGCCCGCGTACAGTGGGACTACTACAGCTTCAGAGTTATCCCCAACGTGCCGGCACAGGTGGGGCTGCAGATTCCCAGCTTTATTAACAATATTGGATCGAACATTTTTCTGCCCAACCTCACAATCTTGCGGCGTTACGAATTCGCCGACAATCTCACCACGATCCAGGGCAATCACACTCTAAAGTTCGGCGCTTACGAGTTGCTGCGGGGTAATCACACGGAGTCTCACACCTTCTTCCCCGGTCGTTTTGTGTTCGGGTCGCTGCCCGGATTTCTGGTAAGTCCACAGCTTGCCAGCACCACCATCAACCCGCTTCAATCGGGAACGTTGGGGCTGCCCCAGATTTACCAGCAAGGCTTCGGAAATCCGACGTACCCGTACTACGCTCGACCGCTGACGGCGTTTTACGCGCAGGATTCCTGGAAAGTAACACCAAGCTTGACCCTGAACTACGGACTGCGCTACGACCTGGACACCCAATTCGCCCCGTTGACCACATATAAGAAGAATTTCGGTCCCAGGGTTTCGTTTGCCTGGGATCCGTTCAAGAATCACAAGACGGTGATTCGGGGTGGATATGGAATCTTTTACGGACCGGTGGACGTCCAGATTCCCGACGTCGATTACAGCCTGGGGGTGCGGAATGCCAATAATTCTGCGGTCGGGAACAGTGTCGCAGGTAACCAGGCCGCAAACGTCACCGCAATCTGTGGAGTCTCCCAGTTCGGGACAACGATAATCCCCGGTAGCGGCGGCAACCCTTGCAACCGAGAGATTTCCATTTATGCCGATCCGATCGGTGGAGTTCCCCCCTTGGGTATAGCAGGGGCGGCAACTATTTTCCAGACACTGTTTGCCAATGGGGCACCGGGCAACGCAATTGGCTGCACAACACCGGGCGCGGGCAACTACGCCTGCATCACTCCGGCTGCTGTGGCTGGCCCGTTTCCGGGTACCCAACCAGTTGGCATCAACGTTACCAATAGCGGACCCCTTTCTCCGTTGCAGGTACTCTTCGTGAACCAGCCGGGTTATCGTCCCCCCATCGCGCAGCAGGCATCTTTCGCAATTGAGCGTGAGCTCGTACCGGGGCTGTCGATCTCTCTCAGCGGCATCTATTCGCACACCCAGAGACTTCCCATTGCCATCGACACCAATCTGCTGCCGGCGCCGTTCACCACGGTAACCCTCGCCAATGGCCAGCAGGTTTCGTATCGCAACTGGAATACTACGGCGGCTAGAGCCGATCCGCTGGGGGGAGTTGAGGGTCTGCCCTGCGACAGCACCCAATGCTTCGTGAATCCGCTAATTGTGCAGAATAACCAATACAGCTCCGAGTCGTACGCTGTCTACGAAGCTGGGATCTTGGAAATCAAGAAACGATTCAGCAATCACTTCTCGATCTTTGGGAACTACACTTTCAGTAAAGGGTTCGACACATCGACGGATTACAACACGGACTACGGGCCGCAGGATCCAACAGACCTCAATCTAGATCGTAGTCTTTCCGAATTTGACGAGCGGCATAAAGTAATAATCGCGGGAGTGTTCGACAGTCCCTGGAAACAGAGTATCCTCTCGGGTTTTGAGCTAGCTCCAATTTTCTCGTACCACAGCGGACATCCTTTCAACCTGCTGGCGGGAGGAGAGGTGAACGGTAACAATCACACCACCAATGAACGTCCCATCGGAGCCCCGCGCGACACGGGTCTCGGCCCCAACTACGTCGACTTCGACATGCGCTTGAGTTGGCGGCATAAGCTGGGCGAGAAGGCTAGCCTGCAGCTTACGGCTGAAGGATTTAATCTCGCGAACCGGACAAATTTTGCCAGCGTCAACAATGAGGTTGGCCCTCTTTTCGGTTTTATTCCCGGGTTCACGACGTTCAACGTGAAGGGGATTCAGCCGGTGGGAGCATTGAATGGCGTTCGTTGACAATCAGGGAGCCAAGATTTATTGGGATGAACAAGGCCAAGGTGAGCCGGTTTTGCTCATCATGGGACTGGGGTATCCGTCCGCAATGTGGTATCGAATCCGGCCCGCATTGTCAGCCCGGTATCGGACCATTGCCTTGGACAACCGTGGCGCCGGACGAAGCGATGTACCTCCAGGTCCCTATTCGATCCCGCAGATGGCATCCGATGCGGCGGCGGTCCTGGATGCCGCCGGCATCGAAAGCGCGCATGTGTTCGGCGTTTCGATGGGCGGAATGATCGCGCAGGAATTTGTGCTGCAATACCCGCAGCGAGTCTTGTCACTGATTCTCGGCTGCACTGCAGCGGGCGGGCCCACCGCGGTGCGAGCCGATGCGGAAGCTACCCACTTGCTGATGAGGCGCGACAAGATGAGCTCTGCGGAAGCTGCGGAAGCTGCTGTGCCGTTTATCTACGATCGGACGACTCCGCGTGAATGGATTGATGAAGACCTGACGATTCGCAGGCCATGGTTTCCGAGCCCAGAAGGATACGCAGCGCAGTTGCAGGGAATCCTCGCCTGGGAGGCATACAGCCGCCTCGGCGGGATCGTCGCTCCGACGCTGGTGATCCATGGCGAGTCCGATC
>WNFT01014673.1_pt1 | contig 13179 bp, 11 predicted proteins | sample 5400191 | NCBI WGS metagenome assembly WNFT01 (sample SAMN13153359, study PRJNA577476) | soil metagenome | isolation source: 80 cm saprolite under Madrone tree | place: USA:California | collected 2016-06-14
GGCGCCTGGGCATCGGCGCGCTCATCGGCTTGTCGCGGTGGCAGGACGAAGCGATCGCGCTTGCAGCGCACCTCGAGTATTTGTTCAGACATTGCTGGCAGGCGCAAATCACTGTCAGTCTTCCCCGCTTGCGCCCGGCTGCAGGCGGGTTTCGTCCGCTTTTCTCCATCACCGACCGCGAACTTGCGCAGTTGGTTTGCGCATTGCGCATTGTGTTTCCGCAGCTCGGGATCGTGTTGAGCACGCGCGAGTGCGCGTCGCTACGGGACTCACTGGCTCAAATTGGAGTAACAATGATGAGTGCCGGGAGCCACACTGAGCCCGGTGGTTACACCTGGCAAGGCCGCGAACATTTACATAAGACGGTGCGCGGTCGCATTGTCGCACCGGAGTACCAGGACGGCGAAGATCAACTCGCCACCGGCCAATTCGAGATTAGCGATGAACGTTCCCCAGCCGAAATCGCCGCAGTGCTTCGCCGTCGCGGGCTCGAACCGGTTTGGAAAGATTGGGACCAGGCGCTGTGTGGAGCGTGATGATTTCATCTGTAGCGGCGGTCTGTGACTGCCGGATTTCGAAGCCATGAAAATTTTGCTCAACGGCGAATGCCTGGATACTCGAGAGGCCAAAACGATCGCGGAGCTAGTCGATCGGTATCAATTACCGCCACAATCGATCTTGGTTGAGCACAACGGTCTCGCCGTGCATCGACACGAATGGTCAGAGCGCCCGCTATCCCAAGGCGACCGTATCGAATTCATTCGCATCGTTGCCGGAGGCTGAATGACTTGTTAGACGAAACTTTTTCGTCTAATTCTCGTCAGGCCTATGCAGCGGCACGCCAAGACATCGTTCTTGTTCATAGTCGGCTTTACCGCACTCTGCGCATTCGCGCCTGGTGGGACTCCACCGGACACGCTGTTCGGCAAGTGGTACATCGGTGATGGCACTGGTCACAACGTCGATCTTGCGCTTGGCCGCGACTTCACGTATCACGCGGTCTGGACCGGCTGTCTTGGTACATACGGCACCGCCAAAGGGCACTGGGAGCTGCATGGCGACAAACTTACTTTCACGCCAACCGAAGAGACGGAGATGATGCGCAAGCATCTGCGGACTCTCATCGTGGTTCGCGAGAAGAAGCAGGTTGTGCTCGTGCCCCCAAAGCAAATGTCCGATTTCAAGAAGTTGGGCTCTAATCCGCCTTACTGGTGTTACGTGCGCGATCAGTGAAGCCACACAAAGACCTAACCAGATGATGGAGCTGACCGCGAGCCGGTGGAATAACTAGTTTCATGATGACTTCCTTTCTTTATCCCGCAGCCATGCGCGCTCTCACTTGCGGCAGCTCATCTTGTGTCTCGTTAGGCCTGCGCTGCGGCGCTTTTTACCACCACCCGCATTCCGTCTGCTTGGATTACGGTGACTGGTGTTTGCGGGGCAATGAATTCGCCTTCGGTGACAACATCGACGACGTGATCGGCGAAGCGGGCTTTGCCGCTCGGTCGCAAAACCGTGATTGCGGTGCCTTGCATTCCGGGCGCGAGCGCGAGGGCAGTAGCGAATTGTCTTGGCACGCCAGCTAACGATGGCCCAGGTGGATTCGAATCCATCAAGGCGAATCGCCGATAAATGCTCGTGCGCGGCAGATAACGTGCCAGCAGAGCAATGACGATGAATGATCCCACGATCGCGATGAACATGTTGAGCAACGGAACAGCAAGCGCTTTGCCGGTTGGGAAAAAGTTTTGGCCGGGATAGCGATCGACCATCGTCCAGAGCAATGAGGCCAGCATGAGGAACACGCCGAGGACGCCGAAAACAATTGTGGAATGCGCGAAGAAAAGTATCTCGATCAACACGAGAACCATTCCGAGAACAAAGAGCGCCACGACTTCCCAGCCGGCGAGCCCTGCCAGATAATGGCCGAGAAAAAAGAGCGCAAAACAAATCGCAGAAATGATTCCTGGCCATGTCACGCCCGGAATTTTGAACTCCAAATACGCGCCGAGAATTCCGCCGAGCAGCAGTAGCGGCGCAAGCGCGGTGATCCAAAATGCGATCTGCTCGAACCCAGTGGGCTCGATCGTCACGACGTTGCCTTTGAGCCCGGCTTTTTTGGTTAGATCGGCAATCGAATCGACGATGCCTTCTGCGAGTAACGGCTTGCCGTTGATCTTTTCAGTCGCTTCCTGCGCATTAAGAGTCAGGACCGCCCCCTTGGGGTGAACGACGCGGTCGCCGATCTTTACTTCTTTCTCTTTGTTCATGAACGCCTCGGCAAGATCGGGATTGTGGCCGTTCTTGATCGCCGAGCCGCGGACGAGCGCAGACCAATATGAAATCGTCTTCTCCTTGGCTGTGGCGGGAAGATCTTCGCCAGTCGGAAGAATTGGCGCGGCAGCGCCAATGGCGCTCACCGGTGCCATGTAAATATGTTGTGTGGCGATGGCGATGAGAGCACCCGCCGAGCCGCCGTTTGTATTGATAAAGGTGTAAGTGGGGATTTTCGTCTGATTGAGCGCGTTGACGATATCCGCCGCAGCATCCAAACGCCCACCGTAAGTATTCATCTCGAAGATGATCGCGGAGGCTTCGTCGCTTTCGGCTGTTTTGACGGCGCGCCGTAAAAATGCCAGTAGCGATGGCGCGACTTCACCTCGCAAAGGCACGACGACCGCGTCACCTTTGTGAATCACCTCGCGCCCTTGAACACTCGCAGCCACGAGCAGAAATAATGTTGTAGCGAATACGATTGCCCTCACCCTGACCCTCTCCCACAGGAAGACGCGGTCCCTTCTCTCCTCTGGGGAGAGGGTGAGGATGAGGGGTTGTGCCAGGCGCGTCGCGCGTCTTCTCTCGAAGGTGGGCAGATTTTTGCTCACAAGTTGGAGATTATTTCGCACTGCGTAAGTTTGGCATCGCTTCCAAAAGCAAACGAGGCAAAAATAATCAGGCGCGCATGGGAACGATCCCTTCGGAAACGATCGAGCAAATTGCTGCCGCGAACGATATCGTCGAAGTGATCGGTTCGTATTTCCCACTGAAACGCGTGATGGATTACGAGCACATTGATTTTCCGTCAGCCGTGCACAAACTCGGCGCCCGCGCTGGAATCACGGTCGTCGAGAAATCGCGCACAAGTGGGGACGACGATGAAGAGCGACAAGGTGAACTGCGTCGGCGTTTGCTCAAGCTGCATGCTGAGGCTGCGCAATGGTTCCACGAAAACCTCATCAAGAGAGAAGAGGGCGAAGCGGCGCGAAAATATCTCGCGGCCCGTGGAATCACGCGGGAAATCGCAAAACGCTGGCAACTGGGTTATGCGCCTGACGAGTGGAACGCACTCGGCAGTTGGGCGCGCGAGAGGGGCTATGAGGTGCGCGATTTGATCACAAGCGGACTGATCAAAACAAAAGCCGAGAGTGATGCGCCGAATACGAGGCCGGCGCACGCGACAGCCTCTTACGATCGCTTTCGCGGACGAATCATGTTCCCGATCTGCAATGATATTGGGGAAGTCATCGCTTTCAGCGGACGTCTTCTGCAAAACGAACAAGGCGCGGCGAAATATTTGAATTCCCCCGAGACGGCGCTTTTTCGAAAGGGCAGCGTGCTTTTTGGGCTGCACAAAAGCAAGCGAGGTTTAATTGAGGCCAACTGTGCAGTTGTGTGCGAAGGGCAGCTCGATTTGATTAGTTTGTTTGAAGCGGGGATCACGAATGTCGTGGCGCCGCAGGGGACTGCGTTTACAGATAGTCAGGCGCGTATCTTGAAGCGCTTCGTAAGCGAAGTCGTACTTTGCTTTGACGCCGACACCGCAGGCCAAAAAGCTGCCGAACGTTCCCTCGATGCTTTACTTCAGAACGATCTGGTTGTGCGCGTGGCTGAAATGCCCGCGGGCGAAGATCCAGACTCGCTGGTGCGGCGCGAAGGTAAAGAGGTTTTTGAAAAGCGCATTACCGGCGCGCGTGATTTTTTCGATTACTGGCTCGAGCGCGAGACAGCCGACTCCGATCTCGCCTCGTTAGGAGAGAAGATGCAAGTGGCCAGACGCCTTGCTGAGACTGTTTCTCGCGTGCGCGATCCACTAATGCGCGGAGAAGTAGTGAGCAAAGTGAGCGCGCGTCTTGGTGTGCCCGCCCACGATTTCGAGGCGCTCGTATCCAAACAAAGGAGCCACGAAGCGGCGTTCGGTCGGGAGCGTCCGTCTGAAACGCATACAGCTGGCACAATGGCGCCCGCTCCGCGGCACGATATCGCGATGCTCTGTCTTTTGGCGCTACGAGATGAAATGGCTCGAGACTTTCTCCGCCAGCAAAATTGGCGCGAGACTCTCGCACACGTGCCGGACGCAGAAATCCTCGGACGCATTCTCGAGAGCGACTTGCGTCCGGGCGACGCGACATCGCTGAACGCGTTTATGGTAACGCTTCCGCCGGCAGAAGAACGGTTGGTTTCATCATGGCTTTTACGAAAAATCCCGGAGAATGTAGGAGCGATGGTCGAACCATGGTGGCTCGGAATTCGGCAGACCGTTTTGCGTCGGCAGCTCGATGTGGCGACGAACCGAATAAAGCTCCCGGAGCTCAGTGCCGGGGACATAGTAAATTTGCAAAAACAAATCCTTGACCTGCAGGAACAGCTCCACGAGCTTTCGCAGCCCGCCGGCCCGGCCGACAATTAGTTGTCGATCTAGAGCCCGGGAAGATCGAACGTCTTAGTCAAATCTTAACCGTACCATCTTGGCCAGGCATTCGAAACGAAGGGGGGGGAGCCGACAATCGTCGGCGCAACGGCTTAATGGAAGCAAGCGTCACCGCGTGGCCTCAAGAAAACATCTCGCTGGCAGGCGGAATCTGAAGAAGAACTCACGAAGGGCTGCGTTCAAAATCGCGCGCATCAGGACCCGCTCGGCGCGATCTCATAATGGGCAATTGCCGGATGCCGCGCCGATAGCGCTATCTGGTTTGTATTCGGCTATTGAAGTCCAGAATCGCATTCGCGAACTGATCAAGCTGGCAAAAGAACAAGGCTACCTCACATTTGACGATCTAAACGAGGCGTTGCCAGAGGGCGTCACCGATGCTGACGAACTGGATATGATCCTGACGCGGCTGCGCCGCTTGGAGATCGACGTTATCGAGGCGTCTGAAGTGGATCGCTATAAGGATGGCAAAAAAGACGCAGACGAGGACGAAGAAGATGAGAGAACGGAACCGAAGGTTGATATTCTCGACGATCCGGTGCGGATGTATCTCAGGCAGATGGGTCAGGTCCCCCTGCTAACTCGGGAACAGGAAGTTGAAATATCCAAACGAATTGAGGAAGCCGAAGGGATGGTCCAGAAGCACATCAGTCGCTTTGGCTTTGTCGCGCGCGCGCATCTGGAACTTGCCAGGAAGCTCCTCGAGGGCCGCGAACGCTTCGATCGCGTGATTCTCGATAAGAAAATCGAGAGCCGCGAAAGATACATGAAGAACCTCCCTCGCTTGTGCAAACAGGTGGAACAATTAAGCACGGCGATCACCCAAAAATTTTGTGAGCTTGGGCGCAACTCGTCAAAAAAGCGATCCCGGGGAATGAAGGCGTTGCAAAAAACCTTGGGTTCGCTGCAAAGGATTTATCCGTATTTTTACCTGAAGCAAAGAGTCACGGAGGAATTTGTGCACCTGGCGGACGACGCGCACCACACGTCGCTGTACCTGCGCACCGAGATAGCAAAAAATCCTCGAAGTCAAAAAAGACGTCTCCAGCTTCAGAATAAAGTCCGTGAGTTGGAAAAGAGCCTGTGGTTTTCGCTTTCTGATTATGCCGAAGAGTATCGGACATTGAAGACTTGGCTGCGCCAGGCGTTTAAGGCCAAGACCGAGATGGTGGAAGCCAATCTCCGTCTGGTTATTTCAATCGCAAAAAAATACACCAATCGAGGCCTTTCGTTTCTCGACTTGATCCAGGAAGGCAATATGGGCCTGATGAAAGCGGTCGAGAAATTTGAATACCGGCGGGGCTACAAGTTTTCCACTTATGCGACATGGTGGATTCGCCAGGCGATCACACGATCCATCGCCGATCAGGCGCGTACGATCCGAATTCCTGTGCACATGATCGAGACGATCAACAAGCTCATGCGCGTTCAAAAACAGCTGGTGCAGGAATACGGACGAGAACCTACGCCCGACGAGGTGGCCGAAGAAGTGCTGTTGCCAGTTGACCGTGTTCGGGCGGTTCTCAAGATGGCCCAACAACCGATCTCATTGCAGTCTCCGGTGGGTGAGAGCGACGAAACGAATTTTGGGGACTTTATCGAAGATAGAGGCGCCGAAAATCCGAGCGACATGACCGCCATTGTTTTGCTGAAGGAAAAAATCAAGGACGTGCTGGACACGCTCACCGATCGCGAACGACAAGTGCTCGAGCAACGATTTGGCCTGATTGATGGATACAGCCGAACCTTGGAGGAAGTCGGTCGGCAATTCCAAGTCACTCGCGAGCGGATTCGCCAGATCGAAGCAAAAGCCTTGCGCAAAATGCGCCACCCAACTCGTATTCGACAGCTAGAAGGTTTTCTTGAAGCCCCAGGAATATAGTGTCAATCTTGAGCACCTTATTCGGGCGCAACTTCCGATGCTGCAAGTAGTTCAATTGACAGGAGACAATGGAACCTCAAGATGACAAACAGTTGTGGGATATTCTGGGCCGCGTTCCCGAGCCCAGTCTTTCGCCGTTCTTCGCCCGCAACGTAGTAAGAAAGATCCGCCAGGAAGCGACTCGTTTCGAGCGGGCGCGAAACTGGTTTAGCCTGCGAAGACTTGTTGCAGCCTCAGCTGTGGCAATCATCGTGGTCGGCATGGCTATCGCCACGCGCCATCCAATCTCACAGACACCGTCTGGAAACGATCTAGAGGTGGTGGTCAAAATCGATCCACAAGATTATGACGTCGTGGCTGATCTGGATGAATTGATCGCCTGGGATGAAAATAGTGTGTGGGACGAAAAGCCGACCTTGTGAGCTAGTCGTCGCTTTATCGATTTTTGTTTTATCTTGCGCCGCTGCGCAAGCGCAACCGCAGTCACATCGAGCGGTCAGCCGGCCGATGCCCGGGCCCCCGCATGGGCCACCGGCAGGTCAGGGCGCTGGCTCTGCGCGCGGGCCAGCGGGTCAAAGCAGCCGTGAGCGCTGGCTCGCAATGCCGCCGGAAGCTCGGCAAAATTTCCGGCGCAACGCGGAGCGTTGGATGCAGATGAGTCCCGAAGAACGCAACGTGATGCGGCAGCGAGAGAATCTGCGGCGTCAGACGATTCAACGTGAGACGGAAACCGCGCTTCGCGAATCCGGTCTTCGTCTGAATCCGCAGGAGCGCGCTCAATTTGAATCGCGTTACGTTCAGGAACGGCGAAAGGTCGAACAAACGCTCCGGCAGCAAATCGAAGCTGAGCGGCAAAAGGAACTGCCGGCACTGATTCAGCAGCTAAAAAAAGAGTTCCAGATTGATCAGCCAGTCAGAAGTCCTGCGACGAAACCAGCGGAGTCGGCTAATCCAAAAAAGTAGACCCGGCTTTTTTCGCAAATCTCCCGCAGCGAAAGGATCCTCCCCTAAAATGCTGCTGGCTCGAAATTGCTTTCGAGCCAGCTCAATCTGATTTCTAGATCCGGCGTCACCTTAATATCGGTAATAATGGTGGTGACGATGGTGGCGATAATAATAACGGTGTCCGCCGTACCAGTAGTAGGGCCGGTAATAGTGATAACGATACGGATAATAGTAGCCGTAAGGGTAATATCCGTAGTAACCCGGTCCAAACCCAACGCTGAAGTAAACTCCAGCATCGGAGCGGGGCACCGCGGCAAAGGTCAAGCCTCCCGCCACCAGTGCAATAAACAGAAGTTTCTTCATTGTTTTACCTCCTAATGATTAAACAGGAGGCCTCCCGAAAGGTTTCCCGCTTTTACCCTGCCCGACGTCTTCCGGATATCCAGTTATGCAAACGCTCCGCGCGATCCGTCGATATGAAATGCAGCGAAGGTGCAATGCATTCGCGGTATTTTCGGCGCCGCCACCGGGGAACGCGATGACTGGTCCTCCGGTCAAAATAGGACCGAGATAAAGTTGCACCTTGTCAATGAGACGCGCGTCGAGCGCCTGGCCGAGCACTTCGCCCCCACCCTCAATCAGCACGCTCGTAATACCTCGTTTGCCAAGATTTTTCAGCACGGCAGCCAGCGATTTACCTCGATAAATCAGCGTTCGTGATGCGAACCGGTCGGAAAATAAGTGAGCCGGCCGTGGAAGGTTGCCCGAACGCGTGAGCACGACACGCCAGGGTTGCCGCGCGCGGCGCACACCGCGCACGGTTAATCGCGGGTTGTCTGCGCGTACCGTCTCCGCTCCAACAAGCACCGCGTCCACGTGTGCGCGAAGCTCATGTGCGTGGCGCCGTGCGGAAGGACCAGTGATCCACCGATGCTCGGCGGAACGGCGCGTCAAGCGACCATCAAGCGACATCCCGCATTTTGCGATGACGAAGGGACGGCCACTGATGATCCACTTGTTGAAAGCCTCATTTAGTCTTGTGCACTCGTCGGCCAAAATGCCTTCCCGCACTTTAACACCCGCATTTCGTAACTGCGTGATGCCTTTGCCGGAGTGCCGCGGGTTTACGTCAATCGTGCCTACGACCACGTTTTTAATACCAGCGTTTAGGATCGCATCCGTGCATGGAGCAGTGCGCCCCGCTGTCGAACACGGTTCCAGTGTAATGTACAGCGTGGCGCGCTGTGGCACGCGTCGGCCGAAATTGTGGAGGCACTCAATCTCAGCGTGATCCCGGCCCGCTTCCCGATGATGTCCTTTCGCTACGATTCGATCGTTTATCACAAGAACCGCTCCAACAGCCGGATTAGGACTCGTTTGGCCGAGCGCCCTTTTGGCTTCGTTCAGCGCAGCGCGCATGAACTTTTCGTGTCGTTGTGTCGTCGCCATTTTCTAAGATCAGTAATTATTCTGCTTGCAGGCGCAATACGCATGCGGGCGAGAACAAGAATGAATGTAAGTCCGTGCCTGGAGGGATTCGAACCCCCAACCTTCTGATCCGAAGTCAGAAGCTCTATCCGGTTGAGCTACAGGCACTGCTGGAAACGTGATTTGTGATCGGTGATCAGTGGTCGGCGAATCTATGCGGACTTACTGATCACTGTTCACGGATCACTCTTCACATTATGAACACGCGGGTGGCCGACGGGACTCGAACCCGCAACAACCAGAACCACAATCTGGGGCTCTACCATTGAGCTACGGCCACCATCATTGCCAGGGAACAAGATTAAAATTCGAATTTCTTTTTGCAAACAAAGGACTCGACTTTCCCCGTGCTCTCCAGTAATTCTCGGCGCCAGTGGAACAAAAACCTGCCCACGGCTGGCCTGCCATTGCGCTTCGCCTTGCTATGAAGCGAGCCAGTGTGGCTTCGCTTATCCTCTGTTTTTCCCTGGGAGTCACCACGCTTGTAGGGCAGCAGAATGATCCGAGTGAAATTTTCCTGAAAGCCTATCTCTCCGCGCAACAGGGCGAAAAGCTGGAGCATGAAAACCAATTCAAGACGGCCTTGGCCAAATATCGATTCGCTGGAAGCCTGATCGCGGAATTGCGTAAATCGCATGCTGATTGGCAGCCGGCGATTGTCGAATATCGCGGCCGAAAGATCAGCGAAGGAATCTTGCGAATCCAGGAAAGGATGACGAGGCAAAATGCGCTCAGTGCCCGTTCAAGTCCCTTGCCCGAAGTTGTTCCATCACTGCCCGAAACCGAGAGCTGGTCCGAGCCCGGCCCTGAAGTTGTAGCCTCACAACCAGCGGAAAGCAGCATCCAGGAATCGCGCGATGCGTCGGTCACAGAGGCAACAAAAAAACTGAAGGAAACGAATTCCAAGCTCGGGCAAGCACAAAGCGAACTCGACCAAGCGAGGGAGTCAGAAAGACAGACGCGCGATCAGCTCGTACACGCTCAGGAATTCTTACGAGAGTCGCACGCGTCGCAGCAAAAAAGCGTGAGCGATCAGCAAGAATTGCGCGCGGAGATTGCCCGTTTGAAAGAGTCCGTTGCTGCGGCCGATCAGTCACGTGTGGCGGCGGAAAAGCAAAAGAACGACATTCAGGCGAAATTCGCCGCGGCGAACAATCAAATAATCACGCTTGAACATCAGCGCGATGAAGCGCTCGCCCAACTGAACGTCGCGAAGGAAGCCGAACACGGTGTCCACTTGCTTTTGGCGGAGAAAGAGGATTTAAAACAGAAATTGGCCAATGCAGAGGAACAGGTCCGAACTCTTAGCGAGAGCGATCCGATTAAGGCGCAGAAATTTGCCGAGATCAACCAGCAATTAGGAGCGCTCCAACAGCGACTGGCCGAGAGCGAGAAGACAAATGATTATCTGGCAGCCAGAGCTGCCGAGCTTGGAGTTCAGTTGGATGAGGCAGGCACGGAGCTTCAAGCTGCAAAGCTGGCGGGTGCAAATAGTGAGGAATCCGAGAAGCTCGCCAGAGAAAACGAACTGTTACGCAACATCGTCGTCCGCGAACGCCAGGAAGAAGCGCGACGCGACGAAGCAAGGAAGGTCGTAATTGCGGAGCTGGATAGATTGAAAATCAGATCAGACGCGTTAAACCGCCAAATCGAATTACTCGCGCAACCAGTTACAAGCTTGACCACAGAAGAGCTTGCTTTGCTCCGGCAGCCTGTGGTCTCAGTTTCAGACCAGCAGGCCGGCTTATTTAAAGCGAGCTTTGTCTTTGAAAAAAAATCGGCGACCAGCATTGCGAAAACTGACGCAAATGCGACGTCACGTGGCGAGAGCGATCCGGCAACGAAAGGGCCCGATCCGTCTAAAACCCGTGTATCACCGAACATCGCGGGCCTCGTTCGCGGCGCGAAGAAGAACTTTCAGCAGGGCAACTACAAGGCAGCTGAAAAGCAATATCAGCAAATCCTGGCCGAAGATCCCAACAACCTTGACGCGCTTTCCAACCTTGGTGTCGTTTACGTTCGCACCGGCAATCTGCGCTCGGCGGAGTCAGCCTTGAAAAAGGCCGTGGGCATTGCGCCCGACAACGATTTTCTGCTCACCACCTTGGGGATTGTTGAATATCGGCAGTCGAAATTCGACGATGCGATCGCAGATTTAACGAACGCGGTCGCGATCAATCCAAAGAGCGCCACCGCTCACAATTATCTCGGTATCGCCGCCAGCCAAAAAGGACGGCAGCAAGAAGCAGAGAAGGAGATCCTTCAGGCTCTCGCGAACAATCCTGACGACCCCGATGCGCATTTTAATCTCGCGGTTATTCTCATCACCACGCAGCCCGGCTCGAAGGAACTCGCCAGAAAACACTACGCCCGCGCTACCGCGCTGGGCACGCAACGCAGTCCATCCTTGGAAAAATTGTTGCAGTGATTTCCGATCGGGCCCCGAGCTGTTCGATCAACTCAGAGCAAGCTAGTCTTACACTCTTCATGCGCTTGTATCGTCCATGCTTCGTTGCGCTTTTGAGGGCAGTTGTCGCCTGAAACGGCCAGCCAAACTTTCACGTGCAACCGTTTCTCACTGCTAACTGGCGTTACCTCGCGATGCTGAACTATGTCGTCGATGCTCGCCTGCTTACGCCGTTAGTTCCATGCGGTACAGAGATCGATTTCGAAAATGGTGAAACCTTCCTCAGCGTGGTCGGATTTCTTTTTCTGGACACGCGTCTTCTTGGTGTTCCCGTCCCATTCCACCGTGATTTCGAAGAGGTGAATTTGCGTTTCTACGTGAGAAGAAAATCAGCGGATACGTGGCGGCGCGGGGTAGTTTTCATCCGTGAACTTGTGCCACGTCGCGCAATCGCCCTCATTGCGCGCGCGTTTTACGGAGAAAATTATGTTGCCGTACCGATGAAACACGAAATCGAACACGCCGATTCCAGTTTGAAGGCGGAATACTCGTGGCGACGCGGCCGCAAATGGGAGTCGCTTAAGATGAGTGCAACCGGTCAACCACAATCAATTCCAGCGGGATCTCACGCCGAATTTATCACCGAGCATTACTGGGGTTACACCGCCCTTCGCAGCGGCTGCGCCGAATATCGAGTCGAGCATCCCCGATGGAAAATTTGGAATGCGAGCAGCTTTGAATTGAATGCCGACGTCGCGACGCTTTACGGCCAACAATTCGTGAAGACTTTAGATGCGCCACCGCGTTCCGCATTCATTGCAGACGGCTCGCCGATCACGGTTCACACGCGCGAGGCACTGTAGGTCGTCCGCCGCCGCGGATGCCGCCCAAAAACAAAGCGTCTGATAGAGCCGCCCTACAATTATTGCCTCAACAGCAATTGCTGCAGCACGAACGGCAGAATCCCGCCGTGCCGATAGTAATCAATCTCGATGGGTGTATCAATGCGAAGCTTCAACGGGACAGATTGTTGTTCCCGGTTCTCGCTTTCGATCACGAGCGTGACCTCTTGCCCAGGTTTGATCGAATCGGACAATCCGGTGATCGAAAACTTCTCCGAGCCGTCGAGCCCCAGCGATTGCGCTGTTGTTCCGTCGGGAAACTGCAATGGCAACACGCCCATGCCTACAAGATTCGACCGATGAATCCGTTCGTAACTCGCGGCGATGACTGCCTTCACCCCTAACAAACGCGTCCCCTTCGCGGCCCAATCGCGCGATGAGCCGCTGCCGTACTCGTGCCCCGCGAGAACCACCAGCGCAGTATTCGTCTCCGCGTACTTCATCGCCGCATCAAAAATTGACATCGTAGACGCGGCGCCCTCGCCGTGTTGCCCCTTCGGCGACGAGGCGTCGCCGCCACCATAATATTTCGTCACGCCTCCTTCCGTCCCTGGTATCATCAAATTTTTGATCCGAACATTGGCGAACGTCCCGCGCGTCATCACCAGGTCGTTGCCACGCCGGCTGCCGTAGCTGTTGAAATCTCGCGGCTGAATCCCCCGCGACACTAAATATTTGCCAGCTGGCGACGTTTCTTTGATCGCGCCCGCAGGCGAAATGTGATCGGTCGTTATTGAGTCGCCGAAAATCCCAAGCGCACGTGCGCCGCGGATTTCCGCGATATGACTGGGCTCCATCGAGAAATTTTGGAAGAATGGCGGCTCATGGATGTAATCGCTCTTCTCAT
>WNFT01003824.1_pt1 | contig 13178 bp, 10 predicted proteins | sample 5400191 | NCBI WGS metagenome assembly WNFT01 (sample SAMN13153359, study PRJNA577476) | soil metagenome | isolation source: 80 cm saprolite under Madrone tree | place: USA:California | collected 2016-06-14
TTGCTGATTCGCATGTCGGGGAAACCGTCAGCTTCCCGGACTTGCTGATTCGCATGTCAGGGAAACCGTCAGCTTCCCGGACTTGCTGAGTCCGCAGAGCGGCGGCCGCCGGCGTTGCTTCAAGTCGATACGTGCCGGGAGGAACATTCGGGATCAGTATGTCGTCGTGGAGGATCACGAAGCAATCGGACTGAGGATAGATGCCGGATCAATCGCGAGTAGTCGCGAAGTGTTTATCGATCCAGAAGAGCACATATTCGTCGTCGGTCGCCTCTGGATGTGATCGAACAAGCAACGGGATCATTCTCGAACTTTGACGGTTTCATGTCGGGTGGGAGGCGGAATCTTCCACTCCTTTAACCCTCCATTAAGGGTGTGTTAATGGAGGAGTGGAGGTAAGTTGCTGAAACTCCGTGATCTGTACTCGCCGCCGTAGACGCAATGTTCTTTATTGTCAATCGACGTGGAATTTCCCAAGCTGGACGTCGCGGGTTCGATCCCCGTCTCCCGCTCTTTGAAGTCAGCAACTTGGAAAGTTCTCTTCACGGTCCTACATCAAAACTACATCATTAAGGAAAACTCAATTCACAAAGGGCGGATTCAAGCTGTTCGACAGCCCTCAACCCGTTTTTCGAGCGATGTTTCGGTAGTCATTTCCGAAACAGGGTTCAGGGAATGCGGATCCAAGAGGTGCTGACAGCCGCAATCCATTCGCAGAACGGCTCCTTGGAAGCATCCGTCGAGAATGCCTCAATCATCTGATCGTGCTCGGCCAGCGACATCTGAGATGGACATTGAAAAGATACTTCGCCAACTCTCCTTGATGCTTTCTGATCGTTCCAGGTCCAGGCTCTCTTCTGCTTGGCCGCGCGCAATCAAAGGCCAAATGTTCCCCAGTTTCTTCACGCAGAAATAAATGACTTCAACGGCAAACACCGCTGTGACGAGAATGGTGTAAGCGACTTCAATCGCTTCGTAGATGTTCACGGTTCTTTCCTTTTTGATGCGTGCGTCCTGCGCACGTCCCGTTACGCCAGTCGCTCAGATGTGCAGCGACGTCCGATAATTGTGTGTCATGAGTTCTTTTGGGCAGAGGTGTACCGAATGCGCATTTCCCCAGAACGTACTGATCGGCACGATGAGCGTGCGACTTTAGCGGATACTCTACTGGCCGTTGCTGCATCTTTTCCATGAGGTTTCTGCAGATCGAAGAACTCGAAGCCAAGAATCGCTCCTTTGGCAGCAGGCGTAAGTTGCTCCTACGCGATTAGGGCGTAAGAGCATTACACTAAGCCTCGAGGGTATTGATCGATGAATTGGGTCCAACTCGCTTTCGGGATAATTAAAGAAGCGGTAACTACTGACCAGGGGCGCGAAGTCATAAACAATGTTCGATCTTCGGTGCGCCGCGATGCCCCCGAGCCTGCTGCTCCTGTAGTGGACGTGCGTGCGCTGCTGGCGGAACAACGGACGGAAATCGACAAGAACCTCGAAACAATCGTTCAGATGCTTAATGCTCAGAACGAACAATTCCTCCGCGCAATCCGTCGTCTACAGATCTGGAATGCCGCTCTAACAACCGGCCTGCTAATCGCCCTTCTTCTCAAGTTGTCAGGCTATTTCTGAGGATCAAACCGGGGTCTCGACGCGGATTCCATCCTGTACCTCAACCAACGTTTACCAGTTGGGCGACCCGTCCAGCCCTGCCCTGTTCGTGCAGGTCGAAGGATAAGTTGGCTTGAGAGCGGCCCGCGGTTCTTTTCAATATTCATGATGTAAAGGTCCATCCAGCGAACCCGCAAGTGTTGGCGCGGAATGGAAAGGGGAGTATATTCGTCGTTATACGTCGAGGTAGCGAGTTCATCAGTGCCCGGAATCATTCGTACGTGCATTAATTTGGTGGACACCGGTTTGATTCGGACCCGTAGAGATTTAGGAATTCGCCGCCCACACGTCCCAGGGCATCAGACTCCGATCGAACGCCAGAATCTAAAGGTGTGAATCTCCATGTTTCGCCGTGCCGTCATCTCGCTGCTCGCCTTCTTCTCAATCGTATCGAACGCATCAGCGCAAACCTGCGTTGGTAGTCCGGTCGCTGTGCAGATTCTCGGCTCCGGCGGCCCGGCCATCAATCCCGAACGGGCCTCGGCAGCCTATCTGCTGTGGGTGGGTGCACAGGCCAAGCTTCTGTTCGACATCGGTGGCGGCAGCTACATCCGCTTCGGGCAAAGCCGGGCGAAGCTCGCCGATCTCGCAATGGTCGGCATCAGCCATTTGCATCCCGATCACACCTCCGACCTCGCTGCCCTGATGTGGGGAAGCAATCGCATTCGCAGCGAGCCGTTGCCTATCGTCGGCCCATCCGGTAACGATGTCGCGCCCGATTTCGCGACATTCCTCGGTCGCATGTTCGATGCCAAGACCGGAGCATACCAGGTGCTTGGCTCGACTCTCGGCGTCGAGCAGCCGGGCACCGAGCGCCCACGCTTCGATGTCAGTGTTGTTGACGTGACCAAGACCGAACCAACGAACGTGTTCGACCGCGACGGAATCAGCGTGACTGCATTCCGCATTCCGCATGCCAACCTGCCGACGCTTGCCTACCGCGTGCAGACGCGGGGCGTCTCGGTTGTGTTCAGTTCGGATCAGAACGGCACCGACCCGAAATTCGTCGATTTTGCAAAAAACGCCAATGTCCTGATTATGCATCTCGCCATCGCCGCCAACGCTCCATCGAGCCCGCTCCATGCTTCGCCTGCTCTAGTCGGCCGTCTTGGCCAGGAGGCCAGTGCGAAGCGGCTGATCCTGGGCCATATCGGTCAGTTCGATCTCGATGCGGCGATCGCCGATGTGAAGAAGTCCTACACTGGCGCGTTAACGGTCGGCAGCGATCTGCAATGCACGCCGGTTCAGTAGACTATTAGAGTTGCGTTGTTCGTGGGCCTCCTGCCGCCAGCAACGATATCGCGATCCGAGAGCGGCGCATTGCTCGGGACAAAGTTGCTGCAAATAGCCGCGAGACAATCCTGTACGCACGTATCCCTCGTTGGCATATCCCAGACTGGCGGCGATCTGATGAGCCGAAGCCGGCTGATCCTGAGCCAACGATTGCTCCAGAAAATCTCTCGTTCCAAACGGTGGAGCTCTTCCGTGCAGATCGGATGCGTTGATCGGTTACTCTAACGATTACCGAGATCATGACCGCCGGTCAAGGATATGGCAACTGACGAGAGAGAACATCATGCATGATAAGCAAACTACGGCGCCAGACAGTACAGCGGTGCGGGTCGCCTTGTGGCGGGCTATGCATGTCCAGATCGATCCGCCGCCACATGTGTTTGAAGACGAGATCGGCCTGCGGTTGGTCGCGCCGGAAGATGGTTGGCGCCGTCGGCCAGACATGGACTCGCACTTCACCAAGCCCTTTCGAGCATCCATCGTGGCCCGTGCTCGCTTCATCGAAGACCTCGTCACTGAAGCAGCCGGCCGCGGCGTCGCCCAGTACGTCATCCTCGGCGCCGGCTTGGACACGTTCGCCCAGCGCAGGCCGGAGATCGCCTCTCGCCTGCGGATATTCGAGGTCGACCGGCCTGGTCCTCAGGCTTGGAAACGACAGCGCCTGATCGAGCTCGGTTTCGGCATCCCGGAGTGGCTGCGGCTCGTTCCGGTCGACTTCGAGGCGGGCGACGACTGGTGGCAGCGGCTGGCGGCCGCCGGCTTCGATATCGGTCAACCGGCGGTCGTCGCCTCCGCCGGTGTCAGTATGTATCTCACCAAAGACGCGATCGCGGCCACGCTGCGCCAGGTCGCTGCGTTCGCCCCGGGATCCACGCTCGCCATGACCTTCCTCTTGCCGCTGGAACTCGCGGACCCCGAGGTGCGTCCCGGGCTTGAGCTAGCGGAGAAGGGAGCGCGCGCAAGCGGGACGCCTTTCATCAGCTTCTTCACCCCGGCGGAGATGCTGGCACTGGCCCGCGAAGCCGGCTTTAGAGAAGTCCAGCACGTGTCGGCGGCCACGCTTGGCCAACGCTACTTTGCAGGCAGGACAGATGGCCTTCGTCCGCCAAATAATTCAGAGGAACTACTGGTAGCGGTTACCTGGATAGAGGCCAGTGACTAATCTCGAATCTCTGCTTCGACGAGTTTCGCCAGCAACGTGAGCGATTCTTGCCAGCCAAGATAGCAGGCCTCAGCAGGAATAACACTGGGCACTCCTTCTTGAACTATGTTCAGCTCGGTTCCAACGGAGACTTTCTTGAACGTCACTGTAATCTGCATTTCACCAGGCAGGTTCGGGTCGTCAAATCTGTCCGTGTAGCGGATGCGTTCATGTGGCACGAGTTCAAGGTACTCTCCTCCAAAGGAATGACTCTTGCCCGTGGTGAAGTTCGTAAACGACATCTTATGTGTTCCGCCAATCCTGGCATCCATGTGGTGAACTTTTCCAGTGAATCCGTTCGGCGGAAGCCATTTGCTCATGGCGTCTGGATCCAGGAATGCTCGATATACCCGCTCGGGTGTCGCACGCAGTACGCGGTGAAGCCGGATAGTAGATGTAGACATGTTGTTTTCTTCGTCTCTATGATAACTACCCACAACACAAAGGAACCGCCGAGGAACCCGCGGTACAGAGCGAAGTAAGCTACGGCCAACGCATGCGCGCGGCGGCGAACGGTTTTTCGTCGCCGGTTTTCTTCCGCAACTGTCCGTACATCAGCTCCTCTACGAACTCGACGCACTTGAACTCCATCAACTGCGCGTTCTGGTCCTGCCTGCGGTAGAGAGGCATTCGAATCTTCCAGGGGCGTGTGAACACCTTCGGATCCTCGATCGTTGCCTCGTAGTCGAGGAGGTGCGGGCTCTTGCGTGTGAATCGCTCGGTCACGTGGAGAGCCTCGCTGTGGAAATTGCCTGCTCGGTCGAACCAGGTTTGATCGTTGAAACCAATGGTGTCCACGACCAGCGTATCCCCATCCCAACGGCCGGTCGATTGTCCCATCCACGTATCCACGGGGGGTGGCTCCGTCTTACCCATTTTGATGATGCGGCTCGCACTCGCATACTCATACGCCATAAGGATGTCGTTGTTGTGCGTTTGCAGGATCTGAAATGGATACGGCATGTAGGTAGCGCGGGGTATCCCTGGGAGGTAGCATTTGACTTCCGGGTCTCTGCTCAGCCAATTCTCGTAGTTTTCTTTCTTCCTTGCTGCCGCCCAAGGCTGGTACGGGATTTCGTTGCCTTCTACCACGCTCAACCCGGCTGGAACGGCAGCGGTGGCGCCAAGCTCGAGCACGGGACCGCTCCGTGCATGATGGTCCTGCAGGTCCCAATGCGCCGTCCCCATCGCCTGCCAAATGCCGTTGAGGTCCGGCTTGCCGTCCGCCGTGCGCGATATCCTCACGTCCGGCACCTGACCTTCGACGGGCTGCCTCACCATTTGTGAAATTCCGAGCGCGAGACCAGCGGAGACAACCGCAATTGACGCGCCTTTCAGCCAGTTCATGAAATCACCTCTTGCAGCCTACTGCGTCCCGGCTCTCGCTGGGGCCCTGTCTTTAGCGCGCCCCGCGCTGAGGGTATTAGGGACGGCGTGATTCCCCTCGTGACAGGCGTACTCGAACAGCTCGTACTGGGGTTCCCGGTTCAGGCTCATCGCCACTTTCCAGGGTGCCGTATAGACCTTGGGATCTTCGACGACGACCTCGTAGTTGATTGTCTTTTCGTCGACGCGCGTAAAGCGCTCGACGACGTGCAAGTCCTCGCTCTGCGGAATCGATCGCACACGCTGGCTCGCGGCGTTGGTCGCCAGGTTGCCCTTGTCGTTGTAGTTGGTGATGTCCACGACCAGGGTATTACCTTCCCAGCGTCCGCGCGAATCGCCGTTCCACAAGCGAATGCCTGATCCGACATGTGGGCGCCCGTCGAGCGGGATAATGCGGGCTTCGTGGATCATCTCGTAGACAATCGATACGTAGCCCGGGCCCTGCAGAATTTGATATCCGGAGCCGTAACCCGTCGGGAAAATCCCGCCTGGGACGCCGCGCGTGATGCAGCGCTCCCAGGGAGTGAAGTTCACCCAGTCGTCCTGGATATGCCCCAGCCGGTAGTTTCGTTTCTCCTCGGCCCACGGCATGATCGGCACTCGCCCGTTGGGCGGATCGACAACCAGCGACCTCCCTTTGGTCAGCTTCCTTTCAAACGAGTCGTTGATGAAGCCAGGGCCAGTGCCACGGCCCGCTCCGTCAGGATCTCCCGAATACAATGCAGGGTTGTCCTTTTCGTCGAACACTTCAAAGGGTGTGTTCGTGTAGTTCGTCCAGATTCCCTGGATGTCGGGCTGGCCATCAGGCGTTCGAGGCGCAGTCCACTTCGTCGCCGGTTCGGCGCCGTTCGTCTCGGTCGGCTGGTCCTGGCCTGCGACGCGAACGCACGCCGATATCAGTATCGTTGGAATCGCGAGCGATAAGAGACCTCTAATGCGCATCTGTCACCTCGCAGTCGGCTGGATATTTACCCGCGTTTTTACTTCTTTTCAGAGGGATCGCGCCCATCGGTCGGCGCACCAGTTCCCGACGAACCCAGGAACAGCTTCTGTCCGTTGGCGAGCGTAGCTTCCCTGCCGTTGGCTCTGTTGGATCCATCCTTGGCCCGGAACCCCAGGACGGTAAGCTGGGTTCCCGGCGGGATCGAATTCTTGTTCCAGCCGCGCCGGAGCAGCGCGTTCGGTGCGCCACCCTCGATCGACCATGCGACGACCTTGCCATCCGGGCCTTTCACTTCCATGTGGAGCCACGCGTGGGGATTGATCCATTCCATCTTGGTGACGGTTCCTTTCAGCGTGACCGGCTTCGACCCGTCGAATTCCGACGCGAATGCATGATGCGCGACCACTGGTGCTGCAGCCGCCAGTATGAGAATGCCGGTGGCCGCAAGAAAAAGACGCGTTTGCATTGACATACCTCCTGGACAAAAAGAACGTTCTGCGGAAACCGCGACGGTCTCACATACTTGCGCGAATCGTGCGATGGTATCACCAGACTATCCCCACTGAAAATATTATCGACGCGTTCCAGATTGGTTGTGTGGCCCGGTGGGTTTCGGTCCAGCAAACATCCAATATGCCCGTCAGATCAGGCCGCGCTGCGCAAGATTGACCATTAGCGCGGTTAGTCCTGTGTCAGTTGCGCTGGACGAGCTCGATCCGGACGCCGTCAATCCCCTCGATGAACGCGAGCCGCATCGATACACCGCTTGGAAGCGTGAGCGGCCGCGGCTCGGTCGTCACCTTGACGTTCTTCGTCTTGAGCGTCGCGACGGCGTTGTCGACGTTCAGTGGACGGAATCCGATGTGGTCGATCGCGTGGCCGGCGCTCGGTGTGGCTTCGCCCTTCGTCGCGAGCAACCAGACGCCACCGTAGTTGATCCCGTCAAGGCGATCCTTCATTTTGCCGATGGTACCGCCGAATTTATCGACGTACCACGCCAGCGACGCATTCGGATCCGCTCCACGCAGGTGAACGTGGTGCAGTCCGAGCTTCGCGGGGTCCTGCACGATTTCGAGGCGAGTACCGAATGGGTCGACCACGAACCCGAGCTTGAACAGTCCGGCCACTTCGCGAGCAGGCCCCTCGATTTTCGCGCCGTCAGCTTCCATCGCCTTCATCGCCGCATCGACATCCCTGACCGAGAAGCCGATGTGGTCGACCACGCTGCCCGCACTGGGCGTTGCCTTCTCGTTCCGTTGAAAAATGACGCGCGTCTCGCCGAACATCAGCCGGTCGGTCCCTTCCGTCGTTGGCTGACCGCCGAGATTCTTCCGGTACCATTCCGCGGCCTTAATCGGATCCGGAGCTGCTAGATGCAGATGGTCGAACATGTTTGCAAAACCGGTCTGTGCGGAGACCTGCGTCGCATAAGCCATGACCATGAGTGCCGAAGCGGCCATCACCCGCAGAACTAATCGCATACATCCTCCTGAACCGGTTCCCGAACAACCCGGCAACCGGAAATAAAGTGGGAAACATGGGCTACGGCACCGCGCAGGGGCCGGGGTTGATCCAGCTGAATATGATAAGTGCCCAAATCAGGAATCGCAAACGCTGCCCTGTTTCAAAAAGCCGATGCACGCGACGCCTGTTGGAACGCAGGCCTTTCCATTATCGGGAGCATACACATCTGTCAGCCCTGTTGGACACTGCGCGAGCGTCGGCTTGGGCATTGCTAAGATATTGCTTGACAGGCAAACTTGCCCCTGACAACATTCGTTTCGCTCAATGATCAATCATCGATGATTCCGAGATCTATTTTACACTCAAGGCACTGTCCGGCCTTCGGCGTGAGCTATGCGCCACAGTTGAACGTAAAGCTGAAAGGGGAGGGGAGGAATCTGAAATGTACACAAGCATCCGGCTGGCGATACTGGTCACACTCTTTAACGTTGGGGCATATGCGCAATCTGGTCTGGGCTCGATCACCGGAACGGTGACGGACTCCACTGAAGCCCGGTTGCCGGGTGCCACCGTGCGCGTTGTCCAGCTTTCCACGAACACGGAACGCGTCACCTTAACAAATGAAGCAGGCCTTTTCAACATCCCGTCATTGGTGGCCAGCGACTATTCATTGACCATCGAGCTCCCGGGGTTCAAGCAGAGAAAGCTTGCAAGCCTGACACTAAACGCGTTTCAGAACCTCGCGCTGGGCATGATTACCCTGGAGGTCGAAGGTGCACCCGCCACGACTATAGACGTCACCGCGGAAGCTCCATTGATTCAGACTGAAAATGGTATCCGTGCGACTGCCATTCAATCCGCTCAAGTGACAGAAATGCCCGCACAGGGACGCAACTGGTCGACGCTGTTGAAAATTATCCCCGGCGCAGCCCCTGTTAATAATCAAGGCATCGTTGGCCGCGAGCTGGATTCCACCGGCTACAACGATTTTCGAGTGAATGGCAAGGACGGCAGACAGACCCAGATGAATCTGGACGGCGGCAGCAACGTCGATCATGGCAACGATGGAAAGACGACCGTGACGCCCAGCCTGGAATCGATCCAGGAAGTCTCGGTTCTCACCAACAATTTCCAGGCCGAATACGGCATCCGCGCAGGCGTCGTGGTGAACGTTGTCACGAAGTCGGGCAGCAACAACTGGCATGGCACGGCTTGGGATTACCTCCGGAATGAAGTCCTCAACGCCAATTCCGCCGACAACAACTTCCTCGGAGTGCCGCGCCCCAAGTATCGTTACAACTACTTCGGCGGCAACCTGGGCGGCCCCATCAAGCGCGACAAGCTGTTCTTCTTTTTTAATCAGGAGAACACCAAGGTCTTTAATCCGTCGGTCGCAGAGCAGACTCGCGTTCCGACCGCGCTCGAGAGAATCGGCGATTTCTCACAGACATTCAATCCGGACGGCACGCGGCCCACGATTTATATGCCGGGCACGCAGGCCGCTGGGTCACCGACGCCGGTTCCGGGCATGAAGATCCCGGCCAGCCTGCTGAGTCCTCTTGGTCTGGCGATCGCCAACACGTTTCCCGAGCCCAACTACGCCGGCACCAATGGCATCAACTATCTCAACATCCTTCCGAACAAGGACCGCCGCTGGCTGAATGTCGGAAGAGTGGACTGGAACGTTGACGACAAGACCCGTGCCTATGTCCGCTACAGTCATGACATTCAACGGCTGCGCAACCGCGGGCCAGGTTCCGTTGGATTCATGCCTTTCAACTTAACCGGCTGGAACCGTACAGACGTTGCTCTCACGGCCAATGTCACGCATATTTTCACTCCGGCGCTGGTGAACGAGACGATGTTGAATTACCAGAAGGATGACGTCAACAGCGCACTCGAGATCGCAGCGTATCCCGACAAGGTGGACCGTACAAAGGTAGGACTTGGAGATCTTCCGCTCCCGTTTCAGACTCCCCTGAATATTCTGCCTCAGTTCACCAACACCGGGTGGTCCGATTATGGCTTCCCGCGGTTTCCCTGGCGCGCCATTGCCCCGGAATGGCAGTTCTCGAGCAACTGGACCTGGACCCACGGAACGCACGTCATCAAGACCGGCATTCAGTTCATCCAGAACAAGAAGAACGAGAAAGACACCTCCAACCAATTTGGTCTTTTTAACTTCGCTGTGGACTCCGCGAGCAATGTGGATATGGGATACGCTCCGGCCAACCTGCTGACCGGCGCCGTGTCGCAGTTCCAGCAGGTCAACAACGAAGCGCACAAGTATTCGATCTATCGGGACGTCCACTTCTTTATTCAGGACACCTGGAAGGCGACATCAAAGTTGACTCTTGATTACGGCGTGCGCCTCTACCATATCCCGTCTGAATACAACACGAATCCGTCCAGGACCCTGGACGCGGTCTTCGTACCGAGCCTGTACGATCCCAGGAAGGCGCCCCGTTACTACATCGTGAATCCGGCCAACACGAGGACGCTGATCGATCCAGCCTTCCCGAACAATCCGCTTCCTCCGACTGTCTTTAGTGCATTGCTGTATTCGCTGGTTCCCGGATCCGGTGATCCTTTGGACGGCGTCGTGCCGCTGGGCTCGGCCGCCGCCGGCAGAGCGGGAATCCGCGATCCGAGGGCCGTGTTGTTCGCTCCGCGTGGAGGTTTCGCATGGCAGGCGCTTCCGAAGACGGTGTTCCGGGGGGGATTTGGCTGGTCCTACAATCGGCCGACGATCACCCAGGCCATTAACAATTTCGAAAACGGCCTGGCCGACCAGATCGACTATCGCCAGACAAGTCTGGCCACGCTTTCCAACCCCGGTGTGAAGCGTCTTTCGCCGCGCAGTTTCGGCGTGCTGGATGAATCCAGCAACAAGGTGCCCACGATCTACGATTACAGCTTGTCGGTGCAGCGCGAACTACCCGGCGGGTTCGTCCTGGACGTCGCCTACATCGGCAACGTTCAGCAACATCAGATCATTTCTTTCAACATTAACGCTGTTCCAGCAGGAGCCGGCTTCGATCCCAAATACATCGATCCACGTTTGGCCGGCAACAACTTCGCGGGGCCGGTCACTGCCTCAAATCCGGGACCTCTTCCCGGCACGCGGCTTGTCGACAGCAATCTGATGCGGCCTTACCAGGGGTTCAACACCCTCACGCAGATCAGTAACGTCGGGAATAACCGCTATAACTCGCTGCAGACGAACATCACCAAGCGCATGAGCAACGGACTCTCCCTGCAGGTGGTGCATACCTATGGCAAGCTGATCAGCGGCATTGAAAACCCTGGGCTTTGGTCCTACCGTTGGAAGGACTACACCGGCTATCAGGCGAATAACGATCGTGCTCACAACGTGACCATTAACTATGTGTACGACGTGCCCAGTTTGCCCAAACGGCTGGGATGGAATAACGGATTTGCCCGCCAGGCATTGGACGGCTGGAGTGTGGCCCACATCATCAGCTTCCTCAGCGGAATGCCGACTACGCCCATGGTCTCCTCAACCAATCCGGCGGGTTTTTCTCTGACCTACGCCAACAGCACGCAGCCCGTTGCCAACCTCAACACCATTTTCACCGGAAGTCCGGATCTCGCGCCTCGCCTTCAGCCCACTTCCAATCCCAATAAGCGTGGAAGCGATCCGTATCACATGTTCGACATCAATGCGTTTGCTCTTCCGGACACAGGGAATCCGGGACTCGGCTCCCGCAATTACCTGTGGTTGCAGGGAACAATCTCGAATGACGTGACGGTCCGCAAGACCTTCCCGATCCACGAAAGTATGGGAATGGAATTACGCGCAAGTTTCTTCAATCTCTTCAACAATACGCGCCGGCAGACCTTGAACGTAACGAACACGTTGACTACATACAGCTTGAACACGTCGGTTACATATAAGATGAAGGGAGCGCAGCTATCCGATGGCTATTCGATCTTCAATAGTCCCGAACAACTGCGTGCCAACCTCCAGGCGTCGAATCCGAACGCTTCGGCGCAGGATCTCTACAATCAATACCGGCAGGGTTTCGGGAGCACGAACCTCACCAGCGTTCTAGATCCGCGGCGAATCGAAATCGGCATGCGGTTCAAGTTCTGACCTGCGCCAACAAATTAAAGATTCTTGCCGCGCGCGTGTTCCAGCCGCGGCAAGAATCCGTCGCAACATGAGCGGCGCATGAAAAATCGTTTGACGACAGAGGCATGTTTACCGGAAGACGCCGAACAGGCGGTTCTCGTCGGGCGTGTCTGGTCACCCGAACTCGATGGTCCAACAACTGTTCTCGTCCGGCGCGACGGTCTTTACGATCTTTCGCGCGTGGCTGCAACATCGAGTCAACTTTTCAACCTGAGCGACCCCGCGACAGCCATTCGCCGAGCCGGAACATTGCCGCGGCTTGGATCCCTGGATGACGTGTTGGAAAACTCGGCCTGGGATGCCCGGGACAACCGCGTTCCGTGGTTTCTGGCGCCCTGCGATCTGCAGGCGATCAAAGCCAGCGGGGTCACGTTCGTGGCCAGCCTTCTCGAGCGGGTGATCGAGGAACAGGCAAGGGGCAACCCGTCAAAAGCGGAAACGGTTCGCCGGACGATTGTCTCGATCATCGGCGATAATCTGTCCGGACTGAAGCCTGGTTCACCTGAAGCTCTTCGCCTCAAGGACGTCATGATCGCCGAGGGGACCTGGTCGCAGTATCTCGAAGTGGGTATCGGGCCAGACGCTGAGATTTTCACAAAATCACAGCCGTTGTCTGCCGTCGGGATCGGCGCCGAGATCGGGATCCTGTCGAAATCCGAATGGAATAATCCCGAACCCGAAGTCGTGCTCGCCGTGAACAGCACGGGCCAGAGCGTGGGTGCAACACTGGGCAACGACGTCAACCTGAGAGACTTCGAAGGACGGAGCGCGCTGCTGCTGGGCAAAGCGAAGGACAATAACGCGTCGTGCGCAATAGGTCCTTTTGCCCGGCTCTTCGACGATCACTTTACGATCGATGACGTCCGCCAGCTTGAAATCGGCCTCGATATTGAAGGTCCCGATGGGTTTGTCTTGACGGACCTGAGTTCCATGAGTCTGATCAGTCGCGATCCTCTGGAGATCGTGAGCCACGCCATCGGACCCAATCATCAGTATCCCGACGGCTTTATGCTTTTTCTCGGAACGATGTTTTCCCCCACTAAGGACCGCTTTGCACCGGGAGGAGGCTT
>WNFT01003825.1_pt1 | contig 13177 bp, 15 predicted proteins | sample 5400191 | NCBI WGS metagenome assembly WNFT01 (sample SAMN13153359, study PRJNA577476) | soil metagenome | isolation source: 80 cm saprolite under Madrone tree | place: USA:California | collected 2016-06-14
GTCGGCATGTTCGACAAAGCCTTCTTCCGCGGCATGAGGAAGACGGCCTACTTCCTGAACGTCTCCCGAGGCGGCCTCGTGAACCAGGAGGCCCTGGTCCGGGCCCTCGAGGAGGGCTGGATCCGCGGGGCGGGCCTGGACGTGACGACCCCCGAGCCCCTGCCCGCGGAGCACCCGCTCTGGGACTGCCCCAACCTGGTGATCACCCCCCACAACGCCGGCTACGCGCCCATCCGACAGGTGCGCCTCATGGCCCTCGTGGTGGAGAACGTCCGGCGCTACTGCTCCGGGCTGTCCCTGCTCAACGTCGTCGACAAGGCGCGGGGGTATTGAGGGCCGACGACCGTCAGAACCCGAGCTGACGCGCGAGGTCGGGGTTCTCGGGGCGGACGCGCCAGACCCAGGCGTCGAGGACGTAGTGCGTGGCCTGGGGCAGGGCCAGGAGCGGGACCAGGAGCGCGAGGGCCTCCGGGCCGGGCAGGAGCGCCGGCCCCGGGAAAAGAGCGGCGCGCTCGTGCCAGACCAGTCGGTCCCAGCCCCATTCCTCGAGCCAGGCCGCCACCAGGAGCGGGGCGAGGTAGAGCGGCCAGGCGTGCGGCCGGAAGACGCGCGCGAGGGCCGCCCTCGAGTCGGCGAAGCGGGCCCGTCCCCAGATCCAGACGAAGGCCAGGTACGGGATGCCGTGGACCAGCACGTTGGTCACGGTGAACGCGTAGTCCGAGTTCAGGACCACGATCCCCACGTACCAGGACAGCCAGGTGGTGGCCACGATCAGGTTCTTCCCGAGGCTCACGGGCCGGCCGGTCGCCTGGAGCTGCACCTGGCGCAGCGCATAGGCGGCGGTGATCGCGAGGTGGAGGGGCAGGAGCAGGTCTGGGGCGGACTTCGGCAGGCCGGGGATGAAGTCGCCCGCGATGAACCACTCGAACTCGCGGGGAAGGTGGGCGTGCCAGTAGAGGAGCGGGTAGAGGGTCGCGCTGTAGATGGCCGCGTCGTCGAGAACGCGGTCGAGAGGGGAGCGCACCCCGAGGCGGCGGCGGTAGAGGGCCACCCAGCCGTACTGCTGCCGGACGAAATGCAGGACCGCCACGTAGGCCAGGACGCGCCAGAACAGCGCCGCCGAGCCGACGGAGTAGAGGACGACGCCCGCCGCGTAGGCCCCGACCGGGATCCCGAGGTAGAGGGCCGGCCGCCGCCGCACCTCGTCGGGGTCCAGGTACACGCGGTAGGCGGTCGCCCACACGTGGGCCACGTCCACGAACACCACGGTGGCGATCCAGGCCCATGAGGGAACCGCGCCGTCGAGGAGGCCGGTGATCCGGCCCAGGAGCAGCAGGCCGAAGGCGAGGAAAGCGGAGCCGCCGAAGACCGCCGCGTCCCAGCGGGCCGAGACCAGCCAGGGCCCGCGCTCGCTCATCCCCGCGCAGCCTCGGGAACCGGCTGACGGGAAGCCGACCGCCCGTCCTCGTCGAACCCCTCGCGGATGCGAGCGCGGGGCGGCGGGGCCGGCCAGAGCGGAAAGAGGCGCCGGAGGGGATGACCCTCGACCTTGCTCCGGAAGTACTGCTCGTGGTCCCACTCCACCTCGGCCATGGTCAGGAGGCAATCGATGAGCTCCGGGTGGCCGCTCGCCCGGGCGTAGACGGCGGCGTCCTCGTACTCCACGATGTTGCGCCGCTCCAGACGCCCCGCGCCGTACATGGGCAGAAACCAGCCGGCGACCTGGCAGAGCGGGCCGAGGGTGCGGCCGATGAGCCAGAAGACGGCCTCCCGCAGGGGCCGGGGGCCCGCGCCGAGGTCACGGAGCATTCGCGCCACCAGACGGCGGTGGTGCCATTCCTCGTCCTCGATCTTCCGGATGCGCTCGCGCTCCTCGCCTTCGGGCAGGGAACGCCAGTGGCCGCGGTAGGCGTGGCCGGCCGCGAGCTCGCCGGCGTGGGCGAGCTGGAGCTGGGCGACGAGCCGCGCCTTCGGGGGGGCCACTCGCGCGATTGTACGTCACGGCCAGGCTAGGAATCGCCTCCGCCGCGCCGCCGCAGCTCCTGGAGCTTCTCGCGCTGCGCGTCCGTCAGCAGGTTCTTGATCCGCACGAGCAGCGAGAGATGGGCCCGTTTCACCTCTCGCTCCAGCGTCATGACCTTGTCCGCCTGGGCGAGCACCGCCGTCTCGTCCACCGGGCTGGCCTGCAGCAGCCGGGCCATCTTCTCCGACTCGGCCTGGAGGTCCCACTGCACGTCCAGGAACCGCGCCTGCATCTTGACCACCACTTCCTTGATGGCCGCCCGCTGCTTCTCGTCGAGGCCGATCTCGGGAGCGTGTCGCATCACCAGCTCGGGAGGGAAGACGTGGGGCGCGAGCGGGTCCTGTCCCTGTCCGGGTCCAGGTCCAGGCCCGGGTCCTTGCCCGGGCGCCTGGGCGCGCGCGTTCGCGCCGAGGGTCAGCAAGAGGATCACGGTCGACGGCCAGGCACCCTTCATGGCAACACGCTCCTTTGCGAGGGAGACGGCGCGCTCCCCGGAACGCCCTCCTCGAAGTCGAGGGAGGGCGGGGCTCCGAAGCGCGGCACCGTCTCCAGGATCTCGCGCCCCGGCGTCTTCAGAAGAAAGTCGGTGGGGGCGGTCCACTGCTCCATCGAAGGCTTCGCGAGGGGGGCCGGGCCGCGCATCGTCACGACCACCAGCACGGCGGCCATGGCGGAGGCCGCGAGGAGCCCGCTCAGCAGAAGGCCTCTTCCGCGGCCGCGCCCCGGGGCCCGCCCCCCCGCCAGCAATGCCTCGAACGAAGGCGCTCTCTCCGCGTCCTCCTGCCGGAGGGCCGCGAAGGCGCGCCGCAGGTCGGCCTCGTCGTCGTCCCGCTTGATCATCGTCCTCCCGCACCCAGCCGCCGGCGCAGCCGTTCCTTGGCGCGATGGTAGTGCGTGCGCGCGCTCCCCACGGAGATGCCCGCGACCTGGGCCGCCTCCTCGAGCGAGAGGTCCAGGTAGAAGACCAGGTGCAGCAATTCGCCCTGGCGCCGGGGAAGTATCAGGAGCGCTTCGCGCAGCCGCTCCGCCGCCTCTCCGCCGCACGCGAGCCGCTCGGGGTCGGGCGCCGGAGCTGCGGCCGGGCGGCCGGTCCACCAGCGGTCGAGGGCCAGCAGCCGCGCGAAGCTCCGCCGCCGCCTCTCCCCCGCCGTCCGGCGGATGACGGCGAACAGCCAGGTCTTGAACGAGGAGCGCCCGTCGAAACGGGCGCGCCTGTCGAGCACCTTCAGGTACGCGGCCTGCAGCACGTCCTCCGCCTCCCCGCGATCGCCGCGACAGCAGCCGAGGGCCCAGCCGAAGCTGGCCGGGTGAAGCTCCAGGAGCTCGCCTTCCAGCCGGGCCCTCGACATCGCCGGCGCGGCCTCGTCCGTTCGGACCTCGTTCCTAGACCAGCTGGAGCGCCAGGAAGGCCGGCAGCACCGGCTGCAGGCGTGCCGCGACCCCGACCTGCTGCCAGCGCCGTCGTTGCTCCTCGTTGAGCAGGGACGTGAGGCGCGCCCGGAAGTCGGCCTGCACCGCCGCGGCCATCTGCTGGAGCTGGTGGATCTCGAGGACCAGGGTCCCGATCTCGGTGGGGTCGCCGCCCGCGCCAACCAGCTCCCGGATCCGCTGCTCGCGCCTGGCGATCTCCTGCAGGATCGGCGCGAGGGCCTGCTCGCGCTCGCCCAGCAGCTGCGCCAGCGCCTGGACTTGAGGGGGGGCCAGGCCCAGGACTCGGGCGACGACCGCCAGCGGACCGCCCTCTCCTTCGGCGCTCGGCTGGACCTGGGCGGTCGCGGGCAAGGACCTCGACTCCTTCGGCTCCTGGGCCAACAGGGGAATGGCCCACGCCACCGTCATCATCAGCACCGCGCTCGCGGTCAGGCTCTTCGTTCTCATGGTCGCTCGGCCCTCCCTTCGTCGCCAGGCTTAGTGGCGCGAAGCGACCGCGTGTATGACCTTCAGGCCCCGAGCCACGAGCGGAACGCGACGCCCCGCTCGCGCAGGATCGCCTCCGCCGCCCGGATCCCCCAGTACTGCGCCTCCTCGAAGAGGGCCATGCCGGACAGGTCGGTGTGGGCAAAGTGGACGCGGCCGAGCGGGCGCGACGAGGCCGCGAGAGCGTCGCCCCACAGGAAGCCCGGGCGCGGCTGGACCATGGCGTGGCCCCAGAGGTAGACGTCGATCCGCTCGATCAGGTCGGCCAGGCCGGGATGAGAAGGCCCGAGGTCGGCCAGGATCGTCTCCACCCACTGCTCCCGCGTCGTGGCGAGCAATCGCTCCCTGCCCTTCCGCGGGTCGGCATCCAGGATCGGCAGGTAATAGGTGAAGACGGTCGGCCCGTGGTCGCGCCCCGATTGGTGCGTGGCCACCACGTACCCCAGCGAGGGGCTGTCGTAGATCACGTTGTCCCAGGCGAGCGGGAAGCCCTGGGACGGCGGCCGGTCGCGCAGGGTCAGGTTCGCGACCATCCAGGAGCCGTAGACCGCCTCCCCGAGGAAGGCGGGCCGGTCCAGGCGCCAGGGCGCGATCAGGATCCCGGCCAGGAATCGCGGCAGCGCGAAGACGACGTGTCGGGCTCGCAGGGCGACCGCGCGCCGCGCCGCTTCGTCGTAGCACGTCACCTCGACGCGGTCACGGCCGGGCGCGACGTCGGTCACCAGCACCCCGGTGCGCAATCGCTTCCCCACCAGGCCCGCGAGGTGCGCGACCAGGCGTCCGTTCCCTTCCGGCCAGGTGAGGAACTCGGCCGGCTCCTCGGCCCCCTCCTCGAGGCGGGCGGCGTAATAGTGGATGCCCGCCCAGGTCGAGGTCCCGAGGAGGCTGGTCCCGAAATCGTCGCGGCAGCCGTACTCGACGAACCACCGCAGGCGCGGCGACTCCCAGCCGTGCTGCGCCAGGTACTCGGCCATCGAGATCCGGTCGAGGGCGCGAATCTCGCCGGCGTCGGAGCCGGTGGCCCGCGGGATGGCGAAGCCCCGCCGGCCCCGCGCGTCGCGCCAGCGCGACCAACGCTTCATGTCGTCCTCGAAGGCGTGGAGCTGGGCGAGGTCGGACGCGCTCGCACCGGCCCGCGGGAAGAGGCCCTCGTACCAGTGGCCGCGAAAGTAGACGCGCTCCTCCGGCTCGCGGCACAGCACGTTCTCCGCGTAGACCGGGCGGCCCTTCGGGTCGCGCCCGGAAACCGCCCCCACCTCCTCGAGCAGGGCCACCAGGGGCCGGTTGCTCGGCGAGGGGACGGGCACGTAGTGGGCGCCCCAGGGGTACGGGGTCACCGCGTTCGCCCCCGAGCGCGCGGTCCCGCCGGGCACGTCCTCCAGCTCGAGCACCAGGTAGTCACGGAAGCCGGCGCGCTCGAAGGCCCAGGCGGCCGAGAGCCCGGCCACCCCCGCGCCCAGGATGGCGACGCCTGTGTCCTCCGCCGACTCGGGCCGGGGCCGGAAGCCTTCGCGCAAGCGATGGCCGCGCCGGTGCGACCCGCCCACGATCGCCCCCTCGATCGGTCGCCGACCCTCGAGGGGGCCGGCTCCGCGCCGCCGGCACCCCGCGAGGGCCAGGCCCGTGAGGCCCTTGAGCACGTCACGGCGGCTCATGGGCTAGTTCCAGCGCCTCCACTCTTCCTCGTAGTAGCGGACCAGCGCCTGGTTGTTCAGGCGGTTGACCTCGGCCTCGACGGGGGCCATGTCCGGGCCGAGAACGAAGAGCGACGCGAGGGTGGGGGCGTCGAGGTAGCGCAGGCCCGCCAGCGGGGCAGCGGGGACCTCGAAGGGGCGGAGCGCGGCAAGGGCGAACCCCCATTCGCCGAAGGACGGAACGAGCGCGTGATACGGCCGCACCTGGAAGCCCGCGGCTTCCAGCGTCCGGTTGATGCACCAGAAGGACCGCCGGGCCATGAGAGGCGACGTGCTCTGGACCGCCACCACTCCCTCGGGGTCGAGGCGGGCCCGCAGCAGGGCGTAGAAGCGCGTGGTGTAGAGCTTCCCCAGGGAGAAGTTGTGGGGGTCCGGGAAGTCGACGAAGGCCAGGTCGAACAGGCCATTCCCCTCCCGGCCCAGCCAGATCAGCGCGTCCTCGTTCACCACACGCACCCTCGGCTCCAGGAGCGACGAGCGGTTCAGGTCGCGCAGCAGCGGGTTCTCGACCGCGAGGCGCGTCATCTCCGGGTCGAGGTCGACGAGCACGATCTCGGCCACCTCCGGATGGCGCAGGATCTCGCGGACGGCCAGGCCGTCTCCCCCGCCCAGGACCAATACTCGCCGCGCGCGGGGCCGCAGCGAGAAAGCGGGATGGACGAGGGCCTCGTGGTAGCGGTACTCGTCCACCGAGGAGAACTGCAGCTGGCCGTTCAGGAAGAGCTGGAACTGTTCCCGGTGCCGGGTCAGCACGATGCGCTGGTAGGGCGTGCTCTTGGCCAGCACCACCGGATCCGCGTAGAGCCCCTCCTCCGCGAGATCGGTCATCCGCTCCGAGTAGGCGAAGCCCACGGTGAGGGCCAGCAGCACCGCCACCGCCTTCACCCGCAGGTCGGTCACCGCCCCCATGAGGGGGGCGAAGAGCCAGGTCGACCAGAGGCCGACCGCCGCGTTGGCGAGGCCGAAGAGGATCGACGTGCGCACGAGCCCGAGGCGCGGGACGAGCAGGATCGGGAAGAGCAGGGATGCGAAGAGCGCGCCCAGGTAGTCGAAGGTGAGGACCTTGGCCACCAGCTCCTTGAAGTCGACGGTCTCGCGGAGTAGGCGCATGACGAGGGGGATCTCGAGGCCCACCAGCGTCCCCACCAGGACCACCATCGCGTAGAGCACGGGCCGGAAGAAATCCGGGAGGTAGCCGAAGGCCAGGAAGAGGAGGGGGGCGGAAGCCCCGCCCAGCAGGGCCACCGCCAGCTCGACCTCCACGAAGCGCCGGGCGAGGCCGCGTTGCACGTACCGCGAGAGCCACGAGCCGAGGCCGAGGGCCGACAGGTAGACGCCGATGACGGTGGAGAACTGGGTGACCGAGTCGCCGAGGACGTAGCTGGCCAGGGTCCCCGCCACCAGCTCGTACACGAGCCCGCAGGTGGCGACGACCAGGACGGTCAGGTAGACGAGGGGGGAGCGCGTCCTAGCCTCGGATGGCCGCCGAGATGATCAGCGACATCCCCAGGATGAACGCCCCCAGGATGATGCCCAGGCCCACGTTCTGGTCCTCGGCGATCTCCTTCCGCAGGGAGAAGGGCAGGATCTTCTCGATGATCCAGAAGGCGCCCAGGAGGACGGCCGCGCCGATGACGGAATAGAGCACGGAGTCCACCACGGCCCTTGCATGGTTCGCGATCCACTGCTCCATCACTTGCCTCCTCGCCAGTAGCCGTAGGAACGATACCCGCCGGGCGCCGACCGCACGCTGGCGGGGATGAGCCCGCGCTTGGCCGAGCCCATCTCCCAGCCCTTCCAGGCCGACACGCCATAGAGGCTCAACACCGCCAGCGCGAACAAGCCGTAGCCCTTCATGGTCCTCCCTTCCTCATTCGTCGTCCTCCCCTCCGCCCGAGCTGACCCAGGCGTGGTCGCTCTCCGACCAGCGCTCCATCTCGAAGCGGAACGACCTCCACGACAGGAAGATCGGCCAGAAGAGCAGGACCAGGGCGGTCAGCACCACCTGGTAGAAGCGCGGCACCCGGCTCCGCACCTCGAGGTCGTACCCGGACACGGGGTGGCCCGCCTCCCATTGGGGGGCGAGGCGCATCACGTAGCGCCCCGGCGGGACCCCGGCGACGTAGGTCCGCGCCCCCTGGCCTCCCTCCGACCAGGAGCCGTCGCTGTCGACGCCCGCGTAGAAGGAGACCTCGAGGTCGAACTCGTCGACCTCCCCGGTCTCCTCGTTGATCAGGGCGCCGTCCAGGTAGAGCCAGGAGTTGCTGACCGGCGCCTTCACCTTGACCTCGAGGTTCCCCGTCCGGTCGAGGATGAAGCGGTCCGTGAAGAGCGCCGCCTCGGGCGCGCCGGAGACCGCGGTGGGGGGGATCGCCACGGACTGATGATGGACCAGGCGCCCGCCCCCGAAGAGGAAGGAGAGATAGACGAAGAAGACGGCGCCGATGGCGAGGACGGCCGACGACCAGACCCGCGCCACCCGGCCCGCGTAGGGCGAGGGCTGGTGGGGAGCCACCCCCTCGGGCCGCGGGGGCCCGCCCACCAGGCGGAACGCCTTCCAAATCTCGTCCGGCGGGGTGTAGGTACCGAAGCTCCAGTTGATCTCGGACTCGTCCCGCTCGGAGGACAGCCTGAAGGGCGGGCTGACGAAGTCGTGGCTCTGGGTCTGGTCGCCCCGCGCCACCGCCCAGTAGAACTCCCCCACCACGTGATCGACGTTCGCGAAGCCGCCCTGGAAGTGCTTGAAGGTCCGGTCGCGGTAGCGATAGAGGTTGTTGCCGACTTCCTGCACGTCTCCCGCAGGGACGGGCTCCACGAACGACCAGTGGCCCTTCGCCTCCACCAGCCAGCGGAACCCGTGCCGCGGCTCGTAGAGAAGGTACTCCTGCCAGGGATAGCGCACGCCCTCCACGGTCACGCTGCGCTCCATGAAGCCGATGACCGTCCACTCGACGCCCTGGATCGTCCCCTTCGTGCCCAGGGGGATCTGCGGCTGGACGGAAACCGAGGACATGGCCTCGAGCACGGCCAGGTCCTTCGTGGCGTCGAGGAGTGAGCCGCAGTACGGGCAGGCCACGCGCTGCGTCTGGTCGGGGGCCCGGATCTCGAGCGGTCCCCCGCAGTTCGGGCAGGAGAGCGATTCCCCGGTGGCCTTCTTCCGGCGCTCCTCCGCCTCGGGCAGGCCGCGCATGCCCAGGTCGTCGAGGCTCACCTCGCGGCCGACGTACAAGGATTCGGCGGTGCTCCCGGTCCCATAGTCGAGGGTGCCGAACTGGCCGCCCGGGCCCGAGAGGTCGGCGTAGTGCAGGGCGCTGCCCGGCGCCACGTCGAAGGGCAGCTCGCCCTGGGCGGTGACGAAGCGGGCGGTGCGGACCTCCGACACCACGAACGTCCCCGGCGGGCCGAGGTCGACGGTCTGACCCACCTGCAGGTCCTCGAACTCGGGAACCGGCGGCACCGCCGCCACCCCCATGTAGTGGAACTTCCCCTGCGATTCCGACAGCCACGCCCAGGTGCCCCCCGAAAACGACATCAGCCACTCGTCCCAGGTCCCCGCGCCGTAGTCGAGCTGCAGCCGGCCCACGAGCTCGAAAGGCGGAGCCCCCTCGTAGCCCCCGCGCACGCCGAGGGCGAGGACCGAGGGGGTGGGAATGAGCGCGGCCACCTTCCCATAGGCCTTGAGGTCTGCGCCCTTCCGAGCCACGGCGGAGCCGCAGTGCTCGCAGACCTTCAGCAGGGTGGTGCCGAGCGAGAAGACGATCGGCCCGCCGCAGGACGGGCAGCGCGCCTCGTAGCCGCTCACGCGGCGCCCTCGCCCGCACCGGCCACGGCTACCTCACCGCGCGCCACCCGGCGCACCGAGACGCTCGTGGCCCCGAGCACCTCGCGCAGCCGCGCCTCCCAGGGCCAGGCCGCGCGAGGCCGGCAGCAATACAGGTTGAAGCCGGCGTAGCCGTGCTCCGGGAAGGTGTGGCAGGTGAGGTGCGACTCGGACAGGAGCAGGAGCCCCGTGACCCCGCCTTCGCCGGGGAAGACGTGCCAGACGGCCTCTCCCGCCGGCCGGAGGCCCAGCTCGGCCACGATGCGCTCGAAGAGGCGGGCGAGGGTCTCCCGTGAGCGCAGGGCCACGGGCGCGCACCCGTGCGCGTCCACCAGCCACTCGACGCCCGTGGGCAGGCTCACCGGCGGCCGGTTAGAACTTGACCTCGGTGACCTTGCCGTCTTCGAAAACGACCGTCATGTCCGCGAAGCTCCAGCGCGCCTTGTTGCCGAAGACCACCTCGCCCGTCGGGTTGCCGAAGATCCCGCGCACCTGGTCGAAGCTCATGCCGGGCGCGATCTCCTTGCGAGCGGCTCCCGCGGGAGCGGGGGCGGGAGCGCTTGGACCCGCGGGGCGGGCGGCCCCCCCGGCGGCCGACCCCATGGCCTGCGCGATCATCTGCGGCATCATCATCCCGATCCCGGCCCCCAGGCCGAGGCCCGCGGTGCTGCCCGTCTCCCCCGGGTTCGTGGCCGCCGCCTCCACGGCCCGGGCGGCCTTGAAGGCCATGTACCGGTTCATGTCGCCGATGGCCCCCATGCTGGCCCGCTCGTCGATCATCTTCTGGACTTCCTCGGGCGGGGTGATGGCCCCGATGAGGAAGTCGACCAGCTCCACCCCGTACTTGCCGAAGTCGTCCGCCACTCGTCCCTTGAGGGCGCCGGCCAGCTCGTCGTAGTAGCGGGGCAGGTCGAGGATGGTCTTGAGGGTCTCGCCCAGCAGGTCGTTCAGGCGGGCCACGCAGATGTCCCGCAGGAAGTCCTCGATGGACCCGGTCGTGTAGGCCCCGCGCGTCCCCACGAGCTGCATCAGGAAGATCCCGGGGTCGGCGACCCGCATCGAGAACCGGCCGAAGGCCCGCAGGCGGACCATGGTCAGCTCCGCGTCGCGGAAGGTGATCGGCTCCTTGGTCCCCCACTTCATGTCGGTGAAGGTCTGCCGGCTGATGAAGTAGACCTGGGCGGGGAAAGGCGACGCACCACCGAAGGGCAGGCCGATGAGCTTGCCCAGGAGCGGAATGTTCATGGTGGTGAGGGTGTGCCGCCCCGAGGTGAAGGTGTCGAGCGCCTTGCCGTCGCGGAAGAAGGTCGCCCACTGGTTGTCCTGGACGATGAGCTGGGCCCCGAGCTTGATGTTCGTCGAGCCCGAGGGGGGCTCGCGGTGGACGATCTCCTGGCCCGTCGAATCGAAGTACTGCAAGACCTCGATCGCCATTACCCCTCCTTATCGACCCCCCACCCTCATCGTTCATCGACCCCCCCTCCTATCCTCCCCCACGTCGGGGGGAGGGAGGGCTGCTCCTCGTCTGGCTCCGCGCCTACCGGATCCCGCTCAGGATCGATTCCCGCTCGCCGAGGGCCGCGTCCAGCGCGTCCAGCCGGCCGATCATTTCCTTCACCGCCTGGGTCGGGTTGGCCGGGGCCGCCGCCATCGCCGCCCGCGCGTCCTCCACTCCCTGGAGCAGCCCGAGGTCGTAGCGGTAGACGCGGTCGAGCGCCGCCTCGTCCACCTTGATCGTGGCGAAGAAGCCCGCGTAGCCGCGGTCGGCGTAGCGGATGCGGGCCACGACCTTGTCGAGGCGCTTGCGCGCGGTCTCGATGTCGTTGATCGCGTCGAGGGCCCCCGCGCGGCTCGCGGTGGCCGCGAATCCGTCGAGGCCCTTCTTCGACTCCTCGAGGCGCGAGGCCAGGTACTCCCTCTGCAGACGGTCCGCGTCGCGGCGCAACTCCTTCTCCCGGTACCCCTGGAAGCCGGGGATCGCGTTGGCGATCTGCTCCAGGGCGTTCTGTCCGGCGCGGGCCTTGTCGAGGATCGGGTCCATGCGCGCTCCTGTCTGGGATGCCGGCAGGCTACCTTTCGCCCAGCCACCGGTCAAGGCTGGCGCTGACGCGCCATGAGGTTTTTCGAGTTCCACCTCATTCACGGATACGAACCCGCTGCCATCGTGGTTCAGGAACCCGAGCCCCGCTCCGGTTTGTTGTTTACTTTCCAATTCTATAAAGCTAGGATAGACGCGTTTACTTCAAGTGCAATATTAGGAGGCCCGATGAACCACACTTCTTCTCTCGCAGTTGCGAGCGCCGTCCTGGCGGGGGCTTTGCTCTCGAGCTGCGGGGGCGGCAGAGCCACGCCGGCCAACCCGACGCCCGCAACCCCGACGCCATCCCCGGCCACGAGCCCCACGCCGGCGGCCTTCTCCTGCCCGCTGCCTCCGAGCAGCAACCCCACCGACAACTGCTTCGAGGGCGAGCCCCAGCTCGGCTCCCTGGTCAACACCGCGATCGACCACGTGATCACCGCCCGACCGGAGCTGTTCAACCTGACCGAGCTCAACGGCGGCAACCCGCGCGTCCTCGACCGCGACGGCTACTGGCAGGCGGTCAAGGGGGAGCTCGAGAAGCTGGGCGTGTGCACGATCATCCAGAAGGAAGAGCTCGCCATCAAGAACAACAACGCCTTCAACGAGCAGTGGAACATCCAGACCTCGGCCGGCTTCGTGCGGCGCCGTTACGTGACGACCTGCACGCCCGCGTGGTTCTGACGCCCTAAGGGTCACGCGCGAAGGGCCCCTGCTGGACGTCGTACTCCCTGGGGTCGACGACCGCGTCGATGACGGCCGGGCGATCGACGGAAAGGGCCTCCCGGACCGCCGCGTCCAGCTCCTCCATCGTGGAGACCCGGCGCGCCCACGCGCCGAGCGCCGCGGACACCGCCGCGAAATCGACCGCGCCGTACCGGACCCCGTGGCTCGCGTAGCCGCGCCTGCGCTGGGCGGCCGCGATCTGGCTGAGGCCGTCGTCGTTGTAGACGACGGTGACGAAGTGGATGCCCTCGCGCAGGCAGGTCTCCAGCTCCGCGAAGGTCATGCCGAAGCCGCCGTCGCCGACGGTGCAGAGCACAGGGCGGTCGGGGAACTGCAACCGGGCGGCCATGGCCGCGGGGAAGCTGTAGCTCATGGCCGACAAGCCGTTCGACTCGAAGAACGTCAGGGGCTCGTAGGTCGTCCAGGCCTGGGTGGTGACGGCCTTGACGGAGCCGACGTCGGTGACGAACACGGTGTCTCGCGGGAAGAGCTCCCGCAAGCGTCGCGTGAGCTCGTAGGGCGAGAGGCCGGCGGGCGGAGCCTGGGGCCGTAGCGCGCGGAGGAGGTCGTTCGCGAGTCGCACGCGCTCGTCCTGCGGCCAGGCAAACGGCCCGAGCTTCCGCCGCCGGAGCGACGCCAGCGAGTGAGCGAGGTCCCCCACGGCTTCGCGATGAGGCCGATAGTCACCGGCCGCGATCGACGTCGGGTTGAGGGCGACGAGCTTCATCGTCTGGTGCCAGAGCTTGTCGGACTCGACGGGCTCGAAGCCGAGGCCGACCAGCAGGTCCGCGCGGCCGAGGAAGTCGACGATCACGGCGTCCCCCGCGACGCCCGCGCAGACGCCGTGGAAGAGCGGATGGTCCTCCGGCAGGATCCCCTTCGCCTTGGGAGTGACGAAGACGGGCGCCCCCAGGGCCTCG
>WNFT01003826.1_pt1 | contig 13177 bp, 15 predicted proteins | sample 5400191 | NCBI WGS metagenome assembly WNFT01 (sample SAMN13153359, study PRJNA577476) | soil metagenome | isolation source: 80 cm saprolite under Madrone tree | place: USA:California | collected 2016-06-14
GCGAACTCGTTCTGGAAATTCTGGAATGAGTTGAAAACCGGATAAAACGCCGCAACGGATCAGCGCCCATACCGCGACCCACGGATGCCCTGCCTCGCCGTCGCCGCGGGCGCATCCTGGCGCGCCTGCGCACATCCAACCCGCTGTGACTCCCGAGGTGGGTTACTTCCTGATCATCGTCCTTGGGTTGCCGCTTCTGTTCCTGCTCCTGACCGGGCCCGGCATGTGGAGCGAGAAGTGGGGTTGGCGCGCCATGGAGCGGCTGGAGCGCTCCTGGAACCGGCTCTTCCGGCGCAAACGGGGACCCTGAGCGGCCGCTTCACGCGACCTTGCGCGCGATCTCCTCCACCGCCCCGTCGATCTCCAGCCGCGAGGTGTCCACCGCGATCTCCGCCTGGGAGTACAGCGGCTCGCGCGACTTGAGCAGCGCTCGCAGCTCTTCCTGGGCATGGGGGCTCGCGGCTCCAGGCCGGACGTCGCCCTGCTTCAGCACGCGCTGCCAATGGTCCTCGGGGGTCGCTTGCAGCCAGACGGTCCGGCAGCGCTTCTGCAGCAGCTTGAACGACCCCGGGTCGGTGACGATGCCGCCGCCGGTCGCGATGACGGCGGCGTCGGTCTCGGCGAGAAAGCGGGTCAGCACCTCGCGCGCGAGCCTGCGGTAGTACGCCTCTCCGTGCAGCTGGAAGATGGCTGCGAGTGGGAGGCCCGCGTCCTTCTCCACCAGCGCGTCGAGCTCGACGAAGGAGACGCCGAGCCGGCTGGCGAGCGCCTGCCCGATGGTGCTCTTGCCCGCGCCACGCAGGCCCACCAGCGCCACCACCCTCCGGTCGGTCCGCTCGTGCTGGGCCGAGAAGAGCAGCTCGCCCGCGGAAGAGCCCAGGGCCCGGGCCACGTCCTGCAGCCGCGCGACGGAGATGTTCCCCCGCCCGCCCTCGAGATCAGCCAGGAAGCGTTGCGAGACTCCGCTCTTCTGCGCCAGCTCGCGGCGGCTGAATTCGCGTTCCTCGCGGAGGCGACGCACCGCGGCGCCGACCGAGGACAGCAAGACCTGGTGTTCCCGTCTCATCAAGTTGCACTATAGTGCACCACTACTTATAAGCGCAAGCAATATAGTGCTTGCATCCGTCCTCGCGTCGCGCTAGCTTGCGGGGCGATGGATACGCCCGCCCCCGCGCCGAAGCTGCAGTTCGACACCCACCCTTCGAAGTACCGCCACTGGATCCTCGCGGTCGATGGCGAGGTCGCCAAGCTGAGCATGAAAGTCCAGCCGTTCGGGGGCGCGAACAGCGAGCTCGAGCTGAAGAGCAACAGCTACGACCTGAGCGTCGACATCGAGCTGGCCGACGCGATCCAGCGCTTGCGCTTCGAGCACCCTGGCGTGAAGTGCTGCGTGATCACCAGCGCGCACGACAAGATCTTCTGCGCCGGCGCCAACATCTACATGCTGGCGGCGAGCACGCATCCCTTCAAGGTCAACTTCTGCAAGTACACGAACGAGACGCGCCTCGCGATCGAGGACGCATCGCAGAACAGCGGCATCCGGTTCCTGGCAGCCTGCAACGGAGCCACCGCGGGCGGGGGATACGAGCTGGCGCTGGCCTGCGACGACATCGTGCTGATCGACGACGGGTCCTCCACGGTGGCGCTGCCCGAGGTTCCGCTGCTCGGCGTCCTCCCCGGGACCGGAGGCCTGACCCGCGTGGTGGACAAGCGGAAGGTGCGCCGCGACCTGGCCGACGCGTTCTCCACGCTCGCCGAAGGGGTGAAGGGCAAGCGCGCCGTCGAGTGGGGCCTGGTGGACGCAGTGGTCCCGCGCAGCAAGTTCGCGGACACCATCGCGCAGCGCGCGCGGGACCTCGCGGCCAAGGCGCCCGGCGTTGCGCGCGGCGCCGGCGTCAAGCTGGACCCGATCGGCGAGTACAAGCACGTCTCCCTCACCGTGGACGAGAAAGCGCGGCGCGCGGAGCTGACGGTGCGCGGGCCCACTGAGGCCAAGCGCGTCGAGGACGCCTCCTTCTGGCCGCTGCGGATGGCGCGCGAGCTCGATCACGCCCTGCTCCGCCTCCGCTTCGAGCACGAGAACGTCGGGCTGGTGATCGTCCGGACCGAGGGCGACCGCAAGACCGCGCGCGAGATGGGCGAGCTGCTCATGGCCGACGACGGGTTCACGCGCGAAGTGCGCCTCAACCTGGCGCGCACGCTGCGGCGCCTGGACGTCACCGCGCGCAGCCTCTTCGCGGTCGTCGACCAGAAGTCCTGCTTCAGCGGTCCGCTCTTCGAGCTGCTCGTCGCCTGCGACCGCAGCTACCTGCTCGACGCCGACGGCGTGGAAGTCTGGCCGGGCTCGCTGTCGGCGGGCGCCCTGCCCGGCTGGAACGGCCTCTCGCGGCTGGAGACGCGCTTCCTCGGGGACCCGCAGCGGGTCCAGAAGATTCTCGCCAGCGCGAAGGAAGGCCCGATCGACGGCGCGGGGGCGAACAAGCTGGGCCTGGCCACCGTCTTCGCCGACGACATCGACTTCGAGGAGGAGCTGCGGGTGGCGGTGGAAGAGCGGGCCTCCATCAGCCCCGACGCGCTCACCGGCATGGAGCAGAACTTCCGCTTCGCCGGACCGGAGACGCTGGCGACCAAGATCTTCGGCCGGCTCTCGGCCTGGCAGAACTGGATCTTCATCCGCCCAAACGCGACGGGCGAGCGCGGCGCGCTCACCATGTACGGAAAGCCCGAGCGCCCCCAGTTCGACTACCGGAGGACCTAAGTGGCACAGTCACTCGAGAGCATTCCCAACAACGTCGACCTGAGCTCCGACCGGCGCCTGCAGCGCGCGCTCGAGCAGTGGCAGCCGAACTTCCTCTCCTGGTGGAACGAAGTCGGGCCCGAGGGATTCCAGGCGCACCAGATCTACCTGCGCACCGCCATCAGCGTGGAAACGGACGGCTGGGCGCACTTCGACTACGTGCGAATGCCCGAGTACCGCTGGGGGATCTTCCTCGAGCCCAAGTCCGATCGGAAGATCGGCTTCGGCGACAACCTCGGCCGGCCCGTCTGGGAAGAGGTGCCGGGCGAGCACCGCAACGCGCTCCGCCGGATCATCGTCACCCAGGCGGACACCGAGCCCGCCTCGGTCGAGCAGCAGCGGCTCCTCGGCAAGACGTGCCCCTCCATGTACGATCTCCGGAACATCTTCCAGGTGAACGTCGAGGAGGGCCGCCACCTCTGGGCGATGGTCTACCTGCTCCACCGCTACTTCGGCCGCGACGGCCGCGAGGAGGCGGACGAGCTGCTCGCGCGCCGTTCCGGCACCGGCGACAAGCCGCGCATCCTCAACACCTTCAACGAGCCGATCGACGACTGGCTCTCGTTCTTCATGTTCGCGATGTTCACCGACCGCGACGGCAAGTACCAGCTCGCCGCGTTGGCGCAGAGCGGATTCGATCCGCTGGCGCGCACCACCCGTTTCATGCTCACCGAGGAGGCGCACCACCTCTTCGTAGGAGAGTCCGGCGTCGACCGCGTGGTGCAGCGCTGTGGGGAGCTGATGGCGGCCGGCAAGGACCCGCGCAAGGAGCACGCGGTCCCGCTGGAGATGATCCAGAAGTACATCAACTTCTGGTTCTCGCTTTCGCTCGACCTGTTCGGCGGCGAGGTCTCGTCGAACGCGGCCGACTTCTTCGCCGCGGGACTCAAGGGGCGCTTCCGCGAGGATACGCTCGAGGAGCACAAGGCGATGGGCGAGACCTACCACCTCGAGGTGCCCGAGGACGGAAAGCTGGTCGAGCAGGAAGTCCCGCTGCGCAACGCGATGAACGAGGTCTTGCGCGACGAGTACGTCAAGGACTGCCAGCGCGCCGTCGACCGCTGGAACAAGACGCTGGTGCGCGCCGGGAACACCGGACTCACCCTCTCGCTGCCGCACCGGCGCTTCCACCGCGCGGTGGGTCCGTGCGCGGGTTGCTTCTTCGATCTGGAGGGCCGCCTGATCTCCGAGGCGGAGTTCAAGGCGCACGAGGCCGAGTGGCTCCCCACCGCCGAGGACCGCGCCTACGTGAAGTCCCTGATGCACCCGGTGATCGAACGCGGCAAGGTGGCCTCCTGGATCGCGCCGCCGGCCAAGGGCATCAACGGCATGCCCGGCGACTACGAGTACGTGAAGCCACCCGAGGCGTAAAGGACGCAGTAGCTTCGGATCAACCGCAGAGCGCGCAGAGCACGCAGAGGTCTTTGGGGTTTGCCAAAAAACCTCTGCGCGCTCTGCGCGCTCTGCAGTAAAGTTTTTGGAGAATCGTTCTCCTTTTTAGGACGTCGGAGGATCCATGGAGAAGAGCCCGGTGATTGCGGCGTTGCAGCGCGAGCAGGCCGACATCGCCACCGAGGAGGGCGACATCGGCACCGCCGATCTGTTCACGCGCCTGGTCCAGGTCCACCAGAAGCAGCGGTGGTTCCTGAAGGAGATCGCGTGCAAGGAGCGCTGATCTACAAGTGGTGTGGTTTGCGTTGCTCGCCTGCCCGGGTCGCCTTGCCGTCCGGCCTCGCGTCGTAATCGCTGCGCGGCCGCTTCAGCGTGGTGCCCGAGATGTTGTGATCGGGAACGGTGGCCGGGAAGGTGGGCAGGTTGTGCGCCCTCACCTGCGTGACCGCTTCGAATCCAGAAGCCAGGGTGATCAGCTTCCTCTCGCCGAAGGCTGTCTGGAAGAAGCTGACGCCGAGCGGAATGCCGAACACCATGCCCGCCGGGACCTGGATGATGGGATACCCCGGTCCGGCCGCCAGGCTCGAAGTGCCGAAGATGAAGTGGTCGCCGTAGAGCAAGTCGGTGGCCCAGGCCGGGTTGTCGGTCGCGGTCACGACCGCGTCGAGGCCGAACTTGCTCAGCGCCTCGTCGATGCCGTGCACGCCGGCGTTCTGGTCGATGTCCAGCGCCTGGTTGTAGGTCAGCCCGCCGAAGAGCGGCTGTGGGTCGTTGGGACCGGGCGCGAGCGCCTGCGCCAGCTCGAAGATGTCCTGGTTGAAGAACGGCATTTCCTCGGCCGCGTTCGCGTTGTTGAAGTCGATGGCGGTCTGGAGCGTCCCGCCGGCGACCGGCACTCCCTTGCGGGTGGCGAAATAGGCCGCCACGTCGTTGCGGAAGTCGAAGAGCAGCACCAGGAACTCGCCGTCCGCTGACGCGAAGGTGAAGCCCTCCTTGTCCAGATCGACGATGGTGGCGCCCGCCGCTGCCATGGCGTCGACCGCCGCCTCGAAGGCTGCCAGCACGTTGGCCGGCGTGGGCACGAACGGATCGAATCCATTCAGCCCGGCCCGCGTCACGCCCAGTCGGGCGCCCTTGAGGCCGTTCGGGTTGAGGAATTGCGTGTATTCGGTGGGGATGTCCTTGGGGCGCGCGCGCAAGCCGCGCCAGCCGAGCGGAACGCCAGCAGTCGCGGCGTCACGGCCGTCAGACGTTCGGCTCTGGATCACGCCCAGCGTCGCCGCCGCGTCCGCCACGGTGCGCGTGTGGGGACCCACCGTGTCCTGGACATGAGAGATGGGAACCACGCCGGCGCGGCTGGTGAGCCCGACCGTCGGCTTCAACGCCACCACGCCGTTCGCGTTGCCGGGGCAGACGATGCTGCCGTCCGTCTCGGAGCCCAGCGAGATGACCGCGAAGTTCGCCGAGGCCGCGGCCCCGGAGCCGGAGCTGGATCCGCACGGGTTGCGACTGATCCCGTACGGATTGTTCGTCTGCCCGCCCCGTCCCGACCAGCCGCTGATCGATCCGAACGAGCGGAAATTTGCCCACTCGGAGAGGTTGGTCTTGCCCAGGATGACCGCGCCGCCAGCGCGCAGGTTGGCGGCGATGGTGGAGTCCCGCAGCGCCGGCCTTCCCACCAGCGCGAAGGAGCCGGCGCTGGTCTGCATCGTGTCGCCGGTGTCGATGTTGTCCTTGAGCAGAACGGGAATGCCGTGCAGCGGTCCGAGCACCTTGCCCTTCGCGCGCAGGTCGTCCGCGCTCTTCGCAGCCGCCAGCGCGTCGGGATTGAGCTCGATGACCGCGTTCACTCCCGGCCCGTTCTGATCGAGGCGCAGGATCCGGTTGAGGTAGAAGTTCGTCAGCTCGACGGAAGTGAGCTGTCCGTTCTGCATCATGCTCTGCAGCTGAGCGACGGTGGCCTCGTTGAACCTGTTGAGATCGGCCGGGTCGTCCGCGCGCGCCGAGAACGCTGCGAGCGCCAGCAGAGCGCCAATTACTCTTCGTGTCATGGGGCACCCCTCGTAGGAAGGGCTAGATGCCACGCCCACCGGGCGACCTGTCAACCGCCCGAAGGTCTCGGCCTTAGAGCAATGTTCCGCCCAAGATAGCCGCGGCGGTCGTGAAGTAGATGATCAGCCCGGTCACGTCGACCAGCGTGGCGACGAACGGCGCGCTGGCGCTTGCGGGATCGAATCCGAGCCGCCGGAGCAGGAAGGGCAGCAGGGATCCGGCGAAGGTGCCGAAGGTCACGACGCCGATCAGCGAGAAGGCCACCGTCAGGGCGATCAATAGATAATGCTGCCCGTACGTGTTGAAGAAGCCCTGCCAGAGCAGGATCCGCATCAGGCCGATGGCACCGAGGATCGACCCCAGCGCGAGCCCCGCGGCAAGCTCGCGCCGGATCACCCGGAACCAGTCGCGCAGCCGGATCTCCCCCAGCGCCATTGCCCGGATCACCAGCGAGGTGGCCTGCGACCCGGAGTTGCCGCCGGAAGAGATGATCAGCGGCACGAAGAGCGCCAGCACCACCGCCTTGTCGATCTCGTGCTCGAAATAGCCCATCGCGGTGGCGGTGAGCATCTCGCCGAGAAAGAGGGCCGCCAGCCATCCGGCGCGCTTCTTGATCATCCGCGCGAGCGCGATCTTGAGGTACGGCTCGCCCAGGCTCTCGCTGCCGCCCAGCTTCTGGATGTCCTCGGTGGCTTCCTCGCTCACCACCTCGACGATGTCGTCCACGGTCACGACGCCCTTCATCCGCTTCTCGGCATCGACCACCGGGATGGCCATCAGGCCGGTCTCGCGGAAGAGCCGCGCCACCGCTTCCTGGTCGACCTCCTCGTCGACGGTGCGCACCTCGGTCTTCATCACCTCGCTGACCCGGCGGTCGCCGCGGGCGGCGATCAGCTCCCGGAACGAGACCACGCCGAGGAGGCGCTGCTGCGAGTCGAGGACGTAGGCGTAGTAGGTCATCTCCACCGACTGCCGCGTCTGCCGGCGCAGATACGTGACCGCCTCGTCCACGGTCATCTCCGGGCGCAGGCGGGCGAAGCGCGGGTTCATCAGCCCGCCGGCGTGGTCCTCGCGGTACGCGAGCAGGGCCTGGACTTCGCGCCGGGTCTGCTCGTCGAGCATCGAAAGCAGCCGGTCCCGGTGCGCCGTCGGCGCTTCCTGCACCAGGTCGGCCGCATCGTCGGGCGCCAGCCCACGAAGCCAGGACCGCTGCTCCGCCTGGGGAAGGGCCAGGATCAACTCGACCTGCTCGCGCGGGGTGATGCTGAAGAACAGGTCCTCCGCGGTGTCGCGGGGCAGGAGCTTGAGCCCTTCGGCGCGTTCCTCGGCGGAGAGCGCCGGCCAGGCGTCGCGCAGCTCGTCGGGAGAGAGGGTCTCCTGCTCCTGTTCCGCGGCAGCGGGGGTCACACCTTGGCCTCGCGGAATTCCTCGGCCGCCTTGAAGTCGCTCTCGTCCAGGTCGCGCATCGGCTTGCCGCTCTCGGCGCGGACGCGCTTGAACACCTCGACCACCTGAAGCTTGTGGGGCCGGGAGTTCGAGAGGGGGCAGGCCTCGTACGCCTTGACCTCCTCGTCGCAGTACCCCATGCGCCTCTCGCCGCATTTGGGCTGCATGTACTTCGCCAGCTCCGGCACCTTGCGCATCAGCTCGCTGCGCATCCTGGCGACCATCTGCCGGATCTCCCACTGCGCCCTCGTGCAGAGGCGCAGGTCGCCGATGTGCAGCAGCTCGGCGAAGTTGACCATGATCTGGAAATTGGTCGGCGCCGCGTTGGGCAGGACGAAACGAGCGTCTTCGGCGGGGATGCCCGCCGCCACCGCCTCCCGGTAGACGCGCGTGATCTCGCCCATCAGCTTCTCGAACTCCGCCGCCCTGCCCGCGTCCCGCCAGCTCTCCGGCATCACGTACTCGAGCCGCTCCTCGTTCTTGCCGGTGAAGCGCACGTAGCGCTGGGACTGCTGCTCGAAGGAGATGCCGATCCGGTGCCGGACGAACTGGTGGCTGAGCGAGCGGGATACGCCGGAGATCCCGAACCAGAAGACCACCTGCTCCAGGGGCGAGACGTGCCCGGTCTTCAGGCGCTCCTCGACGAACTGGGCAATCTTTTCCCGCGTGACGGTGCCCGCGGCGATGTCGTCCCAGACTTCGCGCGGCGTCTTGGGCGTATAGCAGGTGCGGTAGGCGCCATAGAGCTTGGTGAGCGGATCGTTGGCGATGTCGATGAGCACGACGTCCATGGCGGCGTTGTACCGCAGTGCAAGGCGCCGCCCGATGTTTTTCGACCCGTTGCGCGGCCTTCTCCACGCTGGTAGGTCGTGGGGACTTTTGGGCGTTCCCAAGCGCACGTCTCCTGACTGGCCCTTCTCGACCCCGCGGGCCGAGCCTTGGTGATTCCCGTCCTCCTGGTCGCGGCCGGCGGGGCCCTGGGCGCCGTGGCGCGCTACCTGGTCGGCGCGCTGTTCGCGAATCGCTTCGGCGCCCATTGGCCCTGGGGCACCCTGTTCATCAACTTGAGCGGATGCTTGCTGATCTCGCTGTTCCTGGGGGCGGGGAGCGGCCGCGTCGCCGACACAAACCTCCGCTACCTGCTGCCGATCGGCTTCGTCGGCGCCTACACCACCTTCTCCACTTACGAGTACGAGACCCTGCGCCTCTTCGAGCTCGGGCGCGCCGGCTCCGCCCTGGCGTACGTCGCTGCTTCCAACCTGCTCGGATTCGCCGCCGTCCTGGCCGGCGCATGGCTCGCCCGCAAATGAGCAGCTTCTTGCGCGCGGTGCGGCGGGTGGTGCGGGGCATCCCACGCGGCACCACCCTCTCGTACGGCGAGGTGGCGCTGCGCGCCGGAAAGCCGCGGGCCGCTCGCGCCGTGGTCGCGGCGCTCCACAGGCTTTCGGACGTCCCCTGGTGGCGCGTGGCGCGGCACGACGGCACGCTGGCGCCGCAGGTGGCGCGGGAGCAGGCCAACCTCCTCAAGCAGGAAGGGTGGAAACCTCGCCCGCGTCGGAAGAAGCGCGGATAGACTCCTGCCGTGGCGCTCTACGTCGTCAGCGACCTGCACCTGGGGGAGAGCTCGCTCGTCTCCATGTTCCGGGACGAGGACCAGGGCCGCCGGCTGGCGGAGCTGTGCGCGCATGTGGCCGCCGAGCCTGACAGCGAGCTGGTCCTGCTCGGCGACATCCTCGACGTGACCGCCGCTTGTCCACCCCGCAAGGGCCTGACGCAGTTCGGCGTCCTGCTCGACGTCCCCATCGAGGACAAGCCGCCGCCCCCGCTTCCGGCCATCCTGCGCGGCATCCGCGAGAACAATCCCATCGCCTTCGACGCGCTCGAGGCCTTGTCCAAGAAGGCCCGCGTGACGCTGGTCCCCGGCAACCACGACCGGCAGCTCGCCGAACCTGGCGGGCGCGAGGCCCTGGACGCCGCGGGCCTGACCGAGGTGCCGATCGAGCCGATGGCGGTGCGGCGGGTGCTCGACAAGTGGGTGGTGCTCCAGCACGGCCACCTCTGGGATCCCTCCAACGCCACTCCAAGCGGCGGCGGCGAGACCATGACGGGCGTGATCCACCACGCGCTTGTCCCCTTCCTGCGGCACCTCGCTCCGCGCACCAACGTGCACATCGACCCCGGGCGCCTGGTCGCGCTGCGCCCGGAAGAGCGCGTCATCCCCGTGCTGGAGCGGTGGCTCAAGCCCGGGATCTTCAATCGCCTCATCGAGGCGCTGCTGGGAATCCTGGTGGAAAACGGCGCCCTTGCCCGCCCGCTCGCATGGGTGACCACACCCTCGCTCTTGCGCTGGCGCCTCAAGGACGACGACGATCTCTGGGAGCGCGCCGGCGCATCCGCGCTGGCGGTCCTGGAAGGAGCAAAGTCGCTGCCTGGCAAGCCCCCGCCCCCGGACGTGCTCGTGCTCGGGCACACCCACGTGATGGACTGGGCAGTGCAGGAGGGACGACCCGGCGCTCAGCGGCTTTACGTCAACTTGGGGACCTGGAGCGCCCGCGCCACCGACGCCGCGGGGCCCATGGATGCCAGCATGCCCCTCCTGCGCATCGAGGCGGACAGGCGGCAGCTGCGCGTCGAGCTGTTCGAATACTCGAACCGCTGGCGCACCCTGCAGCGCTTCGAGGTCATCCGATGAACGCGCCCAGGACCCCCTCCGCCAGCAGGGTGGTCATGACCGAGTCGGTGCGCCCGGGCGACGGCAACCCGCTGGGCACGGCGTTCGGCGGCAAGATCGCGCAATGGATCGACATCGCCGCGGCCATCGCCTGCCAGCGCCACTGCCGCCAGCGCGTGGTGACGGCATCGATGGACGATCTGCATTTCCTCCGCCCCATCCGGGTGGGCATGATCGTCGAGCTGCGCGCGCAGGTGAATTCGGCGTTTCGCACCTCGATGGAGGCGGGCGTCCGCATCGAGAGCGAGGATCCGCTCACCGGAGAGCGGCAGCACGTCTGCACCGCCTGGCTCACGTTCGTGGCCCAGGACGAACACGGCAGGCCCGTCCAGGTGCCCCCGCTGGTGCTCGAGACCGCCGAGGACCGCCGCCGCGCGCGGGACGCGGGAGACCGCCGCGCTCTCCGCCTGTCGCGCGCGCGCACCCGCAAGGAGCGCCTGCTCGCCGAGCAGGACCAGGGGCGCGAGGATTGAGGGCCGCTCTCCTGGTGGCGCTGGCGATGGCGGTCGCGTTTCCGGCGGAAGCGGGCGCGCGCAAGAAGCGGAAGCCCGCTGCTCTCGCCTCGCGAATGCGTGCCGAGGACGATCCTCGCAAGCGAGGCAATCACCGGGCGTTCGCGAAGGCATCGATCGCGTTCGCCGGGCCGAAGGACCTCTCGGTCCTGGGCGACGGCGCGGTGGAGATCCGGCTGGTCGTGAAGGGGTACAGAATCGGTCCGCTGCAGCCCGGCGGTCCGGTGCCGCACGTTCACCTCATCGTCGACAACGAGCCGGCGCTGCAGATCGACGATGCGCGGGCGGCCTGGGCGCTGGGCGGGTTGGCGCCGGGGCCGCACCTGTTGCGCGCAGTGCTCTGCCGGCCCTGGCATGAGGTCGTCAAGGCCCGCAGGGCGTTTGCGATGACGCGCTTCTGGGTGGGTCCCCGGCTGACAGGCAAAGCAGGGCGTGCGGCCGAGTCGGCCGTGTGGCCCGTGCCCCGGAAGCCGATCCTGACCTACGTGCTGCCCGTCGGCCCCGCTCCGGCGAATCTGGTGCTGGCCCCCATCGACGAGGGCGCGCAGCACGATGCGGCCGGCCCGGTCGATCCGACCGCGGCGTGGCTGAAGCCGAGCCCGAACCGGCCGGTGCTCGACTTCTATTTGACGAACGGGAAGCTCGGCCGCCGCGGCGACAAGATCCTGATCGTGCTCGACAGGCGCGAGCTGCCGCTGATCACGGACTGGAAACCTCATCCGCTCCGGCGCGCGCACAAGGGGACGCGCCGGATCTCGATCGACCTGCTGAATCGCAAAGGGGTGAAGGTGCACAACGCGGTCAACCAGACCGACCGCGTCTTCACCGTTTCCCGCTAGCCCCGGCGCCGCTACACCTCAGGGGCTTGAACGAGGCCATTCGGCAGTTCCGATTGTGAGATCCCCAGGTGTCAGGCCGAAGGGTCGCCCTTCTCGACCGGCTTGCCGGCCTTCTCCCAGCCCTGGATGCCGGCCGACATGATGTACACGTTCTTGTAGCCGAACTTGAGCGCCGCACGGGCGCCCTCGTGGCAAGCCATTCAATGCGTGTTCGCGCAATAGAAGACCAGCTTGCGCGACTTGTCCTTGGGGAGATCGCTCTCCTTCACGGCATTGAACTGGACCCATTTCGCGGTGGGAAGGTGGCTCTTCGCGTACACGTCCTTCTGGTTGTTGTCGAAGATGTCCGCTTCCTTCTTCGCGATCAGGTCCGAGACCTGATCGATGGTCAGGTCCGTGTAGCCCTCTTCCTTCGTTGAGCCGGCGCGCGCCGAGCTCGCGAGGAGCAGGACGGCGAAAGCCAGCAAGGAGCTGCGCAGGATGTTCATCCGCGGGAGCCTAACCAACCCTCCCAGTGCGTCAAGCGTTCTTCTCCATGCGCAGGTGTGGGATTCCGGTCCCGTCGTCGAACTCGCGCGAGGCGGCGGCATAGCCCGCCTTGTCGTAGAACTTCCGGGCCCGGACCTGGGCATGCAGCGTCAGCCTCGTCGCACCGCGCCGGCGCGCTTCTTCCTCCAGGAACGCGAGCAGCGCGCGCCCGACGCCGCGCCGGCGGACGTCGTCGATCACCGCCATCCGCTCGATCTTGGCCACCCCGGGCGCGGTGAAGATCAGACGCCCGGCGCCGCAGGGCACGCCGTCCAGCGAAGCCAGCACGTGCACGGCGTCGCCCGGGTCATGCGCATCCAGCTCGTCGCTGGGTCGCACGCCCTGCTCCTCCACGAACACCGTCCAGCGCAGTCGAAGGCATTGCTCGACGTCCTTGCGGCCCTGCGCGACGCGAACGTCGATCATGCCTTCCCGGGCGCCAGGAACCGTTCGGTGGCCACCGCCCAGAGCACCACTCCCAGGCAGAGGAACAGGACCAGCGAGACGAGATCGCTGTTGGAGAACCCGGGGAACGCTCCGCCGACATTGATGGAGTTGAGGAAGCTCCGCGTGGTTTCCGAGAGCTGCAGGAAAGCGAGCAGAGTTCCGATCACCGCAGCCCCGGCGATCAGACCGGACGCGAACAGCACTCCCGGCCCGCTTTCGGCCTCCACCCCGCTCACCCTCTTCTTCGCGGTGCGCTCCACCACGTAGCGGACCAGGCCGCCCACCAGGATCGGCGCGCTGGTGGAGAGGGGCAGGTACACGCCGACCGCGAAGGCGAGGCTGGAGATGCCGCTGAGCTCGAGCACGACGGAGATGAACACGCCGATCAGCACCAGGCCCCAGGGAAGGCGCTGGGTCATGATCCCTTCGATGA
>WNFT01013035.1_pt1 | contig 13177 bp, 7 predicted proteins | sample 5400191 | NCBI WGS metagenome assembly WNFT01 (sample SAMN13153359, study PRJNA577476) | soil metagenome | isolation source: 80 cm saprolite under Madrone tree | place: USA:California | collected 2016-06-14
CTCCTGGCGTGGAACCGGCGGACCGACGACTATCTGCATCCCATCTACGTGCTGCTCCGGTCCGTTCCGCCGCTCGCCCTCATCACCTACATCATGCTCTGGCTAGGCCACAGCGAGGCGCACAGGCTCATTCCCATCGTCTACGCGGTCGCGACCACGGCGGTGATTCCCACCTATCACGGCGTGCGCGACGTGGCGGCGAAGTACGTGGTGGCCGCGCGGTCCCTCGGCGCGCGGGGACGCCTGATGCTCACCAAGGTGCTGCTCCCGGCGGCGAGTCCGGCGGTTCTCGGCGGGCTCAGGTACTCGCTCGCCATCGCCTGGATGACCGCGGTCGGCGCGGAGATGCTGATGGCGGAGAACGGGATGGGCAACCTGCTCGTCGGCGGCGGCATGTGGGCCTCGCGGCTGCAGACGCGTTCCGATCCTGCCGTCATCCTGGTGGGAATCATGGCGCTGGCCGCGGTGGGTTGGGCGATGGACGCCCTGGCCCGGACCCTCACGGCGCGGCTCACGCGCTGGGTACGGTGATGCCGGGCATCCGGGTGAGGCGGGCGGTCGTCGCCCTGGTGGCCCTCGCGGCCGTCTACGGGATCGCGGCCGAGATCGGGCGCGAGCGCCTGCCGAACCGGGTCTGGCTCGGCGCTCACTACGTCGAGAACGTCCAGCTCCTTCCCACCTTGCGCTCGCTGGCGGAGGAGGGTGCGTTCCTGATCGAGTCGGAGATCCTCCCCAGCAGCATCGCGGTGAGCGCGACGAGGGTGCTGGTCGGCCTCGTTCTCGGCTCGCTCGTCGGGATCTTCCTCGGCCTCGCCACCGGATGGGCGGTGCGGGTGGAGTACCTGGCTGACCCCTGGGTGACGCTCTTCCGGTTCACTCCCGCGCTCGCTCTCCTCCCGCTGTACGTGATCTGGTTCGGGACCGGCGAAGCGTCCAAGGTCCTCCTGATCGCCAGCGGGGTGGCGGTGGTCACCCACCTGGGAGCGCATCAAGGAGTGCGCAGCGTCCCCCGCGCGTATCTCGACGCCGCCGCCTCGCTCGGCGCCGGCCCGGCGCTCGCGTTCCGGAAGATCGTCCTGCCTTTCGCTTTTCCCCACATCATCGCCAGCGTCCGCATCGCCGTCGGCCTCGCCTGGGTGACCATCGTGGTCGCCGAGCTGATCGATGCGAGGATGCCCAGCCTGGGCTATCTCCTCGCGCTTTCCGGAGCGTACCCGCGGGTCCCGACGATGCTGATCGGGATCGCGACCGTCGGCCTGCTGGTGCTGGGTTTCGACCTGCTGACGCTCCTGCTCCACGCCCGGGTCACGCGCTGGATGAAACGGACCGCTTGATGGCGAACGACCGTTTGGCGCCGCTGGAGGCCAAGGACGTTGGCTATACGTACTCCGGCGCGACGTCCACGAATGCCCTGGAAGGCTTGAGCCTGAAGGTCGCGGACCGCGAGTTCGTCGCCGTCCTCGGCCCGGTGGGGTGTGGAAAGACGACGCTGCTGCGCATCTTCGCCGGCTTTCTTCGCCCCACCAAGGGATCGGTGCGCTGCGCGGGTGCTCCGATCGACGGGCCCGGGTGGCAGAAGGGATACGTTCTCCAGGAAGAGGCCATCTTTCCCTGGATGACGGTGCGCGAGAACATCGAGTTCGGCCTTCTCGCCAAGGGGCTCTTGCCTCCGGCGCGGCGAGCGGTGAGCGACGAGCTGCTCGGGCTGATCGGGCTCTCGGCGTTCGAGGAGGCATATCCGAAGGAATTGTCCGCCGGCATGTCGAAGATGGTGGAGGTCGCGCGCGTGCTCGCGAACGATCCTTCCATCCTGCTGCTCGACGAGCCCTTTGGCGCCCTCGACTCCCAGACGCGTGCCCGGATGCAGGACGCTCTGGCCCGACTCTGGGAGCAGCGGCGGAAGACCGTGCTCTTCGTGACGCACGACGCGGAAGAGGCGCTCTATCTCTCCGACCGGATCGTGGTCCTGACCCAGCGTCCGGGACGGATCAAGGCGCAGTTCGCGGTGCAGATTCCGCGGCCGCGCTCGTTCGAAACCCGCTTCTCCCCGGAATTCTTGGCCCTCAAACGCCAGGTCCTGGAGGCTACGGCGGCCTGATCCCGAATTGAATGTTCTTGAACGACTCGGCCAGCAAATGCCGCTCCTCCCGGCCGGCCCGGGGATGATTGCGAGGGATAATCTCCTTTCCCTGCGCCTCGAGGTTTTCGTGCGTCCCTGCTTGCGATTCGCGCTCGCCATCGTGCTCGCCGCCTCGTTTCCCGCCTGGGCACGGCCGCCGGCGGGCGTGGATCCCGCCTGGGAGGAGGGCCGTCTTCCGGCCGGCGTCTACGAGGGCGTGCCGGCAAGAGGCGGAACGCTGCTGGTCCGGCTCGACCAGGAACCCCCGAGCCTCGACAAGCTCACCGATAGCGCGCTCGCCATCGACTGGATGCTCGAGCGCAAGGTGCTCGAATCGATGGCCGAGCCCGATGCGGCCCGGCACCCGGAGTATCCGCTCAAGCCGGCGCTGGCCACCAGCTGGACGATTTCCCCCGACCAGCTCACCTTCACCTTCCACATCCGCCGGGACGTGCTCTGGCACGACGGCACGCCGTTCAGCGGCAAGGACGTGGTCGCGACGGTGCGCAAGATCCTCGACCCTTCGGTGCGCGCGATGCACCTGCGCAACAACTTCGTCGACCTCGCCGACATCTCCACCGCGCCGGGAGACGATTTCACGGTGGTCGCGCGATTCAGCAAACCCTACTTTCTCGCCTTGCGCGCGCTCGCAACGCTGCAGATCTACCCGGCGCATCTGCTGGCAACGGCGGGAGACATGCTCCACAGCCCCATCCACCGCGCGCCGGTGGGGACGGGCCCGTTCCGGTTCGAGGAGTGGAAGACCGGCGATCGCATCTCGTTCGTGCGCAACGAAAGATACTGGGGCCGGAAGGCCCATCTCGACCGGATCGTCTATCGCTTCGTCCCGGATCCGGCGGTGGGCTTCCAGCTCCTCAAGCAAGGGCAGTTCGATCTGTACGTGCAGCTCCAGCCGCAGCAATGGCTCCGCGATCTCGAGGCGGCGGGCCTGAAGGGGAAGATGCGCCGCATCAAGTTCTTCAGCCCCAACTACAACTGGATCGGCTGGAACGAGCAGCGGCCCTGGTTCTCCGACCCCAAGGTGCGGCAGGCGATGAACCATGCCATCGACACCGAGGCGATCCGGAAGAAGTTCCTCCTCGGCCTGGACCGTCCGACCACCTGCCACTTCTACCTCGACTCGTCCGCCTGCGATCATTCGCTTTCGCCTCGCCCGTACGATCCGGCGCGCGCCGCCCAGCTTCTCGACGAGGCCGGCTGGCGTCCTCAAGCCGGCGACGGAATCCGGGAGAAGGACGGTCAGCCCTTCCGTTTCACCTTCCTGATGAACGCGGACTCGGTGTTCCTCGACAAGCTCACCCCGTACCTCCAGCAGGAGCTGCGCAAGGTCGGGGTCGAGATGGAGATCCGCAAGGTGGACTGGGCGCATTTCGTCCAACTCGTCGAGGAGCACCAGTTCGACGCCACTTCGCTGCGCTGGGGGAACACCGACGTGGTGCAGGATCCGTACGAAATCTGGCACTCCTCGCAGACCAAGGACGGCTCGAACTTCGTCTTCTTCAAGGACCCGCGGGCCGACGAGCTGATCGAGCAGGCGCGCATGACCCTCGACGACGCCCGCCGCAACGAGCTCTATCGCAAGCTGGGCAGGCTGCTCTACGACGAAGCGCCGTATACGTTCCTGTACAGCCGTCCCTCTCTCGATGCCGTGAGCAGCCGCGTGCGCGGCATCCGCCCGTCGGTGATCTGGTACGACCTCCAGGACGTCTGGCTGGCATCCCGGTGAGGATGCCGCTGTCCAGGCGGCTTCTGGGGATGGTTCCGACGTTCCTGGGCATCACCTTCATCGCATTCGCGCTCGCCCGGGCCGCGCCCGGACATCCGCTCGCGCTCGAGGGGGATGCCGGGCTGCGCGCCGGTGGGAACACGGTCGCGCAGCTGAGGGAGTACCGCCGCTTGATGGGTCTCGACGATCCGCTGCTGGCCGGGTATGCGCGATGGCTCGGACACGTGGTCCGGGGCGATCTGGGCGATTCGTTCCGCGATGGCCGCCCGGTGCTGGTCCTGCTCGGCGAGGCCCTCCCGGTCACGCTGCTGCTTTCGCTGCCGTCGATCCTCCTCGGGTACCTGCTCGCGATCCCCATCGGCGTCGTCTCCGCGATCCGGCCCGGCGGGCTTCTCGACCGGGTACTGACCGCCCTGGTCTTCGTTCTGTATTCCCTGCCGGTGCAATGGGTGGCGCTGATGCTGGTGCTGGCGGCCAGCGGCAGCGCGCTGCCGATCCAGGGCCTGCGCTCCGAGGGAACGCGCTCCCTGGGCGATCTGCTCGCCCATCTGCTGCTGCCGATCGCGTGCATCACCTACGGCTCGCTGGCGGTGCTCTCCCGGCATCTGCGCAGCTCGATGCTGGAGACGATGGGGCAGGATTACATCCGCACGGCGCGAGCCAAAGGTCTCCCTGAAACCGCCGTGGTGCTGAAGCATGCGCTGCCCAATTCCTTGCTCGGCATGATCACGCTGCTCGGCCTGACGTTTCCCGCCCTCGCGTCGGGAGCAGTGATCGTCGAGCGGATCTTCGGGCTCCCCGGAATGGGAAAGCTCACCTTCGACGCCGTGCTCGGACGCGACCTGCCCGTGTTGATGGGCTCGATCACCCTCGCCGGGCTGGTGACGATGTTGGGGCTGCTGGTCTCGGATCTCCTGTATGCAGCGGCGGATCCGCGCATCTCGCTGCGAGGCGACCCGGCATGAGGCGCGGCGATTGGAGGAGCTTCGCGCTCCGGCGCCGGAACCTGTTCGGGCTGGGCCTTGCGCTCGGGTTCCTGCTCTTGGCCCTGTTCGCGGATTTCATCGCGAGCGATCGGCCGATCGTGCTGCGGAAGGGGGGCACTCTCTACCTCCTTCCCAACCTGATCGAGTACCGGCGCCTCCGCGGCTTCGTTCCGGGCGACCTCCGCCCCGGCGACTGGGCGCTATGGCCGCCCGTCCGCCATGGGCCATACACCATTCCAGCGCTCGCCGATCTGGAAGGGCCGCTGCCGCAGCCGCCGGGTCGGGATCATCCGCTAGGCACCGACAGCGCCGGCCGCGACGTGCTTGCCCGCCTGCTGCACGGCACCCGTACTTCGCTCGGGGTGGGCATCGCGGCGGCGGCGGTCCAGGTGTCGATCGGCCTTCTTTTGGGAGTGCTCGCCGGGTACTTGGGCGGCTTCGTCGATCTGGCCGTCACGCGCGCCGCCGAAGTGCTGCTCAGCTTCCCGCTGCTCCTCCTGCTCCTGGCCGCGCAAGGCGTCCTCGAGCGCACAACTCTGTTCAGCACCATGGCGGTCATCGCGCTCACGCGTTGGGCCGACACCTCGAGGCTCGTGCGCGCCGAGGCGCTGCGCGTCCGTGAGATGCCCTACGTCGAGGCCAGCCGCGCCCTGGGCAGCTCGCGGCTGCGCACGCTGCTGGTGCACGTCCTGCCCAACTGCCTCTCTCCGGCGCTGGTGGCGGCGACGTTCGGCGTAGGGTCGGCCATCCTGCTCGAAAGCGCGCTCAGCTTCCTCGGGTTCGGCGCTCCGGAGCCGACCGCGTCGTGGGGCGTCCTGATGGCGAACGGGTTCCAGGACGTGCTCGATCCCAACGCGCGGGTGCTGGTGCTCTTGCCCGGCCTCGCCATCTTCCTCGCGGTGACCGCCTTCAACCTGATCGGCGAGGGTGTGCGCGATGCCCTCGATCCGCGGCATCAAGGCGCCGTCGCGCGCTCCGCGTTCATCAACTCGGACCAGAACCGGAAGTTGTCGCCGACGCCGAGGGTCGGAGGCGGCGGACCTACTCCCGCCACGTAGAGCGTGCCGGAGGAGAAATAGCCGGTGGAGAGCGACTTCGCCTGGAGCACGCCGATGCCGCAGATGGCGGCCAGCTCATGCAAATCCAGCGCCGCGGCGCCAGGAGCGAGCACCATCGAGGAGTCGATCGCCCGCACGCTGTAGCCGGTCGAGAGCAGGGCGCCGGAGAAGAATGCCGAGGAGGCGGTGAGCGACAACGTCGAGTAGGAGTAGAGCGGGAACGTGAGCGGGCAAGCCTGGATCCCGGTGGTCAGCGGATACGTGGCCGAGGGATTGCCGTCGCCGGTCGAGCCGGTGGTGCCCGAGCCGAGGCCCGAGCCCGTCGTTCCCGACCCGAGCCCCACCCCCCCGGCGTACCCGTAACCCCAGATGGTCAATCCGTCCGTGGAGCTGGGCAGGCCGCCCGGGGAGAGGTTGAGGGTGAGCGCGAGCGAGCCGAACCCGCCGCCCTGGCGGGCGAAGGCGCGCGGCCGCTGCGCGGCGCCCTGGTAGATGACGCGTGGAACCTCGATCAGGAAAAGCTTGCGCGACGAGGTGGGCGCGGGCGAGACGAACCGCGCGATGCCTTTCCAGTCGGTGGTGGCGGTCTGCGAGGCGGAGGCCGCGCCCCGCCAGCGGATGTGCACCTCGGCGTTGCTCACGGGCGCGCCGGAAGCGGTGGCGATCGTCACGGCCCCGGCGGCCTTCCCGTCCAGGCGCAGAGCCGCGATGGCGTCGGCGTATAGAGGTTGCGGTGGCGTGAATCCACTTGCCTTGGAAATTGCCTGCGAAGCCTGCACCCGGCCTGACCCCCAGTTCGGGTTCCAGCCGTTGGAATTGTTCCCGCTCGAGCTCTGCGCTGCGGTCCGTTGCAGCAGGGGCCGGACCGCGTCCGGAGCGACTCCGTTGCCGATCAGGGCAGCCGCTGCGGCGCTGACGTGGGCGGTGGCCGGGGAAGTGCCGGCGAACAGCCACCAGCTGATCTGCGCGGGCGCGCCGCGGGGAAAGGCCTGCGCCAGGATGCCGTCCCAGAGGCCGTCGTGATTGACGTCCTGATCGGACACCCCTCCGGGCCCCACCAGGTCGAGAGCCTCTCCGAAACCCGAGTACCCGGTCACCGCATAGCCGCTCGAAGCGTCGAGCCTGAACGCGCCCACTGAAATGACGTCGGGAAAGGCGGCAGGATAGTGCACGCGCCGGCCCGTGTTGCCGCTGGCCGCGACGATGATGACCTGGGCGTTCCGGGCCGCTGCCAGGGCCTCCCTCATGGACGCGCCGGGAACGTAGTTGCGGGCGAAGTCGAGCGAGAGGTTGATCACTTGCGCGCCGGACTCGACGGCGTAACGGATTCCCTCCGCCAACCAGAACTCGGTCCCCTGGTTGTTCGCGTCGAGCACCTTGACGGGCTGGATGGTCGCGCCCTGGGCGGGACCCACGTAGGGGATGCCGGCAGAGGAGAAGCGGCCCCGGCCAGCGATGATGGTGGCCATTGCCGTGCCATGACCGTTGTCGTCGTTGGGATGCGCGTCGCCGTTGACGAAGTCCCAACCAGGCGCGAACGCGGTCCGATCGAACACGGGGGCTCGTCTGTACGGGCCGAAGATAGCTCGCGCTGCCGATCAGGATCCGATTCGGTTCGACTGACGCAATGGCCGACGAAATCCGCAGCGTGTCGAGCACGTATTGCAAAGAGACGCCGGCGGGCAGGACCGCCAGATCGAACCCCCCCAGCCCCGTGGCGATGACGACCGCGCCCACGGCGTTGAGCGCGGTCGTGCACAAGCCCAGCGTCAAGGGGTCGCAGCCCACGATCAGCTGTTGGGGCGCGATGACTTGCGGCAGGCCGTCGATGACCTGGGTGACGTTGGGGACGGCGTCCGCGCGGCGCGCCAGGGTCATCAACACGAGGAGCGAGACAGCGACCGCGTTTCTGGGAACGGGGGCCATTGGTCAGTTGCCAGCAATCCGCCGGCCAACCCCGCAACCAATGAATTCACCTGCTTACAGCTTTCAGAACCGGACAGCGGTGGGCGTACGCGCCACGCCGATCAAGAAGATCAAATGGTTGCGAGTGCGGCTTCCAAGCCACAGGTGTGGCGGCAGCGCTACGATCGCGCCCGCGCGATGCCGTAGCGCTTCAGCTTCAACCACAGGTTCTTCCGGTCGAGCCCGGCCCTGCGAGCGGCCTCGGCGACGTTGTTCCCCGCGGCCTGGAGGAGCCCGCCGAGATACGCCTTTTCGAAGCGCGCCACGGCGTCCGCCCGCGCCTGGTGGAACGGCTCCATCGCGCGATCGGGCGCGATCGGGCCCGAGGCGGCACCGAGCACGAAATCGCATTCGCTCATGCCGATGCGCGGACCCTCGGCCATGACCAGCAGGCGCCGGACGATGTTCTCCAGCTGGCGCACGTTGCCCGGCCAGTCGTGGGCGGCAAGAGCGGCCAGCGCCTCGGGCGTGAAGCCGTCGACGGGGCGGTTCATCTCCTTGCCGATCTCGCGCAGGAAATGGTCCGCGAGCAGCGGCACGTCCTCGCGCCGATCGCGCAGCGGGGGGAGGCGGATGGGGAAGACGTTGATCCGGTAGAACAGATCGTGCCGGAAGCGGCCCTCCGCCACCTCCGCTTCCAACTCGCGGTTCGTCGCAGCCACCACCCGGACGTCGACCCTTGTCTGACGCGATCCACCCACCCGGCGGAATTCCTTCGTCTGCAAGAAGCGCAGCAGCTTGGACTGGAGCGAGAGCGGCATGTCGCCGATCTCATCGATGAACACCGTTCCCCCGTCGGCCTCGGCCAGGAGGCCGGACGCTGCCTGATCGGCGCCGGTATACGCGCCGGCCTCGTGTCCGAAGAGCTCGTTTTCCAGCAGCGGCTCGGGTAGCGCCGCGCAGTCCACCACCACGAAGGGTCGCCCGCTCCGCTGGCTCAGGTCATGGACCTCGCGCGCCGCGAGCTCCTTGCCGGTCCCCGTCTCGCCGTAGAGCGCGACGTTCACGTCGGTCCGCGCGACGGTCCCGATCAGGTGTCGCACCTGCGCGATGGCGGGAGAGACCCCGGTGATCCGCTCCGGCTTGCCGCGGCGCTGCAGCTTGCGCCGGAGGACCTCGAGCTCCAGGGCCGTGCGTCCCAGCTCCAGCGCCTGCGCGACCCGCACCCGGAAGAAATCCACGTCGAACGGCTTCTGCACGAAGTCCAGGACGCCGGCCTTCATCGCTTCGACCGCGACGGCCACCGTCGCCTCGCCGGAGAGGATCAGCACGGGCGCGGAGATCTTCTCCTCGCGCAGCCGCCGCACCATCTCCACGCCGTTCATGGCCGGGAGCATGTAGTCGGCGACGATCAATTCGATTCCGCCGCGCGCCAGCGAAAGGCCTGTCTCGGCGTCTGGCGCGACGAGGATTTCCCGTTCGCCGGCCGCGAGCACCTCCGAAAGCGTCGCGGCCTGGTCCGGATCGTCCTCGACGATGAGGATGCGCGACCGTTCACGCGGCGCAGCATGCATCAGGGCGCTCCCGGGAGCACGACCGTGAAGATGGCGCCTTCGCCCGGCTTGCTGTCGACCCGGATCTCTCCGCCGTGTTCTCGCGCGATCTGGCGGCTGATCACCAGACCCAGGCCGGTGCCCCTACCGTTGCCCGCGCGGAAGAACGGGGTGAAGATCTTGCTCAGCGCCTCCGAATCGATGCCCGGACCCTGATCGATGATGGACACTTGCGCGCTTGGGCCGGCGTCCTGCGGCTCGCGCGAGCGCGGCTGGTCCTCGACCTCGATGCGCGGCTGCGGCTTCGCCGGCGGAACGGGATCTCCCGCCGCCATTCTCACCCAGACCCGGCTGCCTCGATTGGAGTACTGGACGGCGTTCCCGACCAGGTTGGCGATCACCTGGACCAGGCGATCGAAATCGCCCACCACCTCCGGCAGGTCCGGTTCCACGGACAGCGCCACGTCGATCGACTTCATCGCGGAAATGGGCTGCAGGGCAGCGATGGCAGTCCTGGCGACCTCGGCCAGATCGACCTTCGCGCAAACGAGATCCGGGGCGCCGGCGTCCATCCTGGACAGCTCCAGCGTGCGATCGACGATCTTCGCCAACCGTGAGGCCTGGGCGGCGATGGCGTCCGGCTCGTCGCCAGCTTCGGGCCGGAGTCAGCAGGCCGAGGTCTCTCTCCGACAGCAGCGATCCCACCCGGCGCGAGTCCACGTACAGGATGCCGAGTTGCCGCCCACCCGAGCGGATGGGCGCGCAGAGCACCGAGCGCAGCCCGAGATCGAGGACGCTCCTGCGCGTGCTGAGCTCCTCGCGCCCGACGATGTCCGCGACCGCGATCATCTCGCCGGTGCGCAGCACGCGGTCGGCTACGGTCCGGGAGATGCGCAAGGTCGCGCCGCTGGCGGCGCCACGCACCGCCGCCACGCGCGGCTCGGCGCCCGCGTCGCTGAGGAGGATGAACCCGCGCTCGGCTCCCGTGAGCAGCAGCGCCTCGTCGAGGGCGTCTTCGAGCAGGGCTTCCGGATCGCTTCGCCCCGCCAGCCGCTGCGCCGCCTGGGTGAGCGCCTCGACGTGCGAGAACGACCTGCGCTGGAGCGCCTCCAGGTCCTTCTCGATCCGCTCGACCTCGCGCAGATCGGGGGCCGCGCCCAGCCGCTCGAAGACGACGCGGGCGCGGCGAAGGGCGCCGGTCGCCTGCACCAGGTCGCCGCGATCCAGCTCCAGCAGGCAGGCGACGCAGTCGACGCGGGCCAGCTCCAGCGTGGCGCCCGCGCGCTCCAGCGACTCCCGTGCCGTCCGCTGCGCGGACGCGGCCGCGGCCCCGTCGCCGCGGGCGCGCGAGGCCAGGGCGAGGATGCGCCAGAGGTTGCCTTGCTCGACCAGGCTGCCCGAATCGGCGGCAAGCTGGAGCGCCTCCGATGCGCGCAAGGCGGCCGCTTCCGGATCGCGCAGCAGCAGATCGAGCTCGGCGAGCCGCCGCTCGGTTTCCAGGATCTCGTCGCGGGCCCCGATGCGGCGGGCGATCTCCAGCGTCTGCCGGTAGAGCTCGCGGGCCGACGCGGGATCCCCCTCCCGCGCCGCGATTTCGCCGAGGTTGCCGCACACCATCGCCTCGATGCGCGCGTACCCGCCCGCGCGCCGGACCTTCGTCAGCGCGCGGGTGAAGAGCTCCTTGGCCCGGGGGGAGTCGCCGCGCTCGCGGTAGAGGAAGCCCAGGTTGTTCAGGTTGTGCAGCTCCTCCTCGAGCGTCTGGCTGCTCTTCCCGGTCAGCTTCTCCCAGGCCTCCAGGGCGCCGTCCCAATCGCCGGCGAGATAGCGCGCGACGCCCAGATTGTTCCAGGCGAGCGCCTCCTGGCGCTCGTCGCCCAGGACGCGGTAGAGCTCGAGCGCGCGGGCCGTTTCCCGGGCCGATCGGCGGTAGCTGGCCTGGACGCGGTACGCAGTGCCCAGTCCGGCGAGAGCGTCGGCCTCGGCGCGCCGGTCTCCCCGGCGCCGCGCGATGAACACCGCCGCGCGTTCCTCGGCGACCGCGCGCCGTCCTTCACCCCGGTGCCACGCGCAAGTGCCGAGCAGGTGGTGCAGCCGGGTCGCCGCCTCTTCATCGCGCCGCTCGCGCGCGAGCGGGAGCGCGGCCGCTGCCAGCTCCTCCGCGCGCGAATACTCGCCGCGCATCGCTTCGGCGCGCGCCTCGACCGTCGTCACCGCCAGCGGATCGGCGCCCGCCGACCGCGCGCGGGCAAGCGCCTCGAGCACCTGCTCGAACCGGCCTTCCTGCCAGCGGGCCTTGGCGATCTTTTGCCAGATGCGCCCCGGAGCGCCGCCGCGCGCGAGCGCCTGGCCATATTCCAGGCGCGCCGCGCGTGGCTGCCCGGCCAGGGCGAGGCAGTCGGCCGCGCGCTCGCAGAGAAGGGCGGCGCGAAGGCTCGGGAAGGGGAGCCGCAGGCCGGCCCGCGCAAGCTGGTAGAGACGGGCCGCTTCGAGCGGCGCGCCGCAACGGAGCCGGTCGCGCGCGGCCGCGAGCGCTGTGCGAACTCCCCCCGGGGCGTTCGCCCGGAAGAGATGGCGGGCGCGCGCGGCGAGATCGCGCGTCAGACCCGCGGCGCGCAGGTGCGCTTGCCTGCGCTCCTGCAGCGGAAGCGCGCTCTCTGCGGCCCGCAACACGGTCCGCTGCGAGAAGCGAAGGCCTGCGTCCTCGGCGACTCGCAGGCCTTCGGCGACGAGATGGGTCTGCTCGCCCGCGAGCATGTTCGCGTCGAGCTCTTCCCAGAGCACGGCCGATTGACCCAGCGCGGAGCGCTGGCGCTCTGGAACCGCAAGGACGGCAGCCCGCGCTGCCCGGGTCGAGGCGCGAGGGATGCAGCCGGCGAGCCCAGGTCCAGAGAGCAGGAGGTCCAGCTCCCACCGGCCGCCGCGCCGGGTGAGAAGCTGGCGGCCGGCGAGGTCGTGGACGGCGGCTTCCAGGTCGCCTGGGTGACCCGAGGTCTCGCGAACGAGCTGGTCGGCCAGCCCGTCCGCCCAGCTCCGGGGACCCAGCGCCTCCACCAGCTTGGCCTTGGCCAGCGCGGGCGAGAGCGGGCGCAGCTCGATGCGTTCGAGAGCGGCATCGAGCTGCTGCGCGGCCGCGGCAACCAGCAGCAACGGCTTGCCTTGCCAGTCGGGGTCCCCGGCCATTCCGAGCAGCAGGGCGCGCAGCCAATCCTGTCTGCTGTCCGCATCGTCGACGAGCAAGGCAAGCGGATGCTGAGCGCACGCTGCGGCAAGCCGCTCCCGCGCCGCGGCGACGGACGGTTCGAAGGGGACGCCGACACCGAGGAGGATGCCGAGCCAGCGGTACAGGCTGGCGAGACCTTCGCCTGGCTGGACGCACAGCGCACGCAGCCCGGCAAGCTCGGCGGTAGCGCCCGCCGCTCGCAACAGCCGCGACCGACCCGAGCCGGGCGGGCCCACCAGCACGATCTGCGCGCCGGCGCCGGCCGCCACGCGCCGTGCGGCAGCTTCGATGCGCTCGAGCTCGGCGTTCCTGCCCTGGAGCTGGCCCAGCCCGATCCGATCGGGCGCCAGCCCCTCGCCTTCGGAATCCAGGGCAAGGCCCGTTGCGGCGGCGAGCGCCTCGATCACTTCATCGGTTTGCGCGTAGCGGGAGCGGACCTCTCGCGCCACCAGCTTCGCCACCACCGCCTGCACGCCTGCGCTGGCGCGCGCGGGGGGCACGCTCTCGAAGTGGCCACGGATGACCTCGGCTGGCGTCCGGGCCGCGAAGGGATTCGCCCCTGAAAGGAGCTCGTGCAGCATCACGCCCA
>WNFT01003827.1_pt1 | contig 13176 bp, 9 predicted proteins | sample 5400191 | NCBI WGS metagenome assembly WNFT01 (sample SAMN13153359, study PRJNA577476) | soil metagenome | isolation source: 80 cm saprolite under Madrone tree | place: USA:California | collected 2016-06-14
CTTGTCCTTTGACGATGTCGGGGCTGATGAGGCCTGATGACATAGTTCCATTCGCCATGAAACCTATCAGGTTGAAGCTTGATAGCCTTCATTTCTTCCTTGCTGACTTTGCGTCCGGTTGGATATTTGCGGCGGTCCAATCGGCATGTCACGTGCAGTCCTTTGGCAGTCGTCGTCTTGGCAATGAGATGGACGACGGTTTCGTAATCTCGCAATGGTTCGCCACGCCAATTCGACGAGATGAAGGAAAAAAGGCGGTGCTCGATCTTGTTCCACTTACTCGTCCCAGGTGGGAAATGACAGACCGCGATGGGCAGACTTGTTTCATCCGCGAAGGTCTGCAACTCCAGCTTCCACAGGCGCAACCGCCAGCCATTGCTTCCCCCGCCGTCGGCCGTAATCAGGATCTTGGTGGCCGCTGGATAGAGCCGTTTGCCTTCCTGGCGCCACCATCCCCGGATGGACGCCACCGCAAACGCTCCCGTGTCGTGATCGGTCCCGACATTGACAAACCCGGTGTTACGCCCGACATCGTAGATCCCATAGGGATAGGCACGGGGCACGTCGGGCGTGGGAAAATCGTGCCCGCGAACCTTCTTTGGCTGTTTCGCTGGAAGCCATTGCTGGCCGGCGTTATCGTAGTTGCCGATGAGTTCTTTCTTCTTGGTATCCACCGAGATCACCGGGCTGCCCTGCGCCAGGCATCTTTTCACCGCGGCATTGATGTGCCGAAATTGCGCGTCGCGGTCTGGATGGTCCCGCCCCTCCTCGGTCTTCCGGTTGCTCTGGAGACTGTAGTGGAGACCATGCAGAAGCTGAGCGACCTTGGCATGGCTGACCGGATGTTTGTGCCGACCCAACTCTTTCGCAATCGCCCGCGTGCTCTTACAAATCCAGCGCAGCGCCGATTCCGGGTCGCCCCGGGTTTGATGATCGATCATCTCTTCCAAGGTGTCCACCAGCCGCGGGTCCGCCACCGTAATGAGTTTGCGCCCCGCTCCGGGGCGGCGGATGCGACCTTCCACCGCAGCGGAACCCTCTTCGATCTCACGAATGCCTTTGGAAATCGCCTTGCGCGACAGTCCGCACGCATGGCGCACCAGACTCACTCCCCCGTAGCCCAAAGCTCTCGCTTCGCTGGCCGCCATGACCCGCCGCGTGCGTTCGTCCAACAATGGCCACACAGAGCGGAACTTAGCAGTCAGCTCGGCAAGACTGTCCATGCTCAGTCAGCATAACAATCATCAGCACAGGATGCTACCTTTATTTATTTACGCCGCCTAAGTTTCGGATATACAACCCACATTCGCGTCTCACGACGGTGTTGTGTAAGAGCCTCGGATTCGCGCAAACGGGCGCATAAGACACCCCCTTTCGGATTGTGGATTGGACAGTCAAACATGAACCCACAGGACGAGCATCGTCACTTCCACAGCAATTCTAGACGCTGGTTGGCGATCGCGATGCTCGCTTGTTTCGCGGCTAGCTTCAGATAGACCCGATTGCACCCTAGCAACGGTTCTACTCTCACTGGCTAGTTCCGTAAGCGTTAAGGGAGGTGCATATGAGCGACAGCTCTGACAGGCAGGCTCGCCGAGGCGGGAGGATTAAGGTACGAAGACGTGGCCGCTCTCAATCCAGGAAAGGCACTCTTCGAGCGACAGAAGCTGGGCTATCTCGCACCATTTTTCGGTGTGGCGGAAGTAGGCAAGATCGAATCGCCCATTTCCAGCGTACTGTAGTCTGGCAAACTTCGACTCGAAGGAAGGAGAAAGCGCATTAGGGCCAGGTGAGCAGTAGGTTGAACAGAAGTAAAAGAAAGGACCTCGCCATTTTGAGTGAATATCCACCAGGTAATTGAATTGCGTCTTTTTATCAGGAAGCTGGACATAGCGGGGCTTCAAGATGGAGTCAATGAGGTTTTGCGCTTGACGCTGGACTTCCTGCTTGATATCGGTGGGGACCCGAAATGCTCCGGCCGGATCATAGACCCAGCCTCTGCCCGATGGCGGTTTTGGCCCGATCATTTTGAACGATGCCATCCCTCTCTCCTCCACCTTACCGCGCCGATGGAGGCTGCCAGTTACCGGGCAGCAATTCGTGGATGTGAGTGATCTTGATCGAAGGCAGGCGGGCCAGGATATCCGTCAAGTAAGCCTGGGGATTCAGGCCGCGCCGCCGAGCACTGATCAGCAGTGAGTAAATGACTGCACTGCGCCATCCCGCGTCGGGATGACCGATGAACAGCCATCGCTTTCGACCCACCACAGTAGGTCGAATGTCATTCTCGACCAGGTTGTTATCGATCTCGAAACGTCCGGCCTGGAGATAGCGGAGCAAAGCATCGTACTCCTTGAGGAAGTAGTTGACGGCCTGGCCCAGCGTGCTTTTGGGTAACAGCTTGGGTTGCAGCTGCTCGGCCCGTTTCTTGAGCGCTTCCCAGATCGCTGGCGCTTGCTCTTGGCGAATTTGGTATCGCTGGTCGGGAGCAAGATGCCGCACCTGATCTTCGATGCGATACAGTTGCCGAATCTGGGCAATAAACCAAAGCGCTTCGACGAAGGATTCCTGCAGTGCTTTGTAGAAGCGTCGGCGAGCATGCGTGAGACACCCATTCCGTTGCAGGGCAGAATCCTTCCGTTCCAGAGCCGCATAGACCTCGTAGGCATCGGTCTGAATCGTTCCCCGAAATCCTTGCAGTCGTTGCCGCGGTACCTCCTGTCCGCGGCTGCGAGAAAACTCCAGGATCACATCTTGCCCGGGAACCGAGTAGAACCACAAATAGCCTTGCGCTGCCTTGCCCTGCACCTCCGGATCCAGAACCTTGACCGGCGTTTCATCAATCTGTAAATAACCTCCCGCCTTCATCCCCGCCCACATGGCGTCATAGAGTGGCTCGAGCCAGCTGGCGATCTGTTCCACCCACTGCACTATTTGCTGCCGTGGAATCTCTACTCCATGCCGCTCACGAAAGATCTGCTCTAACCAGTAGAACGAGAGGTGATCATCGTAGCGGGCCAACACGATATGCACGGCCAAGCCCAACCCCAGTTTGCTCTGTGGCAGCAAGCGCGGTGGCAACGGCGCAATGGTCATGCCCCGCTGACCGCAACGGCAGGCGGCATACTTGGGCCGTATCGTCCGCCGGCGAATCAGCTTGGCCGGCACCCAATCCATCTCCTCCGTGACTTCCTCTCCGATGCGAGATAGCGGTCCGCAGCACGGGCAAATCGTGATCTCTGGTTCCAAGATCACCGTCTCGGTCTCCAGCTCGACGGGTAGGGGATGGCGTGCAGGACGGCGCTGCCGTTGTGCCTTCTGTTCTTCTGCCAGCACTTGCTGGCTGAGCGGTTCCGGTCGTTGCCTCTGCTCCCGCAGATCGCTGGCGATCTCGTCGAGTTGGGCTTGCTCTTCGGGCGATAACTTCTCTGCCTTCGGGCCGAACAGTTGTCGCTTTAACTCCGCGATGAAAGCCTGCGCTTCCGCTAGTTGTTCCTCTTTCTGGCGCAGTTGTTCTTCCAGCGCCAGCATCTGCTCCACAACCGCCTCCAGCGGTTGCTCGGCCAGCTGTTGTCGTAGGACCTCACGCCGTTCCATCCAGCACCTGGCGAAAGTTCGCGTGCAGCGGATACACGTATATGTCTTTCACCGGCACCTGCACCCCGTGGTAGCGATCCTGGCGCGAACGCCCTTGCGTCTGTCCTACTCCTTGCCAGTTGGCGGCACGATATACGGTCCCGCGAAATCGATCCCGTTCCACAAATGTTTCCACCAGCGTGATCCCGTGGCCGTACTTTTTCTGCCAATCCCCGCTCAGTCTTCGCAGCACCTGCCCCAAGATCCAGCTCCCCAAGTGCGCCACTTGTACCCACGGCAGAATCAAGAATCGACAGTTGTTGGTGAGGCGCCACAGATTGGCTTCGCGCTGCGCCCCTGTCCAACCAATAAAGTGATCGCGATCTCCACACTTCCACGCTGCCGATCCAAACCACAAGCCCGCCAGCAGGCGATCGTCTCCCTGGCGCACTCGGTACTGCAGGTTCTCGCCCACCGCGCCTCCACCCGATCCCAGATAGTGAAACTGTTCCAGAGCTGCCGCCAACTCTTCTCGTCCAGCTCGATCCTGGCTCACTTCTTCTATCCTCAGCCCGCTCCGTTCAGCCAACGGACCCTGGATCGGACTCTGATCCCACAGCCGCGGCACCATCACTACCGCTCGCATGCGGTTGGTCGGCCTCTGCCGCCGCCGCGGCAAGGATATGAGACCTCGCTTCTGGAGTTTGACTAACAGAGTTCGCGCCGCCATGTCCTTGTACTGGCCCGCTCCATTCCGCCAGTTCCACTGCGCGCACAGTTGCTGCGAGATGTGCCGCCGGCTCCACTCGGGATGCGTCGCGATCAGTTCTCGCAGCCCCGCCACATCCCTGTCCCCTAACTGTCGACCTTGGATTACCAGAGCTTTCTCTTGCATGAACTGGTTATGACAAATCCCAAGTCCGGAGTCCAGCAGAAAAGAACCAAAGAACAGGGCAGGAGTAACCAAGTGGATTACCGGCGGAACCAGTGCCGGCGCGGCGTGGCTTCCAGACCGTGCAGTAACAAGCTCAGTTCTTCCGGGCGCAAACAACAGCTACGACCTTCTCCCTTGGGCCAACCGAAGCTACCCTTCTCTAATCGCTTGGCACAGATCCACAGTCCCGAACCATCAAAGAGAAGAAGCTTGAGCCGATTGCGATGGCGATTGGTGAACAAAAAAACGTGACCCGAGAGTGGATCCTGTTCCAGTACACTTTGCACCCGGGCTTGCAGTCCATTAAAGCTTTGCCGCAGATCCACCGGCTCGAGGGCAATGAAGATGCGCGTGGCCGGGGATAAACTCAACATGCCGACTGCAGGCTCTCCCACAGGGACCGCATCCAGGCCCCCGCAGCCGTCCCTCCCAAACGCACCACGGTCCCGCTTGGCAGCACGACCTCCGCTACCCAAGCACCTGCCGGAGCGAACGAGGGCAAACGCACTTCTTCAAAACCTGGAGTCCCATTCGACGAATTACTGCGCTGGCGCTCTTCCCGAGTCCATCGGTGGAAAGTTCCTTCATTCAGACCATGCTGTTGGGCAAACTGACGTGCGGACAACTGACTGGAGCGATATTGAGAAATCCACTGCGCGCGTTCTGGCGCGCTCACTCGAGGCCGACGCTGCAGGGCGTGAGATTCCATGGCGTCAGCTTCTCATTAATTATCAGCATTGACTAGGATGCACCCCGCTTTACGCTTACGAACAAAGAAGCAGATCGGGTATGCAAGCGGCTAGACTCTGGTTTAGCCGCCGGGGATGGGGCGTTTTCCTGCCGTACCGGAGGAGGGGCCCTTCTTTTCTAAAAGACGCGCGACCATCCCCCGGGGCGACGTCATGACTATTCGCTATTTATCAAAGCGTCCGCAGTGGCTGCAATCTGTGCCGATCGGATAGTACTTATTCGTACTCTGTATTATCTGAACCATGTTCGTACCGTCAATGTTTAACGAATAGACGCCCCAGATAGCAGATGGTGCATATGAGAAGAATATCCTTTTCCCATCACTGGACCATTGGGGCAGGATGTTATTGGCGTTGTTGTTCTGAAAGACAGGAGTGACGCCAGAGCCGTCCGGATTCATGAGGTAAATTCCGCCACCACCGAGACTGTCGCCGAACGGCGTATCTCCGTCCGAGAACGCAATCTTTTTGCCATCCGGCGACCAACTTGGGGTACTGCAAAGAGATACTGTAGAGTATGGACTGTTGATTTGACAGTTTGTCAATTGTGTAACATTTGACCCGTCAGAGTTCATCGTGTAGACGTTGTACCTGCTGGCGTACGGAATACTTGCGGTCACACCGGTAAAGCCAAGCCTTGTTGCCTCTGGAGACCACCTTAGGTAGCAGCCCTCAGTCTCATAGCTCCGGTCTTGCAACAGAACGCCGTTAGTGATCCGTTGCACACCCGATCCATCAGAGTTCATCATCCAGACGTCGATTGTGCTGCCGGCACGCGATGAGCAGAAGGCAATCTTATCGCCTAATGGCGACCACGATGGTGCGAAGTCATTACCGTTTGTGGTGATGTGTGCGAGCCCGGTTCCATCTACGTTTATGACTGAGATGCCATTCCCACTATCGAACGCCAGCCTCTTACCACCAGGTTCCCAAGTCGGATAGGCCCCAGTCTGTACCAAAAGAGAATCCGACGAGCCGTCCGACGCATTGGCGAGGCGTATACCGTTAGTGCCGGTTCCGTTGCTAATCGCTTCGTACGCCACTTTCCCATACGTCGCTTGGCCTTGCATGAATGCTGTTCTAAGCCCACTCCCTGCCCCTGGGTTTCCCGTTCCGGCAGGATCTACCGTTTTGCTATTACTGTTTGCGTTATAGTAATGATCCAGAATGCATCGCCAATCCCGCGGAGTGATTGCCACTCCGTCAGAGTTTTTAATCTGCAGACCTGTGTCTCCAGGCGCTCCGGTCTTGTCCAGGCCTGATGCCCAGCGCTGCGAGCCCCGCTGGCACATGCCTCGGGAATGAGTGAAGGCCTGCGTTTTTCCAGTGTCGACGAAATCCTTCATGCACGGCCAATTCTGCGACGGTTCCCCTACATAGCCATCGCCGCAGGTTGCGTTAGCTGTGTCACTTGCGAGATTACTTTCAGCCGCGTATTCGGCCTTGAAGACGTTGATATTGTCCTGTGATAGCACAACTCCAGCCGTGGCAATGACATCGGCCTTGCTGGCTCTGGTTGGCTTGTAAACCGTCGGATTGTAGACCTGACACAAAGCGTTGTCACAGATGTCATAGTTTGCGGATAAAGGATGGGCCACCCTCCAAGCACCGTAGCTCCGATACGCTACGGCCCCGGCTTCCAGCGAGTCGTCAACCCATGTGCTCGACCACTCACCGAGCAAGCCATTACTGACGTACGTTTCTAGTGATATCGGACGGTCCCATGTCGTACATACAATTTGGTTACCAGATACCGTGCAATTGTGACCCACCTTAATGCTGCTTGGCACTGTTATCGCCTGGGGCGTAGGCGTCCCGGACGTCACTGCCGCGCCTACTGGAAAGGATCCCCCAGTAGTTCCAAGCCAGGCGTACAGTTTCGGTGATAGCTTCATCCCCGGAATTGATGATTGGGGGCTGCCTTGATCTTCAAATCCCTTCCGCATCAGCTTGTGGGTGGCGTCCTGGTCGACAACGCCAACACCCTTTTGCAGATCTACGGCTGATCCCATTTCCTCCGAGCCAATACCGAAATTTCTTAAAACTATCGTCCTGTATCGCGGTTTTTCGTAGATCAAGGTGTCAGTTCCGATGCCGCCTGGAATATCCGGCTCTGGCGTTGGCACTGACAACTCAAAATGCCCTGTCGAATCTGTCTGCACTTCCACGTCAGCATTCACGAAACGTACCTTCACACCAGAAAGCGGTTCGCCCGTTTCCGCGTCTACGACATATTCATGCAACAGGGTGTAACCGGGACGCAGAAGCCGGTCTAGAACCTGCGGGCTCTCCTCTTCAGGCAAAGTTTGCGGGTCGAGAAAGGCTCCGGCTCTTGTGGTCTTGGCAGGCTCGACAAGGTAATGTGTTCTCAGCGCCCCATACCCCGGAGCGGATATCTCCAATCGGTATTCGCCTGCCGGCAAGTCGATTTTGCCGTAGCCCTTGCCATCGGTGCTCAGTGAGAAAGGTTGAGGACCGTCTCCCTTGGTTACCGCCTTAACTGCGTAATGAGTGCGACTGTCTCTGATCCGAAACTCCATCGTCCCCGTAGCTGCGAACATGAGCGACGCAGTAAAGGAAACCAGTAGTGGAACGACAAGGCAGTTTCGTTTCGGCATTCGTGTTTCTCCTTGCAGGGCGTTGAGACACGGACGGACGCTAGCACATGGCGTGTGTGGAAAATTCAGCCGAAGCCATTCCGACGGAATCCCGTCGGTAGCTCGTGCTCTTTCAGGCTGCAAGCCGCTCAAGCATGCGGGAACGAGGGGCGCTCCCCCTCCTCCGGACGGCAAGCTACGCTCCCCTCCCTCCCCCTCCCCCTTTTACCTAGTTGGATAGGGGCCAGGATCAGTGATCGAAGTAGAGCCGGATATCCAGCGATGCCAGCACTTTCTGTGGTTGATTTTGCGTGATCGGGGCATAGGCGGGCTGGACTGATTCTAGCAACTCTGTACCCGCCTCAAGAACTCAGTCACGAGCGGGCTAGCCCGACTCGCCCGCTTTCGGGAATCTCGGTTCTCCGACGCGGGAATCAAGTGTTTCCGGTAGTGCTCTGGCGACAAAGAGATGTGCCTAGTCATGGAAGTGAGACCGAGTTGCCCCAAATACGCCCCCAAAGCAGGCAACAACTCTTGCGCGTCCAAACCCTGCTCGTACCACGCGGCAATACGATGGACTGCGAATGTGGACCTGAAATCATTCAGCCGCGGCTGAAAGCGACCACCATCGAGTCGAACGACACTCGCATTACGACGAATCACTCTAAACTGCCCGTTCAACGTCGCACTGTGCACAGGCGTACCGTTCCGCGTTAAAAAGAAATTTCTGCCCTTGAACTTCTTACGGATAGGTGACTTTAGGTACATTGTCAGGAGTTTATGAACATCTGAGCCTATCGGGATCGTTCTCCTCCGCGCATGAGAAGTTTTCTGAAGTGTGATCACATCCCGTTTCAAATCCACATCACACTCCTTCAGCGTTAACGCTTCGGTCAGTGACGCACCAGTCGCATAGAGAAACAACAACAGGGTCCGGAAAGATAGCGGATCAATCACTCTTGGCTTTATTGTGCTGCTCAACGCGGGCTCGCTGACCAGACGCCGAATCTCCGTGCGGGAATAGATGTAAGGAACAAAAGTTGAATGGCCGCGAGGTATGGGTGCTGGTAGGGGAAGGGCCTCTAGTTGTTCACGGGCTTTCCAATGCATAAAAAACCGCCTTAGCCTGTCGTACCTGCTGAATGCGGACAGGGTAGGTCTGCCGATGAATTCAGAACCCTGCGCCACGGTTAAACTTGAGAGATGAACGTCACCCGCAAGTTGAGCGAATGTCGCGAGAAATCGTGCTATGGTGGTGAACTCCCAGCCCATGGACTGCTTATGAGCGATGAATAGCCGAACCGCCTTGGAGACCTTCAAATCAAACCCTCAAGGCTGAAGTCTGCGACTTCACGCAGCATCTCGACATCGAACTTTGCGTAAAAGAGTGGCGACTCCGGGTGACGTTGACCGAGAAAGTCACCGATCTCCCTTATGGTCATGCCACCACGAAGAAGTTGCATCGCTCGGGCATGTCGCCTATGTCTCTGGGTACATAGTCGCCACTATCTACCCTCCCTGACTATGTCGAGTGATATGAAGGGGTCCTGGCGATCGTTCAACAATGACGGCTCGCAACGCAAATCGAGGTCGATCAATCACCCGACATAGTTTTCTCCGTTTTGTCTGCTCTACAGACTGTTGAGGAATCCAAGCAGTTGGTCTCCAGGTTGATAGCGCCCCGGTCTGCCGTGCGGGGGTAGGGTTTTCGCAAGGGCCCGCTCCTTCATTGCGAGTGTGGCTTCGAGATAGATCTGCGTAGTCTCCACCGACTCATGTCCGAGCCACAATGCAATTACAGAACGATCCACGCCCGCTTGTAGAAGGTCCATCGCCATCGTGTGCCTCAAGCGGTGAACCGTGACCCGCTTTTCCTTCAACGAGGGACAGACTTTGGAGGCCGCCATGCGATGCTTGGTCAACAGGTACTGTACGCCGTGGACGCTGAGACGTTTACCCTGGGCGTTGGGAAAGAGCACGTCGCCGTCACCGCGTGGCGGTTCTCGAAGCCAGGCTTTCAGCACGGCAAGTGTGGATCTGGCAAGAGGTGTGCAGCGCTCTTTGCGGCCCTTGCCGATCACGCGCAGGTGAGCGCCAGCCCCAACGATGAGGTCGGCGCGTTTGAGCCCGGTCATTTCCGATAAGCGCAGGCCCGTCTGCACGGCCACCAGCAGAAAGGCGTGATCGCGTCGACCGGACCAGGTGAACTGATCCGGAGCGGCGAGCAAGGCATCAACTTCGGGACGAATGAGGAACTGGACCAAGGTACGGGTGAAGCACTTGCTGGGGATGGCGAGCACACGCTGGATTTGTGCGGAATGGGCGGGTGCCTCGAAAGCCGCGTATCGAAAGAAGGAGTGAATCGCCGTGAGGCGCAGATTACGACTGCGAACGCTTAGGCCTTGGTGCTTCTCCAGTTCATCCAAAAAAGACATGATGAGGGGGGCATCAATCTCCTCGAAGCTCAGGCGGGACGGCGGCTTGCGCAGCCGCTGCTGGACGAACTTCAGGAACTGACGGAAGGAGTCGCGATAGGAACTGATGGTATGTGGACTCGCCTGGCGCTGCTGCATCAAGCGCTGGGTAAAGAAACGCTGCAAAAGCGGAGCCAAAGTGGTTGAGGTGATCATCGCTGATCCTCCCAGCGATGCTCGAGCCGGCGCATGGCTTCTCGCATCAGCTCCGGAGAGCTGCTTAAATACCACTGCGTGTCCGCGACGTGGACATGACCGAGGTAAGCAGACAAGATCGGCAGGAGGCACTCTGGATCCTGGTTGGACCGATACCACCTTACCAGCGTATTCGTTGCGAATCGGTGCCTCATGTCATGCAGACGTGGACCGTGATGATCGGATATCCCGCGCAGACCGATCTGCCGGGACAACGCATAGAACGTTCGATGAATCTCTCCGCCATCCAAACGATTGCCCCAGTTGGAAACGAAGAGATAGGAGGAGACCTCTCGTCCCGCCCAATGACGTTTGCGTCGTGCAAGGTAGTCGGCAAGTACCTTGCAAGTCGATGCGTGCAAAGGCACGAGTCGAGACTTGCCGAACTTGCCGCTGCGGATTGTCAACACCGCTGCGTTAAGATCCAAGTCCCGAAGTTCGAGACTGCGCGCTTCGCCGAGACGTAGGCCGGAGACACTCAGCAGTCCGAACAGACCGTGGTAAGTCCAAGGTCGCAGTTTGCTGAGTTGACAACGACAGGGCATGTCGAGAGTAGCGCGCAGTAAGCTTCGAATTTCATCGTCCGAGTACAGGTACGGCCGTGCTCTCCTCGGTCGAAATGGCAACAAGCCCCAGGGAGGAATCTGCGTTCGTGGATCGGTGGCACAACGATGGCGGGCGAATCCGCGCACGAAGCTCAGTCGTTGCGCCCAGTGTGCTGGTTGGACGTCGACTGGTTGTTGAGCCCAAGCCAGGGCCTGTGCGTTGGTAATGTAGGAAGTGCGGTGGCGCTCCATGAACGCGACGAAATCGAGCAAACCCTTGCCTGCATCCTGCAGCTTGAACCCTAAACTGCGGCGCAGACTCAGATATTCTTGAACGGCCTGTCGAAGCGTGTTCATCGCACACCTCCCGGCCACGGCAAAGCCAGTGTACGCAATGCCTTGATATCGACCTTGGTGTAGATCTTGGTGGTCTGTGGATGGCGATGCCCCAGCAACTCGCCAATCTCGCTCAGCGAAGCGCCCCGGTGCAACATCTCGGTGGCCAATCCATGGCGAAACTGGTGAGCCCCTAAGGTCGTAGCCTGGATGCCGGCACGCTGGAGCGAGTGCCGAACGATAGAGCCAACGCCACAGGCCCCGCGAAAGGCGCAGATCGGGGCTCGAGCTCGTAAGAATACGTGGCGACTGATGCTGTCAGGTCGCCCCCGCCGCAGGTAGGCGGCAATGGCTTTGCCGACCTCTGTGGGTAAGGGCAGTCGGTTCCGCCGGCCACTCTTGCCGCGCACACTAACTTGTCCCAGGTTCCAGTCAATGTCATTGAGTTCGAGAGATGCCACTTCACCTGAACGCAACCCTAATCGCGCCAGCAAGAGCAAGATGGCGTAGTCTCGACGCCCGACTACAGTGCGACGATCGATACTGGCCAGGAGTTGGCGTACGTGTTCCGCGGAAATCGCTCGGGGGATCGACGTCATCGACCAATTGGCGACGACCGGAACGGCGGCGGCCAGATCCAGCGTAATCTCCCCGAGATATCGGACGTAGTGCAGGAAAGAACGCAATGCGCTGGTCATGAGCTTCGCTCGCTTCCTGTGCAGTCGTGGCGCTTGGCGCTGTACGAACCGCACAACATCGCGGGCACACAGATGCGAAAGCGTGACTCGTCCGGGACCGAAACGGTCTTGGAGAAAACTGCGGATGAACGGAATGTAGTTGATGATGGTCGAGCGGGCCAGTGCGCGCACTTCCAGCAAATATTGCCCGAATGCTTGGGCACAATCCTCAGCCGGAGTCGGGTGGAATACTGATTTCTTTTCGCGGGGGATCACGCCTCCATCGCGCAAAAAGCCGATGAGATGCTTGAGGGCAGCGGCATCCCCCCGGCCAGGGCGTACGTGTCGAGCACGATATCGTAGATACCGTGTCGCATGATCGGAACCGATGCTGCGCAGTCCGACCCCTTTTTCCTTGAGCCATCGGCTAAAACATGCAGCGAGCAAAACCTGTCGATGAATCGATACCAAACTGTATCCCTGCTCACTCACCGATTCTGCAAACGAGCCGATTTGTGCCGCGAGTGGACCCTCCGGCGGTTGCGATAGAACCACTTGGTTATTGACGATGCACTTCATGGTGGACTCCTTCCCGATCTGCGGGCTAGTAGAAGGAGCTCAGAATATGTCTACACCGCCGCGAGTAGACGCCGGAAAAATCGGGCCCTCGCAGATTTACAAGACATAGTCAGGAAGGGTAGATAGTGGCGAAGCACATGTGGAGTGATACGCTTGGTGCGAAGAGACGGGCAAGTTTGGCGGGCGAGAGCGACGTGCTTGTCGACCAAGTCTTTGACACTATCAGGGCTGAGGCGAGCGCCGCAGGCTGTGGGGAACACTATTTCGGTATTGCGTGTCGTCGGCTCCGCCAACCAGGTTTTCAGCACAGCAGCGGTTGTCTTGGTCAGTGGAGTGCATCTCTCTTTTCGCCCTTTCCCGATGCAACGCACGTGAGCGCCGACCCCAAAATGCACATCTTTGCGCTGTAGTCCGGTCAATTCGGATAGACGCAATCCGGTTTGCACGGCCACCAGTAACAAGGTGTAGTCGCGGCGACCGTACCAGGTTTTTTGGTCCGGGGCGGCCAACAACG
>WNFT01003829.1_pt1 | contig 13169 bp, 15 predicted proteins | sample 5400191 | NCBI WGS metagenome assembly WNFT01 (sample SAMN13153359, study PRJNA577476) | soil metagenome | isolation source: 80 cm saprolite under Madrone tree | place: USA:California | collected 2016-06-14
GCAGACCGCGACATCCCGGCCCCCGACGTCAACACCGACGGGCAGACGATGGCTTGGATCATGGACACGCTCTCCATGCATCTCGGCTACTCCGTTCCGGCCTCCGTGACTGGCAAGCCGATCGAGGTGGGCGGGTCGCTGGGTCGCGTCGAGGCCACCGGGCGGGGGGTGACGATCTGCTCGATGGCAGCGCTCGAGCACCTTGGCCGCCTTCCGCACCAGACACGCGTCTCTGTGCAGGGTTTCGGCAACGTCGGCAGCATCAGCGCGCGGCTGCTCGAAGAGGCTGGCTGCACGATCGTCGCCGTCAGCGAGGACTACGGCGGCATCTACAACCCGCTTGGGCTTTCCATCAAGCGCGTGCAGGAATATCGGGCGCGCGAGAAGACGCTGCGCGGGTTTCCTGGCGCCCAGGAGATCGGCAATCAGGATGTGCTGACGGTGGACTGCGACCTGCTCGTACCTGCTGCAATCGGTAATCAGCTGACGTCGCGTAACGCGCGCGACGTGAAGGCGAAGCTGATCGTCGAAGGCGCCAATGGACCGACCACCCCCGAGGCGGATGCGATCTTTCGCGAACGCGACATCTTCCTCGTGCCCGACATCCTCGCCAACGCCGGGGGCGTGACCGTCTCGTACTTCGAGTGGGTGCAGGATCTCCAGTCGTTCTTCTGGTCCGAGCACGAGGTCAACCAGAAGCTGAAGGCGATCATGTCGCGCGCGTTCACCGAGGTGCTGAAGACGAAGCTCGAGCTCAAGCTGGACATGCGGATGGCCGCTTACGTCAGGGCGGTGGCGCGCGTCGCCGGCGCCACGCGAGAACGGGGCCTCTATCCATGAGTGGTGACGCCGGGGAGCCGCTCGCCAATGCATCGGCCTAGGCGGCCGGGCTGCGCTGAAGCCTGCGTCGCCTTCTGCGCGCGTTCGGTCGCGCATCTACGTGATGCGCTCCCTCACGTGCTCGTCGGCTCCTTGGCTCCGGCCGCCGAGGCCGCGCCTTGTCAAGCTTGTCCCCGGGCGCACCACTCTTGATTGATTCGTTCGGCGGCGTCATAGGACCATGGCCATCTTGGCCAGATCGGCTCTATCGATGGCAAGGGATGTGGGCATCTGTGCCCGAATGGCGGATTCTGCCGGTCAGATCTCGCGGGTGCGGAAGCTCCAGATGCTCAAAGTCAGCATCAGCCCAAACCACACCACCACCCACGCGAGAAAGGCGGTGGGTGGGGGATCGACGGCGCTGAACGGGTTGGCGCGCCCGGCTGTCCCGGCCGCACGGAGCGCAGCCAGGATCACATCCGGTTCCATCGCGTAGACGGCGCCGCGCCACAGCCCGTCGGTTGGCAGGAGCAGGTGGCTGATCGTACCGACGTTCTGCAGAGCGGAGTTCTGCAGCCCGGTCCCGATGTCGCCCACCACGCCCGCGATCCAGGCCATGAGCCACGCCACCAGCGCGATCACGCCTCCGGTGATTCCGGACAGGCGGGTCGACAGGACCAGCCCGAGCGAGAGCAGCGCGAGCCCTTCGGCGGCGACGTAGAGCACGAGCTCGACCGGGTGCGGAGGCTCGTAGCCTGTCGCCCAGTTCACGGCCGTCAGCTCTAGAAGAGCAGACCCGGCGGCATAGATCGTGACGAGGATCGCCAGCCCGAGCCATTTGCCGATCACGACCTCGCTGCGCCTGACGGGACGCGCGAGCATCGAGAGCAGCAGTCCGCTTTCCACCTCGCTCGAGATGAGTGGGCCGGCGACCACGGCCGCGCTGAGTGCAAGCACACCGCTGTACATAAAGGTGATGACGATCAGCAGCTGCGACGTGATCAGGCTGACCTGGTCATGCGGCAGGACGGTGCCATCGCTTCGCGTCACAGTCGTGATCTTGTTGAAGCCCCACGCGGAGAACCCCACCACCAGCAGCGTGAGGATCACGAGCGCCAGGAGCAGACGGCGACGCGATGATTCCTGCACGGTGAGCCGCGCGAACACGAGAACGGGGGGCACTACTTTTCGTCCTCGTGCAGCAGCTGGAGGAAGCGGTCCTCCAGCGTCTGATGCCGCGGCGACACCTCATAAACCCGACCGCCCAACGCGACGATCGTCGACACCAGGTCGGGGACCCGCTCGATGTCGAGCTTCGTGAACGTCAGGTGCTCGCCCTCATCGTCGAGCGGGCCGAACGTCGCCAGCTTGTTCCGAGCCGAATCGTCGAGGCCGCTCACGCGCACCTTCACCGCTGTTCCGCTGAGCAGCTCGTCCATCGTCCCCGACGCGATAACCCGGCCGTGATCGACGACCGCGACGCGGTCGCAGACCTGCTCGACCTCGCTCAGGAGGTGCGAGTTGAGGAACACGGCGGTGCCTCGGTCGGAGAGGCCGCGAATGATCTCGCGCACGTCATGCCTACCTACAGGGTCGAGCGCCGACGTGGGCTCGTCGAGAAAGACCAGCTCGGGCTTGCCGACCAGGGCGGCCGCCAGGCCGAGACGCTGCTGCATGCCTTTCGAGAACGTGCTCACGCGATCGTCGGCGCGGTCGGTGAGGCCGACTGTGTCCAGCGCCGCCGCGATCTCCTCCTTCCACGTCGAGCGAGGCAGCGGCGCCAGCTCGCAGTGGAGGGCGAGCACCTCGCGCGCATCGAGCCAGCCCTGGTATCGGAACAGCTCTGGCAGGTAGCCGATGCGCCGGCGCGTGCCGAGGTCACCGATGGGCTCACCGAGCAGCCATGCTTCACCCGAGGTGGGCTTGAGGAGGCCAAGCAGCAGCTTGACCGACGTCGTCTTGCCCGCGCCATTGGGACCGAGGAAGCCGAAGGTCTCGCCGCGCGGCACCGTCATCGACAAGCCCGAAAGCGCGACCGTGCCGCCGAATCGCTTCGTCAGGTCGGCGGTATGTATGGCAGGAGCGGCAGCGGCCACTCCCATCGGAGTGGCCACTGCTACACGTGCTGGTTCAGCCACCTGAGCAGGCTAGCTGAGTGATCTATTTCAAATTGCGCGCGATGTCCACCGCGGCCGACTGCTTGAGGGAGCCGGCGACCACGAAGACGTTCGTCTTGTGGATCCAGATCACCCCCGAGCCGAGGCCGGTGTTGTCCCCGAGCGCGACGCCGGGGTCGCCATTGATGCTGACCTTGCTCGAGGTCGCATATTCGACGGGCACCGGGATGGGCAGCGTGCTGGCGGGGTCACCGATGGAGCGGATGGCCGCCGCGAGCTCCGGCGACAGGCCGGGCACGGACAGGATGTAGGCCTCGAGCTGCTTGGCCGTCACCTGGGTCGATGTGACCACGGGCACGGCCGACTTGGCGACGATCAGCTGAGGCAGGTTGATGTTCTGCGAGCTCGAATCGGTGCCAGAGGCGGCATTCATGTCGCCGAACACCTCCACGACCGCGGGTCCCACGGTCACGGTGAGCTTGGCGCCGTCCATGCCGCTCGGCAGCTTGGGCAGCGACTTACCGGTCGCGGCGGCCGCATCCGCCGCCTTGTTGGCATCGAACGTGAACACCGCGACTGCACCCGGCATCGCCGCGTAGGTCACAGTCGAGGACACGCCGGCGGGCAGCTTGGACACGACCGGGACGTCGAGCCCCGAAATCGCCTTGGCGTCGGCCGCGGTCAGGACGATCTGCGGCTTGGGCTGCGCCGACCAGGTCAATGTTCCGTAGGCGCTGAGCTGCTCCAGCGCCTGCAGGTCGGCGAACGTCACCGGGACCGGCTGCACCGTCTTCGGCTGGAAGAGCGGCAGGATGTTGGCGAATCCGGTGATGGCCAGCGCCACGACGACCGCCGCCGCTCCGACGGCGAACATCTGCTGTGTGGCGGGTCGCAGGATGGGAAGGCTGAAGCCGAAGCGCGGCTTCGCGGCCGGCGCGGCCTGTACATGCTTGAATGCCGTCGCCACGTCTAGCTGCAGCTCCGGCGCGGAAAGCAAGGTCGCGGCCACATGCGCGTCGTCGGCCATGCCTTGGTTGCGGGCCTGGCAGGCGGCGCAGTCCATGTAGTGGCGGCGGTCCGAGCCGGTGAGCGCGTCCGGATCGTCGACCAGCCGGCGCAACGTTCCTTCAGATAGATGTGCCACGAGTGACCTCCTTGCGCAGTGCGGCTTCTGCGCGCCTCAACAAAGTTCCGATCTGTCCGGTTCCAACTCCGATCGCCTGAGCGACCTCTGCGTAGCTGAGGCCGCTGGCGCGTAGAACGAGCACTGCTGCGGGCTTGGGCGCCAAACGGGCGAGCGCGGCTCGCACCATCCGCCGGTCCTCGCCGACCTCGAGCATCCGCTGAGGATCGACCGTCCGCGAGGCTTCTTCTGGCGCTTGCGCCAGCTCGCGACGCTCGCGGCGCTTGCGGCCTCGGACCCGGTTCAGCGCGGTGTGCGCGGCAGCGCGGTGCAGCCACGCGGGCGCGAACTGCGCGCTGGCCGAGTGCAGCCGGTGGAAGCTGATGAAGACCTCCTGCGCCACGTCCTCGGCCTCCTGCGGATCGGCCAGGACCCGGTTGGCGATGCCGGCCACCCGCGAGTATTCGCTTTTGAACAGGGCCTCGAAGGCCTCTTCGCGAGACTTCACCAGATGCCTTGAGGCTTCAGCGAGGTTTACGCCCACTGAAGAACAAGCCCCACTGGGGCGGCATTTGTGACACCTACGCCGCTTTTGCTTTCGGCCGGAAGACTTTGATCAGCTCGCCCGCCACCGCCCGAAGAAACGGATGTCCCCAGATCCCCGCCGAGAGCAGTGAGCCAAAGATGACCACGGCGTCCACGCTCGCGCGGCCGGCCTGTTCCCAGTACACGTCCCGCAGGTTGAGCCACAGAGCGAACTCGTCCAGCGTGAGAGCAGCTCCGACTCCGTAAGCGATGGCGGTGAAGCTCGCCAGCCAGCTCGAGCCCACGGCCTTTTCGACGAGCCACACGTAGCCGACCACCAGCAGGATGAGGATTCCCCACACGAGGTGGTGAATGTGAAGGCCGCCGCTGGTCGTGACGTTGTGAAACGGGCCGACGCCCGAACGGATCGCGTAGGTGATGATGCGAACGACGCCGAATGTGACCAGGAAAGCGACAGAGGCCAGGAACAGCCGCTCGCGGGCCTCGTGCTTGAAATGGAAGCGATAGAGCTCGGTGAGAACTTTGATCACGGGCTAACCCGCGAGGGATCGCTTCTGACGCGCGCTGCGCGCGATCTCGTCCTCGATGATGCCGAAGTCCGTCCGCGGCAGGGCATGGATGTGGCCCTGGAACGCAAGTGTCCAGTGCTCTGGCGGCCACTTGCGAACGTAGTCGAGGCGGTAAGCCAGCTCCTTTGCCGGCACCCAGTCCGGGTCGTCGAGCACGAGGTCTGCCCGGATGTGCACGCGCCACGGATAGTCCTCGTCCCGGCGCGCCGTGCGCCATGTGGGCGTGTGGTCCTCGTACATCGGCGAGGCGACGGTCACGGTCGCTGCGAATGCCATGCGCCCGGTGACGTAGTACAGGAGCCGATCGCCGACCCGCATCGTCTCCACGCGCCTGCGGTGGCGGGTCTTCAGGCCCTGGATGGTGAAGCCGAGCTCGCGCGTCTTGCGGAAGTTGTCCGGCGACGTGACCACCATCCAGTACTGGAGGGAGCGTCCCTCCGAGCGCCCGGACTTGCGCTTGCGGCGCGAGCGGCCGGACTTCGGGGGTCGATCGGCGGCGGACGCCGGGCTTGGAGATGTGGACTCTTCAGCCAACGACGGGATCCCCGTTCGGCACCGGATCCGGGAGCCGCAGCGGCCCGAGGTCCTCCGTCTCAGGCAGAAGCACCGTGAGGTTGCGAATCTGCGAGATGTGCGCCATCTCGTGGCGCGTGACCAGCTGGCACACCTCGAGGAGCGTGACGACCCCGCCCCGAGGATCGACCACGGTCCGGTCCCACTCGCTTTTGCCCCAGCCGTGGAGCAGGTCGACTGTCCGGCGGCGGACTCGTGCGAAGTCCTCGAGGGCCTCCTGCAAAGGGCGGTCGAGCTCCTGGTCGTGGGTGGGGTCGATCGTGGCGCGCACGTCGGCTGTCGCCAGACCGTCCAGGTGGGCGTGACGGATGAGTCCATCCACTTTCGATCCCGACTCGACGAGGTGCCCGATCAGACCGCCCAGCGTCGGGAACGCAGGCCCGTGGCGGTAGCGCAAGCGGGCCTCGTCCAGGCCGTAGACGAGATCGCTGATACGTTCCGGCACCGAGCTCATCAGCAATACGGCGTCGGCCGGCGTGAGCTCCTCCTCGAGGTCCACAGCCCAACGATAACGAGTGGCCAACCGAGGCACCGATGCCTCACCATGAGCCGACCATGGGCAGTCGAGGTCGGCCCGGACGGGCAACCACCGCGATTCGACGGCGCCGCCTGGGTCTCTCACGACGGGAAGTACTTCTGGAACGGCGCCGCCTGGCAGAAGATCAAAAGGCAGCGCTTTCGGCCGCCCGTCGCGGTGACCGTCATTGTCGTGTTGGTTGTGGTGGTCGCGGGGTTCGTTGCCAAGAGCATTCCCCAGCCGGCTCCCCCGCCCTATGGGACGACGAACGGGAAGATCGACAACTCCACGCAATTCGAGTTCGACTACCGGCGCTCCACGACCTGCAACAACCTGACCTTCGACTACGTGTTCTTCGACAAGGGCGGCTCCCAGGTCAACACCTTCGCCGGTCAACAGACGAACAAGGTGGTTGCCAACAGCAACTACCACTTCACGATCAATCTCTTTTTCGGGTTGGCGATCGATCCGAAGGCGGTTCGTTTCACCGCCAACCCGACCTGCCACGACTGAGCCCTTCGCCAGGGCCGTCTAAGCTGGAGAAATGCAGCAGGTTCAGGTCGCGTGCGACTCCTGCGGCGCGGAGCTGGTCCCGAACGCCGCCTACTGCGAGCGCTGCGGTTCGCGGACCCGGAGGGCGCGGCGCCTCGTGCGGGTGGCGATCAGGGTCGAGCTCCTCTTCTTCCTGCTGGTCGTCGGGCTGGTGATCGCCTTCACCTGGATCTACTCAGCCCAGCGTTGATCGGGGGATCCCGCCATTCGGGCCCAAATGGTCGCATCGCGAGCGAGGTCGATACCGCCAAAAGAGCCTAAATGGTCGTGGCTAGTGACTCGAGGCGCCGGAGAAACGTTCGGCCAATTTACTCAGTCGCGCGAGCAACTCGGGGGGCTCGGTCACGACGAACTCGGCGTCCAGCATGCCCAGGTAGAGCGCGAGCATCTCAATCGTGTTCGCGGTCGCGTGGACCACGCACGTCTCATCGTCGATCGGCTCGACCACGACTCCGCGGGGCACACGCTCGGTGATGACCGCCGCCGGAGCTTGCACGACCACTCGCGCGTGATGCGCCATCGGGGCCGCCCGCACGTTTCGCGTCACGTACTCCCCAATGTCCTCGGCCGGCGCCTCGCGTGGTGTGAAACGAGGGCCGTTCGGACTGCGGAGCTGGAGGCGGTCGACGCGGAAGGTTCGCCAGGCGCGCCGGTCTCTGTCCCAGGCCACCAGGTACCACCGGCGGCCCCAGTGGACCAACCGGTACGGCTCGACAGACCGCGTGCTTTCGGTGCCGTCGTGTTTCCGATAGTCCATTCGCAGCACCTCCGCGTCGCGACAAGCAGCCGCGATCGTGGAGAGAAGGTGCGGCTCGACGGTCGGGCCTGAGAAGACAACCGGGACCGTGTAAGCCGACAGCGTGTTGACCCTGCGGCGCAGGCGTGCAGGGAGCACCTGCTCGAGCTTGACCAGCGCGCGGACTGACGTTTCCTCGATCCCGGCGACCCCGCCCCCGGTCGATGACCGCAACGCCACCGCCACAGCCACCGCCTCATCGTCATCGAGCAGAAGGGGCGGCAGCGCGGCGCCGGCGCCGAGCCGGTAGCCGCCGGCCACCCCGGCCGCCGCCCCGACCGGATAGCCCAGCGTGCGCAGGCGAACCATGTCGTTGCGAATGGTTCGCGTGCTGACCTCCAGCCGCTCCGCCAGGTCTGCCCCCGACCAATCTCGGCGGGACTCGAGAAGGGTCAGAACCCGGAGGAGGCGCTCGGAGGTGCTCAGCATCCTGGTTTCGATATTCAATCCTATTTAGGAAGCGAACGTTCCGCAATAGCCAATAGCCTGGGCCATGCAAAACAAGCACGATGAAAGGAGAAAAGACATGACTCAAGGCTCGACTCGTTTCCAGGTGATTCTGGCCACGCTGGGAGTCGCCATGGCGCTGCTGCTGGCGGCGCTCGACCAGACCGTGGTGGGCGTCGCGATGCCCCGGATCGTCTCCGACCTGCACGGGATCGAGCTCTACGCGTGGGTCACCACCGCGTATCTGATCACCTCGACCGCGCTGGTGCCCGTGGCCGGCAAGCTCGGTGATATGTTCGGCCGCAAGCCTTTCATGCTCGCCGGCATGGTCGGGTTCATCGCCGCCTCGGCGCTTTGCGGCCTGTCTCAAAACATGATCGAGCTGGTCCTGTTCCGAGGGCTACAGGGCATCTTCGGTGGCGTCCTGTTCGCCTCGACATTCGCGGTCATGACCGACATCTTTCCGCCGGAGCAGCGAGCGCGGATGAGCGGAGTCTTCGGTGCGATCTTTGGTCTTTCGTCGGTCATCGGACCGTCGCTTGGCGGATTCCTGACCGATGGGCCGGGTTGGCGCTCGGTCTTCTACGTCAACATTCCGCTCGGTGTCGTGGCCACGATCCTGGTCGCCACGCAGCTCCCGCGCGTGCGTTCACAAGCCAAGCTTCGGGACATTGACTTCGCCGGCACGGCTCTGCTCCTGGCCGGTCTCACGCCACTGCTGATCTCGCTTTCGATGCTGCGCGACCACTCCTGGCTTTCCTTCTAGGTGCTGGGGCTACTCGGTCTGGCGGGTGTCCTCCTGGTCGCCTTCTTCATCACCGAGCGCCGGGTCGAGCACCCGATAGTGCCTTTTGGATTGTTCAAGCTCAACGTCTTCGCCGTCCCGGCGCTGATGGCCTTCTTCAGCGCGATCGGAATGTTCGGCGCGATCGTGTTCGTTCCGCTCGTCTACCAGGGCGTGCTCGGAGTCAGCGCTTCCAATGCCGGCCAGCTGTTGACGCCGATGCAGCTGGCGGTCGTGGTCACCGCGACCGCAACCGGTGTTCTCCTCGCCCGCGTCCCTCGCTACAGGTTCGTCGGCACCGCTGCGCTGGCGGCGATGATCATCGGGCTGGTCCTGCTGGCTCAGATCGGACCGCATTCGAGCCCGTGGGAAGTCGCCCGCGACATCATCATCATCGGAGCCGGGTTGGGCGTGACATTCCCGCTCACGCTCGTCGTCGTCCAGGCCGGCCTGCCTCACCAGCTGGTCGGCGTCGCCACGAGCCAGATCACGTTCTGGCGAAGCCTCGGCGGCACGATCGGCACGGCAGTGCTCGGCGCGGTCCTCACCAACCACCTTTCGAATCAACACACCCGCCTCGCCCTGGCCGGCACCTTGCACGACCTCTTCCTGCTGGCCGCATTGGTCGCGGTGGTGTCGTTGATCGTCAGCGTCTTCCTGCGCGAGGTGCCGCTGAGCAAACAGTCGCAGACTACCCCCGAGGCAATTGAAGTTGCGGCCTGACGGCGCCGGTACTGACGAGGGGCGGCCCGACGGCCGCCCCGCCGTTCACTACCTGGTCGAACGACGCCTCGTCCTCCCTGACGGGAATACCGCACCCGTTGCGCCAAACGTATGCATCGCACAACGGTGAAGGGCACGTTTAGAACAAAACGGGCCGAATTCACGACCGAGATCCGGTCAGCGGCGGTAGACCGCTCTCCCGTCGACCTCGTCTTTGTTGAGTCGTTTGTTCAGGTGCAGGCCCTCGAGCAGGAACTCGATCACCGACGCGCGCACCTCTGGACGATCGGGCAGCGAGAGCTTCTTGAGCGCGGTCGCCACCTCCGGTAGCTCCCCGATCGCACGCGTATACGTGCGCGCGTTGATCCCCTCGCCGACCTCGAGCATCTGTCCGTCCTCGAAGCGCGCGACGATGCCGTCGAATTGGGCCGCCGAGAAGTGCCGGCTGAACACCGCGCTGATGGCGCCGCGCTCCAGCCGCGAAAGTACCTGCTCCTCCTTGCCTTCGTCGAGCGCCTCGATCTCCACCCGACCCGCAGTCGACGAAGTGAGGTATGCGAGGTCGGTGATGCGCGGCACGGCAAGGTTCTCTCCCACCCGCGCCGCGCGGCGAACCGCGTTGCTTGCCAGGTTCTCAAAGTTCGCGATCGACATGCGCACCGACACGCCCGACGACTGAGAGATGTGCGGGCTGCGGCGGGCAAGGTGCGTCAGCTCAGCGACGATTTCCTTCATGAAGGTCGGAAAGATGAGCTCGAAGTCCTCCGGCACGGGATGCCGCTCGGCCTCCATGATCTGCATCTCTTCGCCGATCGTCAGCGGATAGTGCGTGCGGACCTGCGATCCAAATCGGTCCTTCAGCGGGGTGATGATGCGACCTCGCGAGGTGTAGTCCTCGGGGTTGGCGCTCGCGATTACGAATAGGTCCAGCGGAAGGCGCACACGGTACCCGCGGATCTGCACGTCCTTCTCTTCCATGATGTTGAGCAGGCCGACCTGTATGCGCTCAGCGAGGTCGGGGAGCTCGTTGATGCCGAAGATCCCTCGGTTGGTGCGTGGCAGCAACCCGTAGTGGATCGTCATTTCGTCGGCGAGATATCGGCCTTCGGCGACCTTGATCGGGTCGACCTCGCCGATGAGGTCGGCGATCGAGATGTCGGGGGTCGCGAGCTTCTCTCCGTAGCGCTGGTCGCGATCGATCCATGCAATCTCGACCTTGTCGCCGTCCTTGGCGAGGAGGTCCAGGCATCGACGGCAGATCGGCCCGTATGGGTGGTCGTTGACCTCGCAGCCCGCGATCGCGGGAACCTGCGGGTCGAGGAAGTTGATGAGCGAGCGCATGATGCGGCTCTTCGCCTGTCCTCGCTCACCGAGCAAGATCACGTCATGGCCGGAGATGACCGCATTCGCCAGCTGCGGGAGCACTGTCTCGTCGTAGCCGACGATGCCGGGGAGTAACGGCTCTCCGCTGCGCAGTCGCGTCAGCAGGTTGCGGCGCATCTCCTGCTTGACGTTCTCGCGCACGTGGCCGGACGATCGAAGCTCGCCAATTGTCCGAGCAGCGGCGGTCATCATCAGCACTATAGACAAGCGGGCCGCCGGAAATCGGATGGCCGCGCGGTTAGACTTTCCGGCGCCTTGACCGAATCGATCCGCGACCGTTACGAGGCCGCTCACGATGAAGGCCACCCGCTCCTGGGCGGGCACCGCGGCAACCCCGCACACCATCCCGAAAACACCATCCGATCTTTCCGGTCCGCGATCACTGCAGGCTGCGACCTGATCGAATGCGACGTGCACCTCTCGCTGGACGGCAGGCTGATGGTGATCCACGACCACACCCTCGAGCGGACCACCAATGGCACTGGCCTGGTGCGTGATCAGACCGCGGCTCAGCTCCGGCGGCTCGACGCCGGCGAGGGCGAGCACATCCCGCTGCTGCAGGAGGTGATCGAGCTCGCGATCGGCAAGGTGGGCCTGGTCATCGAGATCAAGCAAATTCCCATCCAGTACCCGGGGCTCGAGGAGAAGTTGGTCGCGATGCTGCGCCAGCTGGGCGCGGTTTCCGAATGCGCGGTGGTTTCGTTTCATCACCCGTCGATTCGCCAGCTGAGGGAGATGGAGCCGAAGCTCCAGCTGGGTATCCTCGAGGGCGCCCGGCCCATCGATCCCGCGCGGATGATGCGCGAAGCCGGCGCCGACGTTTACTCGCCGCATTGGGGGGCGACCGACCCCCAGCTCGTGAAGGAGATCCATTCCGCCGGTGGCGCCGTGGGCGTGTGGGTCGTGGACGACGATACCGCCGTCGCCTGGTCCAAGTTCTGCCGCCCGGATTCGGTCTTCACGAACCGGCCGGTCGAGATCGGCGCCGCTCTTCGCGCCTAGGAACATCCAAAGAGGCGTTACACCTCCCGACGGCGGGCGTTGGCTCAAATGAGAGACCCAATGAATACCATTCGGCCGTGGTCGCCGACCGGCCGCCGTTCGAGGACCTTTACCGGGAGTTCATGCGCCGGATCTACGCCTATGTCCGCGCGCAGGTTTCGACCTCGGCCGACGCCGAAGACATCACCGCGCAGGTGTTCATGAACGCCTACCAGGCTTACGGGCGGTTCGAGGCTCGCAATACGACCCCGGCGGCGTGGCTGTTCCGCATCGCGCGCAACGCGACCCTCGACCATTTCCGCGCGCACGGGCGGCGGGAGCGCCTGCGGCGCACCATCGAGCATCAGCCGATGGCAGAAGTTGACCCCGCGGGCATGGCCGAGGAGCGGATCCAGTACCGCGCGCTGCTTGCGTATGTGGCCAAGCTGCCGGAGCGGCAGCGCGACGCCATCTCGCTGCGTCATTCCGGGCTGAGCTTCGAAGAGGTCGGCGGGCTCATGAGCTGCAGCGAAGATGCGGCCAAGATGTTGTACCACCGGGCGCTCAAGGGGTTGCGCGACTCGGTCCAGGAAGGGATGGCATGAGCGACGACGAAGACCGCGAGCTCCAGGCGCTCCAGCGCCAGCTCGATGACGCCTTCGAGACCACGCGGCCACGCGCCGGCTTCGAGGAGGACCTGTGGTCGAGGATGCAGGCTCGCCGCCCTATCTGGGTCCGCGCGCTGGACGTCGCAGCGGCTTTGATCGCGTCGATGCGTCGCGTACCCGCAGCACCGGCGGCCGCAGTGGCGGTCGTGCTCGTCCTCGCGATCGGGATCGGTATCGTCTCGCTAAGGGGGCCCGGCGGCGGAGCGGGCTCGGCCACGAGCCGGGAATCTGGGACCGCGCCCTTCGCCGGCGCGGCTTCCGGCTCGGGTGCCTTCGGCCGGCTCCCCGCGCCGGCGCTGCAGCCGGTCTCGACCGCTGACACGGCCCCAAAGACTGCCGGCCCGACTGGGCCCTTGGCAGGGCAATCGGCGGCCGGGCTCTACTTCGGGCCCGCCAATCTCGTGTGGGCCGGCAACGCCAACATCCAGGTCACGAGCGCGCCAGTCTACCGGTACGCGGAGCCGACCGCCGCAACCGCGGACCAGTTCGCAAGCACGCTCGAAGCGTCGCGCCAGACCGGACTCGAGGGGACGGCTCCTCTTGGGTCGTATACCGGCAGCGGCTTCGTCCT
>WNFT01003830.1_pt1 | contig 13168 bp, 11 predicted proteins | sample 5400191 | NCBI WGS metagenome assembly WNFT01 (sample SAMN13153359, study PRJNA577476) | soil metagenome | isolation source: 80 cm saprolite under Madrone tree | place: USA:California | collected 2016-06-14
CTCCCCGAAATCGATTCGAAATCACCGCCGCCTTTAGAAGCGGTTTTGAATCCAGACTAGCACAGTGCGCACATATAAGGCCCTGCCGTGCAGCAGGAGCCTGTCCTTACACTACCGAGCCCTTCATCGCCTGGGTGGCCCCCGTGCGCGGGCCATGACAATTTTTGGAATGATTCCATCCAAACTAAAACCGTTGAGCGGTTTTGAATCCAGATTAGCACAGTGCGCACATATAAGGCCCTGCCGTGCAGCAGGAGCCTGTCCTTACACTACCGAGCCCTTCATCGCCTGGGTGGCCCCCGTGCGGGGGCCATGACAATTTTTGGAATGATTCCATCCAAACCAAAACCGCTTCAGAAGCGCGCATTGGCCCATTTGGCGATGTAATCGAAGAGGTTCTTGTCGGAGTTGGAATACTGCCCCGGCGTCTTCTCGCACGGCTTGCACGGAGTGTAGCCGTGCAATGCGCCTTCGACGACGATGTAGTCCTTATCCTTGGCGGCGGAGAGGTCGTACATGAGCTCCTGGTCGCGAACGAAATGGAACGCACCCATGGCCGCGATCAGGGTCGGGACCTTGATCGATTGAACCGCGCACATGGTGGAGTTGTTGGTCGAGCACCAGTCGATACCGTCGAGCGAATTGGTCGACTTGATGGCATTGGCGCTGAGGAAGGACTTGAAGGTGAAAACCTTGGTGCCGGTGGCGAAGGCGTGATTGGCCTTGGCATTCCCCGGCTCCGCGACCGCGACGCTGTGCACGACTTGCATGACGGTGCTGCCGTCGTTCTTGAGCAGCTTTTCCGGCCGCGCCGTACTCATCAGTTCGGCAATGGAGGGATCCATCGCGTTCAAACCTGCGCTGCCCAGCCCCGCGCCGGAAAAGCCGCCGCCGGGAATCACGACGACGTCGTCGTCGGGATAGGGATAATTGCCGGCCTTCATGCGCTCCATCGAGGCCTGGACGGAAGCGATGCGCTCGTTCATCGCCTTGGACTGGGCGGCAAAGTAGCGCGACTGAAAGTCCTTGGAATAATGCGAGGGACCCTCGGCGTTGTAGCCGTTCGCCGGATTGAACGGATCGAGCTCCGGAATGATTTTCAGCAAACCGTCCTTTTGCGCCACCACCGCCGGGTTAAGGCCGCGCAGCGACTGCACGCCGTTTCCCGGATGCGCGTCGGGAAAGACCATGCCGTCGGCCGGCTTGAAATCCATAGTGCCGGCACACTGCACGAGCTTGTTCGCGCCCTTGCACCAGCTCTGACCCGCTTCGGCCACGGCCTCATAATAGCTCATTAAAGGCGAGCCGCCGCTGTGGCCGAGCAGAACCACTTTGGTGATGCCGGGAATCGAGCGCACGTAGTCGACGGTCGTCTTCACGTCGAAGGCGATGTCTTCCCAGTGCACCGCGGCTTCGTTGTTGACGAAGCGCGTGTTCCAGCACAGCGCCAGGAAGCCTCGCTTGGCCAATTCCTTGCAGGCATTGTTGTTGAGATTGTTGGCGGTCCGGTGCGAGACCAAAAAGGCGATGTGGGGCGCAGGTCCGCTATCGGGCTTGTAAAGCGCCGCACTGACACGGCCCAAGGGGACGAATTCCGGATGGCTTTGGGCGAATGCGGCGGTTGGAAGCGCTAGCGTCGCGGCTATCGCCCATGCGCATGCATGCCAAACCCGATTGGATGCCATGTTTTCCTCCCATTCGCGCTGAACCGATGGAGTTTCGCGCCAGCGGATAGGAAGAGTATTGCATCGGGGCGGCGCGATCTAGCGGTGCGGGGAGCCCGCCGAGCGCCCATCGCGCGGATGGGTATGTTACGCCGGCACAGGCGACAAGCCGATTGGCAAGTCGCGGCAGGAAAAAGGCCGCCCGCAGTTATGGAATCCCGGTCTGATTTTCAGCGCCGTGATGCTCAACTGCGGGCGGTATCGATTAGCCTCTCTCGCCTCTGGCGAGACGGGTGGTCCGGGTGGGCGGCCGTTGCTGGGCCTGCTCGACCTGCTGAGCCCGCTGCTCGGCCGCAATCGCGTCGGCCCTCGCCTGCTCCGCGCTTGACGCGGCGTTCTGCGCGGTAGACTGGGCGCTGTTCGCCACCGTCTGTGCGCTATTCGCCGTCTGCTGAGCCTGCTGTGCGGACCCGTTGGCTTGATCGGCCCGCTGTTGGGCCAACTGCGCAGAACTTATCGCCTGATCCGCCGTGGACCTGGCCTGCTCGGCCTGCATCCGCGCCGCATCGGCAGTGGCCTGGGCCATTTGAACGGCATCTTTCGTCGCGCAGCCGGCCAGCAACGTCGCTCCGACCACCATCGGCAACAATCCCCTAGTCAAAATGTTATGCATATTTCTCTCCTCTGTGGACGCGTCGAGTGTAACACCGGCGGCGATCAAAAGTTTGCGGCGCAAAGCGAGGTCACAGCAATTACACAGGCTTGGCTCGCAATATTTAACGATGCTGTGGCTCACGGCGGGAGTCGAAAGGCCCGCGCCGCGCGTTATGAGAAATCCGATCCACTCAATGGGGAGAATTCATGCTTCCATTGACGGCTTACACGTGCACGCCGAAGCGTAGGCGTGACCGAATGCTTGCGAACGGCTTGTTTCGCGCCTCTGCGGTGGCCTTTGCCGCGCTAAGCGCCGCGGCCTGTGCGAGCACGCCAATGCACGCGCCAAGCGTTGCCGTCATGATCGAACAAGAGCCCGCGCCGACCACGCAATCGATTCTGCGCAGCGTTCTGTCGGCGAAGAAATCAGGGACCCAGCCGGATCAAGTCCTGGCGTTCTACCAAGCGCGCAATTTCGCGCCGGCCTGGAGCGGCGGCGCGGAAGAGGAAAAGACGGCGGCCGAAATCCGCGTCGTCCTCGCCAAAGCCCATGAACAGGGCCTGCGCGACGAAGATTACAAATTGACAAGGGATCGGCCCCCGCCTGGCGCATCAGCCGCCGCGTACGAAATCACACTGACCGCTTCAGTGCTTCGCTACGCGCATGATTTGAGGTCCGGCCGCGCCCAGCCCAATTCCGTCTACGACGATATCGAGCTTCCCGCAGCCGGTTTCGACGCCGTTGCGGCTTTGACGAAAGCGCTGAGCGATCATTCAACGGCGAAGTTTCTCGCCGACCTTCCGCCGTCCCACCCCGAGTACCGCCGGCTTGTCAAGGCCCTCGCCCGCTATCGTGCGATCGCCGACGAAGAGGGCTGGCCCTCCGTGTCGGGCCAGAACGAAGTCAAGATCGACGGCAAGGATGAGCGCGTGAGCGTGCTCATCGAACGCCTGGCGGTCGAAGATCCGATGCTGGCGGCGATTGCAAACCCGTCCACGGCCGAGATTCGCGATGCCGTCAAGCGTTTCCAGGCCCGCAACGGCCTGAACCAGGATGGCCGCGTCGGAGGCGGAACGCTCGCGGCGCTCAACGTCCCAGCGGACACTCGCGTCGAACAGATCGTCGCGAATATGGAACGCTGGCGCTGGATGCCGCGGCAATTCGAGCACCGCTATGTTGCCGTCAACGTTCCCGATCAAAGTCTGGAATTCGTGCGCGACGGAAAGGCGGTGCTGAGCTCGCGCGTCGTGGTGGGCCGGAAAACGAGCCCGACGCCGATTACGCGTTCGGCAATCACGGCAGTCGTCGTGAATCCGCCATGGAACATTCCCGGCGATATCGCGGCCAGGGATTTGCTGCCGCAGCTTAAGAAGAATCCCAATTACCTGGCTTTGAAGCACATGGTGGTGACGGACGGGCTGCCGAACGATCCTTACGGGCGCAAAATCGATTGGCGAAAAGTCGTCCCGGCGGAATTTCCCTACGCCATTCGTCAGCTGCCCGGACCGGCGACCGCGCTCGGAGCCGTGATGCTCGATTCGCCGAACAATTTCGACGTTTATCTGCACGACACGCCGAACAAGAGATTGTTCGATTCCAATCTGCGCGAGATCAGCAATGGATGCGTTCGCGTGCAGCAGATCTTCGCGCTGGCGTCGCTTGCGCTCACCGACGACACCGCCAAGGGAATGAGCGGGCTTACCAAAGCGACCAAATCCCGCGATACCCAGCGCCTGACCTTGGACGACCCGCTGCCGGTTTATTTTCTCTACTGGACGGCACTCGCCGGTCCCGATGGAGAACTGGGCTTTCGGCCGGATCGTTACGGCCGGGACGAGCGCCTGATCGCCGCGTTGAAAGGCGAGCACAGCGTCACGACAAAAGAGACGGGAATGAGCGGGCCGGCCGATATGGAAGCAAATCCACAAGAGGACGAGGACATAAGTCCCTAAGGCGCTGCGGCGCTAGTGCGGTTTTGAATGATTACGTACAGTGCGCACATATAAGGCCCTGCTGTGCAGCAGGAGCCTGTCCTTAACTACCGAGCCCTTCATCGCCTGTTGGGTGGACGGCGCCCGACGGCATCAATGTGCCAGAGTGAGGTCCGTTAGGAGATCTCAAACATAGGGAGCCGTCCATGGAGAAGCTTATCCGTATTGGCATGGATACGTCCAAGAGTGTTTTCCAGCTGCATGGCGTTGATGCTATGGAGCGACCTGCGCTGGTGAAAAAACTTCATCGCCGGCAAGTGATTGCGTTCTTCAAGAAGCAGCCGAGACTGAAGGTCGGTTTGGAGGCCTGTGGCGGAGCGCATCATTGGGGACGCGAACTCGGAGCGCTCGGGCATGACGTTTTCCTGATCCCGCCGCAGCATGCGAAGGCGTATTTGCGGCGCGGCAAGCACGATGCCGCCGATGCCGACGCGATCTGCGAGGCGATGAGCCGGCCGAGAACGCGCTTTGTGCCGGTCAAGACAGCCGAGCAGCAGGCAGCGCAGATGTTGGCTGGTGTGCGCGATCAATTGATTCGGCGACGCACCCAACTTTCCAACACCATCAGAGGCCATGCCACGGAATTTGGCCTGATTGCCCCGACCGGGCTTGCCAAGATCGAGCCACTGCTTGTCCACATCGCGACTGAAGAGTCGGTTCCGGCGCTCGCTAGGGAGCTGTTCGAAGTGCTGGCCGAAGATTATCGCGCTGTTGGCTTGCGCATCGCGAAGGTCGACGCGAAGTTGATGGCCTTCCATCGACAGGACGAGGTCTCGAGGCGGCTCGCGCAAGTGCCGGCGATTGGACCTATCGGCGCGACGCTTCTCAGCATCAAGGTCCCTGACGCCAAACTATTCCGATCGGGCCGCGACTTTGCCGCCTGGATCGGTTTGACGCCGAAGAACCATTCGACCGCCGGCAAGACGCGGCTTGGAGCGATTACGAGGGCCGGCGATGCAAAGCTCAGAAGCGTGCTCGTCGTCGGCGCCATGGCGGTCATTCAGCAGCTGAAGCGACGCAAAGAACCGCCGCCAAGCTGGCTCGGCGAATTGCTCAAGCGCAAGCCCGCGAAGCTCGCCGCAGTCGCGCTCGCCAATAAGACCGCTCGCATTGCCTGGAAGCTGATGGTGACAGGAGAACGCTATGACCCTCGCCCCAACCCGGCGACGGTCGCGCGGTGCTCGGCGCCGTCAAGGCCGCTTCGCGCCGCTGATCGCGGTGGCCAGGGGCCAGCCTTGACCGCGCCTGCGCTCCGCGCGCCGGCGTATCCTTAGGTCGGGACGAAGAAACGGTCGCAGTCAAACAAAGAAACGGAACTTACGAGCTTGCATGAGAAGGAGATGGCGTGATCGATCGGTCCAAAACGCAAGACACTCCGGCCCACCCAGCGGCACACGATGCCGGCCGCCTGTTTGGAACTTGCGTTGCGAGACCCATCTTGGCCAGCGGTCCTATGTGGTCCACATCAACAGGCCGAACATATGATCGCAAGCGATCGCTTCAACGCTCGAGCCAACTCATTGCAAGGCGGGCGCCGTCCACATATGGGTGGGCCGCGTGCGCGGCCCATGACAATTTTTTTGGAATGATTCCATCCAAACCAAAACGGCTCTAAAAAAAGAAACGGCTGCGGTCTTATCGACCGCAGCCGCTTTTTGTCGTATCGCCCGGTTCAGGCTTTCAGATATTTGTTGAACCAATCCAGCGCGTGCTGCCAGGCCTCCTTGGCTCCGGCCGGGTCGTAGCGGGGCGTCGTGTCGTTGTGGAAGCCATGATTGGCGCCCTTGTAGATGTGGCCCTCGTGCGGCACGTGCGCAGCCGTGAGCGCGGCATCGAAGGCTTTCCATCCTCCGGTGATGCGGTCGTCGAGCTCGCCATATTGCGCATTAATCGGCGCCTTGATCTTGGCTGTGTCTTCGGCGTTAGGCTGCGCTCCATAGAAGGGAACGCCGGCGTTGAGATCGGAACCAAGCCGCACCGCCAATTGATTGACGATGCCGCCGCCGAAGCAGAAGCCGACGGCGCCGAGCTTGCCGGTGCTGTCGGGGCGGTTTTTCACCCACATTGCCGCGGCGACGAAATCTTCCCTCATCTTCGCGCCGTTGACCTGACCGAAAAGGGTTGCGCCCTTCTCGTCATCGCCGGGATAGCCGCCGACCGAGGTCAGCCCATCGGGCGCAAACGCCATGTAGCCGGCAACCCCAAGACGCCGGGCCACATCTTCGACATAGGGATTGAGGCCGCGGTTCTCGTGGACGACGATAATTGCGGGCAGCTTTCCGGTCGCATTCGCCGGCCGCACGAGCAAGCCCTTGATGCTGCCATTGCCCTGCGGCGACGGCACGGTGGCGCGTTCCGTCTTGATCCGCTTGTCGTCGGGTTGAACTTCAACCGCCCAAGCATAGTTCGGCTTGAGCATCTCGAAGAGCGCAGCCGCGGTCACGCCGCCAACGGCAAATTTTTGCGCACCATCCATGAATTCACGGCGGCTGACCCCGCCATGAACATATTGGTCGAACAGGCTCAGAAGCTCCTGCGGGAATTCGGACGCTTTTCTTCGATCCATGGGAAGTCTCCTCAATGGGGGGCTTGAAAACGGGATTAGCCGGTGGCCGGCCGCACGGGGGCGGAGAATACCCACCAACCGGCCGATTGTCATGCCCCGTAGCTTGTACTCGGCCGATCGGCCCATCCTAGTAATTCTAATTCCGGGCGAGCGTCCGCTCCTGGCGGTTGTCGCGGGAAATTTCCGCGATCAGCTTGCGCAGGATGGCATCGGCGAATTGATCATAATTGCGCGCGGCGATCACGAACGCGCCCGGGCCGCCGATCACATATTGGCGATAATATTGGTCGAGACCGGGCTCCAGGGTGAGGATGGGCAAGCCGTTGATCCTGATTCCCATCTTCACGGCTTCGTCGCGGGCCTGCTCGACCGAACGACCGTTATTGTTGGAGCCGTCGCCGGAAATATCGATGATGCGGCGCGTGCTGCGATAGGGACTCGCCGCGAGCATGATGACGCCGTAATCGATCGCACCTGAAAGGGAGGTGCCGCCGCCGAAAAGCTGGCGCGGGGCCCTGTTGATGGCAGCCGCCAAATTGGTAGCGGACTGCTGATCCTTGACTACCGTCCAGGGAATGACAACGACATGAAGCGTTGGTCCCGTCCACTGCACCATCGAGACCCCGATGGCTTGTTGATCGCCGGCCCGGATGGCCGCCAACACGCGAGGATTGAGGAAGGCGGCGGCATAACCCTGCTTCTGCAAGGCGAAGCGCGTGTTGTCGACGCTGCCCGAAGCGTCGACGGCAAGCACGAGGTTCAAATCGACGGCTGTCTCGGTCCTGGCAGGAGCACGGTTCTGCGCGCTGAGCGGCGGCGTCACGCCTATCGCGAGAAGCAGCGCCAGCGTTAAGCGTATTCCTGAACGCCACAATGATCGAGCCATCAACGGGGCTCCAGCATCCGCACCCGCATTACGTTAGAGCGAAGCGGTCGCGGCGCAAGCGGATTTGTGAATGGTCCGGGCGCAAGCAAACTTTCCTTGCGCGCGGGTTTCGTATCCGTTTGAGAAATCTCGGTGACCAGCTTGCGCAAGATCGCCTGGGCGAATTGCTCATAGCTCTTCGCCGGGATCGAAAATGCGCCAGGACCGCCGATGACGTTCTGACGGAAATACTGATCGAGGTCGGGCTCGACCGCGAGGATCGGCAGGCCATTGATCCGGATGCCGTTGCGCACGGCTTCGTCGCGGGCCTGCTCCACCGGGCGGCCGAGATTGTTCGAACCGTCGCCGGAAATGTCGATGACGCGCTTGGTGGCGCGATAGGGGCTCGAAGCGAGTACCCGAACGGAATAGTCGATGGCGCCGGACAAGGACGTGCCGCCGCCCATCAGCCGGCGCGGCGCCGCTTCGATGATTGCGGCGACGCGGTCGGCGGAACGTTCGTCCGAGATGACCATCCAAGGCAACATCACTTCCTGAAGGGGCGGTCCGGTCCATTGCAGCATGAACACCGCTATGGAACGCCGATCGCCAGCGCGGATCGCGTTCAACACCTTGGGATCGCGGAAGGCCGCGGCGAAGCCCCGCTTCTGCAACTCGAAACGCTCGTCTTCCACGCTTCCCGATGCATCGATGGCGAGAACCAAGCTGACGTCGACGTCCGGCGTGGGTCCAGCTTGGGCATTCGCCGGCGCCGATGCGCCCGCGGCGAACAGCAAGGCGAACAGCAACGTTACTCCCAAGGCGATCGCCGCCGGATGAAACGATGCGCGATTCATTGAGGCCCCTCGTGATGTCGACCGCTTCCGTCGGCAGAGTCCTGAACTTACCGTGAGACTATGCCTCCGAGTCGATAGTTTTCTTCGAATTAATGTTCGACATGAACCCGTATACCCAGAACCGAAACCGGCCCGCGGTCGCGATTGTAGGCGGGATTGTCGATCCATTGATAATCCAGGGCCAGCGACAGCCAGTCCGTCACGGCGGCGCTGTAATAGGCTTCCAGGATTTTCTCGGGCCCGTAATGGGGAAGCCTCTCGTCGCCGATGAGGATGCCAAGTCCGCCCGCCGCGAAGTAGGCGCGGGCGGAATCCGACAAGCCGTTCACCACGCCAGCCAGGCCAAAGGTGTCCTTAGGACGCCCCCAATCCCTGCCTTTGAGCGAGAGCCCCGCCGAGAGCGAGCGGTTTATCTCGGTGAACTCATAGGCCTCCTTGCTGCCGTCATTGATGCTCGCGCGGACAAAGAGGCCGAGAGCGTCCGCGATCTGCTGCTCGAAGTTGATCGCCGCGCCGGGCCGGGAGCGGTACTCGCGCACCAAGGAGGTGTCGGGAGGCGCCGCGATTGATTGGGCAAGGCGGACCGCATCGGCATACGAACCCATGCGCCCGCGGTTGATGTAACCAAGCAGCTTCAGCTTGCCGGGCCGTCCGAAAATCGTGTGCCGCTCCTCCGCTTCGCCGACCAGCTCGAACTGGTGAAATTCTGTTTCGAGTGCGGTGGTGTTCGGAACGCGGGACAAATCGAAGAGGCCGACGCGCAGCGTCCAGAAATTCTGCGTCCATTCGGCTGCGATCCCGTAACTGTAGCCCCAGGCGTCCGCCGCATAGTCGAAGGCGCCTGCATCGATGACGGCCCAGTTGAGGAAATCGACCTTCGGATCATGCGCGTAAGCATTGGCGTCGAAAATGTCGGTGACGGTGAACTTGCCCATGGTGACGATGAGGTTGTTCGCGGTTCGCGTACCTGCAATTTGGTTGGCGCCGGGATCGATGGTTTCGACCTCGCCGCCCAAATCGAATTTTTGCCGCAAGAACAGGCGCTGGAGCCGGAAATAGGGCGCCGCTTTCCCCACCTTGTAGGCTTCGCCGCTGGGGAAACCCGCAACGCCGAGCGTGTTGCTGAGACCAAAACCCTGGTCGATTTCCGGATTGATGTAGAGCTCGCCGCCGGTCCAGGGACGAACGCCCGCATAAAGTGTTGCGTCGAAGGTTTCGTTGCCGCGGCTGCCGGGATCGAGGCTGTTGCGTCCTCGGTAAGGCGAACGAAAAGCCGGATGATACTGCCAAACGCCCGTCATCTGGCCGTGTACGGACCAAGTCTCCGATGCCGCTTGAGCATCCTCCGCCAGCACGGGCGCCGCATGCCATAGCGACATCAGCGCCGCGCACAAGGCCGCGAGGCACGACGCGTGCTGTTTTCTCGGCGCGGCCGTCATCATCCCCCTCACAGCCATTGACCGAAGCGGCGGATGTCAAAGCATCCCACGGCTTGCGTCAGTGCGCGGAGAATCCCCGCCAGCCAAGCAAAATACCACGCCGGCAGCGGCATAAGACCAAAATGCTCGCCGATCCGGCGAGAGAGCGAATGCGGCCAGATGAACGCAGTCCGAGCGCCGCGTTCAGGCCCGGTTCAGCGCGATTCTCTATTCTTGCGGCCAACGACGCGGGAAGCGCGTCACCCACCCGCTCAAGAGAGCGAAAAACAAGGACGAAAACGATGAAACGGATTCTTTCGGTTGTGACGGCACTGGCGCTATTGGGTGGCTCGACCACGGCTGCACTCGCACACGGGCGCCCCGGATATGATCGCCATGCCGGCTACGCCCATGCCCAGCCCTATAGTTACGGCTACGGTTACCGCAGCTATGGATATCGCCGCGATAACAGCGCAGCTGCGCTAGGTCTCGGCCTGCTTGCATTTGGTCTGGTTGCGACGCTGGCCGCGCAAAACAATCACCGCGATTATTATGGCGCGGGCTATGGCTATAGCGCGCAGCCCTATGGTTACGGCTACGGCGGCGGTTACAGCGGCGGCTATAGCGGCGGTTACGGCCCTTACGGGTACTAACAAACCGCGCGGGTAAATTAAAAACGGCGCCGCGTTTTCGCTCCGCGGCGCCATCTCTTTTGACTTTTTCGTTACGGCTCGCGCAGACTTTCGTCGAAGGTCTGGACGACCGGGTCGAGGACATAGGACGCGATGGAGCGTTCCCCCGCCTTGATCTCGGCCGTGGCGATCAGTCCGGGCCGCAAGCGGATGCCGAGCCCGGCAACGCTGCCCGCGGTTTCCTTCAAATGCACTTCGGCGTGGAACACGACGTTGGTTCGTTCGCCCTGTTTGACCGGAACGGAATCGGGACTGAGCACGTCCAGCCGGCCGTCCAACGTGCCGAACTGCTGGAACGGAAAGGCTTCCAGTTTCACGCGCACCGCATCGCCGACTTGGACGAAGCCGACATCGCGCGAGAGAATATCGGCTTCGAGATTGAGCTGAGCATCGTCGGGCACGAGCGTGATCAGGGTTTCGGCCTCGCGCAGCACGGAGCCTTCCGAGCGATCCGCCAATTCCAGAACCACCGCGTCGACCGGTGAGACGAGCTCGGTGTAGTCCTTCAGCTTCTTCGCCTTGGTCAGCGCTTCGATGGCTTGCGCCTGTTCCTGGCGCGCGGCCACGAGGCGTTGATTCAACTCGCCCCTCCAACGGTCGAGGAACGATTGGCGCTCGGCGATGTTCTCGGCGCGCTGCTGCTGCAGCTTCTCCGAATCCGAGACCGTGCTTTTCAAGCGCAGATCAAAATCGCCCTCGTCCTTTTCGGCGGCCATCAGTTGAATCAACGATCCCAATTGTTTCGACTGAAGCTCGCGTCTGATCTCCGTCACTTTCTTTGCCAGCTCGAGCTGCCGCTTGAGACCGTCGATGTTCTTCATGTCGGAATCGATCTGGGCATCGATCTGACGCTGCCGGCTGTCGCGCACGTCCATCTCGGCGGCAAATTGCGAAGCGCGCTGGGTGAAGATCTCGGCCTGCTGACGCCGCTCCGGATCGCTGCCGGCGGCAAAGCTCATTTGTCCCGTGAGCTCGGCGTTGACGCGGTCGAGTTCGGCGGCAAGCCCGCGCACCTTTTGATTGAGCGAGACTTCGTCGGCCTGCGCGAAAGCCGGATCGAAGGATACGAGAACGTCGCCCTTTTTGACCCGGTCGCCCGCCTTCACGTGCACCTTGGCAATGCGTGACGTGGTGAAAGGCTGCATGACGATGGACGGCACATTGGTGACGATCTTGCCTTGCGCCACGATGATGCGATCGACGGTTCCGACGACCGACCAGAGGATGGCCGTCGCCATCAAGGCGAGCACGACGTAAAGCGCCGAATAGGCCGAAATCGGGATCGGAGCTTCCTCGATGGCGGTCGCATCGGGCTTGAAGCTCTGCACGAGCGACGCGTCATCGACGCGCGAGCGACGACCTCCAAAAGGCCACCAGCGTCTTACCTTGTCGCTCATACCGGCCGTCCGATCTGCTGTGTCCATAGGTGACGGTAGATGAAGTTGCGCCCGAGCAAGTCCGAATGCGTGCCGCTGTCCACGACTTTGCCCTCATCCATGACGATAATCATATCGGCGTCGCGGATGGTCTGCAGGCGGTGGGAGATCACAATCGTGGTACGGCCTTTGGCGATGCGGCCGAGATTGCGGATGACGACGGCCTCGCTTTCCGGATCGAGCGCGCTCGTGGCTTCGTCGAAGATGATGATGCGCGGACGGCGCAGCAGCGCGCGTGCTATCGAGAGCCGCTGCTTTTGCCCGCCGGAGAGATTGACCGCGCCCTCCTCCAGCATCGTTTCGTAGCGCTGGGGCAATTCCTCGATGAAATCGTCCGCGCCGGCGGCGGGGGGGCCGGCGGAAATCCTGGAACAGCTTGGCATGCCAGGGGCGCCGGCGATTTCAACGGCGACGGACAAGCGGACATGGTGTGGGCACAACGACAGCGGCCCCGTCTCGATCTGGTTGATGTCCGACACTACGCTCATCCACGGCGCGAACGTCGACATCAACCCCGACTCGTCATGGGTGGTCAAGGGCGTGGGCGATTTCAACGCCGACGGCAAGGCCGAACTTCTTTGGCAGAAAACCGCTGGCACGCCGGCAATCTGGATCATGAACGGCACCTCGTTCGCCTCCAGCTCGAACCTGGCGAATCCGGGATCGACCTGGGCACGTGCTGACGATGACGGCCTAAGCGGTGTGTTCTGATCAAGATTATCGCGAGATGACGGAAATCGATGCCGCGGTGATGGCGAGCTGGCTGGTGATCTGAACGAAGTTCTGCAGGAACGTGTTCCAATTGAACGGCCGCAAGGAGCGCGGCACCACGATGACGGAACCCGGCGCAAGCTGTGTCTGGTCATAGCGCCAGAACGAACCCCCGCCGATGCGCACCGCCGAGCCGTCAGGCTGAATGACGAAAATGTGGGCGTCGTCCGCGATCTGCGTCGTGCCGCCGGCGAGCGCGATGTAGTCCTTCACCGCAAGCCCGGTCCTGTACTGAATGCCGCTCGGCGCCATG
>WNFT01005729.1_pt1 | contig 13162 bp, 9 predicted proteins | sample 5400191 | NCBI WGS metagenome assembly WNFT01 (sample SAMN13153359, study PRJNA577476) | soil metagenome | isolation source: 80 cm saprolite under Madrone tree | place: USA:California | collected 2016-06-14
TTAAGGAGCGCTTGACGCACCAGTAAAACGACGGAGGAATCTGTGAACATGAAACTACTCGTGGCCGGTTGTGTGGCGGCCATGACGGTGGCCCTTGTCTCAGGCCAGACCGGTCAGACAGGGCAACGGCCGAAGCCGGGATCCAATCCCGCAGCGAAGCCACAGGCCACGCCGCAGGCTGCGGCAGTGAAGGCAAAAGCTCCCGCTCCAGACGCCGCCGCGCAACGTGCACTCGTCGATCAGTATTGCGTAACGTGCCACAACGCCAGGCTGAAGACGGCGAATCTGCTGCTCGACCAACTGGACCTGGCACACCTGGGGGACCATGCCGAAGTCGGCGAAAAAGTCATCCGCAAACTTCGGGCGGGCATGATGCCGCCGACAGGAATGCGGCGGCCGGATCCGGCTACGCTTCAGTCGCTGATCCGCTGGATGGAGAATGAACTCGATCGTAGTGCGGTCACCCATCTGCCTCCGCCGGGCCTCCACCGCCTGAACCGCACCGAATACGCGAATGCGGTCCGCGACCTCCTTGGACTCGAGGTGGACGCCACAAAGTTCCTGCCATCCGACGATTCGACTCACGGGTTCGACAACATGGCGGGAACATTGACGATGTCGCCTGCACTGATGGAGGCATACCTCTCGGCTGCGGGAAAGATCAGCCGCCTCGCGATCGGCGATGTGAGCGCCCCGACTCAGGCCGTGTTCGACGTTCCTCCGGACACCGCGCAGAACTACCACATCGAGGGCCTGCCGTTCGGAACCCGCGGCGGCATTCTGATCAATTATCAATTTCCAGCCGACGGCGAATATACATTCAAGGTCAAGGGCGTCACGGGTTATTTCCAGGCTGTTCTGGGCGGGATCAAGGGTGAGCAACTCGAAGTCACGGTGGATGGCGAGCGCGTGAAGCTCTTCGATTGGGACCGGGAAATCGCAAACACGACCGGTAATGGCCGCGCAACTCCTCGGGTCCCGATCAAGGCGGGCCTGCACACGGTCGGTGTGACATTCCTCGCGACCAATGACGTGCCGGGTACCGAGTTGAACAAACCGTTTCAGCGGACAATGAACACACCGGGATCCATCCCGGGATTTCTGTTCTATCCCCACGTCGGCCAGGTCTGGATTGAAGGGCCGCACAACGCCGAAGGCGCCACGGACACTGCCAGCCGCCGGAAGATCTTCGTGTGCCGTCCGGCCAGCCCTCGCGACGAAACAACCTGCGCTCGCACGATCATTTCAACACTCGTGAAGCATGCGTACCGGCGCCCGGTGGCCGCGTCGGACGTGGGATCGTTGGTGGAATTCTATCTGGAGGGCCGGAGCGAAGGTGGAAGCTTCGATCAGGGGATCGAAACGGCGCTGCAGCGCATCCTCGTGGATCCGGAGTTTATCTATCGTGGGGAACGCGAGCCTGGTGCGTTGTCCGCCGGCAAGAGTTATCGAGTCAGCGATCTCGCGCTGGCTTCCCGGTTGTCCTTTTTCCTGTGGAGCAGCATTCCCGATGACGAACTGATCGACATCGCTGCACAAGGCAAGCTCAAAGATCCAGCCGTGCTCGAGCAACAGGTGAAGCGAATGCTGGCTGATCCGCGGTCCGATGCGCTGGTCGCCAACTTTACCGGGCAGTGGTTGAGCGTGCGCTCGTTGAAGACGAGCGAGCCGGTCGTGAATCTGTTTCCGGACTTCGATGACAACCTGCGGAACGCGTTCCAGCGGGAGACGGAACTGTTTTTCGGCAGTATCGTGCACGAGGATCGCAGTGTTCTGGATCTGTTGACCGCGGATTACACATTCGTCAACGAGCGGCTGGCAAAGCACTATGGGATCGCGAACCTGTATGGCCCGCAGTTCCGCCGTGTCACGCTGGCTCCGGAACTCGACATGCGCCGCGGCCTGCTGGGCAAGGGAGCACTCTTGACGGTGACGTCGCAGGCGGCGCGCACCTCGCCCGTGATCCGGGGCAAGTGGTTCCTGCAAACGTTCCTCGGCGTGAGTCCGCCGGACCCGCCGCCGAACGTGCCGCAAATCAAAGAGAAACCCGCGGACACGACTGGAAATGCCAAGGCGCCGACGATGAGGCAGATAATGGAAGCCCATCACACGAATCCGAGCTGCAACACGTGCCACCAGATCTTCGAGCCGATGGGACTCGCGCTCGAAAACTTCGACGCCGTGGGTACCTGGCGGACCCAGGATGAGGGTTCCCCGATCGATGCCACCGGGGTCCTGGTTGACGGAACCAAGGTGGACGGCGTTGCGAGTCTGCGCGATGTGCTGGTCCGTTATTCCGATACATTCGTGCGGGTCGTGACTGAAAGGCTGCTCACTTACGCCCTTGGCCGCGGCGTCGAGTATCAGGACATGCCGATGGTCCGGTCCATCGTGCGCGAATCGGCAGCCGGTAAATACAAGTTCTCTTCGCTCGTGTTGAATATTGTTAAGAGCGACCCGTTCCAGATGAATATGAAGACAGCGAACTAATAGACTGTAGCGGCGGTCTGTGACCGCCGACGATGTCGCGCAATCGCAACATCGTCGGCGCTCATAGAGCGCCGCTACAGTACAGGAGAGAGCACTTACTATGTTTATTACGAAGAAGCATATTCCGCGGCGCACGGTTCTGAAGGGCGCCGGCGTGGCGCTCGCGCTCCCGTTTCTTGAAGCGATGGTGCCGGCAGCCACCGCACTGGCGCAAACGGCGGCCAACCCGAAACCTCGATTTGTCGGCTGCTTTGTGCCTCACGGCATGGCGCCCGGCTACTGGATTCCGGAGAAGGAAGGAACCGGCTTCGACTTTACTTTCTGCTTCAAACCGCTCGAACCTTATAAGGATCACGTGACCCTCCTGAGTGGGTTGCATTCCCGGTCGGCAGAGCCTCCCCCCGGCGTGACGGGCGCTGACCACTGGGTTGCAGCGGCATTCCTGTGCGCGAACAAACCAAAGAAGACCGCCGGCGCGGACGTTTACGCGGGGACCACGATCGATCAGATGATCGCCCAAAAGATCGGCCAGGATAACCTGATGCCGTCCATGCAGCTCGCCGTCGAGGACCCGGGTGCGAACTCGAGCAACTGCGGCGAGGGTTACAGTTGCGCTTACACGAACTCGATTTCGTGGTCCTCACCGACACAGCCGCTGCCGATGGAGTTGAATCCGCAGGTGGTGTTCGAGCGCATGTTCGGAGACGGCAGCACGATCGAGGAACGGGCCGCGCGGCGGCAGCGGAATCGCAGCATTCTGGACTCGCTTACGGACAGCCTCTCTCGTCTTCGGAAAGACTTCAGTCCATCCGATCGCGTGCGGCTGGACGACCACACAGAGAACGTGCGCGAGATCGAACGCCGGCTGGAAATTGCGATGAAAGCTTCTACCGTCGCACCGGCCGATATGACTGTGCCCGTGGGTGTGCCGCAAACCTTCGACGAACACATCAAGCTGCAGTTCGACCTGATGGCGCTGGCGTTCCAGGCCGATATCACTCGCGTCGGCACTCTGCTCTTTGCCCGTGACCTCACCGGCCGCACTTACCCCGAGTGCGGGGCGCCCACGTTGGGTTTCCATGGCGGGTCGCATCACGGCGAAGATCCGAGACGGATCGCCGAATACGCGAGACTCAACCAGTATCACATCAAGATGCTGGCGCATCTTATCGACAGACTGGCAAAGACCGAAGACGGCGATGGCACATTATTGGATCATTCGCTGGTTCTTTATGGAACCAACATGGGGAATTCGAATCAGCACCTTCACTACGATGTGCCGCATGTGCTGGTCGGAGGATTGAACGGGAGACTCAAAGGCTGGCGTCATCTGGCCTATCCCACGAAGACCGTACCGACCGGCAATCTGCTCTTGAGCATATTGGACAAGTTCGACATTCACGAGGACAGCATCGGCGACAGCACGGGCCGGCTGGAGAATTTGTAACTGTAGGGGCGCTCTATGAGCGCCCTGGGCGGTCACAGACCGCCCCTACAGTCGTGGAGGCAATGTTTATGTTTATTACACGCACAATCGGAAGCTGTGCCCTGCTGATGTTACTTTCGGTGATCGGTTTTGCTGCCGGCCGCAGCGACGTCGCGGATGCCGCCATGAAGGGCGATAAGGCCGCCGTTCGCAGCCTGATTCAACAGAAGGCCGATGTGAATACGCCTCAGCTCGACGGTGCGACGGCGCTTCACTGGGCTGTGTACCGGGGCGATAAAGAGTTGACGGACATGCTGATCCGCGCGGGCGCGAATGTCAAAGCCGCGAACCGCGAGGGATCCACGCCCATGTGGCTGGCAAGCGTCAACGGAGATGCCGCCATTCTGTCGGCGCTGATAAGCGCCGGAGCCGATCCCAACGAACATCTTCCTCTGGGAAGAAGTCCTCTTATGGCGGCGTCGCGCACAGGCAATGTAGAGGCGATGAAGGTACTGCTCGACCACGGCGCTGACATCAATGCAAAGGAGACGCTGCGGGGAACGACCCCGTTGATGTGGGCTGCGGATGAAGCCCATCCGGCCGCAATTCAGCTCCTGATCGAACGCGGAGCGGACTTCAAGGCCCGCTCGAGTCCTGCCGAGCGTGGGCGCGGACCCGCTCTCGGAAAAGCGAACGATCCCAGAAAGCAGGTCGCAGCGCAAGGTGCAGCGCTCGCCGCCGGGCAGGCGTTGGATCTGCTGGCCCTTCGTGCCGTAGCCGAGGGTGGTGCTGATGTTCAGGGCCAGCGTGGCGCGGCCGCTCAAGGTCAGCGTGGCGCTGCAGCCGCAGGTCAACGCGGCGCTGCTCAAGGCCAGCGCGGTGCTCCGGCTGCTGTCGATGAGGCTGCGCCCGACGGTCAGGACGATGCCGCCGTCGCAGCAGGACTTTTTCGCCGACGGCCCGAGCCGAAAGATGGCGGGGAACTGACAGCCCTGGTATATGCCGCCCGTTCGAACGATGTCGAATCCGTCAAGGTTCTCCTGGCGGCCGGCGCGGATGTAAACCAGGTTACGGGATACGGCTGGAGTCCCTTGCTTGTCGCAACGCAGAATCGGTACTACAAGCTCGGAGCATTTCTACTGGACCACGGCGCCGATCCGAACCTCGCTAACAAAGGCGGATGGACGCCGCTATATCTTGCGACCGATAACCGCAACATCGAATCCGGCGACTATCCGGTCCGCAAGGGCGACATGGATCACCTGGATTTTATAAAGCTCCTTCTCGACAAGGGCGCAAACGTGAACGCGCGGCTCAAGGACAGCACCGAAACGCGAACGGTTTTCACGAACCAGTGGCTCGATGAGAACGGCGCGACGGCCTTCCTGCGCGCATCCCAGTCCGGCGATATCGTGCTGATGAAACTTCTGCTGGCGCGTGGCGCCGATCCGAAGATCGCGACGGCGTTGGGAGTGACGGCGTTGCACGCCGCCGCTGGAATCGGCTGGGTGGAAGGTATCACCTACGAGTGGTCGGCGAAGGACACGCTCGAATCCGTGAAGTTGCTGCTGGACCTCGGTCTGGACGTGAACGCACAGGCCGACACCGGACGCGTCGCACTGCACGGCGCCGCCCACAAGGGTCGATCGGATGTCGTCCAGCTTCTCGTGGACCACGGCGCCAAGCTTGATGTCAGGGATTACGGGAATACGGACAACCGGGGCGGCAAGCTCGCCATTCACACGTGGCAGCCCGTGGATTATGCCGACGGTCTGGTCCGTGTTGGCGTGCAATCGGCGATCGCGCACCCCGAGACCGGCCTTCTCCTTCGTAAATTGATGACGGCCGCCGGGCTTCCTGCACCGCCGGTGGGCCGCACGCTGGAATCGATTTGCATCACCGACGCCTGCGATTAGTTTCGTAAAACACAACGGTAAACAGCCGCGGATTTCACGGATTACGCGGATGGCGCGCATCAACGGTTTTTATTTGCGCGCCATCCGCGTAATCCGTGAAATCCGCGGCTGTTTACCTTTGTGTTTTACGAAAGGCGGCTAGTCCCTCTTGCTGTCGAATATTTCCGGCCAATAAAACGTCGCAATGACGTTCTTAGCGCTGCTCGTAACGATGACCTCTTTATAAGCAGGATTCAGAGTAGGTCCCGAGAAGTTAATACCAGTGATTTTCTGGACTGGAATTTTAAAGCGTGGGGCCACGTCGCCGGTATCGTCGATGCTCCAGGCGCAAATCGATCCTTCGGCGCAACTACTCACGATCATCCCAGTCGGAGGATGAACTTTGACCAGACCGCCACCCCCACCGAGGAGGGTCTTGGGACCCGCGATCACGGCTTTGGGTTTGGCGTCTCCGCTGGCGGTACGATCAAAAATCAACAGAGACCCGCGACTACTGACGATCAGGAGATTTCGGACGGGGTCAACGGCCATGTGGGGGAAACCCTGGCCCTTAGGCGTGGGAAATTGAAATTGTGTATTGGGCCCGCCGAGAATGCGTTTGGGGGCCACGTCTCCGTTTCCCAACCGGTCAAATACCAGGACCACACCTTTTCCGGGACCACCGCTTGTTGCGACACCAATATAGATCTCACCATTAACCGGATCCATGGCCATCTTATCGTTCCCATCGTAATCCGTGCCCTGTATCTGAGTGTTGGGTCCCTGGATGACTCGAACCGGCGGTTCCTCTCCCCCCGACCCTCCCTTGAATGTCAGGATCGCCTGTGCCAGAGGACTGTTCACGACGAGTTCATCGTGAGCCGGATCATATTCCATGGAATGCATGGTCCGGGTGATCAGCGTTTTTTGGCCTTCCAAAATTCTAACGGGAACCGTATTTTCTTTCGCCAACCTGGCGTAAGCCATAATTACTGGCGTGTTCACTCAGTTGGGTACCAGGTACTCTTCCCGCTTGCTGTCATACGCCACGACCTGAGGCTTGCCGAACTTCAGCGACTTCCAACCGAGCGGCGCACTGCGTATGGTCCGGACGGGAGAGGCATTCCCATTCGCGGTCAGCGAATAGCAAGTGGCCGAAGAGTTACCCATGTTGGAAACCCACGCCTCTTTATTTTTAGTATCGATAGAGATGCCCGCGGGATGATCCAGACCGGTCTTGTCTCCTTTTATGACTTTCAACGGCGGGACGTCGCCGTTATCGGTCGCACGGAAAACGAGAACCGAATTTCCGACGTCGTTGGCGACCCATAGGTTGCCCGTGTCCGGATCCAGCGAGAAAGCCCCCATCCAGTTCAACAACGTCTTCGGGCCTTGAATGGTGCGCACTGGAGCAGCATCACCGTTTGCGTCGAGTGGGTAAATCGTAATAGAGGGGGGATAGTGTTTGCCTGAGCCGGCAACCTTGTAGTTACTCGAATTGCCCCAGTTACCGATGAATAACAGTTTCCTCTGCACATCGACGGCGACACCGTGAACGTCCGCGAGTCCTGTATGTGGTCCTTCGATCACGCGCAGCGGCTTTTCATTTCCGGAAGCGCCCTTCCGGAATATCAATACCCTCGGAGGGTACTGATTCGTAGAGTAAACCTCGTCCTTCCCCTCATCGACCGCTATCTGGAACCCCCGATGAGGAATATTCAGGATGCGTAGCGGCTCGGTATTTCCCTGGGCGCCCGCGCGAAATGTGTATATCGCATCGGCTGTATCCATCGCCACGTTGTAAGTCTCGCCGTTCTTCGGATCGATGTAGACGCCGTTGTTGTACTCATTCCTGGTGTCGGGACCTTCGATCACTCGCTTCGGCCTGGTAGCGTCCACGTTCGGCGGTGTATTGTCCAGCCGATTGAATACCTTGATGCCGAACAAGTTCGTATCCTGCATGACCACTTCATCGCGTATGGGGTCTACGGCGATAGAACTGTAGATGGGATACGTATCCTTGATCACGCGAACCGGAGCCCGATTCACCTCGACCGTTTCTGCCGCGTATACCGATTTTTCCTTAAACGGCTCAAACAGGCTCTTCGACTCGAATTCCGCATACAGAGTCGCAATGGCGCTGACGGGTTCGGACCGTGCGCAGAAGTCTGCATAATCGGGCAGGTGTTCGATTGAAACCAATCGAGCTGAGCCAACGGACGGTTGCGAAGTGGTCTGCAATTGCTGTCGTGTGATTGCGTATCCGCAGAAGATGCCGAATGCAATCGCAACTGCTCCCGCGAGGATGGCGCTTTTAACCATGTTTCTCCTGCGCATAAGCCTCCATATACGTTGTCGGATTTACGTGTAACGTTACGCAGATGTGAACATGTCGCAGACTGTCGTGTCAAATTTCAAAGTTCGACATGCCGGACGCGGGCTAAAGGGCCTGTTGCTCAATTGAAATTAAGTTGGGTTTAGCACGTAGCCGTGGGCTTTATGCCCGTGTTCAAATACCGCAAGAAGAATTCTTTAATTGTGTTTGAACGCGGGCATAAAGCCCACGGCTACGTGCAGACCGCCGATGTTTTCCTTTATTCATCAAGGAGCCAGCGTGGTGTTGGGATAGTAGTACGCGAGAATCTCCTTATACGTGTAGCCCCGCTCGCCCATGACTGCTGCGCCGGTCTGGCATAGGCCGATTCCATGACCGGCGCCGGCTCCTTCGAAAATGAAGTGGTCGCCGGAGCGCCGAAGTTCGTACAGGTCGCTTCGGATCTTGTTCCAGCCGAGAGTCCGTCCAATTGCGAGCCGAAATGCTTCCGCGTCGATCATTCGCGATCCTGAACCGGTGATCCGGAGCCGCTGGGCGCGTCCAGAGCTGGTGCGCTCAACGACCTCGATCCCATAGATCTCGGTCAAACCAAGCGCCGACCGCAGATCGGAACTTGTGAGTTCGGCCGACCACTTCGACCGGCCTCGCGAAATACAAAAGGAATCGCGCAGCTGTCCGAGGTAAGGCGCTCGCGGCTCCGTGATGCCGCCGCAGTCCTGATGGTAATAGGCCGGTATCGGGCGTCCGTCATATCGAAGCACTTCGTTGCTCGTGGCTTCGACGGCTTTTCGAAGACGAGTGCTCAGGGCTGTCACTCGGAAGTCCTGGCAATGCGTGGTGTCGCAAAAGTCGAAGCCTTCCGTTTTGTGGCGATTCAGGAAATGCACTGCCCAGGTGCGTGCTGCCACGGCCATTGCCTTCAGCGACTCTTCTGCTCGAAAACCGGATGATTCGCCGGCCAGAACAGCGGCGACGTAGTCTTCCAGCGGCAGCTCAGTGATGATGACAAGCGCCCCCTTGCGAGCCGAAACCTCGATTGGATACGGCACACGTACAGCTTCACCGCCTGCCCGCAAGATCGTGACGGGACCCTCGCTGCGAAAGATTTTACCGGTATCTGTTCGCGCGTCTTTTCCTGCGTCAAGCAGAACCGCTTGTCCATCCGGGGTCGTTATGCGGACCTCTGATGGTTGCTCCACTGAAAACAACCGCACTCGAATCTGCGCAGGTTGAGCGTAAAGCCATCCCGTAATCAGGATCGTAAGGAGAACACAGATTGGGAGAACGCGATTCATTGAGCGGCCTTTGAGGCGGAATAGCCCGCAAACATACGGCCCGCAATTGGCGCAGCATCGCTTCCGCCTCTGCCGCGCTCCAGAAAGACCACGACAACAATTTCAGGGCGGCCCGCCGGTGCGAAACCCGCAAACCATGCGTGCCCGCCCGCCGTGCCGGTCTTTCCCGCTACCCGCATTTCTTTGGAAGCCGCGAGCTGTCCCGTTCCCACCTCGACCGCAGACTCGAGTCCCTGGGCGACGAGACGAAGCTCCGCCGTGACCTCCTGCGGATTTCGCAGGCGCTGCGCGAGCGTTCGATAGGCTTCGGCCAACGCGAGCGGAGTCACGCCGACACTGTCTTCGCCGATGCTCATGAGCTGCATGGCTTCTTTCGATCCCGGCTGCTGAACGACTCCGGCGATTTCGCTCCGCCATCGGCCGGTTAGAGAATTGAATCCGGCACGCGAGAAAGCGCGATAAAGCGAGTCCATTGGGAGATGTTCGGAATTGCGGATGAAAAAATGGTTGCACGAGTATGCCAGGGCCATGACCGGGTCGATAGGGCCAAGCCCGGAGGCGTGGGAACAGTCGAGCTTCCGATCTCCAATGCGATTGGTCAGCGGGCAGATCAGGGCAGTCTTCTCAGTGACCAGCCCCGCGTCCATCAAGGCCATCAGCGTGAAAGGTTTCACGGTTGAGCCTGGCGGAACAACCCGGCGAGCCGCGACGTCCATCCGGTACGACGCCAGGATCCGGCCTGTTTCCACTTCAAGCACGAGAGCAGCGCCTTCGCGCTTGCCCATCACTTCATTTAAAGAACGCTGAAGCCGGTTGCCGGTTATCTGGAAAGGGGAAACGAGAATTAAGGATAGAAATAAGACGTAGAGCGCAAACACGTTCTTAACGATACAGAATTAAACACAAAGACACAAAGGCACAAAGAAGGGGCGCTTAATTCGGGGACAGACGCATAAATCACCTAAATTCAAGTCAGAGGTCTTTGATCGAATTTAGGTGATTTATGCGTCTGTCCCCGAATTAAGCGTCCCTTCTTTAATTCAATTCGGAGTGACCTTGATGTTATCGAAGTAGACCTCCGACGGTGCGGTGCTTGAGAATCCCGGGCTTCCGATCAAGAGCCCCAGTCCGGGGGGATCCGTGCGATCCACCATCCATGCTGCCGGTTCCGGCTCCGCAGCAACCCACGATTTGCCGCGAGCCCGCAGGCTCCCGTCCAGGAGCGGTTCGACGCGTAGCTTGATACGATACCAGGTGCCGGTGTTGACAGAGATTCTTGCCGTCCTGGTCCGGTTCTCTTCCGGCTGCCATGACTGGAGCGCGATCCGTTGCCCGCTGAGAAACAGTATCAGTTCGTAACCCTGAACTGCGACACCACCACTGGCCTCCTTTGCTTCTGCCGGGAATCGCACATCCGCTTCCACCGTGTAGTTCGTCGCAGTATGTGGTCCGGTTCGCAAGTTTGGCCAAAACTTTATTGCCGTCGATGACCTTCACAGCAAATTTATCTCGAGCGTTCACCCACCACTCCGGAAAAGAACCAGCCTCCAAATCGTCAAAGGTCATTTCCCAACGCTGCGGAAAGACTCGCATACGGGCTTCACCGGTTAGAGTACCGAGCTTGACCTTGACTTTGCCAAAGGAAGCCTTCGGTTCGTTAGCTACGTTATAAGTACCATCGGGCTGGACAGAGCCGGCCGGGCCCTCGAGTGACCACTGCAAATCACTCTTTGGTTGTTGAGCGTTCTGTTGTGGGTTGCCCTGTTGCTGCGACTGCCCTGGACTGCTTTGTTGTTGAAGCGGCTGTGGAGTTTCTTCACGAATGAAATTGCCTTTCGCGTCGAACAGTCTGACGCGGAACTTGACTGTCCCTCCCGGGTAGACAGCGACGTCCGCCGGTATGACCTGCAGATAGGCGGGAACGCGGTTCTCGATGTTAGTGGTGACGGCAGCAGTCGAAGGTGTCCAGGTGGGCGCGCGGCTTCCGGCGCGGCCGATGGCGTAAAGGGTCTTTGAGGTCGAGAAATAGATGCGGCCGTTGGAGACGGCGGCACCGGCAGTGACTGGCTCCGGCCTGGAGGTGGTCCCCAAACGATTCTCGCTCAGGATTTCACAACCGTCGGCTCCCGGCCGCAGGATAAAAAACCTGCCGTTTTCGGTGCCGATGTAAATCTTGCCGTCAGCAAGCACAGGAGCGGCCTTTTGAACCTGGCCGAGGTCCAATGACCACAGTTGCTTACCCGTAGCGGTGTCGAACCCGTCGAGGGAATTGTCATTGTCGTTCACTAAATAGAAGCGCTTGCCGTCGCTGACGGGAGAAGAAGCGCCGGCCAGGAAGCCGTGCGTCAGCCACCTGGTTTGCTTGTCGCTGACTTCACCTGTAACCGCCGGGTTGAGCGCAGCCATGAAACCCATCGCGGTCGTTTCCAGGTTTTGTACGCCGTGAGTCAGGATGAGATCCTGGCCCGCGCGGATCGCGCCCGTATTCACGCCACGCTTGGAAACTTCGTATCGCCAGACCGGCTCACCAGTCGATACTTTGATCGCATGCCAGGCGCCGTCGCTGCCCCCGGCGACAAGCAGGCGAACGCCGTCGACCTCGGTGATGAGCGGCGGCGAAGATATCGGTTCGTAAGGCCGTTTCTCTGACGAGCTGACCCACACGCTGTCGCCTGTGCGTTTGTCGAAAGCGAGAAAGCGGTGGGCGCCCGCTCCGAGTTCGCCCCAGCCGAACGTGATGCCGCTGACGATGACGAGCGGACCATCGACCACCGGCGAGGCCATGCGGCCCGAATCGGTCAAAACGAATCCGAATTCCTCGTACAGGTCCCGAGTCCACAGCGGCACACCGGCCCGCGTGTAGGCGGCTAGCATTCCGGCGGTGGTGAGCACATAAACGTGGCCCAATTGCGGATCCAATGCCGGCGTGGCCCCTGCAGCGCGCTCCGGTGGAACGAGGCTATGATTGACGCTGATGCGCTTTTCCCAGACGAGCTTGCCGGTATTTGCGTCGAGAGAGACGATGCGCTCCTGCAACTCCGCTCCTTCTCCAACCATGTTCTGAAGATAGATACGGTCGCCCAGCACAACCGGCCCTGAGAGTCCACCGTACGGCGCCTGCCAAACCAGATTTTCGCCCTCGGGCGACCACCTTTCGGGCAGGTTCGTTTCCGCGGAAAGCCCGTCACGGTTCGGACCGCGAACCTCGGGCCAGTCGCTTGCGATGCAAATGAATGCAAGAAAGACCAGTAAAGAGTAAGAAGCATTTCGATGCGAGCCTGTCATTTCGCTCTCCACAGAAAAATTCGTTGCCAGAACCCACTGGCTGCGCCAAGAATGTAGGCCCCAAAAGGGTCAAAAGGGGTACCGTATCATAACCAGGGAACTTGAAAAAGAAGGGGGAAGCTTGTGAGGAAACTTGGAACGTTATGTCATGCAGCACTTTTCGTGTTGCTCATGACAGCAACCTGTTGGGCTCAACAGGATGGTGTGATCACCGGAAAAATTACAGATGGATCGGGGGCTGTCCTTCCCGGCGTTGGCCTTGAACTGACCGGACCCGCGGTGATGGGAACACGGACCGCGGTCAGCGACGAGACAGGGACTTACCGCTTCGGGTTGGTTCCGCCGGGCGTCTTCACGGTGAAGTATGAACTGCCGGGTTTCAAAACGCTGGTCCGCGAGGGGATTCAGGCGTCGGCCGGTTTCACGGCCACGATCA
>WNFT01004378.1_pt1 | contig 13160 bp, 9 predicted proteins | sample 5400191 | NCBI WGS metagenome assembly WNFT01 (sample SAMN13153359, study PRJNA577476) | soil metagenome | isolation source: 80 cm saprolite under Madrone tree | place: USA:California | collected 2016-06-14
CACGCCCAACCCCGGCGGTGTCGGCCCGATGACCATCGCCATGCTAATGCAAAACACGGTGCGCGCCGCAGAAATGGCCACGAACGTGAAATGAGTTAAATGGGCTACAACAGTTACATAAGTGGGCGAGAGAGGCGTGGCGCGTGTCCCGTTCACGGATCGTGCATCACGCATCACGTTTCACGTTTCACGTTTCACGTTTCACGCGTCACGCGTCACGCATCACTTCTCACCCGACACCCGACACTTGTCACTCTCTAACCATGCAACCCACCCGCATCCTGCCCGACCTGCAGTGCTCGCTCCTGTGCGAAGAAATTCGCCAGGAAGTGACCGGAAATTTTTTCCTCATCGGTGTGGTTAATTTCCTTCGCGTGCCCCAAGTGCCGGTGGTGGCGCTGAAACTGAGTTTGTTCAACCGCTGGACGGCGGGGGTGGGCCAATTCACCGAGACTGTCCGGTTCGTGGCACCCGACCAGACCACGGTGTTGCGGAAGGGCGAAGTAAAATTCACCTTGCAGGACGCCGCCCTGCACGCGACCAACGTAACTGTCTTCGGGCAGGTGGAATTCAAGATGGCCGGAACTTATTTTATGGAAGTGCTGGTAGATGACGTGATGAAGCTGCGTTATCCGGTGCCGGTCATTGTGACGCCACCGCAGGGGCAGCAGCAGGCGCCGCAAGCACCTCCGGCGACAGCATGACCATCGCGAGCAGCTTCGATAATTCGGCATGGCTCCGCTGTACCTAGCTGAATAATCTTCCCAACTCTCTCTCGCTCCATTACTCCGTTTGACCGTGGATGCCTCGGTCGAGAAATCGTACAGCGCATGGCAACCCTTCACGCCGCGCGGAGTAGCGGCTTTTGCGCGCGCGTCGTGGCGGCGGTTGTTGCTGGTGCAATTTCTGTGCGCGCTTTTGGCCGTAGTCGCCGTAGTTGGGTTTTTGCACGAGGCGTGGTTTCCCGTCATTGAGCAGGCAATCAACCATTTGCCGAGCGAGGGGGAGATTCGCGGATAGCTTTCAGCCGAGCCGAATTATTCCCATGGTGGGGCGCCTGGGGCCCGCCTATTCTGGCGATCGCGGCCGGTTGTGTTCTCGTGGGGCTGATGCTGATCTGGGCGCTCCTGGCAACCCTATATTCTGTGCCGGCCTGGCTGATTGGTTTTTTTGCCAACCGAGAACTGAGCCTGCGGGGGAGCTGGCGTTTGGCCGGTGCGGCGCTGATGCCAGGCGCGATTTTTTTCACGATGGCCATTCTCATGTATGGTTTCGTCGCTTTGGATTTGGTGCAGTTGGCAGCCGCTGCCATGGCACACATTATCATTGGCTGGGTGTACGTTTTGACGAGCTCTCTATCATGCCCGCGCCAGCGGGGAATTGCCGCGGAAAAAAAGAACCCATTTGGGCGCACCGATCAGCGATAAAACAGACTGTTGAACATTCTCTGATCCCTGTATAGAGTCGGCCCATGCGGTTCCAGGTAAACCCGGTTGGCTGCGCGCTATTCCTGCTTCTTGCTCTGGGATTGTGCGGTTGTCTGCCCTCGGGCCACAGTCCATTGGATGAGGAAAAAGAGCCGCATTTCCTGGCTGGCAAGAGTCGTGTTAATACCCTGGATTATCAAGGCGCAATCGAGTGCTTTGAGAAGGCGCTGGAGGCAAACCCTCGTTCGGCCCTGGCGCATTTCGAAGCGGGCCTCCTTTACGAAAAGCACAAGCAGGATCATGCGGCGGCGATTTATCATTTCGAGCGCTTCCTCGAGTTGCGGCCCGGTTCCGGCTATGCCGAGGTCGTGAGGCTGCATATTCTGGCGTGCAAGCAGGAATTGGCCAAAGCTGTTTCGCTAGGGCCCGTCACCCAAAGTTTGCAGCGGGAATTCGAGCAACTCGCGCAACAAAATAAGATTCTCCAGGAAGAAGTCGCCATGTGGCGTGCCAAGGCTCGCCCGCAAAGTCCTGCCGAGCCGCCTGCGTCGGCGGGTGCATCGCCGCGCAGCGCTCAGAGCTCCGCTGCCATTGTGCCCGCTGCAGCCGCCAGTCCGGCGCCGTCTCTCTCGAATTCGAACAAGGCCCCACGCTCTGGCGGAGCGGCCTCTGCACAAATACATATTGTAAAATCCGGCGAAACACCTACGGTCATTGCGCGAAAGTACGGAGTCAAACCCGCGGCGTTAATGGCGGCAAATCCCCGAATGGATGCCCGGCGGCTTCAGGTCGGCCAGACATTAAATGTGCCGGTGCAATAAGTTTGAACACATCTCTGTGCCAGGGGTCAATGGTCTAGTCTCCGCGTGCAATGAGCGCATTTGGGTTTTCAGCCGCGAATCGGCTGAAGGTGAGCACGGGGACTATTTCGCGTCTGGGACTGGTTAAACGCTGGAAAACGAACCGGAATGAGGGTTTTGTACGGATACATAAAAGTGAAGATTGATTTGACACTGGTTGCGTTTTTCCGGTAAAAGCGTGCAGGTTAAATGTTGGCACTGCTTCTGATGGGTTGAAATACGCAAAATGAATCTATGAAAAAAATTGTTGCTTCTGTCGGTTTGTTTGCAGTCGGCGCGTCGGGTGTTCAGGCAGCCTCCATCACGGCACCGACCGTGGAGGGCGCGAAACCTTGGAGTGTAGCCGTCACGCTTCGCGGCTTTTATGACGATAACGTCAACACCGCACCCAATGGCTTCAAGACCGAAACATTCGGCTTTGAGGCCAGTCCCTCGCTCGGCTTGAATTGGTCCACCGAGCAAACCACGATGAGTCTCAATTATGTTTACTCGCTCCGCTATTACGACAAGAAGCCTCCAGGGAACGCCGACAATTACGATCAGAACCACACCTTTAATGCGCTGCTCAACCATAATTTCAGTGAGCGCTACGTCCTCAATGTGACAGACTCCTTCGTCATCGGCCAAGAGCCCGATCTTTTGCGCACGGGAGCTGCCTTGTCTGACTTTCAACGCATCCCAGGAGATAACATCCGCAATTATGGCCAGATAAAATTCAATGCGCAACTCTCCCGCCTTTTCGGCCTGGAGCTGGGCTATCAAAACTCATTTTTCCACTATGCCAATGAGGGGGCCAGTTTCGAGACTAACGGGGTTACTCTCGTCAGCGCGAGCCGTGCCGGCTTATTGGACCGCCTCGAGCATTATGTCCATATTGATGGCCGCTGGACGGTGCAGCCCGAAACCACCGCCGTACTAGGCTACCGTTATGGGCAAGTCGATTACACCGGCGATGAAGTGATCGGCCAGGAGCTCGTCTTTGATCCCACCCTGGGATTCGTTTACCATAACTTTCACAGCGACATTCGGAACCAGCGTTCCCACGATGGCTACGTGGGTGTGGATCATGTCTTCCGGCCGGATCTGACCGGGTCGGTGCGCATTGGCGCTCGCTCCACCGATTACTACAAAGAACCGGGTCATCCGACCGAGATCGGTCCTTCAGCCCAGGCAAGCCTCCAATACACCTACCTGCCGGAGAGCTATGTCGAGCTTGGGCTGACTCATGACCGGAACGCCACCGATCTTTTCAGCGTGCAAAATGGAAGGGTGACGACCGACGCGGAGAGCACCGCCGTCTTTGGCACCCTGAACCACCGCATTATGCCCCACCTTTACGGAAGCGTGACGGGCCAGTTCCAGAATTCTTCACTCAGCGGAGGCACGTTCAATAACGAGACTGAACGATATTATCTGGTCGGCTTAAATATCGAATATCGGTTCAATCCGCATCTGTCGGCGCACGCGGGCTATAACTACGACAAGCTGGATTCAGATGTTCCCAAATTCCTTGCCAACCGAAGCTTTGATCGAAACAGAGTTTACATAGGAGTCACTGCCAGCTATTAATCAACATAGACGTAATGTCGGGGGGCTGGGCTGTTCTGACTAGCCCCCCATTTTTTTGAAATTATGGATCCACTAAAAGTACCGGCGCCCCAGGAAACCAAACTGCATTTCCTGGATTATTGGCGTATCATTCGCATCCGCAAGACCGTCATTCTGGCCGTCTTTTTGCTTGTTGTTATCACCGCCACGCTGGTGACTTTCATTTTGCCCGAATCCTTTTCCAGCACTGCCCGGATAAAAATCGAGCGGGACCAATCAGATATTAGCGGCATGGCAGAACGGCAGTTTGCGGGCAGTTATGATCCTTATTTTATTCAGACCGAGTTCGAAGTCATCCAGTCCGAAGTTATCCTCGGCCAGGTCATCACCGATCTGGACCTGAACAAAGAATGGGGCAAGAAGTTTGCCAATGGTGAGACGCTCAAGACTACTGAAACGATGGCGCTGCTCAAGGGCAGGATGGATTTGCGGCCTGTCCGCAATACCAGCCTCATAGAGATCCGGGTTTTCAGTGACCGACCGGATGAAGCCGCCAAAGTCGCTAATGCGGTTGCCCGCGCGTATCAGAATCATCGTTTGGACCAGCGTCTGAAGATGAGCCACGGAGGCATCGATTCGCTGGAGGAACGCTTCAAAAAGCAGGAAAAAGACATAGAGACCGCCCAGACAAACCTAAGTTATTTGCGCGAGAAATTGCAAATACCCGATGCCGTGGTCAATGCGGACGGACCGGCGGTGTTGTTATCGGCCGAAACCCTTCGGAAAGTTGAATCCAAGCGCGTAGAAACCGTGACTGATTTGGTCCTGCAGGAAACGATGCTCAACTCTTTGAAGCAAATGAAGCCGGCACAGTTGGTCCAGGCGCTCCCCACAACGGTTAACGATCAATTGCTCACCACGCTGTTGGAGTCGCTAACGATGGCCGAGCAGAGCCTGGTGGTTAAGAGCAAGGACTTTGGCGCGCAACATACTGAGATTATCAAGCTGAACGATCAAATCGCGGACCTGAAGAGGAAGATCAATGATCGGGTCGAGGGCATCATGTCTTCGCTCGACTCCAAGGTGATTGCCTTGAGAAAGAGTCTGGAGGGGCTAAAGGCGGAGGTTGATTCAGCCACCACCAATGATATTGCTAAGGCCCACCAAAGCCAGCCGTATTACGATGCGAAACACCACCTCGAACAACTCCAGAAATTTGGCCAGCTCCTGACCTACAAGATCGCTTCGGAGAAAATTGATGTGGACCTGCCTAAGACCGCTATGGTGGAAATCGTGGACCAGGCGCAACCTGGCCTGCGCCCCGTGCGGCCCAACAAACCGCTCAACATTGCTCTCGGGATTATCATCGGCCTGGTCGTCGGCGTTGGTTTGGCCTTCTTCATCGAATATCTCGATACCAGTGTCAAGACGATCGACGATGTGGAACGCTCGCTCCAGGCGCCCGTACTGGGAGTCATTCCGCAAAATGTCGGCCTGCTGCTGGACGAAGGGGCCGAAAGTCCGCACGCCGAGGCCTATCGTGTGCTCCGAACCAACCTCTTGTTCTCGCGCAAGGATGACAAGCTGAACAGCGTGGCAGTTGTCAGCGCCGGCGCCGGCGAGGGCAAATCGACCACCGTGTTCAATTTGGCGACGGTGTTTGCCCAGAGTGGACAACGCATTCTCATTGTGGACTCCGACTTGCGCCGCCCCACGCTCCACAAGATGTTTCACGTGACCAATAGCCTGGGATTGACCAACTATCTATTGAAGCAAAACACGCTCGATGAAGTGATTCAAACCACCAAGACGCCCACTTTGGATTTCCTGGCCAGCGGAAAATTGCCCAGCAGTTCGCTGGGTATCCTCAGCTCGGCCCAGATGAAGGCCCTGATCACTGATTTGAAACAACGCTATGACTTTGTGTTCTTCGACTCGCCGCCAATCATGGGCGTCAGCGACGCCTCTATTTTGGCTAGCGAAGTAGATATGACGCTTCAGGTCATTCAATATCGGCGGTATCCGCAGCCGATGAACATCCGCGCCAAGCAGTTGATCGAGAAAGTCGGCGGCAATCTGGTCGGCATCGTCCTCAACAACATCAACATGTCGCAGGATGAAAGCTATTATTACTACAGCGGGTATTATCATGACTACTACTCGCGCAATGAGGACCAGGAACCCGCCCCGCGCGCCGAGGCAGGCGCAGGCGATAAAGCCAAGCTCGAGATCAAGCAGAAGTATTGAAGTTTGCGCGCAAGTTCGATCAAATGACCATCATGGACTATTGTAAGTTGACTTACCGTTGGGGCGCAGTCTGCGCGATGCTGCTCGGGCTTGTTCTTTTCGCAGGTTGCAAAATGCTTTCGTCGTCTGATCCCGACTTTCCCGATCTGCCAGTGAAAACTGCCTCGGCAGGCGGGGCGGACGCGACGCCCGCCACAAATAACAGCAATGAGGCGGAACTCATCCATGTGGGCGATTCCTTGACGGTTGTCTTCTCGGATTTGCCCACCACGCCGCCCCAATTGCAGGTCCAGGTGGATGAGAACGGCAAGATCACCCTGATCGAAAATCAGACCTTCGCCGCCGCCGGCAAGACGCGCGCCGAATTGGAAAAGGAGATTCGCGAACGCTACGTGCCCTCAATCTATACCAAGATGACGGTCACGATTGCCAGGCCGGAGCGACTGTTTTATGTCGGTGGTGAAGTCAAGACCCCTGGGCGGCAAAGTTACATCGGACCGATTACGGTGCTCAAAGCAATCCAGTCAGCGGGCGACTTCACGGATTTTGCCCAGAGGAAAAAGGTCAAGCTGAGGCGTTTGAACGGCAAGAGCGAAACGATCAATGCCATCAAGGCGCGGGAAAACCCAGAGCTGGATCTGCCGGTGTTTCCCGGTGATACCATCCATGTCCCTCGGCGGATCTTTTGATGCTGCAGCTTAGCATTCTTTCAGGCAAAACGGCGGGGACTGTGTGGGTCGCCCGCCGTTTTCCTGTACGAATTGGCCGCGCCGCGGGATGCGATCTGCGCCTCGAGGGAAACGGGGTCTGGGATGAGCATCTGCGCCTTCGGTTCGAGCCTGCTCGGGGATTCGTTTTGGAGACTACGCCCAACGCTCTGGCTACGATTAACGGTCAACCACTGCAACGCACTGTCTTGCGAAATGGCGACCTAATCGAAATCGGCTCGGTCAAAATGCAATTCTGTCTCAGCGAAACGCGACAGACCGGCCTCCGCCTGCGCGAAGCGTTGACGTGGGCAGCAATTGCCGGCATTTGCCTGGGGCAAATTGGGCTGATCTATTGGTTGCTGAAATAACTCAGTGCCTGAAATGCCTCGCTCCCGTGAAGGCCATCGCCACATCGCGCTCATCCGCCGCGGCTATCACTTCCGCATCCTTCACCGAACCTCCGGGCTGAACTGCCGCGGTCGCGCCGCCCTCCGCTGCTGCAATCAACCCATCGGGAAATGGAAAGAACGCATCGCTGCACACCACGCTGCCCTTGAGGGACAAACCGCTTTGGCCAGCCTTCCATACTGCCAGGCGGCTGGCATCGATGCGGCTCATCTGGCCGGCCCCTACGGCCAGCGTCCGATCCGCCGCGGCATATACGATCGCGTTGGATTTGACGTGTTTCACCACACGCCAGCCAAACAGCATCGCCTGGAGTTCGTCGTCCGTTGGGCGGCGGCGCGTGACTATTTTTAGATTCTCGGCCGCCGTGCTTTGCAAATCCCGATGCTGCATCAAAAATGAATCGGCCCCCACGCTGCGCACATCCCATGGCTGAGCGCTGAGCGACGATTTCAGTATTCTCAGCAATCTTAAATTCTTCTTCCTTTGCAAAATTACCAGGGCGCTCTCCTCAAAATCAGGCGCCACGATGACTTCGCTGAAAATTTCCGAAATCGCCTCTGCGGCTGGTGCGTCCAGGGGCTGATTTACCGCGATAATTCCGCCGAAAGGCGCCTGTCGGTCAGTTGCGAAGGCCTTGTCCCAAGCCTCTCGCAGGTTGGTGGCCTGTCCCACACCACATGGGTTTGTGTGTTTGAGAATGGCCAGGGTCGGGGGGGCCGATGAAAACTCGGCGATCAAAGCCGTGGCGGCCGTAAGGTCCAGGATATTATTATAAGAAAGCTCCTTGCCATGGAGTTGTTTGAAAAAGTCACCAAACTTGCCATAAAGCGCCGCCGACTGGTGCGGGTTCTCGCCGTAACGCAAACGTTGGACCAGCGGCTCTTGAATGAGCAATGAGGCCGGCAGCGCTCCAGTTGGGGCGGTCGCGAAGGCTTTGTGCAGATGCGCGGCGATGGCCGCATCATAAGCCGCAGTGCGCGCAAAAACTTTAGCTGCGAGCCGGCGTCGCAGTTCGAGGGTGGTATTGCCCGATTCTTTGATCTGCTCGGAGACAACCATGTAATCCGCAGGATCAACTACCACCGTGACACTCTCATGATTTTTCGCCGCGCTCCGCAACATGGAAGGTCCGCCGATATCAATGTTCTCAGTGGCTTCGGGCAGGGACACATTGGCCCTGGCGACGGTTTGCTCGAAAGGATAAAGATTTACGACCACCAAATCGATGGGCTGAATGCCGTGCGAACGCACTGCGGCCTCATGGCTCTCGTTACCCCGCACAAACAGCAACCCGCCGTGGACCTTCGGGTGCAGCGTTTTGACGCGGCCATCGAGCATTTCAGGAAATCCGGTGTAGGAACTGAGGTCGGTGACTTCGAGGCCCGACTCGCGCAGTGTCCTCGCTGTGCCGCCGGTCGAAATCAATTCGATACCCGCGGCCGACAAAGTTGTCGCCAAAGGAATCAAAGCAGTTTTATCCGAAACCGAAATGAGCGCCCGTTGAATTTTCTCCATAACCGGGCGATACCTTCCTCAAACGCTCGCATCGAGTCAATCGGCAAACCCTTGCTCAGAGCATGTCGAGCGGTTGCGATCCCTTTGGCGGCGGGAATAGCTCGTCCAGCTCAGCGAGTTGCGCCGGCGTTAGATGAAGTTCCAGAGCACCGAGATTTTCCTTCAAGCGCTCGCGCCGACTCGTTTTTGGTATGACAATGATGTCCTCCTTTTCGAGCAACCACGCCAGCGCAGCCTGAGCCGGAGTCATGCCCCAACTCCTGGCTAAAGCGCAAAATTGGGTGTGGCTTAAGAGCCTTGCCTGTTCGAGTGGCGAATAGGCCATCACCGGTATTTGCCGTTCGCGCAGCCATGGCAGCAAATCCCACTCGATTTTGCGGCGCGAAAGATTGTAGAGGAGCTGATTTGTCGCCACGCTTGAGCCTCCGGGGGCGCGCCACAACTCCTGCATCTCAGTCAAATCCAAATTACTGACCCCGAAAGCGCGAATCATGCCGGCTTGCTGCAACTCCACAAATGCCTCAAGTGTTTCGGCCAGCGGCACATTTCCGCGCCAATGCAGCAGATAAAGGTCGATTCTGTCCGTCTTCAGCCGGCGCAGGCTTCGGTGACAGGCAGCTATCGCGCCCTGCCGCGAGGCATTCTCAGGCAATACCTTGCTCACCAGGATAGTCTCGTCGCGTCGGCCCTTGATGACCTCGCCTACGAGTTCCTCGGCGCGGCCATCGCCATACATTTCCGCCGTATCGATCAAGCGCGCCCCCAGTTCCAGGCCCAGCCGCAGCGTCGCGATCTCCTCCCGGCGCACCGACGGATCATCACCCATGCGCCATGTCCCCAGCCCGAATGCCGGCATGCGTTCACCCGTTGGCAATCTGACGGTCTTCATGAGCGATCGCGGTGTGCACCGATCCTGACGATTTCGCCCGAAATTTGCCCTATGGGCTTGTCGGGTCTAATGCGGATTGTAATTATCCGAATTTTTTCTATATACTCGCTTGAAAATCAAGAAGTTCAGAAGCGTATTCTAGTTGTAAAATCAGGAGGCGGCGATTGAAAAGCGCGGTGAAATCATTTTGTTCGGGGCGGGTTGGTCGGCCGGCTTTTCCCCGGCTGGCCCGGCTGACGGTGGTTTATGCATCCTTCCTTGGAATTTCGGCCTGTGCTGCGGTGACGCTGACGCCAGCTACCGGGGGAGCTAACATCGCGGCTGATAAGGCCGCCAATGCGACCTCTCCGGCATGGACGGCCCTGGGGCCGATCATCATCAGAGAAGGTAACAAGTTCGATTTCAACTCGGGTACGAACCTCACCCTCGTATTGAAAGCGCCTGCCGGCTTCGAGTTCGATACTTCGACTTCGGCCCCACCGAACATCACCACCTCCGGGGTGGACATTTCCGCGGCATCGGTGGCGATCAGCAATTCGACGACGATCACCGTTACGCTGACAGTTGGCGGGACGAGTAGCATAGATCAGCTGACAATCGGCAATACCAACGCCATTAGAGTGCGACCCACCGCAGGCGCGCCGCTGGCCAGCGGTCAGATCTTCCGGCCGCAGTCCGGCGGAGGGACCGCGGCAATCAATGGCATTGCCACTTCGAGCAACGCCGATGGCTCAGGCGGAAGCAATTTTGGGTCACTGTCCGAAGTGGCCGGCGCTGCCGCCAAGCTGGTCTTTACGCGAGATCCCGGTGCAGCAACCAAGGGAGCAATCTTCGGCACGCAGCCGATTGTGAAAACACAAGACCAATTCGGAAACAACTCGGCCACCGGACTGGCAGCCAGCAACATTGTCTCAGTAGCGCTCACCTCCGGGACCGGCCCACTGCTTGGCAATACCAACCTCAATATCGGGACCGGGGGCGGAAACGGGGCGGTCACTTACACGAACCTGGAAATTGATGCGGGAGGGACAAACAAGCAACTGACAGCCACCGCGTCCGGTTTGGCTAGCGGATTGAGCGCCGTTTTCACGGTCAACAGCCCCCCAACCATCTCAAACATTCCCAACCTGACCACGAACGAAGATAATGTTGCCACCAATTCCTTTACCATTAGCGATCTGGAAACACCTGCCGACTCGCTGGTTCTTTCGGCCATTTCTTCCAACACCAACCTGGTACCCAACTCGAATGTTGTGTTTGGCGGCGCCGGCAACAATCGCACCCTGGCTATTACCCCTTCCACCAATGCCTTCGGAACCAGCACCATCACTGTCTCGGTCAGTGATGGCACATTATCGTCCAGTAATTCGTTTCTATTGACCATTAACCCGGTCAATGACCCGCCAACGATGAATGCTTTGGCCAACTTGACCATTCTGGAAGACACCAACACCCAAACGGTCAATCTGAGCGGGATCAGTGCTGGGCCGAGCAACGAAAGCACACAGACACTGACGATCACCGCCAGTTCAAGCAATCCGAGTCTGATCCCCAATCCGACGGTGAACTACACCAGTCCCAATGCGACGGGCACGCTGACCTTTGCGCCGCTAACCAATCAATTCGGGACGGCTGCGATTACCGTGGTGGTAGAAGATAACGGCGGCACCGACAACGGGGGCACCGATTCTGTGACTAATTCCTTTACGGTCACAGTATTGGCGGTGAACGACCCGCCGACGCTCGATCCGATCAACGATGTCGTGCTCAACCCAAACGCGGGTTTGCAGACGATTCCTCTTACAGGCATCACGCCCGGCCCAGGCAATGAAAGCAGTCAGACCGTGACGATTACCGCGTCGTCCAGCAATCCGGGCCTCATCCCCAATCCCTCGGTCAACTACGCCAATCCCAGCTCTTCCGGGTCTCTAACCTTCACGCCAGTCAGCAATGCCAGCGGAACCGCAATCATTACCGTGACGAACCGGGACAACGGCGGCACCGCTAATGGGGGGCAGGATACAATTACCCGACAGTTTACGGTAACCGTGACTCCGTTGTCCGATTTGGCCCTCAGTCAGACCGCAATTCCAAGCCCTGGCTTCCTGGGCGGCACAGTCAATTTCAAATTGACGGTGACAAACGCCGGTCCAACGACAGCGACGGGCATCCAGGTAACGAACATATTGCCAGCGGGGATTGCCTCTGTTTCCGTAACCTCGAGCCAGGGCAGTTCGACGAATTATGGCGGCACGGTCGTCTGCACACTTGGCACTCTGACCAACGGTGGTGCTGCGACGGTGAACGTGGGGGTCGAGCCGCTGGCCCTTGGGTCCTATACCAATTTCGCGTCGGTGTGGAGTAGCGTGCCCGATCCGAATCTCAGCAATAACAGTTCGAGCGCGGTCGATACAGTGGTGCCATCCCAGTTCATCGTCAGCGGAACAGCGCTGGTCAGCGAGAGTTGCACCAATGCCGGCATCGACCCGGCTGAGATGGTGACGGTAAGCTTTGCCCTACAGAATCTCAGCTCTTTTAACACGACTAATCTGGTCGCGACACTGAAAGCCGCCGGCGGGGTCACTGCGCCTGGTCCTCCGCAAACTTATGGCGCGCTGGCGGCAGGGGGGCCAGCGGTTTCGCGTAATTTCAGCTTCACACCAGTGGGTGACTGCGGTGGAACCTTTGTGGCTACGCTTCAGCTTCAGGACGGTGAGGTCAGCCTGGGAGTGGTGACGAACACGTTCACTTTCGGACAACTCGCTAGTCAAACAACTACGTTTGCCAATACCAATTCTATTTCGATCCCGTCCTCCGGGAAGGCAACGCCCTATCCTGCTACGATTAATGTCTCAGGGCTGAATACCAATACCCTGAAAGTCACGGTCACGCTCAACCGGGTCTCCCACTCCCAACCTCACGATCTGGAGATTCTGTTGGTTGGCGCGGGCGGACAGACAACGTGGCTCATGTCGAACTGCGGCGGGATCAATGTTATTAACAATGTAACCTTGACATTTGACAATGCTGCGTCGGCTGGATTGTCCAATCAAGGTCAGATCGTTTCCGGAACATTTAAGCCAACCTATTTCTCACCGGATGACGTGCTGCCCGCGCCAGCGCCCGCTGGACCCTATGTGGCGGATTTGTCGGTGTTCAACGGAACGAATCCGAACGGCGCATGGCAGTTATTTGTCTATGATGATACGGAGTCTTTCTCGGGGAACATCGGCGGGGGCTGGACCTTGAACCTGACCACGTTGGAGCCGGCTTGTTGCGTGGATAACAACTCGATTGACGTGGCGCTGGCAGGAATTTCGGCCGCGCCCAACCCGGTGCTGGTGGGCAGCAACGTGACCTTCACGATTGTGGCGACGAACATGGGACCCGCCACCGCCACCGGGGTAGTCATCACCAACGCCATCCCCGCCAATTCGTCTTTTGTTTCCGCCTCAAGCTCCCAAGGAAGCTACACCAATAACGGCAGCGGCATCGTGTGCGCGCTAGGGACCCTGACCAACGGCGCGAGCGCTACTCTAACAGCGACTTTCCAGAC
>WNFT01007414.1_pt1 | contig 13160 bp, 11 predicted proteins | sample 5400191 | NCBI WGS metagenome assembly WNFT01 (sample SAMN13153359, study PRJNA577476) | soil metagenome | isolation source: 80 cm saprolite under Madrone tree | place: USA:California | collected 2016-06-14
GATCGAGGGGAGCGGCACGATCCGCACACGCGCTGCCTTGTCCGCTTCCGTCGCGCCGCGGCCGATGAGAACGCGCTCGATCAACGCTTCCTGTTCGGGCAGCGCATGCTTCAGCCGTTCGGCGACCGCTTGTCGCAGTATCTCGACGAGCTGGGCCGTCCGCGTGAATGGCCAGGGCGCGAAGGCCGCATCGGGTGACGTCTGGCGCAAGTCAAACAAAAATCGCTGCGGCGGGCTGTTATAGGCAATCGAGGCAAAGCGAGGCTTCGGCGCTTGAGAAAAAAGTTGCTGAGTCTTCTTGCCGGCCTCTGGCTTGGTGAAGCGCTCCCGGTTCGCCCGGAACCTGCCCTCAAGGCTCGCTAACGACCCTTGCTGCGGACAAAGGAGCGCCGCGCCCGCGCCGCCCTGGGTGGGGTGATACAGAACGCCGCCGTGGCGCGCAAGGCGCAGTTCGCTCTCGTTTTGGTCCAGAACCTCCGCCCATGCCCAAGCCATGTCGACTCCACGCCCGAGCTGATAAAGTCGCTCCGCGATTGCACAAATGATTTGCGCGCGAGTCGCCACTCCATCGCTCTCCTCGAAGGTCCAAGCGTACAGGAGCGTGTCCGCGGCATCAAACAGGCGCGGCCTGATCATTTTCGGCGCGCGGATTTCGCCGATGCGGCCCGGATCACCGCCGACCGCGTCAAGATCATTGTTCGGAACGTAGTTCGTAAAGCCTTGCCCGTCGCGAACGATCGGCGCGGCGATCACCGGCGCTCCCAAGGTCTCCAGCCAAGTCAGCGCTTCTTTGTCCGCCTGTGGCAGCGCATGGCCGCCCGCCGCGCCTGCGACCAGCGCCTGGAACAGCCGCGCTGGCGCGGGCGGCCAGTCACCGGCGCCATGATACCGTCCGTCATGGAACTGGACCGAGAGGAGAAGCGTACGGGGCATGGGTTAGGCTGTCTTTGTCTTTTCGGCCGCCTTCTTCTTGTCGTTTTCTTTCAAATCGGCCTGCGCCAGCTCTTTCTTGAACTGTATGCGGCGGCTCTGACCAGGGCCAAACGCCTTCGCGGAATTTGTCGCATAGTCAAGCGCAACCGCACGCGTAAGCCCGACCAGAATTCGGTCACCGTCTCGCGTCACAGTGACCCATTGCCCGGGGGCTGCTGGATCAAGCGTAAGAAGACATCCCTGCCGGAGAAATCCATCGAGCGATTCCATAGCAGCCACGAGCGCGATCCCGAGCACATATCGTCTAAGTGCCGTTGAATTCTCCCCGTCGAGCTTGCGCAAAGCAACGAGGTTTACCGTCACACTGCGCTCTATTGGGCCTCGGGCGACGATACCGCCCAAGGCCTCGCCGGCCGGTACATGAACAAAGCCTCGCTTGGCCAGCGGACTTTTGGGATCGCCTTCCTGCTTGGCTTTCTCCTCCTCGCTGAACACGGCAAGCGCCGCGTAATCGATCGGCGGATTGTACTGCGCCGAACGCTTCAGCACCTCGACATCCCAGGCACGGATTACGGATTGGACGATCCGGGGGAGCTTTGCCTGTGTGTCCCGCGAATCCCAAACGCCGAACACCAGCGAGGTCGGCGCTAGCTTGGCGAGCGCCGAGGCATCGCCCGAATTGAGAAAAAGTTCGAACGCTTTTTTTGCTTCGTCCTTCAGCTCGGACGAACGAATTATAGCATCGCCGAGACGGTGCCCGGCCTCAAGAATCGAAACGGTCTTCTCATTCCCGTAAACAATTTCGATTTGCGGAACGAGCTTGGCGAGAGGATTTTCAGCATGCCCCACCTTCTCAGCCTTGAATATCGGCTCCATTCGGTTGGCCTGCGAGCCGACGCTGTCTATGATAGCCACCTTGGTCCCGTCGGAGAGCGTATCGATGTTGTAAATTGGCCCGTCACTTGATCTTTCTCCGGCATAGGTCGGCGGGAAGATGACTCCACCATCGCCCTCCACTGGCAGGAGTTTTTGCTTCAGATGAAGCGCAACGGGGCCTTTCGGCTCGTCGGCCCAGGAATTGATGGTGTCTTGCGTTACGTCAAGTGGCTCGGTCATGGGCGATTCTCCAATTCTGCGAACGTTACGACCTTGTTCTTGCCGGACATATCGAGTTCAAAACGAAAGCGTCTCAAGGGCAATGCCGAGATGCCGCCACAGAGAGCGGCGCGGGCCAAGATGGGCACAAGAGGAATGCCCCATGCCCCATAGCGAACTTTGCGCGTTTCGAACTCGTCGGGGCGCGCGTTCTCCAAACCCCAAGCAGCGAGAAACTCGACCACGGGAGAAGCGGCGACCTGATGCTTTTGATCGTTCGGCGAATAGCCGGCGTCGATGGCGGTCCACGCCCCGCGCGGATCGAAATTGAAACTTCCGCCCATCGGCGTCAGGACGTGATAGGGGCGCTCGATCAGGGCCTCCCGCTGCTCTTCCCAAAGTTGGGCGATGCCTTTTGCCTTCACGTCACCGATCGACTGGTTCTTCTTCGGCTTTTCGCGAACCCCCAAGAGCATCGCGCGGGCAATTCGATCCGCTGACCGATTTCCCGCATAGAGCTTAAAGCTCTCGCGACTCGAACCGTCTGCCCAATGTCCTAGCTCGACTGTCGGTCGGTTACCATCGCCCAAACGGATGGGCAATGACATACGATCGCCTGCAGCGGCGAGAAAAGTATCGGAAAGTTCGAGCGCATCGCGCTCATTTTCCGACTCGCTTGTCGGCTCCGTTTCGTTTTCCTCTTCAGCATTACCCTCGTCATCCGCTTCTTTAACAGCCTTCCCTTTTTTCGGTGGCGGGTCCACGTACCCGAGCGGCCCCCAACGGACAGGTTTCGCGCTGGCCAAGAACTCCAGCACATCCTTGACGGGATTTCCCTCGCCCGCCGCCCGCAGGCGAAACTTCACATCCGCCTCGTCGCTCCAATCGAAGCCGCCCTCGGCATCGCCCACGAGCACTTCGGCGGCTTCGAGGAAACCGAGACAGGCGAACACTTGGCCCGGATTGAAGAGGTCGACCGGGATCGCGGCTTCGGCCATCAGGCATCCTCCCCGACTCTGACATCCGCGAACTGGGCATCCTCGCGCGCGTCATTGTCGCGCGACGCCTGCTGGTCCGCCGCGCGCAGCAGCGACTCCCACCAGGCGAGGCCCCAGGAACCCCAACGTTTCTGAAGCCGCGCAAAGCGCAGCGCGACATCGCGCGCGCGTTCTTCGAGAGCGGAGGGCGGCGCGTCCTCGCAACCCGTCGTCGCGATGACCGGGCGCGCATATCCGTGATGCGCGGCGACAAGATGCAGGACGAGGTCCTGGAGGTTCTTTGGCAAGGCCACGAAACCCTCATCCTTCGCGACGGCCGCAAGCGACCCGAACTCGTGGCGATAACCGTCAAGGAGGGCCTGGTTGATCGGACCGGTCGTCTTGGCGTAGACGCCACCATCCCGCGGCGCATTGAACGCAAGCTGCCAACGCTTTGCCCTCTTTCCCTCGTCGTGTAGACGCGCGGCGATGGCCAAAGCCTTCCTATTGTCGCCAGTCAGGCCAATGGAGTCGGCGATTGTGAGTGCGGTCTGCTCGGCGCGGAACTGATGATCCGTCAGTAGTTGCGGATTGCGCGACGCGGCGCGGCTTTCCTCCGTCGTCCATGTTTCGATGGGGATCACCTCCAGGTCCTCGCCCTCCGGCGACCGCCGGGTCACGAAGGTGTAGGCTTCGCGAGCTTGGGACTTCGTTATTTGTCTTGTCGAGCAGGCCGCTCTTCAGCCCTCCCAACCGCGCATCGATGACGAGCGTCATCCCCGCAAGCTCGCGATTGAGCCTCTCCTTGAGCTTCTTGCCCTCGTCGTCTTCAGCAAGGTCGCAAAGCTTGTAGATTTTGCGCCGGTCGAGAGGCAGATCGAGAGCAGGAGTCAGCGCGAATGCGACAATATCATCCGCGCCCAGAGGCATCAGAGACGGCCTCGCCGTATGCTCCGAACCTGGCTCCCCAGATTCTTCGACATCCGTTTCATCGCCGTGCGCGGTTCTTCGATCCTTGGCCTTCAATTCCTCCGAGGCCCGAGCCATCAACCACTCGACGACGCGATAAGTCTCGGTTTCCAATTTCTCGCTCGTATGGGGTGGGGCGGCCTCGAAGAAATCTTCAATTTCCTTCTTCGAGGGAGGGCCGCCGTCGATCCGCACGGGAAGATATTTGCGCCAGACAAGGGTGGTCTGCGGTTCGTCGTCCTCGATCCAACCCCTCAACCACGGGTTTATTTCCGGCCGGCCGGTATGCTCCGCCAACGAGGTCATTGACCAGGCATCAACCAACGCGCGGGTGAGCGCAGGGCGCAAGGGCGCGGGTGTTGTCGCATCGTCGATCCTTGTTTGAAGATCACCGTCGCGTTCCGCGCGCAACTTCAGGTCCCGCAATGCCCCGGGACTGGCGTCGAAGCCGCAACTACCCTTCGGAAGCTCGTTGATGACCGCCAATGCTCGATAGGCGATAATCTGTCTCTTTTCTTTTGGCGTCGGGTGGTCGGGTTTATTCGGCTTCGGCTCAACTTCGACGATGATAATCCGGGCATTCCCGTCGCCGCGTCGGTTGACGCGACCAAGACGCTGCACCATACGCTCCCAGGGTGCGAGGTCGCAGACCATGTGATCTGCATCGAGATCAACGCCCACCTCGCCCGCAGAGGTGGCAATCAGGAACGCGGGTCGACGCGGTGCATCCGAGCCGGCAAGGAAACCGTGGCACGCGAGCCAGGCTTTCGCATCGTCTCGTTCCTTGACGCGTCGCGCGCCGACGAGCAACTCTGTTTCCACCTTGACCTTGGCGATGCCCTTGCTTTTGTCACCGTTGGCCAAGGCCTCAATCTTCTTCGTCGTGTTTTCTGCCGTCTCGCGTTTGTCGCAATAGATGAGACAGCGGATGTTCGTTGAGCCGCTATTTGCCAATAGCCAAGCCTGAGCTGCGAGCGCCTCTTCCAATTTCTGGCTGCCGGCCGCGACGAATTCGATGGCTTTCTTCGCGTCGAGCCGCTTCTTGACTATCTCGTCGTCAAGATCGGCGTCACTAAGACGAAATATTTCGCCCGGGCGCGTGCGCCCCGTAGCCGACAATGAAAGTAGCTTGAATAAAGGGATGATCTTCCGGTCCTCTTCCGCGCGTGGGCCGAATTTGTCTCGGCCGGTTTCTATCGCTTCGAGGAGCTTCTCGAAGGGCGGAACTAGATGCGCTTCGTCAAGCACGAACAGCGCATCGGCACCAAGCAGGCCCGCATGATAGGGGCGCATCTTCCTCGACACGCCATAACCGGAAAACAACAGCCGCGAGCCAATCATGTCGACGGTACCGACGATGATCGCCGGACGCGCCGGATCGGCCCGCCAGTCACGATTATCGACAAACTGGCCGCGCAGCGTGCTGATCGCCAGCGGCGGATCTGGATCGACGGCGAGCGATCGCAGACGTTCAAGGATTTTCCCGACTGTCGGATGGGGCTTATCCGCCATCATCCTGCACCGAATTTCGACAGTCACGTCGGTTGCCTGATCGACGACCGTACGCCGATCAACGACGTAGACGAGGCGCCGGGGCAACGCGGGCGAACCGTTCGCGGCCTGTGCCGACAGTGCCAATACCCAAATCGGAATTACGGAAGTTTTGCCGAGGCCGGTGGGAATGTCGACCGCTTCGGGTACCTTCGATGCAAACATATCGACGAACAGCCGCTTCTGCCAGGCAAGCGGATTAAATCCCGTGAGAGCAAGAAAGCCCTCCTCGAAGGCTTCGACAACGTCCATATCAGGCGTCCTGCCAGAAAGTCTTACTCAAGGAGACGTTTCCAACGTTCGACAATTGGGCAGTTTGCAGAGCTATCGGATAGCGGCGAGAGACGTGCTTGACGGTAGTATCGCGCAACCAAGCCAGTGGTATCTTCATGGGTCCCCTCCCCAATCATTCGATGCGACCATTGCCCAACCTAACCCCAGGTTGCCGTGACCTCATCACCTCTCGCCAATAGTCGCAACCTTATCCACGTTGTTTTTTGCGATCGCGCCCGGTGATTGCGCGGCGGGCGCCAACGCCCATGCCCTCACCTCAACGCTGGCTCCCACCCGCCCGCGAATCTGTTACAACAATGACCATCGAGAAAGTAGGTGGTCTTATAAACTAGATGGTACCTAAAACTAGAGCAATCCATGAGTCAAGGCCCGAAGACCGTGAAAGCGGCTCTCTTCGCTGGAGCGTGGAACGCCGCCTCGCCTTCATCGAGGAACGCCTGTTCTGGCTCGGCGAGGTGAACCGCACCGACCTTGTGCGCCGCTTTGGCGTATCGATGAGCCAGGCATCCACCGACATCGCGCGTTACCTTGCTCACGATCCTGCCGGCGTCATCTACGACAAGTCCGCGAAGCGCTATGCGGCGCAAACCGACTTCCGCCCGTTGCTCGCCAAGCCCAATGCAACGCGCTTTCTCGGCGAACTGCGCCTCGTCGAGGTTGGCCTTCTCTCCGTCGAGGACACGATGCTCGGCGTCGTGCCGCCGTTCGACGCCACTCCGGTTCCGGAGCGCAGGATCGACCCGCTCGTGTTGCGCGCCGTTCTGTTCGCGATGCGCGGACGCGAGTCGCTTGATGTCGCCTATCAGTCCATGAGCCGGCCGGAGCCCGTCCGTCGCATCATTGAACCCCATGCGCTCGCCTATGACGGCTTCCGCTGGCACACGAGAGCATTCGATCGCGAATCTGGTGAGTTCCGGGATTTCGTGCTCGGCCGCCTGTCGAAACCGAAAGCGCGAGCGAATGCCAACGTGACGCCGCAGAATGACATCGACTGGCAAACCTTCGTCGATCTCGTGATAGCTCCCCATCCCGGTCTGACGCCCGCGCAATCAAAAGCCATTGCAATCGACTACGGCATTCGCGGGAGCTCGATTTCGATCCGCGTGCGGCGCGCTCTTCTCTTCTATGCTCTGAAGCGGCTCGGTCTTGACATCGCGCCCGGAGTCCGACCAGCCAACGAACAGCACATCGCACTCCTCAACCGCGACGAGGTCCAAGCCGCACTCATTCGGCGTGCAGAGACCTGAACGAGGATGGCGACGCCTTCCCTTCGCCTGAAGGCGAGGGTTTGTGTCCCCGGAATGGGACAATCAGATTCGATGCATGGCAGTCCCGGGTCACGACGTAGTTCATCGGGGCAGGGGTCATTCAAGGACAAGTTGGGCCGGAAACCAGCAATAATATTATCGAGAAAGAACTGGCATTGCGTCCAAAACAGAGCGGTAGTGTCGTGGCCTCGACCGGGCAATAAAGCCCAGTTGGATCCTGCCCCGCCGGCTTGGTCGCCAGTGCGGGGCTTCGGTGGTGACGGCGGCGATCGCTGTCGCAAACCGAATGGAGGATCCCGTGAAACTGACCGACACCCAATTGCTGCTCCTGTCAGCGGCCTCGCGGCGCGACGACCGTGCCCTTGAACCGCCGCCAAATCTGACCGGCGGCGCGACCGTCAAGGTCGTGGCCAAGCTGCTGACCGAGGGCTTGGTCGAAGAGATCCGCGCTCGCGGCTCGTTGCCGGTTTGGCGTCGCGATGACGACGGCCCGCGCACCTTGCGCATCACCAAGAAGGGCCAGCGCAAGCCCGGCAAGTCCTCCAGCACCCCCGAAAAATGGCCGACCACGACCAAGCCGAACCAGTTCGGGCACGAGCAGACACCAAGCAGGCCAACGTGATCGCACTGCTGAGCCGACCGCAAGGGTCGACGATCGCGGCGATCATGAAGGAGACCGGCTGGCAACAGCATTCGGTGCGCGGGTTCTTTGCCGGCGCAGTCCGCAAGAAGTTGGGCTTGACCCTCGTGTCGGAAAAACAGGACGGCGAGCGCGTGTATCGCATCGTCAGCCCCGAGAGCCAAAACGGCAAGTCGGACCGCAAGACCGCGTGAACGCCGGCAGATCATTAGAACCCGCTTTCGGTAATCCCGGAAGCGGCTTCATATTTTTGAATCCCCTCACGCGAAAATCCGAGCCATGTCATGAAAAAAGCCAAAGCAGCCGACGTACAGTCTGAAGTCGAAAAGCTGAAATTCCTCGACAAGGACGATCTCCGAGCGCGGTGGCGCAAAATGTTCTGCAAGGAACCACCGCCTGCTCTCACCAAGGACTTGCTCTGCCGCATGATCGCCTGGCGCATCCAGGAAAAATTCCATGGCGGGCACGACAAGGCCACCATCAAGCTGCTCGACGGTCTGGCACGTGGGGAAGCCGCAAAGCTCGATACCAGCCCTCGGCTCAAGCCCGGCACCCGGCTCCGCGCCGATACCCAAGATCGTCGGGCTGCACGCATTGCCGCCAGCGGCGACGCCCGCGCGTCTGGTTATTGAGGAGCACCTGTCGGCCGCAGGTCCGCTCAAGTTTCGCGTCGGCCTCCGTTTTGGTATTCTTCCTGCGAACCGAATTCTCTAGGATTCATCAAGAAAACCGCTGTCTTCAACTTCAATTGCGCTGTGGATGGCTCGCGCATGGACCGGCGAGAGTTTCTGAAGCTAGTAGCTCCGAGCGTACTGGCCGGCTGGCGGGGCAGGCTCGGGCTCGCAAGAGCGCAAGCTTGGCCAGACGATGCGGACTGGAACGCCTTGGCGAGAAGCCTGGCCGGCGAATTGCTTCTCCCGCAAAGTCGCGCATACGAGGCTGCGCGAAAGCTGTACAACCCCCGCTTTCGACCGGATTCGCCCTGCGGCAATTGGAGCACCCTAGCAGCCTGGGACCATTGCCATTCAAGCATCAGTTGGGTGATGTTGAGGGCAGGATGGGCTTTGAACGTGAAGGATGTCGCCACGCCGAAATTGCCACCACCACCGCCTCGGCACGCCCAGAAAAGGTTTGGATCGCGCTCGGTGTCGCAGGTCAGAGATTTCCCATCGGCCGTGACTAACTAAGTCGACGGAGCGCAGGTTATCGCAGGTGAGACCGTACGCCCGGCCCACCATGCCGACCCCCCGCCGAGAGTTAATGCCTTCTGTCAGAACTCGTTGGATGTTCGCGAATGCCTCGGCTACGATCACATTTTCGAAGCGGTAGCTAAATTGATCGATGTTTATGATCCGACCCGCGCCGTCGAAACCCAAAGCTACCTTCAGGCCATGTTAGCGCTAGTGGGTTGCACGAGGTGGTCCGTGGACGGATGTCATTTGTCTCAGCAAACGCCCGAAGGGAAACTCGATCGCGAGGCGTACTCGGCCAAGTCCGATTTCTTCGACAAGCCGCTGTCTTCGCGTGCCTCCGATACCATTGTTCATCACATCGAGCAGGGATACGCGGTCCGCGACCTCATTCATGGCGGCATCACGTTCGATGCATTTGGTGGGGCCATTAACCCGGTGCATTCGCGTGATACCGCGTTCGTGCATCGCAGCGCGCTCTTCAACGCTCAGTACCTAGCCTATTGGCAGGAGGGCGCGCGGAGCGAGGTGGAAGAGCGCTGTATGGTCTGGCTACGCGGCTTCCACCAGGCGATGCGGCCGCACGCGAATGGTGGGGCCTATGTCAACTACATCGATCCTGAGCTTTTGGGGTGGCAGAAGGCGTACTACGGCTCGAACTACGAACGGTTGGCCCGGGTCAAAGCACAATACGACCCGGACTGGGTGTTCAAGCTCCCACAGGGCATACCACCCAGCTGAACTGTCATATGACTTCTGGTAGGACCTGCCCTTATTTACTGCCTGCTTCGATAAGCAAGACCGGGGGCCTTCGTACGACTCCACCCGCGATAGCTCCCTGTACGTCCGGAAGGGAAAGCAGGGATTCCTCGGCATTGGTAATAACGCCTGCCTACAAGATTAATGCAGGAGAACCGGCCGTCGCTTCTCGCTCCTGGCTGAGCAAGCGAGTGTCCAACTTCGATAGCAATGAACGGCGGTTCTCCTCGCGCAAATGTTCGTTGGATCCCACGCGCCCGGACAATTTCGTGACGGTTGCTGCGGGTGCTTTGGAGGCTCAAATTTCGCCTTGGGTGTGAAGTACTTCACAGAGTTGGAGACCGCAAGCGAATTAGTGTTGAATGCGATCTTAGGATGTACAATAGTAAAACGATTCCGCGATCGAGGCGGCAGTAACTGAGAGTATTTCGCGGCGTTGGTAAATGGGTCATGTCACAGCTTATCAAGGTTGCAGGTTGGGCTAACGACCCGCGCGCAATTGCGATCTTCGTTCATGGTCTTGGTGGCCACGCCTACGATACATGGAAGCGTGGGACCGATGACGGATCGTTCTGGCCGATTTGGCTTGCGGAGGACGTCGAAGGGCTCGCCGTTTATTGTCTAAGCTACGCAGCACCTGCATCGAATTGGTTCGGAACGGCAATGCCCTTACAGGATCGGGCCGTCAGCGTCCTCGAATGCCTTCTTAGTGAGCGAGGCCTCGGAATCCACCCGATCACTTTCATTTGCCACAGCCTAGGCGGCTTGATCATCAAGCAGCTCTTGCTCGACCTTCACCAGCAGAAGAGCAGACGCCGCGAAGCAGCTGCACTGCTTGATCAGGTCGCGCAAGTCGTCTTCATTGCGACGCCCCACACTGGTTCACGGCAAGCTAGCTTTCTTAATCGGCTGCGTTTTCTGGCATGGCCGTCGTCGGTCGCGCGGACCCTGGTCGCGAACGACCCCACGTTGCGTGCGATCAACGTAGCTTATCGGGGACTTGCCGAGGAGCGCAAGAACCGGCTGCGCCATCGTATTTTTTACGAGACGCAAAGCACGCCAGCCGGCGTGATTGTTGACGAGGCGAGCAGCGATCCAGGATTGCCGGGCGATCCGCCAATCCCGATCGATGCAGATCATATCAAGATTGCCAAGCCTATCGATCGCTCAGCGCTTCTGTATGTTCGCACGCGTGACTTTGTTTCAGAGCATCCGAAGGAAGAAAGTCCGAAGAGTGGTTTCGAGATCTATAAGCTCCCCGCCATAAAAATCGAACAATCCTGGAATGTGGTTCCCAAGTTGGTCCGAATTGCCTTCATCACCCTCATCGTCACGATCACTTTCAAGGGTATCCAGGCCCTCATCAGTCCAGGACCGCCCATTTCCGTCGCGAAACTTGACCAGCTCACGGAAGGGCAGACGCGGCTCCTCGAAGAGCAAAGGAATTTGATCGCACAAATCCAGCGGGAGAAGGGTATCCCTCGCGCGGCTCTTGTGGGCCATCTCGTTCGCCTAGGCGCTCGTGACGACATCAAGGACGAAGACATCCCGAAATTTCTCGAGCGCTTCGCCACCGACTTTCTAGTTACTACAGAAAATTTGCGAAAGGGCGCTAATAACGTTCGCCAACAGGCCGCGGGGCGGCTCGAGGCAAACGATCTCGACGGGGCCAAAGCCCTCCTTATCGAGGCCCGGGCGCGGATCAAGGACTTACGACAGGACCGCGCCCGCGAAGAGGCGTCACTCATCGGCGACGAAGCGAGTATCGACAGGCTCGAGCTGAATTACCGCGCCGCAGCCACGAAATACGCCGAGGCTGCCGCGCTTGTCGCTTTCGATCCGGAGGCGGCTTTCGGTTACATGCGGCAGCGGGGCAATACGCTCCAACTGCAAGGCGGAGAGTTCGTTGACAATTCGGCTCTGGTAGAGGCGATCGCTGTCTGGCGGAAAGCGGCGGAGGCAAGGCCGCGCAGCATATCCCCTGATGACTTCGCGGTGACGATGGTGGGTCTGGGAAATGCGCTGAGAGCCCTTGGGGCGCGCGAGCGCGTCACAGCGCGACTCGAGGATGCGGTTGCCGCTTATCGCGAGGCACTTACGGCGTTGACTCCTGAGCGCGTCCCGCTCGAGTGGGCCGGGGCCCAGAATAATATGGGTATTGCGCTGAGAATCCTCGGCGCGCGCGAGAGCGGGACGACGAAACTTGAAGAAGCGGCCGCTGCCTTTCGCGAGGCGCTCAAGGAGCGGACGCGCGAGCGCGTGCCGCGCGACTGGGCGGAGACCCAGAATAATCTGGGCATTGCGCTGGCGGTTCTCGGGGCACGCGAGCGCATCACTGTGCGCCTCGAGGAGGCGGTCGCTGCCTATCGCGAGGCACTAACAGAATTGACTCGCGAGCGCGTCCCGCTCGAATGGGCCAGGACCCAGGTAGTTCTAGGCAACGCGCTTGCAATCCTGGGAGCACGAGAGAGCGGGACGGCGAAGCTCGAAGAGGCCGTCACGGGCTATCGCGAGGCACTAACAGAATTGACTCGCGAGCGCGTCCCGCTCGAATGGGCCGAGACGCAGAACAATCTGGGCAACGCGCTTCGTACCCTCGGCGCGCGCGAAAGCGGGACGGCGAGGCTGGAAGAGGCCGTCGCTGCCTATCGCGAGGCGCTCAAGGAGCGGACGCGCGTGCGCGTGCCGCGCGATTGGGCTGGTACCAAGAACAATCTTGGCATTGCGCTGGCCGCCCTCGGGGCACGTGAGAGTGGGACGGCGAGGCTGGAAGAGGCCGTCGTCGCCTATCGCGAGGCATTAACGGAATTGACTCGCGAGCGCGCCCCGCTCGAATGGGCCAGGACCCAGGTAGTTCTAGGCAACGCGCTTGCAATCCTGGGAGCACGAGAGAGCGGAACGGCGAAGCTCGAAGAGGCCGTCGCAGACTATCGCGAGGCACTCAAGGAATTGACTCGCGAGCGCGTCCCGCTCGAATGGGCCGGAACCCAGAACAATTTGGGCAACGCGCTTCGTGCCCTCGGCGCGCGCGAGAGCGGGACGGCGAAACTTGAAGAAGCGGCCGCTGCCTTTCGCGAGGCGCTCAAGGAGCGAACGCGCGAGCGCGTGCCGCGCGACTGGGCTGGTACCAAGAATAATCTTGGCATTGCGCTGGCCGCCCTCGGGGCGCGTGAGAGCGGGACGGCGAGGCTGGAAGAGGGCGTCGTCGCCTATCGCGAGGCATTAATGGAATTGACTCGCGAGCGCGTCCCGCTCGAATGGGCCAGGACCCAGGTAGTTCTAGGAAACGCGCTTGCAATCCTGGGAGCACGAGAGAGCGGGACGGCGAAGCTCGAAGAGGCCGTCACGGGCTATCACGAGGCACTAACAGAATTGACTCGCGAGCGCGTCCCGCTCGAATGGGCCGAGACGCAGAACAATCTGGGCAACGCGCTTCGTACCCTCGGCGCGCGCGAAAGCGGGACGGCGAGGCTGGAAGAGGCCG
>WNFT01005722.1_pt1 | contig 13156 bp, 12 predicted proteins | sample 5400191 | NCBI WGS metagenome assembly WNFT01 (sample SAMN13153359, study PRJNA577476) | soil metagenome | isolation source: 80 cm saprolite under Madrone tree | place: USA:California | collected 2016-06-14
ATCGACGATCCAGAGATGCGCCATCTGGTAATCGGCGTGGACCACGGAATATTCGCCGTATTTTTCCTTGCGGTCTTTCAGCGCCTTGGGCTCCGGGTCCGACATCGAAAAAGCGATGCGCTTGGAATCCGACGCCCAATCGAAGGCATTCACGTCATTCTCAGTCTTGGTAATTTGCTGCGCTTCGCCGCCAACCGCGGAAATGACATAGAGTTGTTTCTTGCCCTCAGGCGTGTCCTTAATTTGTCCGGGCCGGTCGGAAAGAAATGCAACCCATTTCCCGTCCGGCGACCATGCCGCATTGGTGCTCGATTTTTTCGCCGAAGTCAGCGCGTGCGATTCGCCGGATGCAACGTCCACGATCAACAAGTTTCTGTCGAACGCGTTGTCCTCCCAATTGGCCTTCTGCACTTCGTAGACGATGCGCTTCCCATCCGGCGAAATCTGGGGATTGAACGCGGTCTTCCATTCGAGCGACTGGTCAATGGTCGGCGTCGTCGAAGCCGCAGCCTTCGCGCTTTTTGCCGTCTCCTGCGCTTCCGCAAAAATCAGAAACAATCCGCACGTTGCTAACGCAATAGAAATCAAAGACCCCTTGCGCATCGCGCGATACCCCCGTTTATTGCGAGAGCGTGAACTCAGTATTTGCGGTTCCAGAGGAAGAACCCGATGAAAATACCAATTCCCACAATGGCGAACCCCAAGTAGACGTGCCATCCGTGCAGCATCGTCGCCGACACAATCGCGCCCAAGGCGGACAGGATCAGCAAGAGGGCAGCCCGGCCCTTCGTGAGTCTCTTTTGTTCGGCCACTCGCGCTTCAGTTCTCGCCGCCGCGAGGCCCACTCTGCATCGCACCGGCGTTTTTTCCCGGCCTTAAGTTCTCGCTAACTCTCGGCTCAGGTACACCATTTGGCCTACATGATGATACGCATGCCCCGCAGAACGCACGAAAATCTGGAAACGATCCTTGGCTTCCGGCTCACGGTCGGCAGTGTACGCCTTTCCCCAATCTTCCGCATTCTGCTTGCGAATGGTCGCCACCACCATGGCGATCGTCCGGTCAAACATTCGCAGCGCCTCGTCTTTGTGCGGCGGCTGCTTTTCCGTGAACTCGCGGTGGCGATCCCGTACGTAGCCGGTCTCCGCGATGCGCGCTCCGATGTAATAGTTCAAATTGCCGGTCAAATGCAGCACCAGGTGGCCGACGCTGTTTCCGTAAGGATACGGCTTCCGCCAGAATTGCTCGTTCGAAAGTGGATCCACCCATTTGTGCAGATGGTCCGCGACATATTCGTAGTATGCCGCGACCCCCGCACCAACGGTTTCGTTCACTTCTGACATTAGCGAGGACCTCTTCGCATCCGGCAATTTTCCGGACCGAGCCCACCCAAACCCTGGCACGCAGACAATAGCCTTACTCCAGAAAAAGTCAAGGATTTGAGCAGCGGGACGGAGCAGGTTTTTCTTGCTACAATAACGACCGCCCGCCAACCGAGTTTCCTCAGCCTCTGATCCGCCCAGGATTCAGCCCCAACCGGAAACAGGTTCCGAAACTTTTCAATTTGGACTGGGTTTGTAACCCGGCCAGCTGAAAATTCGTCGAAGTTCAAACGCGCTATGTTTCTCTTGGCCCACGTTCGAAGACTACTGCCTCCTCTCCCGCGCGACTATATACGCCGCCGCCGAGCCGTGCGTAGGATCACCAATGTTTTGCTGATCGCCACGCTGAGCTTGATTTCCGCGTATTTCATCGCGAGGCCCACCGGCGGCTCGGGTTTCCCTGCCCGGAATCTGCCCGCGAGACCGGCACCGGCTGCGTCTCCGGCTCTTTCTTCACCTGTCGCTACTCCATCCGCCGCTGCGGTTCCGACTCCAAGTGACGCGAATGGTTATGAGCTGGAGCCGGGACCCTGCACCGTCTCCGAAGTCGAAGACCTCGTTTTGCATGACGCGAACCGCGGCAAAGAATTGCACGTACGAATTTTTTATCCCAACGTGGCGGGGAAATTTCCAGTGGTCGTCTTTTCGCATGGCGCCGGCGGCTCGCAGAATTGTTGCGATGGCCTCACGCGCCACTGGGCCAGTTACGGGTACGTGACCATCCAGCCCACTCATGATGACTCCGCTGTGCAGCGCCGCAATCAGGGCGAGGAAAATATCCGCTTCCTGCAAGCGGTTCGCGATGCCCTGAAAAAGCCCGCGCTTTGGGAGAGCCGTCCGCTGGATATCTCTTCCGTTCTGGACGCGCTGCCCTTGCTCGGGAAACGCGTGCCTGGGCTCTTGGGAAAGATTGACGCAGACCGTGTCGGCGTCGGCGGCCATTCCATGGGTTCGTACACGACGGAAGCCATCGCCGGAGCGCTCGTGGATCTTCCCGGCCGTCCGGCAAGGAATTTTGCCGATCCTCGCGTGAAAGCCGTTCTTTGCCTTTCGCCGCAAGGGCCCGGCCAGTTCGGCTTGAACGATCATTCGTTCGATCGAATCTCACTGCCGTATATGGGCATGACCGGATCACTCGACAGCTTGGGCCCCCTTGCCAGCCCGGCGTGGCACAAGACACCCTTCGAGCGCAGCCAGCCCGGCGACAAATATCACCTATTCATGGACGGCGCGAACCACATGTCCTTCATCACGCCAAGCGCGCTCTTGCCCGGTCGCTCCGGGCAAGGCGCAGCCGTCTTCGATTACACCAATTCCGCCTCGCTGGCTTTCTGGGACGCCTACTTGAAAGGCGACGCGCGCGCCAAGCAATATCTCCAATCGGACGCGCTGGAAAAATCCAGCCATGGCGCAGTCAAATTTTCTCGCCGCTGATCTCTCTCTGGCAGTCGAATTATTTCGCGAAATCCTAGCGCTTTGCACGGCCTTGGCAGTGCCCGCTTTTCACCTCAGTTTTCCACACTCGCGCAGCCCTTTTTCCACAGTTTTGGGTAGGGGGTCCCTTCGTACTATTGACCGTGTTACTACTGGTTTCCGACACTGAATACAGGATGGCTCGGTACTCCGCCTTTCTCGGGCGTCGTGTGGAGGTGCAATATCGCGCCGGCGATATTCTTCTGCCGGCCTCCGGCACTTTCGTGGCCGATTCAGGCCGTTCCATTTTCCTCGAACAGAATTTCGAGCAGCGCGGCCAACATAGACATTTCCGCTGGGAAATCCCTTATCAATATCTTGTGCGTATCGAGGAAAAGCCCGATTCCGGCGCTTCCGCAAACGCCCCTTCCGTTACCGCCGCTCCCCAGGCCGCGCCGGAAGCTGCCGTCGAGTCCAACACCGCGGACAAGCCTCTCAGCGCCGCTGCCAAGGCTTCCGCTGGCGGCGCCTCAGGGTTTCTGCCGCACCCGCACCGCCCCAAGACCGCCTGATCCGTTTGCCTGATACGCTCGAAAGATTCCCGGCTCTACTTTCTAAATGGGATTCGACTACAATCGTGTCCTCTTTTTCTGAGAATGCGCAGGGTTGGATTGCGCCCGCCAAATTCAAGGAGGTCTCCTTTGGAATCGTCCAACAAAAAAATTGGATTAATCGGACTCGGTTTGATGGGGCGCCCCATGGGCATGAATCTCATCAAGGCCGGGTACTCTCTCACCGTATGGAACCGCACTGCTTCACGCGCCGATGACCTGGTGGCCGCGGGAGCGAAACTCGCAAAATCTCCGCAGGAAGTTGCCGCTGCTTCCGACTTCCTTCTGACCATGGTCAGCGATCCTCCCGCGCTGGAAGAAGTTTTGTGGGGTTCGAACGGGGCCATGCAAGCGCTCAAGCGCGGCAGCATTTATGTGGATTCCAGCACCATTTCGCCGGCGCAGGCCCGCAAGATCGCCGCGGCTTGCGCGGAACGCGGGGTGCGGTTTCTCGACGCACCGGTCACGGGGGGCGACTGGGGCGCAAAAAAAGGCGAACTGCTTTTCATGATTGGCGGCGATGCCGATACGCTGAAGGAGGCGGAGCCCATCCTTGGTGTGATGGGCAAGAAATGGTTTCACCTGGGCCCAAACGGAGCCGGCCAAACCATTAAGTTGGCGATGAACTTGATTCTTGCTTTGCAGGTGGACGCGCTGGCCGAAGCTCTCGCGCTCGTTACCCGCGCGGGCATTCAGGGCGAAAAACTCGTGGAGGTCATGCAATCCAGCATGGCTCGTTCCGGTGTACTCGATGTCAAGGCGCCGAATCTTCTGAAGGGGGAGTATGTACCAAGTTTCCCGCTGCGCCTCATGCACAAGGATCTCGGCCTTGCGCTCGATCTCGCCAATCAGCTTGGCGTCGCGTTGCCTGCTACGGCCGCCGCGCGCGAAACGTACAACTACGTCAAAGGGGCCGCGAAAGAGGACCTCGACTACTCCGCCGTGATGAGATTCTGGAAGAGTTGACACGCGGCCTGAACCGCATCCGAATCGAACGAGCCAGCCGCGCCGTCTTAGGTGGCCTATTCGGCGCGAAATCTTACCGTCAAGGACAGATGTATCGCCACGGGCCGACCATCCAACCGCGCGGGATCATATTTCCATTGCCGGATGGCGTCCATTGCCGCTGGCCGCAGAATTGGCGGGCCGGACACTGCTTTCAAATCAGTGACATTGCCGTTCGCATCGATGAGCGCGTCCACGGTGACTTCCCCGCTGGTGTGGCTCGATCGTGCGAACGCCGGATAGACAGGCTGCACCGACTTGAGGAGGCGTGCCGGCTGGACTTGGCCGCCAACGGGCGGAGACGCGGGGAGCGGCTTGGGCGCCGCGTGACTGGTAAGAATGTTTGCCATCGGCGCCTCCGGCGACACCTGCAGCTCATCGCGAACTACGGGGGCTGCTAGAGAAGCAGAATTCGCAGCCGATCGATTCGCTGAGGGCCGGCTTACTTCCGGTACAATCAAGGTGAATTTGTGAGGCGTCGCAGACTTCGGGGGAGCAGCGGATTGCTTTGGGCGGCTGTCACTTCTCACCGGTGCATCGGAAGAAGTCAGCGGTGATCGGTAAGCGGCCTGGGTCGTCTCATTGTTGGAGCTGCTGCTGTTATTGACAAACCACAAGAGCCACCGCCGGTTGTTGGCGTCCAGCACTTCCACTAAGAAGGGGCGTGGACTCCTTGCAGATGAGCTGCTTTCCGCACCTGAAGGTTCGGCGTTGCCACCGGACGGACTCGCGTTTTGCTCGACCGTATGATTTTTTCGGACAAGCCGGGGCACAGTCATTCCGATGCCAGCAATCACCAGCATGGCCGCCACGCCCGTCATTGCGCCCATCCACTGAGTGCGGCTCATGCGCAGATTTGAGCGAGAAGTCTTCGGCTGCTTACTTTCTTCCTCTTCCACGATTCTGGAGTAGGTCTCGAAAGTCGTGGCTTCGAGAATTTTTCCTGCGAGCGGGGAGGCCGAATCTGCGATTGGCGAGGCATGAGAGACGGTGTACTCAGCATCGAGCGGCAATTGGTTCTCATCTGTTTTGACAATTGCGTCTGCAGGAGGCGGGAGAGGTTCCACGGGCGTTGGTAGTGGAGCTAGCAATTCATTCTTCACGCTGCTCTGCACAGGAACGGTATCGGCGGAAGCTTCGACCGAAAGCCACTTGCGAATCTGGTCGCGGCTGTCTTCGGCCAGATTGGCAAACTGTACGCCAGCGATCCTTTCGAAATCTCTCGTCCATCGGACGTCGCCCTCCGCCTGGAACGATTCATTGATGATCTCCTTGCCAAAGCAAGCCGGCGTGAGGCCTATGGCTTCGAACCTAAACTTAATCCGTTCGGCGTCGGAAGGAGCCTGATAGAATTCAAAGCGCATTCCGGTTTCGTTTAAGTCAATCAGCTTGCCCCAATTGTGCTGGCCGAAATAGGTAAGTACTACCCATTTGAGCGGTTCTCTCGAGCGGGTGCGGCGCTCGCCGGTCTGCTTTTCGTCCTTATTCCGAATTGTCGATGAGATGGGCATAATTCAATTTCCCGCCGCGCCAAGGGCAAAGCCGCTGTCGAATCCCAGCACTCCTCTGGGTGAGCGCTCCGCCAGCATCATATTGTGCTCGATTCCAATGCCAGGCATCAGTAACTCGCTTGCGCCGTTTCCTGCAGTTGCTGCCACACACCAGGCAGTTTGACTTCGGTGCGGCTGGACGGATCAAAAAGAACGAATTCCTGGACGTTCGCGAGCCGCTGCTTCACAAATTCCCTGAGCTTGTCTATATAGGCGGGGTTGTCTTCGGAAGGCCAGGCGAATGCCTGCGTGATTTCAATGGCCAAACGCGCATGTTGCCTGGCCGGCAGAAACACCGGGTAGCTCAGCCGCGCCGGCTCTTGCTGGCTGAGACTTCCATCGGCTTCCAGCCTGCTCAGGACCACGATTCCTGGGCCAGCGTCCAGGCGAAAATCGGAATCCGTGTTGCTCTCCAGATCGTAGGATAGAGTCAACGTGGAATGAGTTTTGTCCATCTCTCTGAGCTGGCTTGCCACGTAGGTCGCCCTGATGGCTTCCCGGTTCCAGGACTTGTTGGAGGTATCGCCAGGCGCGCTTTTGAGAGCCGCCGGCCGCGTCAAGAAAAAGACAACCAGGACAAGTCCCACGGCCGCCGAGCAGGCGATAGCATAGAAGTTTCTTTTCGACACGGTGCCCCCGAGATACCTTCCAGAATCGAAACTCGCGGAAGCTCCCGGCGGTCCTCACACGAGAGACCTGGTTGGCTATGAATCCGTAACATTTCCCCGGCGCACAGGCAAGGAAGGAAAAGCTGCAACTTACGTTCAGGTATTTCCCCTAGGAAATTTTGTCCCATAAGAAACGCTTCGCCGGCCTGCCGTCAGGATGCTCATTCGGGACCGTCTTGCCGTCTGTTAGACTCCTCGCGTGGAGGCCATTCATGAGCGCGCCTGACCCAGGCAAGATTCAAAAGTTTCGCGAGCTGCTTCATCAGGAATGGACCGGCGACAGAACCGTTGCCGCCTGGCGCAAGTGGCACGCACAGATCGCCGCATTCACCCGCGGCGCCACCGAAGCCATTCTTGAGGCTGCCCATCTTCGACCGGGCATGCGCGTTCTCGATCTTGCCAGCGGCGTCGGCGACCCCGCGCTGTCCATTGCCGCGGAAGTGGCTCCCTCCGGCCGCGTGACCGCCACGGATCTCGGCCCGGGCATGATGTCGCTCGCCGAAGAACTGGCGCGAAAAAGAGGCTTCACCAACATCGAATTTCGCGAAGCCAGCGCCGAATCACTCCCGTTTCGAGGCGAATCCTACGATGTCCTGACTTGCCGTTTCGGCGTGATGTTTTTTCCGGATCTTGCCAAAGCGTTGCGAGAATGTTTCCGGGTGTTAAAGCCGGGTGGCCGTGCCGCATTCGTCGCCTGGGGAAAAAGGGAGCAGCCCTTCTTCACGACCACGGCAGGGGTCATTCTGAAGTACGTGCCGGCGCCTCCACCGGCTCCCGATCCTGACGGCCCGAGCCTCTTCATGTTCGGCGAACGCGATCGGCTGCGCCGCGCGTTGGAAGCCGCGGGATTCAGCAATGTCCATGAGGAAGACCGCATCGTCGCCGGACGCTGGCCATTATCCGTCGAAGAATACTGGGAGCAGTTCAGCGAAGTCGCCGCGCCGTTCCGGCCGCTCATCGAACAACTCACGCCCGAGAAAATGGCCCAGGCCAAATCGGAAATCTTCGCCAGCCTGAATAGATTCTGGAATGGCAAGGAACTTAACATGCCACTTGAAATCGTGATCGGGGCCGGCACACGTCCCTGAGCCGTGTTCAACCTCTCTTCGCGGTGGGGTATGCGGCTGGCTGACATGCAATTTGGAGGAGCCGCCATTGTTCGCAGATTGGTCTTCAGGAATCGCCGCGCCGGCCCAGCGCCCATTTTCCCGGCCCGCCGTACGCCAGCATTAATAATCCGCCCATGATGGCCAGATTCTTTCGAAAGTGCGTTTCCTGCATGGCTGCCATCATTGCGCTCGACGCCCAATAGTTGTGGAACAACACGGTGACGGCGGTGGTGTACCAGAACATGGCAAACGCGGCGATGCGCGCTTGGTATCCGGTCACGAGACATAGCGAACCCGCGACTTCAATCACCATCGCTGCAGCCAGTAGCAGCGGGATCATCGGCAAATGCCTCGCGCTCATGTACGCCACATTTCCGGACCAGCCAAATATCTTTGCGATTCCGCTGGTCGCAAAGATGTAGGTCATCATCAAGCGTCCGAGCAGCGGAACAATCGGGTGATTGAGATTCATGAGGTCGGCTCCGTCCGAAGATTTAACGTTCAGCTATGTCGCGGCATAGACGAGCGCCACCGGTCAAAGTGAGCAGGGGAGCTATCCCAAGCTGTTTGTTAGGCTTCTCTAAAGGACGGGCCAACTTGAAAAGTCCTGATAGTCCTAGTACACTTGTCAAAGGAGATTCAGCGCCCTACTTCTAGGCTTGACGAGAACTCTGTCTCCGGCTAGACACAGAGTAAGCAGGCCACCCTGCGAATCGAGGAGGCGAATGGCCCGCCCGCGATTTCTGGGAAACATCCCCACCCTCGTGGTTCTGGCTGCTGTTTACTTCGCGGCCGGGAGACTTGGGCTAAAACTCGCCCACGTAAACGCCAGCGCAACCGCTATTTGGCCTTGCACCGGCATCTCCCTTGCGGCGTTCCTTATCCTGGGTTATCGCGTCTGGCCCGCCATTCTGGCGGGAGCTTTCCTTGTGAACCTGACCACGGCTGGTTCCGTGGTTACGTCGCTGGCCATCGCCGCGGGAAACACCCTCGAAGGAGTGATCGGCAGCTATCTGGTGATGCGATTTGCCGCCGGGAAGCAAGCCTTTCAGCGGGCCCAGGATGTATTCAAGTTTGCGATTTTGGCAGGAATGGTTAGCCCGGTCGTAAGCGCAACGGTCGGCGTCACTACGCTAGCCGTGGCAGGGTTCGCAGGCTGGAAGATTTACGGCTCGATCTGGTCAACGTGGTGGCTGGGAGACGCGGTTGCCGCCGTGGTCGTTACTCCATTGGTGCTCCTGTGGTGGGAGAATCCTCGCGTGCATTGGAGCCGCAGGCAAATCACCGAACTCGCTTTGTTGTTTTTGGGCCTATTTTCCACGGGCTGGATTGTGTTCGGGGGCCGTTTTGATTTTTCGCTGAAAAACTATCCACTGGAGTACTTTTGCATTCCTTTCCTCGTCTGGGCTGCGTTTCGCTTCGGCCGCCGAATGGCGGTGACTGCCATTTTTGCTCTAGCAGCGATCGCCACCTGGGGCACGGCACATGGATTTGGCCCGTTTGCAAAAGTGTCGCAAAATACGTCGCTGCTGCTGTTGCAATCCTTTATCGGCGTCATGGCGGTAACCTGTATGGCGCTTGCCGCCGAATTTACCCAGCACAAGCGCGACGCTGAATACGTGCGGCAATTGGTAGTCACCGATCCGCTCACGGGGCTCGCCAACTACCGTCGGCTTCTCGACGCATTGGACTCGGAAATCAAGCGCTACGAACGCACCGCGCGGCCCTTCGCCATCGTGGTGGCCGATTTGGACGGGCTGAAGAAAATCAATGACACCCACGGTCATCTCGTGGGAACAGAAGCTATCTGCCGGCTGGCAAACATTCTTCGCATTCATTGCCGGGCAGTCGACATTGCCGCGCGCTACGGCGGAGACGAATTCGTACTTGTTCTCCCCGAAGCGGACGCCCAGGCGGCGCTGCGCGTTGCCAATCGAATTGCCGAACGATTGAGCACGGATGGCGACGAGCCGCCCATCACCGTAAGTACCGGCATCGCGGTCTATCCGCACGATGGCAAGACCATCGCTGACCTTTTCGGCGCGGCTGACCGGGCCCTGTATCTCAAAAAGGGTTCGTCTAAAAAGAGAGATCTTCGCCAGCTCACTGGACAGTAGGGCCCTTCCCGACATTCCGGTTTTCTCTTCGCTCCTCGAACTTCTTTCCCTCAACTCACAGTAGAATCATTCCATGACCCTGGCACTCGTCGTCCAACCGTGGTGGGTGAACCTCATCATTCTGATTCCACCGCTGGCATGGTTCTCGTGGCGCCGCCGCGGCGTTCCCGTCACGGCGAGACAGTTAGCAATCAGCGGAGTGTTTGCGGCGGCGTTCGGATTTCTGGAGGCGGTTGTTGTTGTCTATCTGCGCGCAGCCGTCGGCCTGCTTCCTGGATATCAGGGAACACTCTCCGATGTTGCTCGCATGTCAGGACAGTATTACGTTCAATCCCAAGCAATCACGCAATTCCCGAAAAGCCTTCTCACGCTCGAAGTGTTTCGCGAGGCCGCTACCATCCTCATGCTGCTTACCGTTGCCTTGCTGACTTCGGCCAACTCCAGGGCCCGTGCCGCCGTTTTTCTTTGGACCTTCGCCATTTGGGACATAGTCTACTACGCCGCTCTTTGGGCCACGGTGCGTTGGCCTCTTTCGGTGAGGGATCCCGATGTGCTCTTCCTGATCCCCGGGCCTTGGCTTTCCCCGGTCTGGTTTCCTCTCCTTGTGAGTGCTCTGGCCCTCGCCGCGGTCCTTCTTTCCCGCGTATCGTCGCCAAAAAGCTGATCGGTCGTGGCACGTAAGTTCCTTTCAAAAAGTTCGCGGAAATTCTCGCCACGCACCGGGTTCCCTCTGCATCAAACAAATGCCATGCGCGGCAAAGTTCATCGCAATGCTACGATTCGCAAGTCTCATCCGTGGGGCTCGCCGCCCTGGAGCGTTGATTTCCGTCCTGCGCCGGGCGCTCTTCCGGATCGCGTAGACTTCGCGATTGTTGGCGGCGGCTTCTCCGGCCTCTCCGCCGCGGCATGGTTACGTCGGCTTGCTCCCGGGCGGTCCGTCTTTGTGCTGGAGTCCGCTTCGCTCGGCGACGGCGCCAGCGGCCGCACCGGCGGCATGGCACTCGCGGGAACTGCTGCGGGCGATCTACCTGGACTCGGCGACGGCGGCACAGTGGACCCGGGCAAAGTGTTGGCGGGCCTAGCGCGCGCCGCGGAAAACGCGGGCGCCCAAATCGTCGAGCACGCCGAAGTTCGCTCGTTGGACTTTTCGAATCTGCCGCGCTTGCGCGTCCGCCACAACTTCCGCGGTCGCATCCAACAAAAGGAGATTCGCGCCGGGCAAGTGCTTCTCGCCACTAACGCTTTCTCCTCGGAATTGTCCGGCCTGCGCGCTGCCATGCCGAAACTCACCTTTGCGCTGGCCACCGCGCCACTTTCAGCTGCGCAGCTCAAAGCCATAGGCCTTTCTTCGCGCCGCCCATTTTACACCGTCGACTTACCCTACTTGTGGGGACGCTTGCTCGAATCGAATGGCATCATCTTCGGCGCCGGGCTCGTCCCCCCTTACGTCGGCGCACCTTCCCGTTTTCCCCTCGGCGACGGCTCGAGCAAAAACGCCTCGCGCGATTTGCACTGCTACGATGTGCGCCGGGGCCAATCTGCGGACCGTCTCCGCTGGCTCGAAAACCGCGTTCGTCATTTGCACCCCGTGCTCGCATCCGTGCGCATCACGCACCGCTGGGGCGGCCCGATTCTCTTGACGGAAAAAATGCGCCCCATTTTCCGCCGCCATTCTCGCAGCAAAGACGTGATGATCCTCGCCGGTTACAACGGCCACGGCGTCGCGCTCTCCGTGTACCTCGGCAAGTGGGCCGCCGAAGCGCTTCTCGCTCGCCGCGCTCTGCCATCCTGGTAGTAATCCAAATCTCGGTCGTCACACGCCCGCAATGATAGAATCCCCCGCGCATTCCTGAGGAGGAGCGAGATGAGCAACACGGTGCGGACTTGGATGATTGTTTCACTGGCCGGCGCGGCGCTGGTTTGCGGGCAAACTGCCGCGGCACAGCAGCAGCCGGACTTTTCCAAGGTGCAAATCAAGGCCACCAAAGTTTCCGGCAACATCTACATGCTGGAGGGCCAAGGCGGCAACATCGCCGCTTCCGTGGGCGAGGACGGCATCGTCATCGTGGACGATCAGTTCGCTCCGCTGGCGGATAAAATCCAGGCCGCGTTGAAGGAGCTGAAAATTACAGATAAGCCTGTGCGCTTCGTCATCAACACGCACTACCACGGAGATCACACCGGCGGAAACGTGCCGTTCAACAACGCGGGCTCCACGCTCATCGCACAGGATAATGTCCGCAAGCGCCTCGAGACCGGCGGTACCGCAGGCAACGGCGGCTCGATCAAAATGGACGTGAAACCCGCGGAGAAGGCGGCACTGCCGATCATCACGTTTGAACACGACGTCACCGTACACCTGAACGGAGAGGACATTCGCGCGCTGCATTTTCCCTCCGGCCACACCGACGGCGACTCCATCATCTTCTTCCCGAGAAACAATGTTGTGCATATGGGCGACGATTTTGTGCGCTACGGCTTCCCCTTCATTGACGTGGCCAGCGGCGGCAGCGTCCAGGGCATGATCGACGCTATGGAAAAAGCCACCGTGCAGTTGCCGGTCGACGTGAAAGTGATCCCCGGCCACGGTGCGCTCTCCAACCTCGACGACGTCCGCGCCTTCACAAAAATGCTGAAAGAGACTTCGGCCGTCGTGCAGAAAGCCCTTAGCGAGCACAAATCACTGGACCAGATGAAGCAGGAAAAAATTCTCACGCCGTGGGCGAAATGGAAAGGCGACTTCGTCAACGAGGATGCGTTCATCGAGACGCTCTACAATTCCCTCACCGGCCACAAAGGGGAATTCGTAAAACACAACTGAAGGCGGCGATTTGTTATTGAATCGGCGCCGAATCTAGACGCCGGGCTTCAGCCCGGCCCTTTACCTCCTCACATTTTACGTTCTTCTATCTTGCCGGTCGCGTGTGCGACGAGAAAGAACGCCCGGCAAATCGCGCGCCGTTATGAGCCCAGCCGGCGCGGCTTACTTCGTCGAGTCGAGGCAAGGCAAGGCCGAGATTTTCGCGTCGGGGGTTTCGTAGGAGGTGTCCCCCACCGAGTCTTTTACGGTGAGCAACACCCAGTTTTCGGGTTCGTCAGCGGACCGCGTGAAGGTAAACACAATCGTTCGCTGGCCGCTGGCCTTGTAGCGCATGGTACGTCTGACGACGGGAAACACATCCGTGGTCTCGTCCTCGGCCGACGGGCCGCAGCGGGCGATCAATCGATCCGGCGTCACGCTATCGGTGGCCTTTTGGATGCGCCGTTCCCGTGCCTCTTTGAACCACCGCGCGGTCTTCAC
>WNFT01003834.1_pt1 | contig 13147 bp, 7 predicted proteins | sample 5400191 | NCBI WGS metagenome assembly WNFT01 (sample SAMN13153359, study PRJNA577476) | soil metagenome | isolation source: 80 cm saprolite under Madrone tree | place: USA:California | collected 2016-06-14
CCGGAACGCCGATCTCGAGCATTCTCCGAATTGGCGGTGTGCGTTTGGCTTGCTGCGGCCCGTATCGATCGACAAAATACTCGCCTTGGAAGGCCATGCGGTTCTGCACCGCGATTCCGCCGCCCAGCGCCTTCACACGTTCAATATTGCGATCGCTGATCGTCTCGCAGTGATCGAAGAACCAGTGCAGGCCGTCAAACGGAATCTCTCGATTGACTTCTTCGTAAACGTTCAATGCTCGCTCGATGGTCTCGTTATATGTTGTATGTATGCGAAATGGCCAGCGATTCTCTACAAGGTGTCTGATGACGGCTTTCAGCTCGCTTTCCATCACGGGGAGCATGTCCGGCCGTGGTACAAGAAAGTCCTCGAAATCCGCAGCGGAAAAAACCAGCATTTCCCCTGCGCCATTCATGCGATAGAAATCATCACCGTCCCCGTGCTTTGTCATTTTGGTCCAGCTCTGGAAGTCGCTCAGTTCCTGTTTCGGTCTTTGCGTAAACAGGTTGTACGCAAGCCGAAGAGACAGCTCTCCGTTGCGGTGCAGTTCGTTCACAACGCTGTAATCGTCGGGATAGTTTTGAAATCCGCCACCCGCATCAATGACACTGGTGATTCCAAAACGGTTCAGTTCGCGGAAGAACAGCCGTGACGAATTAAGCTGATCCTCGCGCGAAAGTTTCGGCCCCTTGGCCAGGGTGGAGTAGAGAATATTTGCATTCGGCTTCGCGATCAGAAGACCTGTGGGATTCCCGTGACGGTCGCGTTGAACTTCACCGGCCGGAAAGTCCGGGGCATTCTTGTCATAGCCCACCGCACGAAGCGCCGCTCCGTTCAACAGAGCTCTGTCGTACAAATGCATCACGAAGACCGGTGTGTCCGGCGCTGCTGCATTGATCTCATCGAGCGTCGGCATCCGACGCTCTGCAAACTGAAACTCTGTCCACCCTCCGATGACTCGGACCCACTGAGGAGCAGGCGTCCGCGCCGCCTGCTCTTTCAACATACGCAGAGCGTCGGCGAGCGAAGGGACACCATCCCAACGCAACTCAAGGTTGTAGTTGAGCCCGCCGCGGATCGGATGCATATGCGAATCATTTAGCCCAGGAATGACGGTGCGCCCCCGGCCGTCGATGACGTGGGTCGCCGGACCGCGTAGACGCAGAATCTCTTCATTTCCACCGGTAGCAGTCACGTTTCCATCAGAAATAGCGATCGCCTCGACAAACGAGGGCACCTCGTTCGTGGCGATCTTGGCGTTGTGCAGGATGATTTCAGCAGACACACGAATCTCCTTCTTCGTTTTCTATCGCTGTGAAAACGGGCGGAAGCATGCTTCCGCCCCTGTGCTTTACTTGTGAGCTGCGGCAGCAATGCGAACGTCGTATTCGGGAAACTGCGTGGCTGGAGCACCGTGTACCATCGTGTACGCGTACTCAACTCCGATCCCATAGGCACCGTAATGGTTCTTCACAATGTCCATCACGGCATCGTAGGTTTCCTTGTGAGCCCAGTCGCGCTGCCACTCCAGCATGGTTGAGAGTGACGTCACGGGTTTCGCCCCCGCCTGGATTACTCGCTTCATCGCATTGTCATGAGCGAGTTGACTCACGTCGCCGCAGCAATCTTCGACCACATAGACTTCGTAGCCGTCGTGGATCGCCTGGACCGTCGGAAGGGCAACACAGGTCTCGGTCCAAAGGCCGGCAATGAGAATCTTTTTGCGCCCGCTTTTTTCGATCGCGGCGACAAAGTTCTTGTCGTCCCACGAGTTCATGGAAGAACGCTCGATGGGTTCCTGCCCCGGGAACACGGCTCGCAGCTGCGGCCACATGTTCCCGCTGAAGGACTTCGTCTCGACCGTGGTCAAAATCACAGGTACATCGAACACCCTTGCGGCTTTTCCGAATGCCACGGTGTTGTTGATGATTCCTTGGCGATCGAAATTGCTTGTTCCAAACAGCATTTGGCCCTGATGGTCGATCAGCGCCACGACGCAATTGTCCGGGGTCAAGAGTCCCTTCTCGCTAAGCTTGGGACGATTTCCGTTTGATGAATAACTCATGCATTTCTCCTTCTTGTACTGGCCATACCAGCAGTCCTAAGTTGATCGCGAGGATCGCGACCGGAAGCGAGAGTTTGCGGAGTGTTTGGTCGGGCAACGTTTCTTTGCGGCCAGGCAGCGCGGTGACTTGCGCATCCAACGTGGCCGACATTTACTCTGCACCTTCGCTCACGAACATTGCGTTTGCACGAGGAGGGCCAAAATAGAAAGCTCGCTCTCAACGCGCAACTCTCGCTTGGATTCGAGGGAGTGAAGCCGCAGATTGCCTTGAGTGAAGCGTGAAGAAGTGTCACGTCACAAGTCGTGTCATGAAATGACACCTGACATACACCTAAGGTCGGTTTCACGAGAAGGATGCAACAATACGTGCGGGTGCAACGCAACTGATGGCGAGTAAATCTGATTTCCATTTCACTCGAACACGATGGCGGATGGATTGCTTAGTTAGACGGCGACGAGGCAAGGCACAACAGTGAACCGCAGGCCTGAAGTTAGTGCGCAATGCGGTGGATAGCATAGTGAGCATGGCGTCCACTTCGGCGCCTATTGGATTTTCCGGGGCAAAACACGTGAGAACGGATGGGAAGCATGAGGACTCAGCAGCGCCAAATTCTATGGTTCTTGACAATCTATGGAGTATCGCTGGGTACTTTCGCTCTCTTCGCGATAGTCGTCCGACTGCTAATGAAATGGGCAAGCTAGTCTTCTATGCAGCACAGCCGCACGGCGATCCAATTGGTGGTACACCGTTCATCGGAAGATTCGAAGCAGGACATCGTCCGGCTCTATACGGAATTCCAAAAATGACCCCGAGCTATCAGGAGACTTGCGGAGTAGTGGTGGTGCGTCCTGCTAGTAGCTTTCGGTCTGGCACGGGAAGCCCAAGAATGTGTTCCTACGAAAACCGCAGCAGAGGTGCGGGCAATAGAAAGTGACGCGCGAATGCGTCACAGGAAATTGACGCTGCCAGGCTTTCGATGGCGGATAGACCCCTCGCGCTCCCGGAACATTCCTTTACGCCGCCTAAATCGCAACCGCTTACCAACGAATTCAGCGGCTGACTGATTGGCATGAGTCGTGCAAGGTCGTCCTCGCAGGTACGTAAAGAATCGAACACGAAATTCTCGGAGGATTAGAGTGAACATTGCCCGTACATCAAAGCTCAGTGCTGTCCTTTGTGCAATTGCGACCATCCTGATCGCAAGCTCCGCATTTGCTGACGACGCCGGCAAAACACATCAACTTACACCGGGCCAGAAGGCCAAAATGTCGGGCTTGATTCTGTCTCGCGACGGAGATCTGGTGCGCGTGCGCGAGAAGAAGTCGCATGAGGTAATCACGGTGAGCATCGGCGATGCGACGCAGATCGAGCGCAAGAACCATAAACTTCCCTTTGACCGTCATACCGACATGGATGTGACTGCTTTGCTTCCGGGCCTGACGATCGAGGCTGAGGGCGTAGCTAGTTCCAACAGACAACTGGAAGCCAGCAAGATCTCGTTCACGCCGGACGACTTCGCCATCGAAGTAGCCCAACAACAACAAGCCCTAGCCAACAAAGCGGCCGCTCAGAATGCCCAGTCGACCGCCAACCAGGCTGCAACCGCAGCCGGCGCCGCGCAAAGTTCTGCCGATCAGGCCCAGAATTCAGCAGATCAGGCTAGCTTGCAGGCCGAAGCTGCCGGCGTTGTTGGACTGGCGGACGCGGCTGCGATCGCAGCTGTCGATCAACGCGTCTCGGACTTGGATGACTACAAGATCGAATCGGAGAATGATGTTTTCTTTGACCGTGATTCAGCGGTCCTGAAGGATGAAGCCAAACCGGCCCTTGCCGATCTTGCCAAACTCGCGAAGGCGGTTCAGGGCTATTTGATCGAAATCTCGGGATACGCCTCCAATACACTGGGCAGCAAAACGGATCAGAAGCTGAGCGAGGAGCGTGCCGCCGCTGTAGCGCGTTACTTCTATGAGGTTCAGAACATCCCAATGCGGCGGATTCTCATTCCCGTAGGCTATGGCAGCACGCATCCGCTGGCCAGAAACGCTAACGCTGAAGGCCGTGAACTCAACCGCCGGGTCGATGTCAAAGTTCTAGTTAACAAGAGTCCCGACGAAGGGATGTAGTTCGATACCCGATTGATCTGTCCATCCAATTGGACCGAATGATCCCAGAGGGTGGACAGACAATATCTGCAATCCTGAACTGTGTGTCTCCCAACTGCGGAGGACCAATCGTCGTGCGGAAGAATCAGTTCAGATGCCAGAGTCGACGTGGTAGGGATTGGCGCTCCGTCTGGGATTGACACGTGCAATATTCCATGCTGACAGACGATCAAGTTCCTGCCGGCAATGAGTCAGCAGTGCGTTCATGAAGCCGTATCCTCACGGACTCTCGCATCGACTGATCAACATAGTGACCACAGAGATGGAAGATCGATATAGAACTCGCGACCGCGAATGAAAGCGGAATTAGGAACTCTTGGCCAATACCCGTGAACTCGACTGTGAGCACGATAGCTGTAAGAGGCATTTTCATCGACGACGCTAGGAATGCGGCACCGCCGACGATGGCGAACCCTGCTAAGGACTGTGTGGGCCAAACGTGATTCCAGAAGCTACCAAGGATGATCCCAAGCAGTGCCCCGACGCTCAGGCCCGGCGTCAGCAAACCACCCTCTGCACCTGCGCGGAGCGAGGCAACTAAAACGACAAGCCTGAGCAGCAGTAGTGTTGCCGCAAGTGCGAGACCCACTTCATTATCAAATCCTACCTGCGCCAGTCCCTTTCCATTTCCGAGCAGTTGCGGAAATGGAATCGCGAGCAGGCCGATGATTGGAAAGACCAGGGCGCACGACACAGCTAGACGCCAGTCTCTAGGGGCACTCGCGCGGGCCGCACCAGTCACCCGTACAAATAGGTAGGCCGCTGCCCCAATCACCGGTCCCACGAGTAGCGACCAAACGATGATGGAAGGGGAAATTACGAGGGGTGGAACTGAGTATTGGAGTCCATGGCCCAGGCCCAGCCACGCAACCAAAGTTGCGATTACGCACGTTGCAAGCGCTGCCACAGAAGAAGGAAGGCTAAAGGTCCCTAGTAACACCTCGAGAGTAAAAAGCGCTCCACCGAGAGGGACATTGTAGACGGCAGCCAAACCTGCTCCGGCGCCGCACGCAATCATGATGCGGGTACATTCAGGCGTCAGATTGGCGCGAGCGGACAGCTTCGTGGCCAATGCGGCGCCCAGTTCACGTGGTGCGACCTCCCGGCCGAGCGGAGAACCCAGTCCTACGGTCACGATCTGCAGAATCGCATGTATCAGCGTAGGCCAAAAAGGCATGCGCTCGCCTTTCTGAACGGCCTGGCGGATGGAGACCAACGGAGCACCAAAACGGTAGAGCATCCACCAACCAATCCCCGCGACTGCGCCACACGAACAGAGCGCCAGGAACCGTCGCAAGTCAGAAGCCGCTGTAACCTCCTGCAAAAAACTTACTCTGCCTACGATTGTATGCAGACCGTGGCCGTAGGCGATGTGCTGGACTAGGCGTAACAATAAGGCGAGCGCCATTGCGCCGAGCCCCGAACCAACACCTATCGCGAATGTCACGAGCAGCAAGATCAACCAGCGTGGCTTCCTGACCGCAATCGCGCGATGCACCTTCTCCATTCAGACCTCGTTAGTGAGGGACAGGATCGAAGATTCGATTTTGCAGCCGAGCAGAAGTAACGCGTCAAAGCGTCCCTCTGAAGTTCCTTTCGGACGGTAAGCTTGAATTGTCCGCTCCAGTCGGGCGCGTGCCTCTTGCAGTTTCTGTTGCATGCCTCCGGATAGTCCTTCCATCCGCGCCGCCATGGCGTCCAGCGATTCAGCGAGTCGGTCATCGAACTCACGCTGCTCCACAGCGATGGCTTCCGGCAGCTCAAACCCAGGCAGTTGTGCTCGATATTTCCACTCGGCGATTTGCATGATGAAAAGTACTCGCATTTGAGGCTGGGCTCGACGGATCAAGCTTCGCAATGCGAGATCCCGCGGACGGGAATGCCCGAACTCTAGGAAAACACCGTCTGCGAGGGCCCTCACCTTGTCGAGATTGGTATTGATGGTCTCGCCGAGAGCAAATCTTCGTGCGGTTGCGGCTTTCGCGTCCTTCGAGACTGGTTCTCTTGCAAACTGCGCGAGCAGCCGGAGATTGGAAATGAAGGTCTCTTTCAGCTCGCGTGCCGCAGGCATACCCCACCATTGGTCAAATATCAACCACATTGCGAACAGGCCGAGCAAGATGCCGACGACTCGGTCTCTCGCCACCTCGAGTGAGGTCTGCATTCTGAATTCGGTTACATTGATCAGGTAAAAAGCCACTGCGATCTGCATGCCGAAGTACGATAAGCGGGGGCTCGAGGTCATGAACCAGGCACTCAAGGCGGTGACGGCCACGAAAAGCAGCACAAAACCACCTATCGAATCGAGATGCGGCAGAATGAAAATCTGTGACCCCATCCCAAGAACAAATCCGCCAACCACGGCGCCGAGGATTCGAAGGATCTGCTTCTGGTGGGATGAACCGATCGTGGAGAGTGCCGTCAGCAAGCATGTGGTTACCGCTGTGCTGATGCCGGGCCATTCCATGGCGTTGTAGATCACGTAGCAAATGCTGGCGGCCAAGCAGCCTTTGAGGGCGAAACGAAGATGATCAGGGTTAACGAACGCGTCTGGAGAGAGAAGTGACGGTCGCGGTATGTCGTCTACCGGTGACAAAGGGTCGGAAATTGATAGGGATGCCGCAAACGCCTCTGGAATGAGGCTGACAGTGTGCTCAATTTCACGCAGCAGTGGCACACCTGCAGGTTCTTCATCTGTGTTGAACTGGAATGGGCCGGGAATCCTCCGGTTCAGCAATTCGTTTCGAATGTTCGCGAGGGCTGAGGCCAGGTTCCGCAGTCGCTTTTGATCGCTGGCGGAGGCTTCGAACTGGAGCTGCGTCAGAGTGGCTGCGAGATCAACCAGCCTTCCAACGAGGGCTGTAACACCGTCCATCTCGACGGAATATTGAATCGGATAGTCCGAGCGTCGCAAGATACGCCGTAATAATGATGTCCCGCGCATCGCAAACTGCATAATTTGTTCTTTGGTCGCCGCATCGATATAGGACCCCTCGGCATAGCGGATCATTAACCTCTCGATCGCAGACAATCGGTCACTGATCGGGATGACAAGATCGTCTCCGGGCCGCCGGCGGTCGAACACCAACTCTACTGCCGCGGTGATTACGACTCCTATGACCACCGACAAACAAAGCCAAAGCGTGTCTTCGACATTCGTCTCGGATGGGAGAATGCGGTCCCACAAGGGAACTCCAAGGGCGATCATGATCGCGAAGACAACTGCAGCTGTGTAGTCCCTCAGCGCGCTAATCGCATAAAAAGTGAGGAAGAAAGAGCCGACAACCCAGATGAAATGAAGCAGGGGTGAATTAATCACGAACGATACGAATATCAGGAGATAAGCTGCGCCGATGCCCGTTACCACGAGTATTGTTCCCGCGGATTTCAGGGTGGCTTGACGGCTTTCACGAGAGATCATGAGCGCATAAATCGCACCCTGGTACGTGTAGGGGATGCGGAACGTCATCCCGACAATCATAATCAGGGTGGCGGCGACGACCATGCGGAAGACCAGCGCAACTCTGCCCGGATAAGGCGACAGTTCCTCCCGCAGGAAATCTGGCAGCCAAGCCAACAAGCTATTCCACCGGAGTATCGGGAGTGAGGCAGTTGCCATGTTCAGTGCCCGCGAATCGTGACGACCGCCGATTCACCCAAACGAAGCAGATCACCCGTCGGGTTCTCAACGCGAACGCGCACTGGGTACCGAGATGCCAGGTGCACCCAATTCAGAGTGCGCTGAACATCGGGAAGGCCGCGGGTTAAATGGCCAATCCGATCAGGGTCCGGAGTGACTCCGAACCCGACGCTATCCACAACGGCTGAGAAGCGTACGTCTGGCCTGGACATCACATACACATCGGCCTTCATCCCAGGCGCGATCCGTCCGAGCAGGCCCTCGCGGAAATTACCAATCGCCCACCAGGTGCGCGCGTCAATCAGGGTAAACATTTCCTGTCCTACATGGGCATAAGCGCCTTCTGAGATGGTGAGATTGGTGACGATGCCATCGAATGGTGCGTAGACTCGGCAGTTGTTCAGTTGATACTGGGCGTTCTTCACCGCTGCCACTTTTGCCCCCCGCTGATTGATGAGCGGCTCCAGGGTTGTGACCGCATGCCCGGCCTGTTCATGTTGCGCCAAAACCGATTTCAGCTTTGCCTGCGAGACAGTCAGTTGCGATTCGGCCTGCCTTAGAGCCTCGGCCATAGCGGTTTCGGAACTCCTAGCTTTGTCCACCTGATCTACGGTGACAAACTGCCTCGCCAGCAGCGGCTCAAGTCGATGCAGGTTGTTGTTCGCATACGTCCATTCGGCGTGCGCTCGGCCGACACCCCGGTCGGCGTCTGTCACTTCTGCCTCGGCGCTATGGATATTCTCCTGCGCAACAGAGACAGCGCTCACCAATGCGGCTATCCTGCGTTGTTCATCTGCGATTTGCCCTTCAAGGGCAGCCTGCTCCGAAAGGGCGTTTTCCAATGCATACTGATAGGGACGTTCATCGATCTCGTAGAGCAGATCGCCCGTTTTAACAATCTGATTGTCTTTCACAATCAGGCGAACAAGCGGGCCGTCGACCTGTGGCGCTATTCCGATGAAGTTGGCGAAGATTTCGGCGTCATCGGTGCGAGGATAATAATTCGTGCGATCGAGCACAACGAATCCCATTACTACGGCGCCGGCCACGATAGCGATACTGATCCAGCGCCCAATAATCTTGCGGTTTTGTGTATTCACGGCAGTGTCATCCCTCATGTCAGCGGAAAAGTACGAGCCACAGAGCGAAAGTAAAAATTGCTGTAAGGCTCGGGTACACCAATACCGGGAAAGCAATCTCGACACGAGGTTGCAATAGTGCTCGACATATGGCGGTGAACAGAATGCCAACTGCAAAACAGACCAGCCATGCGGGGAAAAACGAACCCAAGACATCAAACGCCGGAGCTCTTCCGCAGCCAGTGAGCAACAGAGGAGCGAGACCCGCCGCACAGCGGAGAATTCGATAGGCCCGGGCGTTCACGGGTGAGACCTTCCCTTGTTGGCTTGAATCGAGTCCCCCGTTGCGAAAGCCATATCCGCTAGCCCCGTGAGCACTTGGGTACGCGCGAAAACGTCTGCAGACCGAGCTTGTGCAAGTGAGCGTTGAGCGGCGGTTACATCGAGGAGGTTTCGTAGGCCGTATTTGTATGATTCGAGAGCTGCATAGTAAGACTGGCTAGCGGCTTCAAGAAGAGCGATCGCTGCCTTGTGCTGACGAAACGCAGTATTCAAATTCGAGTAAGCTGTCCACACCTCGTCGGCGATCTGATTCTTTTTCAGACTGGTTTGTGCTTCTGCCGCGTGGATATCGGCCTGCGCCTGAGCCGCTCGGTTTTTGCGCGCACCACCATCAAACACTGTCCACTTGAGATTGAAACTCACGCTGCCGGTCAAGTCCGCAGTATGCGACCAATCAAACGGCCGCTGTATTCCATAGAGTGACGGGATGGCCGGGCTGACATTGACGTCCAGGGTGGGGTAGTAAGCGGCTCGGGCCTCCTTGAGTCTCGCGTTGGCGGTTCGTATTTCCGCCGCCTGTTGCATGAGGTCGGGGCGCTGCGCGAATGCTCGGTTTATCGTTTCCTCTACGGTCTCACTGATCGAGTCAGGAGTTGGCAGTTGATCCAGCGGTTGAACCCTGATTGCCACGCTTGCTGACGTTCCGACGGCGGTCGCTAGGTCACCGCGAGCAATCTCTTCCGCTCCCAGCGCGGATTGCAGGTCATATTCCGCCTGGGCCGTGGCACTCCGTGCTTCCAGCACGTCGGGTAAAGTCGCGAGACCATTGGTCAGCCGTTCCTGGGCTGCCTGTTCCACGGCATTAGCGTTGACCAAACTTGCTTGCGCGGAGTTCTCCTGCCCAATCGAGTTCAGCAGTCGGTAGTAAGCCTGCTCTACCTGATCAATTACGCTCCGGTGGGTGTCATTGAATGCGAAATTCGCTGAGAGCAGTCGTGCACGTGCGGCATCGATTCGCCCCGAGCGGGCGCCGAAGTCGAACACTGTGTAATTCAGATCGAGTGCCAATTGGAAGCTCTGGATGGTCTGGCCATTGAACCGGTTCCCAAAGAAAGCCCGGACACTTTCGGTTTGAGAAATTGCCGCAGCCGCCAGCGTCGGGTACAGCTCACTTCGAGTAATCCCCAAAGCCGCCGCCTGCGAGCGAGCACGCTCCCAGGCAGCGCGAGTCGCAGGATTGTGGGCTTCCGCCAGGTCAATCAGTTCCGGCAAGGAGTACGTCTTGGATTGATCTACGGCGAACCGAGAGTCGCCTACCCTCCCGGTGTCTTCCTTCATACTGAATTCAGCAGAGCCATGCCAGGGGTGCTCAGGCGAAGCAGGCACAGTCTGGCCTAGAACGCTGCTGGTGAGCATCAAATCGACAAATGCAATCATGCTCATACGGTGCAAAAATAAAATCTGTTTCGAAAGCCAGGACATTTACCCTTGAGCCTCGCCGATCGAGAAACTACGCCATAGGGCACTACTTGCTCAACTTCTCCAGAGTTTTGCGATCATCCACGACGTAGGCCATAGAAGCCCCTATGCTGTTGCTGGAACGACCAGGCCGGACAGTTCTTCGCCTCTGGAGACCAGCCGTGTCAGGGAACCCTCTCCTATCCACGCTTGCTCGATCGTGACGTCGTGAGGACCGGTTCTCGACAAGCTCGTGAACGGCAGGCTGGTCCTGCTTATCAGCTGCAAGACGCGGACAAGTGACATTTCTCTTCTTCCGTTCTCACTTCCGAAATGCGCGCTATCACCAGACTTATTCCCATTGCCAGGCACGCCACAATTCTTGCGGCGCAGACTTCGATTGAGTGGAGAGCAAGTGTGCTACCAAAAAGCCAGGCACTCGTATTTCCTGGATCGCAACCGCGATGAAGGCGAACACTCACGAGATCCTGATCATTAACTTCGCGAGGCGACTAACACATGCCGGGCCGGTAAGTGTCATCCCTTCGTCACCTGTCATGTGTTGTCACGCAATTGCTGGAACGAACCCGGTCTGATGTAGATGAAGCGGTAGTTTGTGGCGGCGAATTTCATGGCATGGCAATTGCATGAACGCGATGGGTACCGCTTGTCTACGAAGGATGGATATGGCGAGAAAAACAGTGGCCGAGTTGCTGGTTGACGTTCTTGTTGATGCTGGTGTGGAACGGATTTATGGAGTTCCAGGCGACTCGCTCAACGGAATTACAGATTCGATTCGCGTTCGACAGAACATTAGCTGGGTTGGTGTAAGACACGAGGAATCAGCGGCGTTCGCGGCCGGCGCCGAGTCCCATCTCACTGGCAAGTTGGCGGTATGTGCCGGAAGTTGTGGACCCGGCAACATGCATTTGATTAATGGCCTCTACGACTGTCAGCGCAGCCGCGTTCCCGTCCTCGCTATTGCTGCACAGATTCCGAGTAGGGAAATTGGCAGTGGATATTTTCAGGAGACTGATCCCAAGCATCTCTTTGCGCAATGCAGCCATTACTGCGAGGTGGTATCGGAGCCGGAGCAAATGCCGCGCGTGCTCGAGATTGCCATGCAGACTGCCATCTCCAAACGCGGTGTTGCTGTCATTGCCATTCCCGGCGATGTCGCGCTTAAGCATGCCGTCGCTGACGGCCCGCGTCTACGCTTTCAGGAACCCACACCAGCCGTTTGTCCTTCTGCGGAAGAACTCAACCTGCTTGCGGACCTCCTGAATAGGTCGAACAAGATCACTATTTTGGGCGGTGCGGGTTGCGCCGGAGCTCATGACGAACTGATCGAATTAGCCGGCAAGCTGCAGGCTCCCGTCGTGCATGCTCTGCGTGGCAAGGAGTTTATTGAGTATGACAATCCCTTCGACGTCGGCATGACCGGGCTTCTCGGATTCTCGTCCGGCTACGTCGCCATAATGAATAGCGAAGTCCTGCTGATGATCGGCACGGACTTTCCATACCAGGAGTTCTTTCCCAAAGACGCGACTATCGTACAAATCGACCTTCGCGGAGAACAACTAGGACGCCGGACGAAACTGGACTTTGGTTTTGTTGGGGACACGAAGACCACTTTGCGCGCCCTGCTGCCGAAGCTGGAACAGAACCAACACCAACAGCACCTCAAAGATTCGCTGGAACACTACCGGAAGGCGCGCAAAGGCTTGGATGATCTGGCAACTGGTAATTCCAACAAAAGGCCAATCCATCCTCAGTATGTTGCCAGTGTGCTCAACCAACTCGCAGCCGAGGACGCAGTCTTCTCCTGTGACGTAGGCACGCCCACCATCTGGGCAGCGCGTTACCTCACGATGAACGGTAAACGTCGTCTGCTCGGTTCCTTCAACCATGGATCGATGGCTAACGCATTACCCCAGGCCATCGGTGTGCAGGCTAGTCATCCCGGCCGCCAGGTGATCACCATGTCGGGTGATGGTGGCTTCTCCATGCTCATGGGCGATGTGCTCACGCTGAAACAACACGAATTGCCAGTGAAGGTAATCGTCTTCAAAAACGATGCACTGGCGTTCGTGGAACTGGAGATGAAAGCGAACGGCTTCCTCAATTTTGCAACCGACTTGCATAGTCCGGATTTCACCAAGATCGCCGAGGGAGCAGGACTTCTCGGACTCCGAGCCGAAACCCCAGATCAAGTAGAACCCGCGATTGCGCAAGCTCTCAAACATGACGGTCCCGCGTTGGTTGAGGTCCTGGTCGCACGACAGGAACTGTCGATGCCTCCAACGATCTTTTATGAGCAAGCAAAGGGCTTCAGTCTGTTCATGCTGAGAGCAGTTCTCAACGGGCGCGGTGACGAACTTATCGATCTGGCGAAGGTCAATCTGCTTCGCTGATCGATTCGAAATCGCTCAAACGGAAAGAAGAAAGGAAACATACGAA
>WNFT01011733.1_pt1 | contig 13147 bp, 16 predicted proteins | sample 5400191 | NCBI WGS metagenome assembly WNFT01 (sample SAMN13153359, study PRJNA577476) | soil metagenome | isolation source: 80 cm saprolite under Madrone tree | place: USA:California | collected 2016-06-14
GCAAACCGGACAGCCGAAGCACTTCGCAAACCGATCGTCCACGGCTGAAGTTACCGTTGACCTCACCGAGAATCGTCGTGAGAAAGAGCGCGCGGAGATTGCTCCTGTACGCCGATCACAAATTGGTGCGCACGTATCGCGTCGGCCTGGGTCTCAGTCCGGTCGGTGATAAGGTGCGCGAAGGCGATCGGCGCACGCCGGAAGGTGACTTCTATATCTTCACCAAGAATTCAAAGAGCGCTTTCTATCTGTCGCTCGGTTTGAGTTATCCGAATGCGGCGCACGCCAAACGCGGGCTGCGCGACGGCTTGATCTCAAAGGCGCAGTACGACGAGATCATGCGCGCGCTCGGGCAAAGCGGCGGGCCGCCCCAGAACACGGCGCTAGGCGGCAATATCTACATCCACGGCAATGGCGCGCAGAGCGATTGGACGTGGGGCTGCGTCGCGCTGGAGAACGAAGACATCCGCGAGTTGTTCGATGTCGTCAAGGTTGGCATGACAGTTACGGTCGAGCCGTGACCCTCAACTTCAGGAACCAGCCTTCGCCCCAAATCAGATCAGTCTACTCGCTGGGCCGTGTAATCCTCGCCCCAACCGTCCGATTATCGACCGGTGTTGGCCGTTCGACCGGAAAGATCGGCCAACCAAAATGCATCTAAGTGCAATTCGCAGCCGCCTGGAAACAGCGGATTGCGCCACTGATCGGAAGCAAGGTCTTGCTGGCATACAGGTTGCTATGTGGTTCGTACAATTTGGAATCGCGATTTGCCTTTCCATCAATCGAGGTAACTTACAATGCATATTCTAAGGGGTTTTTTCAGCGAGGATTTGGCGATCGATTTGGGCACCGTAAACACTATCGTATATGCGCCGACGGAAGGCGTGGTGTTGAATGAGCCATCCGTTCTGGCGCTTCATAAATACAGTGGCGAAGTCTTGTCAATCGGATCGCAGGCGCTCAAGCTTCTGGGCCGGGAGCCGAATGACATGGAAGTCCATCGACCGATTCGGCGTGGCGCGATTGACGATTTCGAAATCTCGCAAAAATTCCTGCGCACGGTGATTAGCCGGGTTCAGCATCAGGATCATCCGAAGCGTAGTCATTTGGTGATTGGAGTGCCGGGATCGTCAACACCGCTCGAGCGACGCTCGGTGAAAGACGCAGCGCGCGATGCGAAAGCGGGGCGCGTCGATTTGATTGACGAAGGCTTGGCGGCGGCGCTCGGAGCGGGGTTAGATCTTGAAGATGAGCAGGCGCGTCTCGTCGTCGATATTGGTGGCGGAACGACTAATGTCGCTATTCTCGCCTCCGGCGGCGTCATCAGTTCCGTCAGCCTGCCGGCGGCCGGCAATGCCATGGACGAAGCCATCAGAGATTATTTGCGGGTGCGATATGCGGTTCAAGTAGGCGAGCGCACGGCTGAACGAGTGAAGCGAGATTTAGGCTTGGCCCATGACGCGAAGTTCGGCGAGTTCGCTAACAAGAAGATGGAGATCGTCGGCAAGCAACTTGCTAACGGCACGGCGTTCCCAATAACCATCTCATCACAGGAAGTGCGCGGCGCTCTCGAACCGGTGCTGTCCGAGATCATCTCGGCAGTTCGGCGCGTGATTGAAGATTCGCAACCGGAAGTAACCGCGGATATTTACTATTCGGGCGTTACCCTCACGGGCGGAGGCGCTTTGCTGAGTGGGATGGCGGAACGTCTCCACACCGATCTGAATCTGCGCGTCGCGATGGCCGAAGATCCTTTGACGACCGTTGCCGTCGGCGCGGGCCGCTTGTTGGCCGAGCCGGAAAAATTACAGCGCGCGGCTCTGCGTTTGGATGCGCCCGCCTGGGAGGGAGCGGAGAAATTGGTAGTTAACTGGTAAATCAGCGAAAAATATCCCATAAGGTTTTAGAAAACTTCTGAACAACCCACGCTCGTTTTGACCACGAGACTTTCTTCCCTTTTTCGAGATTGGCGACATCGGGATTAGTCCGCCCGTGAAATCAAGCCGTGAATGTGCTTTGACCGCCGAGTCGGCTTTGCCATATCATTTTAGTATGAGCCAGAGTTTCACAATTAAGCTGGAGGAGAAAGAAAAGGAGCGGTTAAGCAGGCTAGCGTTGCGGTACGGATTATCGCTGGCTGAATTTGCGCGTAAGGTTCTTGTAGAGTTGGAAGAAGGTTTTCCTCATGAGTCCTTTGAGGAATATGAAAACCCCGAAGAACTTAAGGCGTCCTTCAACCGCGCCCTCCGTGATTGGCAAGGTGGACGCGTCCAGACAAAGCTCTGAGCACAGTCCATAATTGAAATTGTAAGGTCGCTACAATTCGAAACTATGGAAATAGTTTATGCGAATGAATTTGTGAAGCAATTTAAGAAACTCCCGACTAACGCTCAGCGCCTTTTCCAAAAGCAGGAGCTAATATTTCGCGAGAACTGGCGCGATTCAAGGCTTAAGGTCAAGAAACTAACTAGCCACCAGTTTCCTTTCTCCTTCCGCATCACTCGATCCTATCGCGTGCTCTTTGTTTTTGTTGACACTGACACAGTGCTATTTGCCACGATTGGACATCGCAAGGAAGTGTACCGCTAAAGCAGATGCAAGTAATCAAAGGCTTCAAAATTCGCGACATTGAGATCAATCCGCCGCTCGTGCTTTCGCCGATGGCGGGTGTGACGGATATTTCTTTTCGGCGTTTACTGAAACAGCGCGGCGGCGTCGGACTGACTGTTTCCGAATTCATTTCGGTCGAAGGCCTCACACGCAACAATCCGAAATCGAAACGCCAGATGCGCTTCTACGAAAACGAGCGCCCATTTGCCGTCCAAATTTTCGGCGGGCAGCCTGAGCGCATGCGCATGGCGGCAGAGATGGCCGAAGAAGTAGGCGCGGATATTCTGGATGTGAACTGCGGTTGTCCGGCGCCAAAAGTAGTGAAGCATGGCGGCGGCTCGGGGTTATTGCGCGATTTGCCGCGGCTGGAAACGATTTTGAAAGAGATCAGAAGTGCAATCACGATCCCTTTGACCATTAAGATTCGCGCCGGTTATTCAGACAGCACCATCAACGCGATCGAGACGGCGAAACTCGCCGAAGCCTGCGGTGTCGAGCACATCGCGCTTCACGGCCGCACAAAAGAGCAAGGCTATCGAGGCTTGGCGAATTGGGATCTCGTGAAGCAGATCAAGAAAGTCGTGCGGGTCCCGGTTTCCGGCAGCGGTGATGTCACGACAATCGATCAGGCGTTGGCGCGTTTTCATGAAACCGGTTGCGATGGAGTGTTAATTGGCCGGGGCGCGATGGCCAACCCATGGATTTTTCGGCAAATCGAAGAGACGATTGAAGGCCGCGAGCCGTTTCAACCCACGCTGGAGGACAAACGCGCAGTGCTGCTGGAATATTTTGAAATGCTACGCGAAGACATGCCCGTGATGTCTGCTATCGGCCGCATGAAACAACTCGCCGGGCAATTCACCCGCGGACTTCAGGGTGGCGCGCTGTTCCGCACCGCGATCTACCACTCGCATTCAGTCGAAGAAATCCTCGATCGAATTTCCGAATACTTCGAAACTATCTCCGCCGGTCGTCACTACTTTGGAGAAGGCAAGCCAGGCGAAGTTATCGAAGTGCCGGTGCTTGATTCGTGCGACGTTGCGAGCGCCAGCTTGTAACTCCCCGTCTCTCTGCGAGAGAATGACTTCATCACGCAAGCGTCTGGTCACCAGATATCCGTAAGACTGAGAGCAGTTTACCAGGGTGATGCTTTCGCGCCCTTACCAAATGGTGAAACTCGACGTGAAGGAAAATGCCGAGGTTGAATGCAAGTAAGGTCTTTGAATACCGAGCTTGAAGCATTGAACTCATTGTCGCCAGAGCAAGCTAACGCCGAGTTCCTGAAATGCTGTGGCTCCAGGACGTGGGCGCGCGCAATGAACGACGGGCGCCCGTTCGCCACTGTTGCCCAACTCTTCGTGACCGCTGATGATGTGTGTTCATCCTTAAGCAACGAGGATTGGCTGGAAGCCTTTCGCGCCCATCCGAAAATTGGGGAGAAGAAAGCATCGACAGCTCAGTCAGAGCAAGCGCAAATGTGGTCGGCGCAAGAGCAAGCGGGAACTGAGGAAGCGGCCGCAGAAACCAAAACGGCACTGGCGGAGGGCAATCGAAGATATATCGAGCGCTTTGGTTTCATCTTCATTATTTGCGCGAGCGGGAAATCCGCGGCAGAAATGTTGGCTTCGCTGAATGACCGTTTGCAGAACGACGCCCAAACCGAACTGAAGATCGCAGCCGAACAGCAAAGAAAGATTACTCGACTAAGATTGGAGAAGCTGATCAAAAAGTGAGTGCTATCACTACCCACGTCATCGACACATCCAAAGGCCGACCTGCCGGTGGAGTGCGGATAATGCTGGAGTTTGAAACTGCCGACGGCACTTGGAAACCGATTGGAAAAGGGGCGACCGATGATGATGGGCGCGTGAAGGATTTGCTGCCGTCCGGGTTCGCGCTGCATGGCGGAGTTTACCGGCTGGTCTTTGATACTGATAGCTATTTCGCCGGCCAAAATATCGAGGGCTTCTATCGTGAGGTCTCAATTGTTTTCACGATTCGCGATCCAACACAGCATTATCACGTGCCATTGTTGCTCAGTCCGTTTGGATATTCGACTTATCGCGGCAGTTAGTTACTCAAGTCAGTACCGAGAGCGGTAGCGACCGGGTAACGCAAACCTGAGGCGACTCTGCAATCAACCCGGTCGCTACCGCTCTCGGTACCAACTTGAGCAGGCGCATGGCACTCCAAAAATGAACATCAATCCCGTCATCAGCGAATGGCTCAACTTCATTGCCCGCTGGGTGCACGTCTTTGCGGGCATCATGTGGGTTGGGACGACGTATTACTTCACTTGGCTCGACGCGCGTTTGAGCGAAGAAGAGAAAGCCGTGCGCGCGACCGGAATACCTGCGCAGATTTGGATGGTACACAGCGGCGGCTTCTATGTGGTTGAGAAACGCAAAGTCCCAGATGAGCTGTCGCGCAAGCTGCATTGGTTCCGCTGGGAAGCCGCGACGACGTGGTTGAGCGGTTTCGCGCTTTTAATTATTGTTTACTATCTCGGCGGTGGCGCTTTGGTTGATCGGGACGTTTCGCAGATTAGTATTGGGGCGGCGATTGGGGTTGGAATTGGCGTTCTGATCTTCGGATGGCTGGTTTATGACCTGCTAATGATTTCGCCTCTCGGAAGAAACGAAAAGCTGTTCGGCTTGATTGCTTATTTGCTAATCGTAGGTGTTGGATATGGGCTTACCCGAGTGCTCAGCGGCCGGGCGGCGTACATCCACGTCGGCGCGATGTTCGGCACGATCATGGCGGCCAACGTCTGGATGCGAATCCTGCCGGCTCAGCGAAAGATGATCGAAGCCATCAAAACCGGAAATAAGCCTGACGAAAGGCTGTCCGCCCAAGCCAAGCTCCGTTCAAAGCAGAACACGTTCATGGCTGTGCCCGTTGTCTTCCTGATGATCAGTAGCCACTATGGAGGGAATACGACGGGCGGTTACGACTGGATTCATCTTGCGGTGCTGATTCCACTCGGTTGGCTCGCCGCGAAGTTCATTCGTAGAGCCTGAAACTCCTGGCTTATGTTCGAAGATCTCGATTGGGAAGATGTGACGCCTGTTGCGGGAAGACTGGATCCTGTAGAGAGCGACGCACGAGATTCGTTACGTGAATTTTCGAGAGTAACCGCCAACGAGTGTATTTTTCGAGACAGTTAGAAGTTCAAAATGAGGATCGCTATTTCCATTGGATAACCAATAGAGCCATCAGGGACCTTGAGTCAGAAGGGCTGATCCTCAGCGAGAGGCGAAGGCTGCGCAGCGGCGGAACGATAAAGCTTCTTTGGCATCGTCGGTTCAGATATTACAAGCGTGAGGCTGCGAAGTTGATCGAATTGGTTAACGAATACGCCGATCCCAATATTGGCGCAGCGCTTGGTCTACAGGGAGAGGCTCTGATTTTGGAAGGGTTCGCAAGCATAGAGTTCGTAATGAAGGGACGCGATAGTAAAGAGTACGGCGCACAATCCTGGACCGCGAGCGATCATGATATGGATTTCATTTTCGAGCGTAACGATAAAGCCTACGGCATCGAAGTTAAGAACACGTTAGGTTATATGGACAGAATGGAATTCGATACAAAGATCAGATTGTGTCACCAGTTGGGTATTCGGCCAGTGTTCGCGGCAAGGATGTTGCCGAAGTCTTGGATTAATGATCTTATCAGGGCCGGAGGATTTGCTTTGATCATTAAGTACCAACTTTACCCCTGGGCTCACAGGGAATTGGCCAAAAGAGTGAGATCGGAGTTAGGACTGCCAGTAGACGCACCCAGAAGGCTGAGTGCGGGAACCATGGCGAGGTTTCTGCGCTGGCATACAGGAGTGTGAATTCTGGGGACGATTCACATGGGTTAAATGTTAAGTCGTTATCTCCCAACAGTTCAACCCTACCCCCATGAATACGTAGTGTCGAGTGGGGTTTGACCTCTAGCGGGCCCTGTTCGAACTCTTCTTTCCTGCGCCCATTTCGATGATGGTCTCGAATTCTTCCTTCGTCAGTGACATCACGGACAACTGAGACTGGCGAATCAGTGGCAGATTACTAAGTTTGGGATTGTAGCGAATTGAGGCGAGCGGCACTGATTCTTTCAATGGTTTCACCGGTTTGACGTCGACAGCCACCCACTGCGGATCGGCGGCGCTCGGATCGGGGTAAGCGGCTTTGGCAACTTCGGCGATTCCGACGACGCATTTTCCCGTGCCCGAGTGATAGAACAACACTCGATCACCGACCTTCATTTGCCGCAGATTGTTCCGCGCCTGAAAGTTTCGTACCCCGGTCCAATCTGTTCGTCCGTCGCGAACGAGATCGTTCCACGAGTAAGCCTCCGGTTCCTGTTTGACCATCCACAAGCCTGACGGTGCGTCCGTTTTCTTAGTAATCCGCTTTTTCGTCGCTGTTTTCTTTTTCTTACTGGTCATTGTTCGTTGTAGATTTCCCTTTGCAATCGTTACAATCTTCACGCTCGTTCATTCTTGGCGATTGGATTCAAAATTCTGTGTCAGCAAAACTCAAAGAAGGAAGCAAAGCGCCCGACTTCGCGGCTCCTGATGCCGAAGGTAAGACCGTCCGCTTGAAAGATCTGCGTGGAAAAAAGGTCGTCCTTTACTTTTATCCGAAGGACGACACTCCCGGATGCACCAAAGAAGCCTGCGCGTTTCGCGATTCATTCGCAAAATTCAAGAAAGGTGGCATTGAAGTACTGGGCGTCTCACTCGACAGTGAAAAGTCTCATCAGAAATTTATCAAGAAGTACGATTTACCGTTTCGGTTGCTGGCAGATACCGACCGCGCGATTTCCGAAAGCTACGGCACTTATGGCGAAAAGAAATTTATGGGCCGAACCTACATGGGCAATCACCGCATGACTTTTTTGATTGATGAGAAAGGGAAAATCAAAAAGATTTTCAGCAAGGTTAAACCTGAAGATCATGCGGAAGAAGTGCTAAGCGCGTTTAATGAGTGATTCGTACCGTGTCCAAGCTGCTCAGCCGGTCTTTTCCTTCGTCGAAGGTGTCTTTAGCGGACGTTTTCTTCCCTTAGCTGAAGGTTTGCGTCCCGGCATCAGCACACCGACAGAACTGAATGAAGGATTGAGCCCTCGCTTTTTCGCGACTTGGCTGACTTTCGCCAACTCTTCTATAACATCGTTAACAAAATACATGCGCGTGTGGTTGACGATCTGGGTCCGAATCTCGCGGGTCCACAACAACAAGTTTGCCAGGGCAGACCTGCGCGATCTCCTTTTGTGTATGGGCGCCACAACGAATGGCCTCGCGCACGCGATCGGCCGGCGATAATTTCCTCAACATGCGAGCGATGCGGCGAGGCGAAAAGTTCAACTTAGTGTCGGCCGCCGTCTGCGGTTTGTCTGCGGTGGTAACTCCATGTTTGACACGAGCGTTCTTATATTCACGCAACGCTTGTCGGCTTTGGGTAATCTTTTGACGAATGCAGCGCTTGCAGTAAAGATTGAGGCCGTCTTTGCGGGCTCGGCATATGCCGAATTCTGACAACGGCAGCGACTCCTCACATCTGGGGCATCTTTTCAACTCGACAACGCTTATTTCTGCTGTTCTCGTCACTCCCTGCGCTCCACTATTAAGATTTCGACATGAAAAGTTTCGCTCGCAGACAGACAAGCCGCCTGCACCCCTAGTACATTCGCACCCTTTATGACTAAATTTGGCGATGAACCCGGATGTGAGCCGGAAAAAAATTCGCCGTCGATTGCCGCGCTAGATTCAAATTACGTGCACGGCGATGCCCTCACCACTCAACGCATGTGATGCAACGCGTATCGAGGTTGTTCGCAGGAATGGCTTACGTTATCTTGCGAGGTTAAATAATTGCCGCTAATCCGAACCGCTGAAAAACTCGTCAAGCTCTCGATCGCCCTATGCGCTCACCTCTGAATTAACAAGGGACTGGCATTATATGTGTGCAGATTTTTTTTGCAACCTCTTTCTCGTCACCCGGTGGTCCATCTCATAATAGACACGAAATGAAGGTGAGAACTTCAGCTAGAGAACAGTGTGTCTTTCGCAACGCCTCTAGAAAGAAAAGGATACAGTGCAGTGAATAATTAAGAGTGAAAACAAGCGCTGTCGCAGACCTCGACGACGGCTATCAAGAGACAGCCAAATGAGTCAATGAAAATGCGCTTTCGCAAATGTCGCATAAAGCGTTCGCCTCACGTTTCGCGCAAGACCTTTGATCATGATTGTGGTGGGCCAACTATTAGTTGATTCTCATTCACACACGGCTTCAGCCGGGTGGCAGCACGAAAAATATTTTCAATTAACCGTTTCAACGGTTTCGCTTGCGGAGTTAATGGTATCGCCGAAAGCAAAACCATTGGAAACGGTTGGAGGAAAATATTTTTCGTGCTGTCACCCGGTTGAAACCGGATGTGAATGAGAGCGACGGCTTCTCTGGATCGTAGAGAAGACACAGCTTTCGACTGAGAAGCAGACACCTCTCTTCTGTGAATGCCGGTCGGCTGTGCAAAACGCTGAAAGCTGTAGTGCGGGAAGAACTTGGCCGAGCGTGATCATGTTTTATCCACAGCTTATTCACAGTTTCTGTGGAAATTTCAAGGCGGTTTCTAGTCAAGAATGGCAGCGAAGTCTAGATCATCTTTGAGCAGTCGACTTTGAACGGTCTTTCAGCCGGAAAACGAACTTAAGCCCCGACCAGACTTCGTCCACCGCGCAAATCTTCGTATCAACCAAACCCGCCGCCAGACCGATTGCCTGAACATTGTTGAATGAAAGATCAGTCGCGACCCCGGAACTCTTCTTCGGCCACGCCACCCAGAGCATCCCCGCCGGCTTGAGTCTGGCAGCATATTGAGAAAAAATAACTCTTAATTCTTTTTCGCTCCTGCCGAACAGCAAGGCAAAGTCGAGTGGCTCGCGTGAACGCGAATTGATCTCAATATCGGTTGGAAGATCAAGTCCTTTTGCAAACGCAGTAGGAGCATTTACAAAAGTGACGCTGAAACCACTCTTGATGCCAAGCTTCTTGACCAGAGGCGTTCCCGAATAGCCAGCCATACGACTTTTACTCGTTGATGATCGGCTCGCCGCCGAAATGAATTCCGCGTTTTTCGCGTCCGAGCGCGATAACCAGAACAGCGCCGGCAAAGACCGTCACGGCGGTAACAGACATAGCCATCGCATAGCTCATTCGTTCAGCAAAGACGGCTTCGATGTAGGCTACGGAGCCGGCTAACAATACGCCGCACTGATAGGCAAAGCCCGGCAGGAAGCCACGCACTGAATCCGGCGACAACTCAGATAAGTGAGCCGGAATAATGCCCCACGCCCCTTGCACCATGAACTGAATCATAAACGCGCCCACGATGAGCAGTGTTAATGACGGCGCAAACGCCCACAAAGGAATGATCGCGATGGCGCAGAGCAACGCCGTGATCATCGAGCGCCGGCGTCCCCACCGATCTGAAATATAACCAAACAGAACGCCCCCAATGATCGCTCCGACCATTGAAAGCGCTGTAATCGAGATTCTTTCGCGCGGTGCAAGACCCCATTGGCGCTCAAGAAACGTTGGGTACATGTCCTGAGTCCCATGCGAGACAAAATTCATCATCATCAGCATCAAGGTCAGGTAGATGAAAAGTCTCCAGTGTGAAACGATGGCGCGTCCCAGTTGTCCCCAGGTGTCATGCTTGGTTTTTTTCCAGACTTCGGACTCTTTGACTTTGAAGCGAACGAATAGCGCCAGCAATGCCGGGAGTCCACCAATAAAGAACAACGGCCGCCATCCCCACCTTGGAAAGACAAAGAAATAGCATACGGCCGCCAGAAGATATCCCGCGGCATAACCTTCCTGAAGCAGGCCCGAAAGCACGCCGCGCATTTTTGGCGGGACTTTCTCCATTGCCAGAGACGCGCCTACGCCCCACTCTCCACCCATGCCGATGCCGAATAACGCGCGTAGCACCATAAACGTCGCATAGTTTGGAGCCAACCCGGAGAGCACTTCGACCACCGAATAGAAGACGAGGTCGAGCATTAGCGGCAGACGACGCCCATAACGGTCCGCGAGTAAGCCGAAGATAAATGCGCCCACAGGCCTGAAACCAAGCGTCAGCGCAATTGAAAGCGCGATTTCCTTGTCCGTGCGGTGAAACTCTTTGGCAATGGCCGTCAGCGTTACCACCACGAGGAAGAAATCGAAGGCATCGAGTGTCCAGCCCAGGAAACCGGCGAATAGGGCCGCGCGGTGATCGGTTGAATGTTCTTTCTGATCCATCTCGTTAACTCGAATGAGCTTGCTTGATACGGAAAAACGCGGCGATACTAATATTGCGAGCGGACAACTTCAAGCAATTTGTGAGCTGAAGAAGGTTCGCGAAAACTAATTCACCGCCTGCGCACGTATTTCAATGCAAGGAAACGGAGATCGGAAGACAACTGGACAGCATGCTGATTAAGAAATCCGGAGACATTAAATCGAGCGAGATCACTGACCAAAAGGTCTACTTGAATCGCCGTTTGTTCATGCGCGGGGCGATTTTGGCTGGTTCAGTGACGGCGACCGGGCTCCTATATCGCAAACTAAATCCGCCGCCGGCGATTGTGGAAGAGCGGCCAAAGATTGCCGGATTGATCAAGCCGCCAGCCGACGAAGCGATTCAAGGCGGTTTCAAGGTGAACGAGCCGCTAACTTCATTCGAAGACATCACCAATTACAATAACTTCTATGAGTTCTCGACTGAGAAACGTTCTGTGGCCGAGGAAGCGCGCGGCTTTGTCACGAGACCTTGGGCTGTAGAGATCGGCGGGTTGGTTGGCAAGCCGAAGGTCTTCGACCTCGATGATTTGCTAACGCTCGCGCCCCAGGAAGAGCGCATCTATCGTCATCGCTGCGTCGAGGGATGGTCGATGGTAATTCCCTGGGCCGGATTTCCGCTCGCAGCGCTGCTGAAACAGGTCGAACCGCTTTCGTCCGCGCGTTACGTGGCATTCCAAACTTTGCTCGATCCCAAACGAATGCCGAATCAAAAGACGGGCGTGCTGGATTGGCCATACGTTGAGGGGTTGCGTCTGGATGAAGCACTGAATCCGTTGGCGATTCTGGCGACCGGCATGTACGGGCAAACGATGCCGCCTCAGGATGGTGCGCCGATTCGTATGGTCGTGCCGTGGAAATATGGTTTCAAGAGCATCAAGTCGATCGTAAAGATTATGCTGGTCGCGGAAATGCCGCCTACGACCTGGAATATCCAATCTCCAAACGAATATGGGTTTTATTCGAACGTAAACCCGAACGTCGATCATCCGCGCTGGAGCCAGAAGATGGAGCACCGCATAGGTGAGTTTGGATCGCGCCCAACGCTCTTGTTCAACGGTTACGCCGAACAGGTTGGGCATCTCTATGAAGGAATGGATTTGCGGGTGAATTACTAATTCAGTCAGTAGTTAGTTGTCAGTGGTCAGTTGGAAAAAGGAAATGCAACTGACGATTGACCACTGACAACTGACTATTTGTCCATGAAAGTCACACGCTTTGCCAAACTCGTTCTCTTCGTCAATGGCCTGGTGCCGCTCACGCTGCTTTTGTGGGACGTGTATCGCAAGCAGGTCGGGGCGAACCCTTTGGAGTTTGTTACCCGCACGACCGGAATGTTGACGCTGGTGTTTCTGCTGATCAGTCTGGCGGTTTTCACCTTCTTTTATGGATCGCTTCACCTAATGACCTATGTTGCCTTCGATCGCTTCTTTCATTTGAAAACCATTCCTGGCGATGTATTGAAGCGGCCTTTCATCGCGATTGGGATGACGGCGTTCTTTCTGATGCTGCCGCTGGCGATTACCTCAACCGACAAAATGGTCAAACGGTTGGGCGGCAAGCGTTGGGCGCGTCTGCATCGGATCGTCTATGTTTCGGGCGGTTTCGGCGTGCTGCATTACTATATGCTGGTCAAGTCTGACGTGCGGCTGCCGCTGACGTTCGCGTTTCTTCTCTTCGTGCTGCTGGGATTCCGTTTATTTGCGAAGTACTACGGGTCGCCCGCTCGCGTTTCTGGTAGTGTTGTTCCGCCACGATGACCTGCTCAGGTTTTTCGCTGATGAGTGATCCGACCAAGCGTTTCTCAAGCCGTGTAGAGAATTACATCAAGTTCCGTCCGGGTTATCCGGGTGCACTCATAGATCTACTTATCGAAGAATGCAGACTGAATCAACAGTCAATCATCGCCGATGTGGGTTCAGGGACGGGCATTCTGAGTGAACTCTTCCTCAAGAATGGAAACCGAGTTTTTGGCGTCGAGCCTAATGCCCCGATGCGAGGGGCCGGAGAGAAGTTACTCGAAGGGTATGCGAACTTCACAAGCATCGAAGGCTCCGCAGAAGCTACAACTCTGCCGGACAAAGGCGTCGATTTCGTGGTCGCGGGGCAGGCGTTTCATTGGTTCGATCAGAAACTGGCGCGCGAGGAATTCTCGAGAATATTGAAAGCGAGCGGATGGATCGTGTTGATCTGGAACGAGAGACGGT
>WNFT01045951.1_pt1 | contig 13146 bp, 11 predicted proteins | sample 5400191 | NCBI WGS metagenome assembly WNFT01 (sample SAMN13153359, study PRJNA577476) | soil metagenome | isolation source: 80 cm saprolite under Madrone tree | place: USA:California | collected 2016-06-14
TTCCATGCCAGCCTGAGAGCGACAAGCTTTTTTACCAGGTTACTTCCTATGCGCGGCCTCCGGAAATCTGGGCTTATCACGAACCGACGGGCACAGCGGAAGCGTGGGCCAAGAGCCAAGTTCCATTTGATCCTTCTTCGTTTGAAGTGCGCCACACGGTCTATCCGTCGAAGGACGGCACCGAGATTCCAATTTCGTTGATGTGGAAAAAGGGCATCCGTCTGGCAGGAGCGGCTTTTCTCACGGGCTATGGCGGGTTTGGTGTCAGTATCACCCCGCAATTCGCGGTCTACGCCACGATTCTAATGGAGCACGGGCTTTTGTTTGCCGTGGCGAACCTGCGTGGTGGAGCGGAATTCGGGCACGAATGGCACCTTGCAGGGAAACGGCATAATCGGCAGAACGCGATCGATGACTTTATCTCTGCGGCCGAATGGCTTTTGGCAAACAAACACGCTGCGTGCGGGAAGCTCGCTATCGGCGGGGGATCCAATGCAGGGCTGCTGGTGGCCGCAGCAATGACGCAACGGCCAGATTTATTTCGGGCTGTGCTATGCCAGGGGCCACTGCTGGACATGTTGCGCTACCACAAGTTCGATATGGCGGACTTGTGGATCTCAGAGTTCGGTTCGGCCGACGTTTCGGAAGACTTTCCATACCTGAACGCCTACTCGCCTTATCACCGAGTAAAGAGTGAAACAGCCTACCCGGCAGTCATGCTCATTTCCGGCGACTGTGACAGTCGCTGCAACCCAATGCACTCGCGAAAGATGGCCGCGCGCCTGCAAGCGGAGAGCTCGTCGCCGCATCCCATTCTGCTTGACTATCGGCCCAATTGGGGGCACGCCGCGGTGCAACCTCTGACCTCGCGTATCGACGCATTGACGGATAGGTTGGCATTTCTTCTCAACGAAGTTGGAATAAGGAATTAAGCGGAGGGACCTAATCGTGGAATTTTTCTTCTGTAAAGCCCTTGGTGGCCTCGCGACTTTCGATCTTCTACGATTTGGCCGTCATTTTGCCCGGTTGCATCGCGTCGTTCACGACTGGCCCGTAGCGGGCAATGAAGCAAGCTACCAGACAATCGAGCGCGTTTGCCAAGCCGTGAACTACGCCCTCATGTGGTACCCCAAACGCGTCCACTGTTTGCAACGCGCTGCAGTGACCACTTGCCTCCTCAGAAGCGCCGGCGTTCCCGCCAAAATGGTGCTCGGCGCGCAAAAGGTTCCTTTCAAAGCGCATGCTTGGGTGGAGGTGGAAGACAAGGCCGTCAATGAGCGGATGGACGTGCTCGGGAAATATGGGGTTTGGGAACGTTGCTAAGCGGAGGAGAAGCATGAGCGTGCAAGCGGGACTATGGCATTTCGATGGGCGGGCAGTGGATCCGTTCTTTTTGCAGCGCGTAAGTAATGCAGTCGCCACGTACGGCCCTGACAGCTGCAACGAGTGGTTTCTCGGATCGACAGGCATGATCTATCGGGCTTATCACACGACGCCAGAATCCAAGATCGAGCGTCAGCCACATATTTTTGCCAACGGAAAAGTGATGACGTGGGACGGTCGTCTGGACAACCGCGATGACCTCATGTTCGCTCTAACCAGCGCTGGCGCGAGGCCAGTGACCGACGTTGAGATCGTGGCGGCTGCTTACGATCGCTGGGGAACTGAATGTTTCCAAAAATTGATTGGTGACTGGGCACTCTCCATCTCGGACCCAGAGACTAAGTCCTTGGTCTTGGCCAGAGATTACATGGCTGTCCGTCACCTCTATTATCACGTGACACCGGAAAAAGTTTTCTGGTGCTCTCATTTAGCGCCAATCGTTCTCTATTCCGGTGCGCAATTCACGGTGAATGATGAGTACGTGGCCGGGCATATCGTCATGCATCCGGATGCCAATCTTACCCCGTACCAGGAGATCCATGCTGTGCCGCCCGGCAGCTTCGCAAAAGTTCACAATGGCAACGTGTCGATTCAATCCTATTGGCGATTTCAACCGCAAAGTCTGATTCGCTACAAAACGGATGCGGAGTACGAAGAACACTATCGGCACGTGCTCCGCCAGGCAGTTCGCCGGCGTTTGCGCACGGATTCACCCGTTCTTGCCGAACTCAGTGGCGGATTCGATTCTTCGGCCATTGTGTGCATGGCGGACGATATTCTTGCCCGGGAAGGAGCACCAGCAAAACAAGTGGACACACTCTCCTTCTACGCTCCCCACGAACGAGAGATGGACGATCATCTCTATTTCGTCAAGGTCGAAGAGAAGCGTGGCCGGAAGGGCTTTCACGTCGATTCAGAAGCTGACGGCACTCCTTTTACGTTCGGCAATTCCGGCTTTTGCCCAACTCCCATCGGACAGATAACTGATCATATGAAACCAGCGCGACTGCAAATCCTTCGTGAAGGCGGATACAGGGTCGTTCTCACCGGCGTAGGGGGCGACGAATTCAACGGCCAGTGCACGGATCCTCGGGTGCTCATGGCCGATTTGATAGTGCAATTCCGGTTCATCGAACTGGGCAGACAGCTCAAGGCGTGGAGTCTGTTGTCGCAACGCCCGTGGATGGGGCTGTTTTATCAAGCTTGCCTCGAACTCTTACCGCTGTCCGTTCGCGCGCGGTTGTCGAAGCTCGCCCAAAGCGAACCGTTTATCGACAAAACATTTTCCCGTCGTCATCGGCTGCCACAGCGCAAAATGGGTGAATCCGGAGGGCCGCGGTTTTGGCCCCCCAGCATCAGGGACTGGGCAGGTGTCCCTGGTGTGATGGCCCGTGATATGCATGACGCCTTGCCGTCATTGGAAGAAAAAACGCATCCCTACCTCGACAGGGACTTCATTGAATTTGTTTCCGCGGTCCCTTACAGCCAAATGATCCGGCCGGGCCAGCGGCGCTCCCTGATGCGGCGCGCCCTGGTGAACTACCTGCCAAAAGAAGTGCTGACCCGCAAGACAAAAGCAGCCACCGGTCGTTTCGTCAGCGTTTTGACAGAACGCCAGTGGCCCGAGATTGAACGCATTAGCGACCAGCCTCTCAGCGCTCACTTCGGTTACGTAGACGCGGTTGGTTTTCGAAAAGCCGCGCTGGAAGCGAGAGCGGGCAATCCGACGAGTATGGTCAATCTCACGAGAGTGCTTCTTTTGGAGTATTGGTTGCGCGACGTAACGCGCCGCGGCCTAGTCTCGCTCCCGGGTAACGAAGCCTTTCCCTTGGGGGTGGATCTGGCTCAGTCGCAAGCCTAGTCCACTGGGCAGAAGGTTTGGTCTGTGACAACGAAATTTGTTTCGGCGCTCACGGCAGTTCTTTCAACGAGCACCAAAGCGCCCAAAGAGTTCCAGGTGGTTGGCTGCCCTGTTCTCAGTCGCAGCTAACCGATGGAAGTGAGAGGAGGTGAAAACAATGTACGCAAAACCAGAAATCGCAGTTCTGGGCGAAGCGTCTGAGGTCATCCTCGGCAGCGGCAACAAAGTGGTGCCGTCGTTTGACCCCATTCAGCCAACCCTGAATCGCTTCTCCAACCCCGACGTTGAACTAGACAACTAGGGACGAAAGCTCAAAACCGCTACCCTCGGCCTGTCACAAGCAGGCCGGGGGCTGGCGGACAAATTCCAACAAGGAAACGGAGGTGAAAACAATGTACGCAAAACCAGAAATCGCAGTTCTGGGCGAGGCGTCGGAGGTCATTCTCGGCGGCACCATGAAGAAGGTGCCGGCATTTGACCCGACACAGCCAACCCTAGGCCGCTTCACCAACCCCGACGTTGAACTAGACAACTAGGGACAAAAGCTCAAAACCGCTACCCTCGGCCTGTCACAAGCAGGCCGAGGCTGGCGGCCTCATTCTAACAAGGAAACGGAGGTGAAAACAATGTACCTTATTCGGAGGCTGCGGCCCGTACCACCTTGCTCAACACAGGTACTATAACTACTATAGCCAACTATCTTCGCTTCGTCAATCGAAAAGTATCCGGTATCGCCGATCTCAAGACCTGCTGAATTACGGCTGCGAAGCCCGCGTTTCAATTCCTCCTTCTCGGCTTCTCATCTCCCGCCAGCGGGTATACTGCCCGGTTTTTGCCGCATCCGAATCTTCTTCGCCTTTCAGCCAGAAACAGTACCAATCCACTGCGCTTTGATGGGAGAGCAATTTTTGCTGCGGGCGCACGAGTTCGTGCGCGCCCTCGGGATAGAAATTCACTAATTCTACTGGCTTCTTCAACCAGCGGAGTCCTGCGTAAACCTCCCACTCGCCAATTGGACCCGAGATTGACTGCAGGAGAACAGACGCGTGAACTTTATCCAATCGCATGGGCGGCGATTCTTTCTCCCAGTTCGTTAACGATTCACCCCAAGGAAGACCGCCGTTCATCTTTTCGCAGAACGAATGGAAGAACGGATAAATCACGCACCACCCGTATCCCATATCCACTCCATCGGCTATTACGGTCGCTCCAAACGGATAGTTAGAATGCGTGAGCAGGTACTCTACGTGATATACGGTACGACTAAAGCCGGTTATCCCGACGCGATCACGGTGGATCAGGCCACGGCGATCAAGTTCATCGATCGCGGACTCGACGAGAGAAACAAAAAAGGGCGCTTCCTGCGGGTTGGCCTCGGCTTTGGCCATTTCCTCCATCGCCAATTTGTCCTGTGGGTCAGCGGAACCCATTTGTAAAACGAAAAAATCCTTGTTCACCAACGCTTGAGCCGCATCGGCAGTCGTGGAAAACCCGTCAATCAAGAAGCGTTCGCGGCTTTCACCGTGGGTCTGGATTACCAGTGGATACCGCTTTCCGGAAACATAGTTCGCTGGATAGTAGAGATCGCCTGCCGCGGGTATACCCTTTTGGTTCTTCCAATGAAAGATTTCGACATGTCCAAACGTGAGCTGCGCAAATTGCGGATTCAGATCCAGCAGGACGACTCGCTCCTTCGTCTTTGGGTCGGTAGCCACAAGTTTGGGAGGGGTGTTGATTCCTTCGTCCAAGGTCACGGAGAGCGGAAGTGTGGGTTCCGCTGTGGACGCGCTAAGTTCCGTAATTTTCCATCTTCCATCCAGCTTCCGGAACTCGAACGGATTTCCATCTGTTTTTGCCACTGGCCTCGTGAACAATCGGCCATTTTCCTTGTCTAACTCGATGGAAAATGCCGGTAGCAACTTCTCGCGCTCGTCAATCACTTGCAACTTGCGCTCCGGCAAGGTGACTTCCGCCACGTAGGCATTGCGCTCTCTTCGGCTACGCTCTTCTGGGGTCGCAGAGTCCAGCGGAAGAAGAGCATTGACGAGCAATACTGTGTTGGCCGTGGTCCATGCCGCCAACGATTGCTGACCCGTTATCACGTTCGGGCTGTCGAGCAGGGGTTCGATTGTTTTTTTCCGCGCGTCCAGTAACCAAAACTGGTGCGGACATTGGGTAATTTCTCCAGCGAGACACGCCGATTGGGACATAAGCCCGGGTGCCGATAATTTCACTTGATACGCGTTCCAGGCGTTGGGTGGCGCCGTATTGAAGGCCCTCGCCACAGCATAAGCGCCATCCGGAGAAATGCTCAGGTCCGTGAACCAATCCGCTTCTTGAATAACGCCAATCCGCTCGGGGGAGCGCATCTCGGCAGTCTTGAAATAGACTCCGAGCCGGTAATCCGGGTCTTTGCGATTGAGGTACAAGTTATACCATTGGTCCCCGGAGGGCACGAAGAACCCGCGGCGGCGCTGCTCATCGGAGAACAGGGGCTCTTGCTTCGCGCCTGCCAGGTAAACAAATGCATCCCCTCGATCGGTCATCGAAAATTGGGTAATCGGAGTCGACTCGTTCGTTAACTTTTCCAGTTTTTTTCGGCTGCAGTTTACCTTATAGATTTGGGGAGTCTCGCCGGTCTCCTCTCCCAGGAAAACAAGTACCCATATCGAATAAGTCACGACATCGCGTTTCAGATCATCTTTTTGAGTGAAGAAAGCGAATCTGCTGCGATCTGGAGAAAAGAAAGCCGCGTTCCCGGATCTATCCGATCTCAAGTAACTATCGTCACCACTTTGGGTCATCTCGATTGCGTCAGCCACAGTAAGGGCCCGCTTGGCATTGCCGCCGTGATTGGCGTTGCTGTTTGGAATGGCCTGCCCCTGCGCAGCGCCCGTGTGCAATACCAACGTTGCGGCTGTAACTGGAACAGCGAGCAAGTGCACCAGACATTTTCGGATTATCATTTCTATCCCTTTCGAATGTGCAGGCCTAGAAAGTCAGGCGAAGTGACAGTTGAGCCGACCTCGGCCCCCCAATCTGATAGAGAGGACTCAGTCCGCCGAGACCCACGTTCAACATGTGCGTTGCGATACCAAAGTCGCTGCCAACGAAGTCCAGAGAACCATCTGGATTACCGAAATTGGGGTGGTTCAGCAAGTTGAAAACGTCTCCCTGCAGCCCCAGTTTAAGTTTTTCTCCAATCGCAAAGTCCCGGTGAGCGGAGAAATCTATCTGCGTGAATCCAAACCCCCGGATTGCATTCCTTCCGAGATTTCCTTGCCGCGGCTGCGTCGGAACGATAAACGCATTGGGATTCAACCCCATTCCACCTGGGCACGACTGCCCCGGGCCTAGCTGTCCTACTCCTTGATACGTCGAGGCACATTGCGCACCATGGAGCCAGATTGGCTGACCGGTAAGATCGGGCCGCGCAGTCAGCGTTCCGGGAATCGGGGAAACGAAGGTCTGGACATTTAGCGGGAAACCGCCTCTCGCCTGGATGACGGAATCTATCGTCCAGCCGCTTGTCAGGTGCTTGAGAAAGGAGTTTCTGCGGTAGCCAGGAAGTTGGTAGAGCAAGGTCCCGGTAAAGTTGTGGCGCACGTCATAATCCGACGAGGCTCGGTCCGTACCGGCCGCCAGAATAGAATTGAAATTGTTAAAAGCAATATTGTCGGAACTCGTGTCTATGGAATGCGAAAAGGTGTAATTCAGGAGTGCTTGCAGGCCATGCGAGATAGGCCTCTTGAACTGCAATTGCAATGCCTCATAGTTGGACACGTCTCCATTAAGCGTCGGGAAAAAAAAGCTTCCCGGTTGGAAATTTGTCGGATTTGGTTGCGACTCTGCCTCTCTTCGCAAGATCCTTTCTCCTTCCTGGCCAACATAAGTCACCGAAAACGACTGTTGCCCTGCAAAGGATTTCTCAAGAGCAACATTCCATTGGTAAGAAAACGGTAGTTTCAAGTTCGAGCTGTACCCATAGGTAAAAAAAGAGCTATACGGGGGTGTCGGCGAAAATGACCCTTGCAGTAGCGTTGCGTCCGTGTAGGGTAGGGGCTGGCTAGGCGCGAATGTTGATGCCAAGTTAGGAAACGCTGACAAGAGACCTGGCGCGGTTTCCGTTCCGAGATCGTAGAAGACTCCCCAACCGGCACGAAGCACAAAATCCCCTTTGCGCGTCAAGCTGTAAGCAACTCCCACCCGCGGTGCGAAGTTAGCGTAGGTAGTCTTCCAAACGGGTGTGCCTGCAGGCGCCAGGGCGGTTGTGGCCGGATCGCTCACGTTCTCCCAGGAAGCTAGCGTTGTGCCGTTGGCCCCGTTGGGGGGAGGGTTGAATTCCCACCGGACTCCATAGGTCAGCGTTAGCCGTTGCGTCATCTTCCAGGAATCCTGAGCATAGGAAGAAAAAGCGTTAAGCACCAAGCTGGCAGGGCGAAAGCCACCGCCGAGTGTGAAGTCCGGCGTGGCATTTTGCGCGAAATTGGCGAGCGAAAACGATTCGTAAATTGGCCCAAGTTCGAAGTTTTTTTGACTGAGAAATATTCTTCTGTAGTCGACGCCGAACTTAAGCTGATGCGATCCGGCAAGGAAAGAATAATCGTCGACAAAATTAGACTGCCGCAGATGATTGTTCGAGTTTGTCCCCAGAAAAAAGTCGGAATTTCCATCAAGGGGTATAAACGACGCCAAGCCATTGGTGGTGGTAAAGGGTGAAGGAATCAAAGAACTGGCTGGAGGTGGCGTGGCCCCGCCCAATGTCGTTAATTTCGACGTCTGGCTGGCATGCTGCGTGGAGTAGTTCAATCTCGCGGAGTTGGCGGACCGCTGATTAAACTCATAGGTGAATCCAAGAGTCGCGGTTTGCGTGTCCACCTTGGCTGGCTGCGGATTAAAGCCCCCCGGCTCAGCCGAAGACGGTACGTAGTTATACCGTCCAAAGATTTGCGCCTTGGTCCCGAACGAATGATCCAACCGCAGGCTTACCGCATTGGAAGGGAAGTGGCCCGATGCGGTTTGTGTGTACTGCGAGCTACTGCCGTCTGGTGACGTCAGGGCATTCAGGCCGGGAACCGGGTACGCGTTCAAGTAAGGAAGAGCAGCCGAGACTGTAGAGGGAGAAGTCCGAAGCGCAGTAGACGGCACAAAAAGTATCGTGGTTTGCGGCACGTCAAGGCGAAAACCCTCGTACGAAAGGAAGAAAAACGTCTTGTCGCGAAATATCGGACCGCCCACGACGCCGCCAAAGTCATTCTGATGCTCCGCCCCTCGTGGCTTGCCCGCGGCATTGGCAAACCAATCGTTTGCATCGAGCACCGTGTTTCGGAAATAATCGAAAACGTCGCCGTGGATGCTGTTGGTGCCTGACCGCGTTGCGATTGAGACTTGCCCGCCAGGCGTTCTGCCATACTCTGGGGCGAACGACGAAGTCTGAACTCGAAACTCTTGCATGGCGTCAACCGATACCAGGCTGCTTGTGCCGCCTATAGCATTGAACGCTTGCGCCGCGCCCGATCCAGCTTGCTGAAGGCCGGCACTCGTCCCCACGCCGAAGTTCGCGCTCACTCCATCTACTTGAAACGAATTCGCATCAGTCCTCTGTCCAGCAATGCTGAATTGGCCCGGGTTAGATAATCCCGACGGCGCTATGACTACACCGGGTGTTAACTGCATCAGGGTGTTGAAGCTGCGCCCGTTGAGCGGGAGGTTCTCCACAAAGTTCCGATCAATCACCGTGCTGACTGCGGCAGACTCTGTGTTCACCAGTGGCACTTCGGCAGCTACGGTCACGCTCTCCGCGACGGAACCAACATCCAATTGAAAGTTGACAGAGACGATGTCTTAGCCCCCCAATTCGGAAGAGTCCTTCACTGTTTGACTCGCCGGAGTACGAAACATTCGTTTCGATATTCGTCGCCTGGACCTTTGCGCCGGCAATTCGAAGACCGCTCGGGTCCGTGACGTAACCTGCTACGGTTGCCAGTTCATCGGCACGTGCGCTGCTGGTGCATAGGAAAAACAACAACGCAAGAGAACTAAAGACACTAATCCTCCACTGCTTCATTGGCTGGACCTCGCTTGGTTTGGTATTAGCCCCAATCTGTAAGAGTTTCCGTATGAGGAGCGCACTTTGTATCAATTAGGCGAAAAGTTTGTTTCAGTTTGGTTACTGCCCGATAGGCAATCGGGCTCGGACGCCCGCAAGGAGCTGAATATGCTAAAGCTAAGTCTTGTTTTTTCATCGAAATGACAGCAACCGGTGAGCGCGCAACTGTAAAAGGGGGAACAGACTGAGGCTAGGGAGGGAATCTCAGTTGCGAGACGAGTTTTTGCCAGCCCTAGGGATGATTGAGGCTAGCCTTGACGTAGGCCGCGAGGAGTCTGCCACCTGTCGGTTTCTTGCTGCCGCCGGCAGGTTCAGTGGTAACGAAGACCGAGTCAATTTCCGCCAAAACATCCGGGTCGCTGAATTTGAGCACCCAGCGGTTCGCCCTTTGATCGTCACGATAGAAAATTCCCAAACTGCGGATACCGCGCTCAAACGAACCCTCAGAGCCCCATGCCTGATACGCCGCGGATTGCAAACCGGGTTGGTCATTCCCCAAATCGAAAGCGTAGAAAATCAGTGACTTCCCTTCCGTGAAGAAAACGCGGCCAAAAGGCTTGCGGGTCTTTCCCTTGGCATCCACATCAAAGACATCGATGATTCTCAGGTTGCGGGCTGCCATCAGATCGCGAATATCGCGATCGGCAACAAGAAGCTTTCTGTCGCGGTCCATCGCGTTCGTGGCTGCGGCAAGCTTCTCCTCGGTTTCGAGCAGTTGGCTTTCTTGCCTTGCGATGACAGAGGCATCCTGCTCATGAGATTCACGGACAGTCTTAAACTCAGCAGTCAGCTTGTCTAGCGTCCCCTGGGTCTCGGACAATCTTGCCGAGAGCTCGGTCTCCCGATCCGCGCCGGAGCCAGCCTCTTGCTTCAGGATTGCTATTTCTTCAGTGGCGGTTCGTAGTTGGGCCTCTACCTCACGACTTCGCGCTAACAACCTACCGGAGTCAAGCTCCAAACCAGCGTCGTGATCTTTGGTTATCGCCGGAATGTTTCGGCCAACGGGCAGAGAATCCTGGGCACCCTTATCCAGGTCGCGTATCTGATTGCGGAGTCCAACAATCTCCTCGTTCAACGTCGCAACTTGCGCAGAGCGCAGTTTGCCGAGCTGAGACTCCCACACGACGCGAATTCCCAACGCTCCCACCGTCAAAAACAAAAGAAAGATGGCAGCGTATGCATGAACGGCCGGCACGCGTATCCGCTGCAATTTCGCCAGCCAGTCCGATATCCAGCTTGTATTTCTCGCAGAGGGATCAAACGATCCGAATCCGGTGCTCCCGTGACCCCGCATGCTCCTTTCTGTCGGTTGCGCCGCGATCCAGGAATCCAGGTCAGAATCCTTCTCTTCGTGAGCCAGCGGGAGCTCAGTCAGCAAGATTCGGGCAAGCGCATCATGCTCCTGCCGGCAGGTAGCGCAGAATTCCAAATGCGCCTTCAGTTCACGGTATTCCTCTGACGAAACTTGGCCTATGATCGCCAGCGCCGAGAGCTCGCCAAACCGTTCGTGATCTGTGCCTGGGTTCCCCATGTTCAAATCCCGTTCACTCCGAAAACTCACCTAAAGCGTCCTGCAGCTTCTTAAGGCCCCTGTAATACTGGTTTCGAACATTTCCAAGGGTCTCGCTCAGGCTCTCCGCAATCTCCGTCATAAGTAGACCCTGAAAGTACGCCAATTCAAGAACCTTTCTCTGCTTGGCCGGCAGAGTCGCGAGTGCCTTCCGGATTGCGCTGGCGCGCTCTTCGATCATTAATCCATCCGGACCATGTGGATTATAACTGTAGGATAGGCTCATGCAACATGCACTGCCATCCGAGCCGTGCCGGTTCGAATGGCGAAGCGCCAGATACCTTCGGCGGTCCAAGCTTCGTGAGTAAGCATACTGCAAAATCCACATCTTCACGGTGCCGCGAACGGGGTCAAAAACTGCCACCTTCTTGCAAATTTCCAGGAAGACATCTTGGACAATGTCTTCCGCTTCGCCGTTGTCCCGCAAGATTCGCAGGCTGACTGTCAAGACAAGACGCCGGTATCGAAGAAAGAGAACTCCCAATGCCTGGTGAGAACCGCCCTTGAGGTGTTCGATAAGGGCCGAGTCCGAGAACGCCGTGAAGTGGCTATCAGCCGCCTCACGAGCCTGAGATGTCAAAACCTTGCACGAATCTTCAGTGGAAACAATCGGACTCGAAAACCGCCTAGCTACGCTTGCCATTAACGATTGGTTCCTTTGAGACGCTCAATTCTGTACAGGAACCCCAACGAATCCGCCGTCACCATCTGCCCAGAATCCAACGAGAACAAAACGACCGCGTTGTGGAGGTGCCGGGCCAGGCGTGCGCAATTTTTCTTCAGTCGCCCGAGCGCGCAGCCAATTTCATGTCCTGTGGATCTTATGGGGAAACTTCGGCTGTTGGTATTGAAAGTGAACCGGACAGGGCGTGCGGCTTGGCCTCTGCGCAATCTAGAGCTGTGCTGTTCAACACTGTTTCTCGGGCTCGACATTTCACACATCCAAACTGTCAGGGAGTGACGCTCACACACACTAACACCCGACGTTTTACTCCAAGCCTCACAGCCTCAGCCAGTCCCTGAGAACAAACTGTTCGCTAGAGACACCGGAACTAGTATGACCATCCTGTCAGAAGAAAGGTGTCGAGCGCTGACGGAATCGCGTGCCTAGCTGGGTTGACGGTGTCCCGAAACGATTCCGGCCAGTTTTCTAAGCAGCACCATACTCTCCCTCTAGAGCCGATGCAAGTCGGAAAAGGCCTACACTCCTCGCAGGTTGGGCCTTACTAGCCCAGATGTGCTTTCCTGCGTTTTCCATTTGCTCTTAGAGAGTATCCATGAATACTGAGGCCGTCAGCACGGCTGGCAAACCCTCCTCGAGGGGGGCGCTCGTCGCGGCGCTCTCAGCGGTTGGAAGTGTTCTGGCTGCTTTGACCTGGTGCCTGCCGGTACTTCCGTTTGTACTCGCTGCTGGAACGGTAAGCAGCGCTAGGTTTTTCTCTTCCTACGTCGGTGCCCTTTGGCTTAGTGCGGACGACGGCTCGATCCTGTGTGCCGAGGATGCGGATTGAGTCGGCGCTGGGAGCTGATTCCCTATCAGCACAATCCCATGAGCCTCCTGCGCGTGAAAGGCAGCATGTCAGAGGACGCTCAACAACTGAGCGTTTGCCGTCCCCGACCAACCCTGCTGTTGTCGTTCCGCTGTCTCCTCCCCCTGTGGCCCCCTGATTTGTCTCTGTGAGTGACAATTCGAATGTTTCTTCGCTGGGAGGGGCCGGTTCTTGCGTGCGCTTGTCTTGCTGCTCAGTTCCAAACAGCAAATCGGATTGTAGAATCGAACTTTTCAGTACACGGCGCGGGGCATACCGTCTTGAGGACGCTGTGTTCTCGCGCACACCGAATTCTGTTGGACGGGTCTTCATGTTGTTATGCGGTCTTCGTGAGAGCCTCTCCTTGATTCTGTTCTGAATTCTGGTTATTGGCGTGTTGGCCTAGCCAGACTTTGAACTCGTCGTCGCGCTTGAACAAGACCTTCAGAGCCTCAGTAATGACGTAGGACGGAGTGGAGTCGATGAATTTTGCATATTGATCGAGCTGTGTTTTCATCGACTCCTCGACTCGCGCCTGGATCGTCACTGACTTTGGTTGTTTGGGTGGTGGCTTGATGATTGCCATGCTTTCTCTTTGTTCCTCCTTACGGTTTTGTCTGACGTTCTGTCTTACAGAGATTCTGATTCCCTTCTTCCTGCGCGGCCAAAACACGAGCTGCGCTTTCCGGCAGCA
>WNFT01003836.1_pt1 | contig 13145 bp, 12 predicted proteins | sample 5400191 | NCBI WGS metagenome assembly WNFT01 (sample SAMN13153359, study PRJNA577476) | soil metagenome | isolation source: 80 cm saprolite under Madrone tree | place: USA:California | collected 2016-06-14
TAACATTGGGTCGGGGCGACCCGTAACCGTGAAACGCCTCATCGAGCTCGCGGCCGACGTGCTCGGCCAACGCCGCCTGCTGCGCTTGGGGACGCTTCCTGTGGGGCCGGACGAGCCCTCCTTCGTCGTCGCAGACAACCGGCGGATGCGTTCCGCAACCGGATGGAACCCGAGATTCAGCCTCGAAGAAGGACTGCGCAACACCATCGAGTGGTGGAAGCGCAATGAAGCCTTCAGGAGTTGCGCCTAATCAATGCGTGAGTGAAATCACCTAGCCGGCTATCCAATCCGCGAACAGGCGCGCACTATGAAACTGATTATCGATACCGACCAGAATGATCTCTTCGTTGAGAATGAGCGGCGCTCGCTTCCACTATACTCGGACGAAGCTTTCGACCTTCTATCACGCCTCTGGCTGAAAGTCGGATGGAACCAGAAATACATCTACACCTTCACCTGGCTGGGCCGTCCAATCATTCAACTGCCCGACGACATGCTGCGAATTCAAGAAGTACTTTACCGCGTCAAGCCGAGCGTCCTTATCGAGACGGGTGTCGCCCACGGCGGCTCCCTGGTCTTTTACGCCAGCGTGTTCGCCGCGATGGGACACGGGCGGGTCATCGGAGTTGACGTCGACATCCGTACGGCCAACCGGGCGGCGATCGAGCAGCACGAACTCTCCAGACACATCACATTGATCCAGGGGGATTCCGTTTCAGCTGAAACCGCCAAAGCGGTAGCGGCCCAGCTTCGGCCAACTGATTCGGTTTTCGTCGTGCTGGATTCCAACCATACGAGCGAGCACGTCGGCCTAGAGTTGGAAGTATTCGGCCACCTGGTAACTCCAAACTCTTATATCGTCGTCGCCGACGGCATAATGAAAGATGTGCACGACACGCCGCGCGGCAAGCGAGAATGGTGGGAGAATAACCCGGCTGCCGCTGTCCAACAATTCGTGGCCCGTCATCCCGAGTTCCGCCTGGATCGTCCCAAGTGGTCCTTCAATGAAAGTACGCTAAGCAAAAGCGTGACACACTGGCCGCACGCTTACCTGCGCCGCTTCTGAGCAAGCAGCAGCACCTGCCCGCGCACGCTTTGCCGGATTGTTATCGACGGAATAAATGCGCCAGCACCAGGATCGCGATGTTTGAGTCAGATTGCGTGAGACCTTCGGTGAGTATTGGCATGCCCGTCTACAACGGGATGCCTCTGCTTCAACGAGCGCTCGCATCTTTGCTGGGACAGAGCTTTCGTGATTTCGAGCTGATCATCTCTGATAACGCCTCTACGGACGACACCAGAGCGGTGTGCGAGGCGCTTGCCAGTCGCGACTCCCGGATTCGCTACATACGGCAGCCGCTCAACCTCGGTGCGATACGCAATTTCGACTTCCTTCTCGGGCAAGCCCGTGCACCCTACTTCATGTGGGCGGCGCACGACGATGAGTGGGACCAGCACTACGTGGAATACCTGAAAGCCAAATTGGATACCGACCCGTCCTGCGTCGGGGCTTTTGGCTCGTGGTGTGGCATTGACGACACCGGCCGTATCACTTCACGAGGCGGACCGCTTCGGCTCGATGCACCCTCGCCTCTGAAACGACTGTTCGCTTTGACGTTCGGACGCGAGGACAAATGTGTCTACGGCCTGTTTCGTAGCGATACAATGAAGCAGTTGGCCATTCGCCCGTGGCGGTTCGCACCACAACGTGCCGAGGAACAGAGCCATACCTGGCTATTTCACCTCGTTTCGCTGGGCAAAATCGCGGAATGCCCCGAGACTACCTTCTTTTATCGAGAACACGTGAAGCCGGATTTTCCGGCTAACGAGATGCTCCGGGTTAAACTCAACCAGATGTTCCGCACACTCCCCACGGTATGGCGAGCGACTCACTCTCCGACCGTGACCATCGCCGCCGCACTTATGAACTCGGCCTATCAGGTTCGTAATTTCTCCTGGATGATGCTTAAGCGAAGGTTCGGGATAGCGCATGCCACTCGCGCCGAAGTCAGGCAAATGGCGCTTCGATGGATGCGCAACTGTCTATTTGCGGTTTGGAAGCCGGAACGCTGAAGTCTCGGCGAAAACGGCACACTTCAAAACTCTGACCAACTCCCGTCTCATTCTGACCCTCAAGACGAAAAAGCACCGACAAGCCGGATTACGACCAGCTATTGCAGCTGCTGCGCCGTCACCGGCTGTACCGGCTCGCCATCGCTTGCCGCCTGTCCGACGTTGAGCGCAACCATATCCTGATCCGACACGCCCTCGGTGATCTCGACGTTGACGCCGTTGTCGTAACCCAACGTCACCGCCGCAAGTCTCAGATGTCCGCCGCGGACCACTGGCACGTACGGCTTCCCGCCGCGGAAGACCAATGCGTCATCCGGCACCATCGGCACGCCTGCCGGCGTCGCCACGACCAGCACCAGCTTCGCGTACATTCCCGGATATAGCGCACGATCCTCATTGGCGAGGTCGACCTCGACCAGCATCGTCCGCGTATCGCTCGTCAACGCCTCCGGATGGCGCGCGACAGCGCCCTTGAAAGTGCGTTGCGGGTACTCCGTAACGGTGATCGTAGCTGCGTCGCCATTGCGTATGAATGGCGCGACACTCTGCGGAGCCGCCGCGTAGACGCGCAAAGGACTCAGCGTCGCCATCGCGACGATTGGCGTGCTCGCGGCTGAGGGCGACGTCACCTGCGGAACAAGAGCGCCTTGATCCACGTAGCGCGCGGTGATGATGCCGGTGAATGGCGCCCGAATCGTCTTGTACGCCTGCATCGCGGCTAGTTGGTCGAGTGTCGCCTTCGCCTCCACCATACTCGCGCGCGCTTCGTCGGCGACCTGCTGTGCTACTGCATCGTCGCGGCGAAGTACCTCGTCGCGCTGATATGTGAGCCGCGCCATTCCGTAGCTGGCCTGCGCGTTGGCGACCTGTTGATCGAGTTCGGGTGTATCGAGAATCGCGATGACCTGACCCGCCGCCACTCGATCTCCCTTATCGACCCGAATCGTCTTCAGATAGCCGGCGATTTTCGCGTACACCGGCGTCTCGACATAACCGTGAATCGTCGCCGGAATCTCGATCATGCGGGTGCGCGGCGCATGAATCACCGGCGCGACCAGCACGCGCGGCCCGATCTCAATCTGATGATTGAGTTCGTCCGTCTGCCGGTTGATCCTGACGCTACGCGCGCGCACCAACCCGGCCGTCAGGCCGAGCAGCACCAAGACAGCCACGAGCCAGCCGAAAAAGAATAGACGGCCGGGCTTTTCAGGTGTGTAGCTTTTCGGATCCTCTTCCATCTCGAAAACTCGATAATCCTCTTATGCGCCGGGCAGCGTGATCGCCTCGACCTCGGCGTCGCGCTGATGTTTGCCCTTGAGGTGGCGGCTGAAGATTGAGTAAACCGCGGGCACCACGAACAGCGTCATCAAGGTCGCCACGATGAGCCCGCCAATAACCGCGCGCCCAAGCGGTGCGTTCTGCTCGCCGCCCGTGCCCAAAGCCAGCGCCATCGGCAGCATTCCAAGGATCATCGCGATCGCCGTCATCAGGACCGGTCTCAGCCGGGTGCGTGCGGCCTCGATCGCGGCGGCCGCCGGCGAGTAGCCTTGCTCGCGCAACTCGTTGGCGAAAATCACCACCAGGTTGCCATTGGCGACGCCCACGCCGACTGCCATGATCGCGCCCATCAGCGACTCGACGTTGATCATCGTTCCCGTCAGTACCAACATCCACAACACCCCCGCCAGTGCACCGGGCACTGCCAGCATAATCACTAGTGGCTCGAGCCACGACTGAAAGTTCGCAACCATCAGCAGGTAGACCAGGATGACCGCGAGCACCAGCCCGAGCTCGAGGCTCGAAAACGAATCGCGCATCGCCCGGCTCTGGCCGCGGATCGTAATCCGCGTACCTGCGGGCAGTTTCCCGAGCTTCGCGATCTCTTGCTCGACCGCGCGCGTGGCGCTGCCGAGGTCGCGCCCCTCGACACCGCAGTCGACGTCGATAACGCGCTGGACGTCGTAATGATTCACTACGGCGGGTTCGACATCTTCCCGCACCGTCGCGACGTTGGACAACAACTGCGCGGACGTGCCGGTATGGTCGAGTTGCGCCGGATCCAGCGGTGTGCCGCCGAGCGCCTGCACCGAATCGAGCATATGCTGCGGAACCTGCTCGAGAACGCTGTAATTGACCCCGTTTTTCGGATCGAGCCAGTAATTCGGCACCAGCAGCGAGTTAGTGCTTAGCGAGGTCAGCAGGTCCGCGGCGACCGACCGCTGATCGATTCCAAGTTGCAGCGCCTTGACGCGATCGACATCGACCCTCAGCGTCGGATAATCGAGCAACTGCGGGATCCGAACATCGGCCAAACCAGGAATTCCCCTCATCCCGGCCTCGAGCCTGCGCGCGATATCGTACGTCGGCGCGAGCTGCTGGCCCGAGATCTGAACATCGATCGGCGCCGACAACCCGAAATTAAGCACCTGGCTGACGATATCGGCGGCCTGAAAATACACCGTGACGCCAGGGAACTCGCGCGCGATCATCTCGCGGATCCGCTCCCGAAAGAACGCCGTCGGACGATGTCTCGGCTTGAGTGAGATCAGGATGTCGGCATCCTGCGACCCTACGCTGTCGGTCTGGTAGAAGGCGAGGATGTAAGCAAACGGCGGCAACCCGATATTGTCTGCGATACTATCGAGTTCGTCCGCTGGAATGACCCTGCGCACTGCCCGCTCGATATGGTCGACGATCCGCTCCGTATGCTCGACGCGCGTCCCGGTCGGCGCCCTCACGTGCATTTTCATCATGCCGGCGTCGACCGTCGGAAAAAAATCCTCGCCCACTACCGGTGCGAGCCTCAACGCCGGGATATTTGCGACCAGCACGAGCGACGATCCGATGATCACCGCGACGCAAGTGAGCGCAAACCCGCGGCGCGCGATAAACCTGCCAAGCATCTCGCGATAGCCGGCGCGGAAACGCTCGAAGCCGCGATCAAAGCCGCGCACGAACGCCGCCCAAACACCGCTCCCCGCATGCTCCTCGTGGCCTGCCGGCATCAGGTAATGCGCCATCGCCGGCACCAGCGTGCGCGACAGTACATACGAAGTCAGCATCGCGTAGACCACGGCTTCGGCCAGCGGTGTAAACAGGAAGCGCGCCACGCCGTAGAGCAGCACGACTGGAAAGAACACGATGCAGATCGAGAGCGTCCCGATGAGGGCCGGCGTCGCGATCTCGCCCGCCCCGTCCAGGATCGCCACCAGCAACGGCTTCTGCATCGCGTGATGGCGATGGATGTTCTCGATCGCGACCGTCGCGTCGTCGACCAGCATCCCGACCGCGAGCGCGAGTCCGCCGAGCGTCATGATATTGAGCGAATCGCCCGAAAGCTTGAGCCCGATTACCGCCGTCAGGATCGAAAGCGGAATCGACAGGATGACGATCAGCATGCTGCGCGCCGATCCCAGGAAGATCAGCACCATCAACGCGACCAGTCCCGCCGCGATCGCCGCCTCGCGCACGACTCCGATCAACGCACCGCGCACGAACACCGACTGGTCGAACCCCAGCTGAATCTTCATCCCCTTGGGCGCGGTCTCCATGATCGACGGAAGCATGTCCCTGACCTGGTCAACCACCGTGAGCGTCGACGCCGCCGCATGCTTGTAGATCGGCAGATACGTCGCACGCTTGCCGTCGACTCGTACGATGTTGGTCTGCACCTGATGCGTATCGGTCACCGGGGCGACCTGCCCGAGAAAGACCGGCGTTCCGTTGACGACCTTGAGCGGCAAATCGTTGAACTTGTTGACCTGGTCTACGCTGCCGTTGAGTTCGACCCGATACTCCCGGTCGCCAATCTTGATCGAACCGGCAGGGATTATGACATTAGTCGAATTGAGCGCCTGACCGATATCCTGCGCCGAAAGCCCGTTCGCATACATCTGCGTCGGGTTCAGATTGACCATTATTGCGCGATTGCGCCCGCCAAACGGCGCCGGCGTCGAGATACCCTCGATAACGAACAGGCGCAAACGGATGAAGTTTAGGCCGTAGTCAAACACCTGCTGCTCCGACAACGTCTCACTCGAAATATTGAGCTGTACGACCGGAACGTTGGCGGCGTTGTAGTCAACGATATTCGGCGCCTGCATGCCGGGCGGGAAGATCGAAAGCAGCGTCTCTGCCGTCGAACTCATCTGCGCTATTCCGCCTGCAAGCGAGGCGCCCGGATGAAAGTAGATTTTGATTACGCCCGCGCCGGCTATCGACTCCGACTCGATGTGCTCGATGTCGTTGACGATGCTCGCGGTCACGCGCTCGGCGATGATCGTGACGCGGCGCTCCATGTCGACCGCCGAGAGCCCCGGGTACGCCCATATCTCGATGACGACCGGAAGGTCGATCGCCGGAAAAATATCGGCGTTCATGCGGGTGTAGCAGAGCACTCCCAGCACCATCATCAGCAACGCCATCACTGCTATAGAGAGCGGCCGGCGGAGCGCGAAACTAACAATCCACATAGGCGAGCGTCTTCAGAAAACCTCTGACAGCCTGAACTTAAGCCCTTCCAGGGAGTCGGACGATCTAACAAGATAGAATAGACTGGCTAGCTCGGCAAGTTCCCATTTTGAGCACAGGCCACTCACATTAGCTGGAATGATGGCTCTGGATTCTTGATGGCCCCACTCGGGACTGATGGTACACTCCAATTATGAGCTTCGACCTCGCGGTGTGGGACAGCGACGTTGCTGTCACAAATGCGGAGGCGGATGAGATTTACGCCAAGCTCTGCGAGGGACAACCGCTCGCAGGTCTCCCGAGTCCAGCCATCCAGTCCTTTTATACCGAATTAATCGCGAAATGGCCGGAAATCGACACCGTCGCCAAGGAGAACCTTGACGATTTGGATCTCTGCCCATGGTCTTGCGCCCTTTACCGCTCCGGGAGGTACGTGGTCATGTCGTGCGTTTGGTCGAGGGCCGAAAAGGTTCGGGCCTTTGTCGAATCTCTGGCTAACAAACACGGGCTCGTTCAGTTCAATCCTCAGACCGGTGAGGCCAGCCTGCCGCGCTCTCTAAACCCGGATTGATTCGGTTTCTCGAGACGACCGCCTCATCCTGAAAGCCCTGATGCGGGAGCTCGAAACTGCGTTGCGGCTGCGCTCAGTTGTTTAAGCCGGCCCGAACAGATAAATATTACGGTTTGCGGCGGGGTCGTAGTTCAGCCCGGTTAGAACGCCGGCCTGTCACGTCGGAAGTCGTGGGTTCAAATCCCATCGGCCCCGCCAACTTCGAGACGCGGTATCCGTACGAATCGGAACCGGGGTAACTGACTTTGAAACTGACCGAACAAACCAAAAGCGTTTCGCGGGAAAGCGGGCTGCGCGACCGCCGATGGGTCGTGATCGACGCCGACGGACGGGCACTCGGGCGGGTTGCCTCGCGCGCTGCGAGCGTGCTGCGCGGCAAGCATCGGCCCGACTACACTCCGCATCAGGACGCCGGCGATTTCGTCGTCGTCATCAATGCCGCCAAGGTGAAGCTGACCGGCTCCAAGGCGGACGACAAGCTCTACCATCGCCATACCGGATGGCCGGGTGGAATTCGCACGACCACCGCCGGCAAGATTCTCCAGGTTCGGCCCGAGCGGTTAATCGAAATGGCGGTGCGCGGCATGTTGCCCAAGAACCGGCTGGGGCGGCGCCTGTTCACCAAGCTCAAGATCTACCGCGGCCCCGAACATCCGCACGCGGCGCAGAAACCGGCGCCAGTGAAGGTCTGACCGGGGACATTGCAGGACATACGGGGACCAGGACAATGCCAGAGAAAAAGAACATCATCCGCACGACCGGCAGGCGTAAAACCGCGGTCGCGAGCGTCCGAATGTTGCCGGGCACCGGTGAGATTAAGATCAACGAGCGTTCGCTCGAAAACTATTTCCCGCGCGACACGTCGCGGATGCGCATACTCGAGCCCTTCGAAATCACCGAAACCAAGGGCCAGTACGACATCATCGTGAGTGTCAGAGGCGGTGGCATATCGGCGCAGGCGGACGCAGTGCGCCATGGCATTTCGCGCGCGCTGGTCGTGGCGACTGAATCGTTGCGTCCCGCACTGCGCAAAGGCGGGATGCTCACGCGGGACCCACGCGAGGTCGAGCGCAAAAAATACGGCCACCACAAGGCTCGCAAGCGCCCACAATACTCGAAGCGCTAAAGGCCCCAATTATTTTCATTGGTGGGTTACGAAGCCCTCTTCGCGGCTGAAGAGGGCTTCCCTTTTCCTGAGCCTGTGCATTGCCCGGACGGCGCGTCGGCTCTGGAACTGGCTACTGCGACGATTTCGTGATAGCCAGATTAAACCGACATTAAATTTTTGGGAGGCATCTCGGGATCCTGATGGCATCGCAGGACAGGGTCAAAGTAGCGGTGTTGGGCGCGTCCGGATATTCCGGAATCGAAGCCGTACGCATCCTCGCCGGCCATCCTTTTGTCGAACTAAGCGTCCTCACTTCGGAGCACTACGCGGGACGCGAGGTCGTCGACGTATACCGCCATATGGCGGGCGTCGACCTTCCGCCCTTCGAGGAGTTACGGACGGACTTCATCCAGGGACGCGCCGAGATGGTGTTGTCATGCCTTCCCGAGCGGGTCGGCTCCTCAATGCTGGCCGAATTGATCAATAGCGGGCTCAAGGTCATCGACTTCTCCGCCGACTTTCGTCTTAAGGATCCGGCGCTCTATCGGCAGACCTACGGAGCCGATCATGCCGCACCGGCGCTGCTCAACGAGGCGGTCTACGGGCTGAGCGAATTCCATCGCCGCGAGTTGCGTGAGGCGCGTATCGTCGCCAATCCCGGATGCTACCCGACCGGCGCGCTGCTCGGACTGCTGCCGCTCATCCGCCGCGACCTGATCGATCCTTCGTCGATAGTGATCGACGCGAAGTCCGGCACGACCGGCGCTCGGCGCCAGGCCGCCATCGAACAACTCTTCGCCGAGGTCAACGAAAACCTCCGCGCCTACAATGTCGGCAAGCATCGCCATACGCCCGAAATCGAGCAGGAAATCGGCTTCGCACTCGGACGCGAAGTGGCGATAATGTTCGTGCCGCATCTGCTGCCCGTGACGCGCGGCCTCCTGACGTCGATTTTCATGCGTCCGCGCGCGGGAACTACCGAGCAGGACGTGCGCGCGGCGTTCGAGGCGAGTTTCGCCAAGTCGCGTTTCGTGCGCATCCTCAGGGCCGGCGAGTTGCCGGAATTGAAGAACGTGCGCGCGACCAACTTCTGTGAACTCGCGTTCGTGCTCGACCGCCGTTCGCAGACTTTGTGCGTGCTCACCGCGATCGACAATCTCGGCAAGGGTGCAGCGGGACAGGCGATTCAGAACCTGAATCTCATGCTCGGCTACGACGAAGCCGCCGGGCTGCTTGCCGCCGCCCCCGTCCCCTAAGCCTAACCACACTAGTAGACGTTGGGTTTTCCGGTAGTGGGTCATTTTGAAAATGAAAATGACAACCTACACCAGTGGGGTCAGGTCATTTAAATGTTAGCGCCAAGAACGGAAACTCGCACACCTTCAAGGCTCGCTACTTGACAGGTGCCAAAGGATTGATGACTATGAGTAGCGTCAAGCAATAGACTCTCAAGGTTTAGCCGATGCAGCAGACTCCGCAAGCGCGCTTCACCCACCGCTATACGTTCGTCAGTGAGGAGAAAGCCGGCGGTGCCACTTACACGCCGCAAAATCTGGCGGATTTTGTCGCTCAGCAAATTGTTGCTGCCGCCGAGCTCGAGACCACGCAAGCTGTGCTTCGGGTACTCGATCCTGCCGTTGGCGACGGAGTGCTGCTGATCAGCCTCTTGCGCCAGCTCGCGAAGCGCACCACCCGTCCCGTCACGGTCTTTGGCTTCGATATTGATGACAAGGCTGTGGCCGAAGCCAGCACTCGCATCGCGGCGGCGTACCCGAGTATCGAGATTCATCTCGAGCGAGGCAATTTTCTCGATTACGCCCTTGAAGAACCGACTAACAACCGCACGCCCTCGCTCTTCGGGCAGCGCAATAGCGAGCGTTTTGATCTGATCATCGCCAATCCTCCCTATGTCCGCACGCAGGTAATGGGTGGCCGGGAAGCCCAAAGACTCGCCGAGGCATTTGGCCTGAGCGGCCGCGTCGATCTTTACCATGCGTTTCTCGTTGCGATGGCTCAGGTGCTTCGCCCAGGTGGTACAGCCGGCATCATCGTGTCGAATCGATTTATGACTACGAGAGGCGGCGCTAGCGTGCGCCAGGCGCTCCGGGAGCGATTTGCTCTACGCCACATTTGGGACCTTGGGGACACCGAGCTTTTTGAAGCTGCGGTGTTGCCAGCGGTCATTCTTGCCGAGGGCCGAAATGGTCACCATTCCTCTCCGTCGATGTTCAGCTCGATCTACGAGACCGACGCGCTCGCCTCTCTTCGTGCTGCGGATCCGATCGATGCCCTTACTCACGCCGGGACCGTCGCACTTTCTGACGGTCGTACCTTCCGGGTTGAACATGGAGCGCTCGCTACGACTACACCAGATGGGGTGTGGACCATCGCCAGCGCTGTCAAAGACGCTTGGTTGGCCACTGTGGCCGCGCATAGTTGGGGCACTTTTCGTAACGTCGGAAAGGTACGAGTTGGTGTGAAAACATGCGCCGACTCGGTTTTCATCCGTGGTGACTGGGATGAGATGCCGGCTACAGCCCGGCCCGAACTCTTGCGACCCGTAACGACACACCACATTGCCCGCCGTTTCAAAGCGCGCACACCCAAGGATCCGCTCGCCATCCTCTACCCACACGAGAGCGAGCATGGTCAGCGACGCGCGGTCGATCTTGCCCGATATCCACGCAGCCGTGCATACCTCGAGGCCCATCGCACCACGCTTGAAAGGCGCAACTACGTTACCGATGCCGGCCGACGTTGGTACGAGATATGGGTTCCGCAAGATCCGGCCGCGTGGAGCCAGCCGAAACTTGTTTTTCGTGATATCTCGGAAACACCCACCTTCTGGATCGACCTGGACGGAACGATCGTCAACGGCGATTGTTATTGGCTCATATCCGGGCGGTCCAGCCAGAAAGACCTCCTTTGGCTTGCAGCGGCCGTTGCGAATTCTACATTCATCGAAGCGTTCTACGACCATTGCTTTAACAACAAGCTATACGCGGGCCGGCGCCGCTTCATCACGCAATATGTCGAGCAGTTCCCTATACCCGACCCAACGAGCTCGCTTGGACGCGAAATCATTGCTCTCGCAAAATTGATCTACGCGGCCATTGATACGCCCGACGCACCAGCCCTTGGAGAAGAACTAGACGCCAAGGTTTGCAAAGCATTCGGTTTAAGTGTCGAAGAAGTCGGTAGGTAGCGGGATTTGCAGTTTCTTGTTGAGTACTTTCCCTTGAAACTGCGGGAACCGATCAAAGTACCGTTGCCCCGTGGTCACGAACAGATGGCTAAGGGTAACTTTGCCTTCTGCGGTGCTCCCATAGAAAATGGCGTATCGGACATCGCAGTGTCGAATTTGCTGGTCTTCGATCATTGGCACGTCCAGCGCCTCCAAGCTATCTGGGCGCACTAACCCGAGGTCAATCGTCGGCGAGGTTTGCAGCTTCACCTCAACGAGTTGATGCCGCACATCGGGAAATCGCCCATCGTCCTGATAGCTCGCATAACCGAGCGCGCTGCACACTAAGTGGTGCAGCGCCGCACCGCGACGACGCTCCTGATCGATACCGGCGTCCGCAAAGGTCCGCCCAACAAGCCGAGTCAACCGCTCAAATATCACGGCAACAGGTAAGAGTTGCCTCGCCCGAGGATACTGAATCGGAGTCGCCACGCGGCGCCAGATCGACGCTCGCTGCCACGAATGGCGCCAAGCGTTCAGTATCCACGTGCGTAATTAGCTCGGTAGCATTGTTTCGAACGATGCATCGAGCTTGGTATTTTTGTGTCAGCGTGCTGGTGGTGTCCAGTAGCGCTAGGCTATCGCCTGTAACCACTTTAACGCGGGTAATCACTTTCTTTTCGGAGACGCGCATCAGTACATAGCGCCTCGTCGACGCCAGGTCTTGATTCCAGACTTGGAGGTTGTTCGACTCTTGAACGTAAGTGTCGAACATTTGACCGGGGAAGCGCGGTTGTGTCCTTCGAAAAGACTTTGGTACCGGATAACCGAGGGTGCGGCACACTTGCGTCTTCACCACCTTCGAGCGCGTACGAAGCGGGAGACCCTTGACCGACATTCCACGCAAGCCATCATCAAGTAACGCTTGTAGCTCTGGCGACGGGACCCACAGCGTCGGATCACCGATCGCAATCGAGTCGTAAATTGTCAGGCCACTGCGCCGGATCGCTGAGACAAATCGCTTCGGGTTACCCTTTGGACGGTTCGTCATGGTCCTGCGGCGTCAGCAATTGTGGAACTGACACGCCGAGGGCCTTCGCAAGTACCTCGAGAGAGCTGAGCGTCACGTTGCGCTCACCTCGCTCGACCGAACCAACATAGGTCCGATGAAGCCCGCATAACTCCGCTAGTGCTTCCTGAGACAGCTGCCGTGCCTTCCGATAGCCACGCAGATTTGTAGCCAACACCAAGATCAGGCGTCTTCCGGGTTTGCGGATCTCTTTCGTTGGCATCCAAACAGCGCGGCTCATTACCCTGGCGTGCCACCGTCGCATACCTCGCCGGGGGACGCCTTTGAGTCTAAAGACTCTGAGTAGCGCTTCGCTTTCACCTTCTCTGCCCGTTTCCGCCCCAATCCGGAGATTACTGGCCAAAAGGGCAACTCAGGTACGACCATGTCCGGCATTCCCGCGCAAGACGGGAGCGCCAGGTTCGTGGACTATGAGGCGTCTGCGGTGCGTCATTTTCCTCTTTAAAACCAACTACCGCTTCTCAGGTCGCCTGCGACCCTTGTGTTGCCGGATTCAACGGAATCACGCGACGCGGCGCATCAGTTCGAGGATGTCGTAGCCGGTTATCGCCTTGCTCTTCTCGGACCACTCCTTCAACTCGACCTGCGAGACCATACCGGCCTGCGCGCCCTTGGCCAGGTCCATCAGCGCGATCTTGATCGTCGCCTC
>WNFT01007085.1_pt1 | contig 13145 bp, 4 predicted proteins | sample 5400191 | NCBI WGS metagenome assembly WNFT01 (sample SAMN13153359, study PRJNA577476) | soil metagenome | isolation source: 80 cm saprolite under Madrone tree | place: USA:California | collected 2016-06-14
TAGGTAGGAGAACGGCAATGAGTGCGAGGAGAGAGGCAATGAGAGAGACGAATATGAAAAAAGCGATCTCGATGTCCAAGCTGCTCCCGGTTGTGATGCTGGCGCTGGCCCTGCTGTTCACGGCTACGGCGCACGCCGCGGCGCCCGGTATCACAGGTGGCACAGGTGCGACGGCAACCTTCAACCTGACGGCGCAACCCGCTTACCTCACCCAGCCGGACGGGCAGTCGATTTACTCCTGGGGATACGGGTGTAACGGCGCGCCGGCAGGCTACGCCCCGGCAGCCATTAGCGCCACGTTTTGCAACTTGATGCAGGTTCCGGGCCCCACGCTGATCGTCAGGGAAGGGCAGACGGTCACGGTAAATTTGACGAATGGTCTCCCCACTTCAGCCGGCAACACATCGATTCTGTTCCCCGGCTTCAATGTGACGGCGACAGGCGGCGTAGTCGGCCTGCTGACAAATGAAGCGCAACCTGGCGGTACGTCGACGGTGACCTACTCGTTCGTTGCCTCGTCGCCGGGGACGCGCGCCTATTACAGCGGAACGCAAGGCGACCTACAGGTCGAGATGGGCCTGTACGGAGCGATCATTGTGCTCCCTTCTGCCACTCCAGCTAATTGCGTTGCAAACACAAACACGCCACTGGGTGGCTTGCCCTTTGCTGGGGCGAACGGAGTTGCGGAATCTAGTTGGGGCGAATCCGATTTCCGGCTGGCATCGTCAGCCTATGACCATGCCAATACTTGCTACGACCGTGAATACCTGTTCCAGTTCTCCGAGATGGATTTCAATATTCACACCCAGGCGCTGGCGCAGGTTTCGGATCCAGTAAGGATTGCCGCTTGCACCGCGGGTGGGGCTGGGTCTACGGGATGCAATCTGAACGTCGCGACCGAGCCTTACCATCCGGAGTACTTCATGATTAATGGACGGTCGATGCCCGACGACATGGACCCCAACTATTCTTTCCAGTATCCCCACCAACCCTACAACGGCAATCCTCACATGCATCCAGGCGAGCTGACACTGATACGAGTTATCGGCCAAGGCCGCTGGCAACATCCGTTCCACGAGCACGGGAACCACGTGCGCATCCTGGGACGCGACGGGAACTTGATTGTCAGCGCGACCGATGCGACCAAACTCGCCGGACCTCTCCAGTTCACCACCACGACGACCCCTGGGTTGGCCTTCGACGGGATTTTCTACTGGACAGGCAAGGGTCTGAATTGGGATGCGTACGGTCACAATCCGGCTTCTAGCGATCCAAATGCCAAACTTGCATGTACCCCGGATGCCAACGGCTACAACACCGGCACGACTGCGCAAGCACAAGCGATTAACTATTACGAATGGTGCCAGGACCACGACAAACCAGTTCAAGCTGCTCCGTTCGGCGATATCCCCTCCGGCGGGCCTGCAACTCTGCCCGATGCGAACATCTTCGCGAACGGCGCCTGGTATGGCGGTAGCCCCTACCTCGGTCCGAATGCGACACTCCGGGCGACTGGATGCAGCTCAGACCCTTACGTCAACGGCAACCAGGCCTCGTGCGGCCAGACCGGTAGCACTCCGCCCTCAGGCACGATCGCGAACTCGCCCAGCGGCGAAGCCGGCTTTGCCTTCATGTGGCACTCACACAACGAGCGCGAAATCACCACCAACAATGTTTTCCCCGGCGGAATGCTGATGATGATGTTGGTTGATTCCCGGGAATTTGTGATCGACGAGTCCAATTAATAAATTGACGTATCAAACTGACGACGAGGGATGACGATGCGAATGAATAATCTCAAAGCAATCTTGAAGGCGGCAACACTCGCCGGTGCAGCTCTTCTCCTGACTGCGAGCGCGTCGTTTGCGCAGCAGCAGCAGGTCAATCTGACTGCGCAGGCGACGACCACAACGCTTCCGGACGGCACTGTGGTGCCGATGTGGGGCTATAGTTGCGGTACGGCCGTGGCTCTCTCGACCGCGAGCTGCGCCAATTTGAATCCGAACGCCCCGGCTGCGATCGGCACTACGCCGGCCGGCTGGTCCCCCGTCGTGATTACAGTTCCCACGGGACAAGCCCTGACGATCAACCTGACGAATAGCCTCTCGTTTTTGAATGGCAATTCGGTGCCCACTTCGCTGGTGATTGTTGGCCAGTTGGGCGGCGGTCTCGGAGACCTTACGCAGAGGACGACTACGGACCCTCCGGACCACTCCAACGCCCAGCAAGTCACTTGGCCCGTCGCCACCCCCGGGCCGGCAAATACTCCACCTACTCAAGGGCGACGCGTGCAGTCCTTCTCGACGGAAGTGGCGGCAGGAACGACAACGGCATTGACCTTCGGTACTTTGACGACCCCCCTTCGCCCCGGCACGTACCTGATTGAATCCGGCACGCACCCGTCCATCCAGGGTCCCATGGGCCTATACGGGATGTTGGTTGTGACCGCCGCTCCCGCAGGCACCACGGCGGGCACGGCTTATCCTGCTGTCGGCACAACTCCAGCCGTGATGTACAATGCGGATGTCAACCTGCTTCTCAGCGAAATCGACCCAGTCCAAAACAACGCCGTCAACGCCGCAGTCAATACTCTTGGTTTCCTCGAGACGAATGTATGGTCTGGGCAGCCTGGCGGCTGCGGAAACCCGTCCTCTGGCGCTGCTTATCAGACCTGTTACCCGCCCGCAGTGAATTATTCGCCGCTGTATTACCTCTTCAACGGAGCCGGGTTCGACAAGAGTAACTCCACGAACTCGCTGTTCGCAGCTTTACCGGCCACGGGTGTGACCGGCAACGTTCTCGTTCGCTTCGTGAACGCCGGCTTGCGCATGCACATTCCGTCCATCGTTGGATCGCAAATAGGGACCGCAGTTCTCCCGGCCCTCCCGCCTTCCGGTTTTTCGCTGATCGCTGAAGACGGCAACCCTCTGCCGGGCATTCCACGCATCCAGAGCGAGGTTTTCCTACCCGCGGGCAAGACGTATGATGTGATGATCAATGTGCCCACCGCCGTTGGGACAGCCCTTCCGGTGTTCGACCGTCAGTTGAGCTTGTCAGGCAATGGCACCGCGCGCGACGCAGGAATGCTGGCTTACATCGGCATCAATGGTGCTGTTCTCCCGGCCGCGCCCGCATTTGCGGCAGCGGTAGCCAATTCGGATACCTACAACTCCTTGGTTGCTGGCCAGACCTTCACAGTGTCAGATCCAGGCAAGGGTGTAATCGCCAACGATATCAACGTCTTCGGCGTTGCTGTCTCCACGCCGCTGCCAACGACGTATATTCCCGCTGGGACCGCTACCTCAGATTCCTTCGGATACTGCGCTAACGGTACTGCAACTTCGCTTGTACCGATTTGCACGACGGTGACGTTGGCCCCGGCGACGGTTGAAGCGGCTGCCGGTATTACCTGTCCTAATTCAGCTTTCTCATCGACGGTGGCAACCAGCTTGAGCATCAAACCCCAGGGCATCCTCGCTGGCTGCAAAGACGCGACGGGCTATCCGCTGACAGTCAACGCCGCCTCTGTCTCGGGAAGCCTGTCCCCCTCAGGGACGGTGAGTGTGGATCCGAACGGCGGCCTGAACGCGGCTGTCTCTGGGGCGGGCACCTACACCTTTACCTTCAAGGCGCAGAACTCACAGGGAACTCTGAGTGCCGCAGCCGCGACCGTGACGCTGACCTTCCCAACAGCGAGCAATCTTACCGTGACGGTTCTGGACGGCAGAGACAAGACAACCGTTATATCTGACTATCGTTGGATCATTGAGGAAGACCGCACTTTCTATGTCGATCCCACAAAAACCACGACAATGGGCGGGACGGCCACTGCTGCCGACTGCACAGCGAACCCCGCGGCATGCGCTGTACCTCTGACCTTTGGGACGAATTTCCACACTAGCTACATGCCGCTCGTCGCGGCGGGTTGCGTCGGGGCGGCAGGCACCGCTGTGGCCTGCGAGGCGGGCCAGACGATCGTCACGGCCACTGGGACCCACGTGCCGGCGGTGTGCGATGTCGGCAACGGCGTTTGCAGGACCACAGGAACTGCATTTGCGCCGGTACTGCCCAGCCAAGTTTATCTGGATCCCACCAAGCGTTACTACCTCTCCGTCCTGCCGGGAGATGCGGGCAACCCGTTTGCCGCTGCATACGGGGGTGCCGACTGCACTAATGGTATAGCGAATGCGCCCGCTGGCTTCGATACAACTCAATGCGGCCACGGTATGGGTGGCACTCCAGTCACACCCACGTGCACTGCTGCAGGCGTGTGCAGCTTCAACCCCGTCACAGTGTATGTGCAACCCGATCCATTCCCGACGGCGAAGCTTTCCGTGTTTGTGTTCCAGGACGATTTTCCCCTCAACGGTGAGCAGGATGGCGGCGGGGGAACGGGTCCGGTGAACACCAATCATGAGCCCGGTCTTGGGCAATTCAATATCGTCCTGATGGACGACGCAGGCGGCACGGGCGATGCGACCGGACAGATGTCTTACGACATGTTTAACCAGCCGTTGGTGAACAGCCTGGCGGGAACAATAGACCCGCTCAGCCAACAGGATGCCTGCCCGATATCGCTGAATCCGCGAGATCCGAGCGACCCGACTGCAACGGGCATCACTGGAATGATCGTGACCTGCCCGCAGTTCGAGTCTGACGGTGTCACTCCGTCCCCGCTAGCAGGTCAGGCTGTCATTGCCAACTTGATGATTGGAAGGTACGGCGTCGTGGCCACGCCGGCGGCCGACCGGATTGCAAAGGGTGAAGAGTGGGTCCAAACCAACACTTTGGATGGCGGGAAGGCGCACGATTCCTTCCTACGGGTCGGTGGGCCGGGCTACTTCCAGGAGTTTGGACCGGCGGGATACCACGTAACCATCGGCTTTGCCAACCCGAAGGTCATCAATAGCCGCAAGTCGGCTGTCTGCACCGGCGCCGACCCGACGATCACCGGCACCAATTGCACCAATTCGCTGGACGGCACGGTCACGACCGAACGCATGAGCCGCACGCCGGATCAGAGACTCTACAGCAGCGGTGACAATTCTAGCTTCTCTTTCACTCAGTGCTATGTGAGCTTCGGAGATCCGGACGGCGAAGACTTCGCGTTCACCAAGTGCGACGCTGACGGAAAATTCACCCTATCTGGTCTTCCCGATGGGGATTGGAGAGTCACTGTATTTGACCAGTGGAACGACATCCTTGTGGATGGCCTTTCGACGCCGGTAAGGCTGGCCGGCGGGGCAACCACGCACTTGGGACAGATTGCCATGAACCAGTGGCAGGCGAATCTCTACACCCTGAGCTTCTTCGACCAGAATCGGAACGGTATTCAAGATTCCACCGAACCCGGACTCACGCTCGTTCCGACTAACATTCGATTCCGCGACGGCAGCTACTCCAACTTCAACAACACCGACCTGACAGGGGCTGCGGGCTTCAACGAGATCTTCCCGCTGTTCAGCTGGTATGTCGTTGAATCGGATTCGACGCGTTTCAAGAACACGGGGACCCATGTGATCTACGACGCAGGCGGCCCCTCCGACGGTTCAACGTGCGGGGGAACCACCGGAACGGTGTGCGGAAACTCCGCCACTGGCCATTTCATGGCAAACACTGCCGAACAGATTCCTTTGCCCTCCTCCTTGCGGGTACCGGGAGCGAGGTACTGCGCAGGGGCGGACTGCCTTACTACCGGCGGTAGCGGCTCTACAGGACGGATTGACCCGCCCTGGGTTGCCACTGAGGGTTGGCAAGGTTTTTCCGGCCAGAACAGTTTCATCGAATTCGGCAAGATGCCCTTCGCGCCCACCGAGACTGGCGGGATCCATGGCGAAGTGATCTACGCCTCAACACGGCCATTCGACGACCCCACTTTGCTCCTCCACACGAGCTGGACGCCAGATGTGCCGGGAGTCACCATCAACCTCTATCAGGAAGGTGTAGCCGCGGATAACATTACCCCGACCCTCAAGTTGGTTGACACCACCAAGACCAGCAGTTGGGATGACTGGGCCCAGGGATTCCGGTCCGATGGCAATCCGAACATGAACTGCCCGGGCCAGGGCGCCGCCACGGGAACGAATGCCGATCTATTCTTTTACACGCTGTATAACCAGCCGGATTTCCTGGACGTGTACAACAACCCCGCGCATAACGGGACTCCCCTCCACACCTTGCCGAACAACTCGCAGTTCAAGTGTTACGACGGCATGCACAACTGGAATCAGGTCCAGCCGGCGACTTTTGACGGCGCGTACCAGTTCCCCAGCGTCACCAGCATAAATCCGACGACTGGAGCGCCGGCCGGAACCAATTGCACGGCTTGTGTGCCGAATCCCGATACGACTGACCCCTATAGGCACAACACGCCCATGCTGCCTGCCGGCAAGTATGTCGTAGAAGTGGTTGTGCCTCCGGGCTATGAATTGGTGAAGGAGGAGGACAAGAACATCCTGATCGGCGACAATTACATTGCGCCAGTTACTGTGCAGTTCCCCGGCCTAGCAGGGTCTGTTTACATTCTTCCCGACCAGGCCGAGGTCGCCGCTGCCTACAACGCCAACAATGCACAGAATCCGACCAACACTTTTGGACGCACCAGCCTTCCAAGCCACGAGGGAGACACCGGCAGCGTGGAGACCTTCTGGCCGTGCGTAGGGGCGTCGCGCATCGTTCCCGACTACATCAGCCTGTTCCCTCAGTCTGCTGAAGTAGCACCGTTCGCCGGAGCTACGCGCAATCTCTGCGACCGCAAGGAAGTGACACTTGATTACGAGTCGTCGGCGCTGGCGAAGTTCTGGATCTTTACCTCGACCCACGTCGCCGCCCACTTCACCGGCGTTATTACGGACGACTTCACATCGGAATTTGATCCGTTCTCGCCGCAGTTCGGCGAGAAATTTTCGCCGCCCAACCTGCCGATATCCATCAAGGATTGGACCGGGACTGAAATATCCCGTGTGTATGCAGACCAGTGGGGAACCTACGACGGCATGACTTACTCGAGCTGGGAAGTCAACCCGCCAAACCCAACGGGGTATGGTCCCACGATGATGGTCACATGTATGAATGATCCGGGTCCGATTCCAGGTCCGGGTGGCACGATGATCACCGATCCCTTGTTCAACCCGCAATACAGCCAGTTCTGCTACGAGATCCCGTTCATGCCGGGACAGACACAGTACATGGACACTCCGGTAGTGCCCACGTCCGCCTTCGCAGGCGCAGGGTACAACAACCCTGACTGCGCCTACCCGGCTCTCACACCAGCAATCAGCGAAGTGGATGGCGATTCAGCGAATGGCAGTACAGCTGGCCCCTGGGTGAGCACGTTCGGCAATGCCATAACAATTCATGCGTTGGGTGACCAGTCTGTGCCTAACAATGGGTACTCCGGGCCCTCAGCCACAGCCGCTCCTTTCAACGCGAAGACCGTTACACGGCACTACGGCTTTGGCGCTACGAGGGGAACTGGAACAGTCACCATCGGCGGCAATGTAGTGCCATCAGGAAATATTACTACTTGGAATGACACCACAATCGTTGTAACTGTCGCCGGAGGGGGCATCTCCGGCACCAATGGCCTGCCGCCCTGCTACACTAACTATGCGGCCAGAGGCCTCAGTCTAGTCAACGCCATCGCTGCGTACGGCCAGTGCGGTCAATTGGTCATCACAACATCCACCGGCAAGCAGTCGGTCGACGCCGTGACCGTCACAGTCGGTGGCAAAGCTCCAGTTCACGTCACCCCCTCAGGCTCAATCCAGACCGCGATTGACGCTGCCACTCCGGGCGACTTGATCATTATTGATCCTACTTGCGCCACGACTGCGGGAGTAGCGGCTGCGTGTACTACCACCGGTCAGACTCACTCTGCCTCGGCCCATAGCGAATTGTTGATCATGTGGAAGCCGGTCCGGCTGCAAGGAGTCGGAGCCGCCTCCAGCATCATCAACGCGAATAGCCATCCTGCGGGCAAGCTGGACGGTTGGCGGGCGAGGGTGGATTGTCTGTTTGGTCTGTCGATCAATAGCTCTCCCACTCTCAATTCCGGCGCGAACGCCAATCCTTTTGATCCGACTGGCACGTTCACGTGCGGGAGCACAACCGGAGACACTTGGAACTTCTTCACACCTTACGACGGAGCGACCGGCGTCAACCCGCAGGTTGACCGGTTACCGCTCGAGGCCACCGTGGGCTGGGATGCCGAACTCAACGGTAACCTTGCGGAGATGTTGCAAGAGCCAAGCCTGATGGGCGCGCTGGAAGGCGCGGGCATTACAGTACTGGGGAAAGGCGTGAATTTCCCTTCGAACCCGTATGACCCCACTCTGCTTGCCGGCTTCCCGGCAGGCACCACGCTTCTTACGGCCGCCAATTGCGGAGGCGCCAGCGGCACCAACCCGTTCTCGAGCAATTTCTGGTGCAATCCGTCCAGCATCGATGGCTTGGGCATCACAAACAGTTCCCAGGGCGGCGGCGGCATCTTCGTCCACGGCTGGGGGCATAACTTGCAAATCGCCAACGACCGGATCTACAGCAACGCTGGAACGCTTTCGGGTGGGATCAACGTCGGCCAGGGTGAATTTTTTGGAGCGGTCATCAAGGGTGCCGCCACGAATGCAGCTCCATACGAAGGGACGTCAAATTTTTGCTCGCGAACGAACGTCCTGACGAATGCCCAGCTGCCATACTGCGACAACGTGAATGTAAACATTCACAACAACTATATCTCATCGAACTCTTCCAACGGCGACGAATTGTTCTCCGGCACGCCAGCGGGGGCAGGCGGCGTCAGCATCTGTACCGGCTCAGACTACTACTTGTTCAACTACAACTGGGTCTGCGGCAACCTGAGCGGTGGGGACGGCGGCGGCTTCGGTCACCTTGGGTTCAGTTACAACGGTGACATCGAGCACAACTCGATCCTGTTCAATCAGAGCACCAACCCGACGATCCAATCCAACGGCGGCGGGATGATCATCATGGGCACTCCTGACGTCGATCTGGTATGCAACGCCGCCAATCCCGCTCTCGACCAGGATTGCGTGGCGAACCCGCCTAGCGCTGCTACGCCGAGCGACGGTGTTGGTCCCGGACTTGTAGTCAACGCCAACCTCATCATGGGGAACGGTGCCGAGGCTGGCAGCGGAGGCGGCATCGCGTTCCAGGCCACCAACGGCTCGGAAGTGGTCGCGTTCCCGACAACCCCTGCCAATTGGTACCGAGTGCTAGTCACCAACAATATCATCACCAACAACGTTGCCGGCTGGGATGGAGCTGGAATCTCACTGGTCGACTCGTTGAAGGTGGACATCATCAACAATACGATCATGTCCAACGATACCACCGCCTCATCGGGAGTGCTCTTCAACACGCTTGGGGCTCCCCTAGCCAGCACGCCACCGAGCGGCTTCAACGGCCAATGCTCGTCCAACCCGTGCGGCACCGCCTCGGCGCCTCAGCCCGCTGGACTGGTAGCCATCCAGAACAGCGCGATTTTCTCAGCGAATCTCCCCGCGACGGTTACCTGTCCGCCAGGGCATTTTAGCGGCACCACGGCCACTAATGGGACTTGCAAGACTGTCTCGTACCCGCTTCTGGCTAATGATGTGTTCTGGCAGAACCGCGAGTTCCACATCGGTGTGGGCTCACTCGGCCCGGGTACCCTGAACCAGCAGAACGTGGTCGCACTGTATAACGGGTCCACCTCAACGCCAGTGGCGAGCGAGCCGACAGCGGACGCGACGACACCCAACGGCGCTGGCGTGATCATCACCGGTGGTACCGGCGCCTGCGTTGCCGGTACGGTCTATTGGGATCTCGGCGTACGTGGCGACACGGGACCGGCCAACCATAGCTCCACGGTTACTCTTGCCCCGTCGTACTCGTTTCTGACGCCGGGTACTCTCACCGCTTATTCTGCTGCCGCCTTGCACAACTCGACGGCCAACCCGACGGTTGTCAGTCAGTACTGCAACGGTTCCAGAACCCCGCCGGAATTTAAGTCGATGGGTTACCAAGTGCCTCCGGGCATTGCGGACGCGACCGTGCCCAACCCAATCTTCAACCTGACCCCGGCCGCTACCGTGGACGAGGGCAACAACTGGATAAACATCAGCTGGGGCCCGCTGGCGATGACGAACACAACTGCCCCCTCTGGCGCTCCTCCGCTTGGCAACTACGCGCTGGCAGCGGGTTCGACGGCTATTGATTACATCCCATCTACCACTCCAGGTACTGGGAACTACAATGAGGCGCCGAGCTTTGACTTCTTCAACAATCCCAGGAAGAACGGTTTTGTTGACGCCGGCGCGGTCGAATTCCAGGCAGCCGCTGCGCCGCCTGCGTCCGCCAGTGTGACGGGTGGGCCGTTGGCGTTCGGCAATGTTGCGGTCGGTACAACCAGCATCGCCCGGACGCTCACTCTACACAATACCGTTGCTGCCGGTGGCTCAACCCTGACCGGTATCACGGTGGCGATCACGGCTCCCTTTTCGCGGAGCAACACCGGTCCATTCCCTGCCGGTGCACCCAACTGCGGCGCAACCTTGGCTGCGGCCAGTAACTGCTCGATCAACGTGGTGTTCACGCCTACGGTAGTCAGTGCCACGCCGGTGACGGGCTCAGTTACCATCACCGCCAGCGTTGCCGTCAGCGGCTCGCCAGTGGCTCTCAGTGGCACGGGCGTCGCCGCCGCGTCGGCTGCGACCCTCGCTCCGCCGACACGCGCCTTTGGAACTGTGACCAGGGGAAGTTTGACTGGCCCAGTCCAGGTGTTCACACTGACCAACAGCGGCAACGTGCCCCTCACGGGCATCACGCAGGCAACGGTCGTCGGCACCAACGCGACGGACTTTTCCATCATCCGGCTGTTGTCAACTTGCGGTCCGGCCGGGGGCGGCCAACTGTTGGGCCAGACAACCTTGGCTCCGGGTGCGGCTTGCGTAGTCAGCGTCCAGTTCCGGCCGCTGACGACCAATCCGACGGGTGCCAAGAGCGCGACGGTTTCGGTCACGGACTTGGCTGGTACGCAAACGTCAACCCTGACTGGCACTGCAAACTGAGGCCAGGCAGGCAGATGGTTTAAGATCAATGCTGCTCGCGGGATCACTCGCGAGCAGCATTGTTTTGTAGCAGGACTTGGGCGGATGAGTTAAAATATACACATGCGACGCGGGCGTCGAGATGAAAGCTGCTCCGCTTCGCAGTGAAAAAACAAAGTAAGGGACCTTTATGAAAATGTATAGCATCTTGATCCTGAGTTTGGTGGTAGCTATTGCGTTTCCGCAAGTGGCGGGGGCAAAGCTTTCGATGACCCCTGAAGCGCTGGGAGTTGTCGAGGCTACTCTGGACTCTTGCGCCAAAGTGGACCCCGATTCGGCGGCAAAGTACAAGGAGAGGGGGAAGGCATTCGTCGGTGACGCGACGAAGGAGGAACTGGAGAAGGCGCGAAGTACGAGCGAATACAAAGATTCCTACGATTCGACCACCAGCGAACTCGAGAAGGCTCCGAAAGACCAGACCATTAAGGCCTGCAAAGCATTTCTGGAAGACAAGTAGGGTGAACTAGCCGGTTTACGACTCTGGCGAGTCAACGACACTGGCCAGGCGACTGTGGCACGCTAGGAGTGAGAAATGTCTAAGCAATCGACTCAAATTGCTAGAACGCTATTGCTCGCGGGGTTCTTCGCGACGAACATTCTGATCTCGACGGCTCTTGCTCAATCAGAAGCCCAATCCCCGGCCCCGGCCAGTAAACCCTCGGTAGCTGCTGCTCGAACCCCCTATCATCCAGATCACTTCGCGGGACGAGCCGGCATGTATTACAGGCTGGTCTGGGGAATTGAGTCGCTCAGCGTTAAGTGGGCGGAGTCTGGCGAGATGATTCGATTTAGTTACCACGTGTTAGACACGAACAAAGCCAAAGTACTCAACGATAAGAAGAACGAGCCTTCCTTGATCGACCCGCAGGCCGGGGTCAGTCTAGTGGTCCCGGCACTCGAGCAGGTCGGGCAATTGCGCCAGAGCGCGACGCCTAAGGCGGGCATGTCCTACTGGATGGCTTTCTCGAACAGCGGTAGGCGCGTGAAACGCGGAGACCGAGTTGATGTCGTGATTGGGCAATTTCGTGCTAACGGGCTCGTGGTAGAATAGCATGCGGTTTCCGCCAATTCGTAGCCTTCGTAGGCTCGCCTGAACATTGAGCTAGAGCAAAGACTGGAAATTAACCTGGGACTATACTCTACAGGACGTAATACGAAATATTGCAGCGAGGTCCCTTAAATGATCCGAAAACCCCTGGTAGTCTTCGTAGTTTGCGCATCCCTGGCACTTGCCATTTCGATCTTCGCGGCAGGGGATATCCCTTCGCCGGGAGCCAATCTTTCCGCTGCTGCTATCGTGGACAAGAACGTTGCGGCGCGAGGCGGGTTGCAGGCGTGGCGGGCGGTCCAAACGATGTCTATGGAAGGAAAGGTGGGTGCCGGAGGGAATCAGCGGGCTACGCTTCCAGTACCTGTCCCAGGCAAAAGGGGCAACCAATCGATTCTCCCGCAGCGGCCACCCCAGGAGGCTCAACTGCCGTTTATGATGGAGCTGAAACGCCCCCGCAAAATGCGGTTTGAGTTACAGTTCAACGGCCAGAAGGCGATCCAGGTGTTTGACGGCGCCAACGGGTGGAAGCTAAGGCCTTTCCTTAACCGGCGCGTTGTTGAACCCTATACGACAGACGAAATGAAATCGGAATCCATGCAATCAGACCTCGATGGCTTTCTGGTCGATTATGCAGCTAAGGGCACCAAGATCGAGCTGGCGGGCATGGAAAAAGTTGAAGCCCGCGATACCTATAAGCTCAAGCTGACCATGAAAAGCGGCCAGTCGATCCATGTCTGGATTGACGCGCAGACCTATTTGGAAGCGAAAGTTGAAGGGCAGCCCAGGATGCTCGACGGCAGGTACCATCCCGTGGAAGTCTACTATCGGGATTATCGGCCAGTAAGCGGCCTTCAGATTCCGTATGTTCTGGAGACGAGAGTTCTCCCGGTGGCCCAAACGGGGACGGGGTTGAGGGATCCTGCGGTTCCGCCGGAGAAAATCATGATCGAGAAAGTCGTGGTGAATCCCCAGTTCGATGATGCGCT